>Ga0316187_10001733_pt1 | contig 19069 bp, 15 predicted proteins | sample CroRivburrow1_MG_FD_204927 | JGI IMG/M metagenome (GOLD analysis project Ga0316187, IMG submission 204927) | Coastal sediment microbial communities from Maine, United States - Cross River worm burrow 1 | ecosystem: Environmental > Aquatic > Marine > Coastal > Sediment | place: USA: Maine...
GCCGTTTCTACAGGAGTTGGGTGAGGAGCATGTGCGCTGGGTGGATAAGGATACGGACTCAGAGGAAGCCCACGAGGAAGTCGCGTCGCATATGGAAGCAATGCGCAAACGCTTGGGTCTCGCATAGCGTTCGATATCAGGAAGAAAATGGCGCGCGTAGCGCGATGAGTTGAACCGCTTACCTGTCAGGCATGAGGAATGGGCGTGTTAGTTTGTGATGAAGTGTAATTAAGAATTCCTGATTGTTGGTTGTTATTGGCAGGGGGCTGAAGGGTAGAAACGTTCCCCGTTACTTCAGATACGTTACGGGCCAAGACCCGTTTGAGAAACTTGTGGGCACATCAGCTAAAGGTCGAACATTTCATCTTGGTATGAGGCCGAGTACGTTGACTTGGCACGAAATGGGCACGGTTTAGGCACAGACTGGATTTCGAAGAATTGTGCCCAAGTAGGCTAAGTGTCGGCTTGGAAGAAGCTGGCGCACCCTAGAGGATTCGAACCTCTGGCCTCTGCCTTCGGAGGGCAGCGCTCTATCCAGCTGAGCTAAGGGTGCATATTTAAATTTTGAGCCCAAGCCTAATTCGGACATCACCTTCTGACTATTAGCTTCGGAGGGCAGCGCTCTATCCAGCTGAGCTAAGGGTGCTTATCTAAATTTTGAGCCCAAGCTTAATTCGGTCATGGCTTTCTGGCCATGCTTCGGAGGGCTGCTTTATCCAACTGGGCTAACCGAGCGTAGTGTTGCCAAAGTGCGCGCATGGTACTTGCCCACTCTTTGAATTGAAACATGCGTTTCCAGGCTCAGGCGACTCGCCACTCGGCCAGTGAAGTAAGCACGCCGTTGTCCGGGGTGATGTTCAGGATCAGTCCTGTCACGCTATGTAAATCGACGCTGATTCTTCAATCTCGCAGGTGTCATTGAGCGAACTGAAGTTGTATTTCTGGCTGGCGATATCGGGCCATCACTTTCCTTCACACTCCGATCAGCGCAATATAGATTCCTGCGTGCGCCCCGGTTGCTTTCCACAAGAGCTAGATGAATCATGCCAAGACGCTGCGGGTCATCAAGCAGTACCGCGAGCGTCTGCTTACCGCTTTCAACCGCCCGCCAGTCACCTTCGCCGGGAAGTGCTGTAGCCTCGATCGGGTGCGCGGGCCTTCAGATAAGAGCTCCATTCGGGCAAGTGTTTCAGATTCATCCAGTTGAGGGTTGTTTCAGTAATCTTGCAGTGCTGCCGATCAATTGTTTGCACAAGGTTTTCTCCCTGCCCGTCAGTATGATTATTGTGCTAACTGTAAACCTGCCGGGACAATGATGCATGCATTGAACAATAGTCGTGAAAGCGAGCCGGATGAGTAGAATAAGCAAGGACTATTCTCTAGCATTGGTTAATCATACGCTCATCATAGGCTGAGGGGATGCAACGATGGGTGTTATTCTTACCGATAGTTCGGGGGCCACTTGTATCCGGCAACATACGTGGTCAGTAAACAACTGCCGCCGGTCTACGACAAGCCGATGATTTATTATCCCTTGTCCACGCTGATGCTTACCGGTGTTCGAGATATTCTTGTGATATCGACGCAAACTGATTTCCCTAGATTCCAGTGGTTTATAATTCTTAATTTGATTATGCTGTTGCCTCTATACAAAGGTAAATATGGTCTCTCGATGGGGTATTCCCCTTGGTGGATATAGTTAATCAGTGCTGATGTAGAGATAAGGAACTGGCATGTAATGCTTGGACGGGATAAGTTTGAACTTGAAAGGAGTTTGTGTTGGAAAGATTCAGCAAATTGGCAGGTCGAGTCATTCTAGGGGTTGTTTTTTTTGTGGTAATCTCACCTGCTGCGTGGCTATGCAGGGTGTTGAGGTATGATGTTTTGGGTATAAGAATGCATAGGCAACAGCATAGTTACTGGCTGGAGCGCACACATTCTTCTCTTTCTGAGAAGCGATTCTCCTCACAGTTTGTATCTAAATGAATGTGCTTGGAATTTCTGCATTTTATCATGATGCAGCAGCTGCCCTGGTTGTAAATGGGGGAATTGTTGCTGCTGCCCAGGAAGAAAGGTTTACGCGAAAAAAACATGATTCAAGCTATCCAGAACACAGCATCAAGTTCTGTCTGGAATTCTCTAAATTGCGCCCTGAAGATATAGATTATGTTGCTTTCTATGATAAGCCATTTTCGAAGTTTGAAAGGTTACTGAAAACTTATTTTGCATTTTCTCCAAAAGGGTTTGATTCTTTTTCTAAAGCTATGCCAGCATGGGTAGGCGGCAAGCTTTCTCAGAAAAGTGAGATTATTGGCAATCTTAAGCGGCTGGATGATAATGTGGACTGGTCAAAGCGATTGTGTTTTTGCGAACATCATTTAAGTCATGCTGCAAGCGCCTTTTTCCCTTCCCCTTTTGAAAGAGCTGCGGTTCTGTCAATGGATGGCGTTGGTGAGTCGGTGACAACGTCATTGGCCCTCGGGATAGGTGACGATATTCAAATAGTTCGAGAAATCCATTTCCCTCACTCGCTGGGGTTATTATATTCAGCTTTTACCTATCACATGGGCTTTAAAGTTAATTCCGGCGAATACAAAGTGATGGGTTTGGCCCCCTATGGAAAACCCATTTATGCAAATATAATCAAGACCCACCTTATTGATATTAAGGAGGATGGGTCTTTTCGGTTGAATATGGATTATTTTGACTACTGCACAGGCTTTAAAATGACCAATGATAGATTTGATGCCTTGTTCGGATCCTTGCCGCGCCAGCCAGAGATGCCCATTACTCAGAGAGAAATGGATCTTGCCGCAAGTATTCAGGCAGTAACCGAAGAGGTTGTATTAAAGCTTGCTGGTAGTGTAGCTAGAGAGACAGGGGAGAAAAACTTATGTATGGCCGGTGGGGTTGCTCTAAACTGCGTGGCCAACGGAAAGTTGCTGCGGAAGGGGGATTTCGAGAATATCTGGATACAGCCAGCAGCCGGAGATGCTGGTGGTGCATTAGGGGCTGCTCTGGCTATCTATTATGGAAGTGGGGGCGGGGAGCGAATCGCCCCTGATTCCGGCGATGCTATGAAAGGTGGGTATCTCGGGCCTGAGTATAGTCAATCAATGATTGAAAAAAAATTAACGGATCTTGGAGCTAGGTTTGAAGTGCTTGATGATAATGAGTTGCTTGACGTTTCTGCTCAATCATTAGCTGGCGGGGAGGTGGTTGGTTGGCATCAGGGTCGGATGGAGTTCGGGCCTCGCGCCCTTGGAGCACGCTCAATTATTGCAGATCCCAGAGCCCCTTGGATGCAGAAAACCCTTAATCAGAAGGTTAAGTGCCGTGAGTCCTTCCGACCATTTGCACCCTCTGTGCTGAGAGAGGATGTGTCTGAGTGGTTTGATATGGATGAAGATAGTCCGTATATGTTATTCGTGGCTAATGTAAGTGATGCGCGGCGCATTGCTATATCTGGAGGGGATGAAAATCTTTTTGGGATTGATAAGCTGAATGCTCAAAGAAGTTTGATCCCAGCTGTTACTCATGTTGATTATTCCGCCAGAATACAAACAGTACACAGAGATTCGAACTCGCGTTACCATGAACTTATTTCCCGATTCAAGGAATTATCCGGATGTCCAGTTGTTGTAAATACATCTTTTAACGTGCGTGGCGAGCCTATCGTCAATACACCTGAGGATGCCTTTCGTTGTTTTATGGGGACGGATATTGATATTTTAGTGCTCGGGAATTGCATATTGAGAAAAGAATCCCAGGATCGAGTTCTTATAAATGACTATGTAAATAGCTTTGAGTTGGATTAGTGGTTTCAACAAGGGTTGATATGTTATTTAGATTATAAATCCGGCATTGTTGTGCCTTCAGGGGAAAGTAATGCTTCAAAGGCTTATTGATTTTATTGCAAAGTTGTTCGGAATTAAGCGTAAGTCGCAAAAGGGCGATAGTGCTTCTTCCGATGATATTTATCCATTGTGGTAAGGAGGCATCGGATGCGTCGCTCATTCCGTGGTTTTTTGCATTGGAACAAGCAGCTGGCAAATCGGCCTTTTTTGGTAAGTGCTTTTATTCTTCTTGTTTTTGTCGTTTTGCCGCTTGTGATGGCTCTTGCCTATGGTGAAGGTTTTTGCAAAAGAACGCTGATATTTATTATAGTCGCAACAACACTTCTGATCGTGGCAGATGTTCTTTTCAGGCTTGGTTATCGATTCTACGTGGGGTCTGCGTTTATGCCTCTTCCACGACTTCCTATCAATAAAGTTTATGTTGAACCTCACCCATATATACCATTCGTTAACAAACGAAATTTCAAGTCAGGAGAGGGCGGGGTTGCAAACTATCCCCTGCACCAAGGGCGTTATTTTTTCGGGCAGTATACAACCAATAGCATGGGTTTCTTTAATGGGCCGGAAGGAGATCGCGATATTGCCATACCCAAGCCAGATGGCTTGTTTCGCATCAACTGTATAGGGGCATCGACGACCGGGAATTATATTGAGTTTGAAGGGAAGACTTATACGTATCCTTTGGAGCTAGAAGGTATTCTGCATTCCTCGACGGATGTTCCACTCGAGGTCAATAATTTCGGTCAGGGGGGGTATAACTCAGCTGATATATTGGTTCGCTTCGCTTTGCAATCATTCGATACAAAGCCCGATGTTGTTGTCATTTGCCATGCCTATAACGATATAAGAGCTTATCTGACAGATGGTTTCAAGCCTGACTACTCACATGCCAGAAAAAATCTTGCAGAGAACTACTGGAAATATTCATTCGCTGGAAAAATCCCCAATATGCCGGTGAAGTTCTTGAATTTTATCCTCGAACAGGTTTTTCCTTTTAGTGTGCGTAACTCCTTGCTGGATCAAGTCGCAAAAGGAGAGTTCGACATTTCTCTTGACCCCTCTGCTGGCCTGCAAACCTATCGAAGGAATATGAAGCACATTATTGATCTATGTCTGTGTAACGGCATACAGGTAGTGCTATGCACCTATTGCCATTTTCTTCACGAAAAAATAAGAAACGAAGCGCTGCATATTTCACATAGAAAAATTGTAGAAAAAGAGAATGAAATTATTCGCAACCTTGCTGAAAGTAATAACCTAATACTCGTTGATAATGCAGTGCTTGTGCCCAGTGAAGAGAAATACTTTGTCGATAGTGTTCACTTTACGCCTGATGGGATGCACCTTGTCGCAAAAAATATTGCAGATGCCATCCTTTCCTCGGATTGTCTGGCTGCTAAATCTTAGCTCTTCTGGTGTTTTGGTGATTCGGCGAAATATTTGCTGATAATTCTTATTTCGCCAGATCAGTCTGGGCAATAGAACTTTTACTTGTGAGGCGACGCTTAAAATTTGTCTATTAGGTGATCTGGTAGTGGGGTTCAGACTCCACATTGTCAATTATGGTGTGCTTTAAGGGCATTCGCTGATAAAGTTTGGCTGCATGGTAAGCGAATCAATGGTGGGGATCTTGGTCGGGTTCAAAAACATTAATTGTATTTATTCACGGTGAGGGCTCATTGGTAAAGATGTCGGTAATGGCGGAACTATTGAAATGGTAAGCACTTCGGAAAACAGCCTGCCACATCTTTTGATTCGGCTCTGGCAGCATTTAAGTTTGCGGCGTAAGCGGCAGGTCGCGTTGGTTCTGGGGCTAATGCTAGTTAGCGGATTTGCTGAAGTTGTGAGTCTTGGCGCTGTTCTACCTTTTCTGGGGATTCTTACAGCACCCGAGCAGGTGTTTAAGTATCCTGCTGTGGCTAGTGCGGCAGAGGCTCTAGGAGTTGTTTCGGCAGACCAGATGGTTCTTCCCCTCACAATCGCATTTATCGTGGCTGCCTTGATGGCAGGTATTATTCGACTGCTCCTTCTATGGGTCAGTATCCGATTATCAAATGCGAGCGGAGCAGACCTAAGTATTGCAGTGTATCGCCGTACTCTTTACCAGCCATATAGTGTTCATGTGGCGCGCAACAGTAGTCTGGTGATTAGTGGAATTGGCAAGATCGCCATTGTCCAATCAGTTTTGCAGTGTTTGCTGGGGTTGGTTAGTGCGGTTGTTCTAGTTGTTTTTATTATGTTTGCATTGCTTTCCATCAATGCGAAAGTCGCCATATCTGCTGCTCTTGGGTTTGGTGTCTGTTATGCATTAATTGTTAAATTAACTCGATGGCGGCTGGATAGGAATAGCCAGAGAATTGCTCATGAAGCCAATCAGATGATTAAGACTTTACAGGAAGGTCTGGGAGGCATTCGAGATGTCCTGCTGGATGGCACGCAGGCAATTTATTGTGATGTTTACCGTGGATCGATACTTACTTCTGTGCGAGCCAATGGGCAAAGTCAATTCATGGGTACAAGTCCCCGATACATTATGGAGGCGATCGGAATGGTCCTGATAGCCATTTTGGCATACAATCTAAGTCGCGGGGCTGATGGGATCGCTGGAGCCATGCCTGTTCTAGGCGCGTTGGCACTGGGCGCTCAGCGTATGCTGCCGGCAATTCAGCAGTTTTATGGTGGGTGGGCATCTATAGCCGGATCTAAGGCTTCTTTGGCTGATGCGCTTGAGCTTCTGGATCAGCCTATGCCATTGAATGCGGATAAAAGAGAGGCGGGGCCACTAGTTATAAAGCATGCTATTCAGCTTGATGATGTCAGCTTCCGTTATTTTGATGATGGGCCGTTGGTTCTGGAGTCTCTCAATCTTACTATCCCCAGGGGTGCTCGCGTGGGCTTCGTTGGCAGCACAGGTGGTGGTAAAAGCACTATTCTGGATTTGTTGATGGGGCTCCTTGATCCATCGGAAGGAACTATTTTGGTGGATGGCTTACCCATTAGAGGCGAGCATAGAAGCGCATGGCAAAAGTCTATTGCCCATGTCCCGCAAAGTATTTACCTTGCTGACAGCTCGATTGCTGAGAATATTGCTTTTGGGGTAGCTAGCGATGCCATCGACAATGAGCGGTTGAGAGAAGCTGCAAGTCAAGCTCAAATCTCAGGGTTTATTGAAAGCCTTCCAGATGGTTATAGATCCTTCGTCGGTGAGCGCGGAGTTCGCCTCAGTGGGGGGCAACGTCAGCGCATCGGCATCGCCAGAGCCCTGTATAAACGAGCCAGTGTGCTGGTGTTCGACGAAGCTACCAGCGCCCTCGATAATGCTACGGAGCAGGCGGTAGTTGATTCTATTTCCAAGCTTAATCGAGAGCTTACTGTTCTACTTGTTGCCCACAGACTAAGTTCTGTGCGTAAGTGTGATCTGCTTGTCGAACTTCAGCAGGGGCGGGTTGTTGCAAAAGGGACCTATGAAGAGCTCCTTGATTCTAGCCCGAGCTTTCGCAGCATGGCCAAGGTTGTAGGTTGATTATAAAGTCGTATCCAGTCGGGCCGATGAATTCTAACCGTGGAGAATTATAGTGAGTGATATTTACAAAATTGATAGTCAGAAGCTGGTGTATCATCCGAAGCGGGTCACTCAGTTGCTTGATGTGGGGGATGACTGGGCAAAGGCTAAAGATGTCTATCCTATTTATGTCGAAGTATCTCCTGTTGGGGCATGCAACCATCGCTGTACATTCTGTGCGGTAGATTATATCGGCTATCAGTCTCGTCGATTAGATCTGGATATCTACAAGACGCGCTTAAAAGAGATGGGCGAACTTGGCATCAAAAGCATCATGTATGCAGGCGAGGGTGAGCCTTTGCTGCACAAGGGGATTAATGAAATTGTTCGCTGCACCAAAGAAGCAGGAATAGATGTATCTTTCACCACGAATGCGACTGTTCTCAATGGTGCGTTTATAGAACAGTCACTTGCCCTGACATCATGGATCAAGGTGTCCATCAATGCAGGGACAGCTGAGACTTATGCGAAGATTCATCAGACTAAGGAAAAGGATTTTAACAAGGTTGTTGAAAACCTGAAAAAAGCGGTTCAATACAAAAGAGAACATGGTCTTGATTGTACCATTGGCGCACAGGCCCTTCTTTTGCCGGAAAATGCTGCTGAGATGGAAGCGTTAGCCTACCTCTGTCGGGATGAGATCGGTCTAGATTACCTAGTGATCAAGCCATACTCGCAGCATAGCTTCAGCGATACTCATGTCTATGAGGGTATTGATTACAGCCAGTATATAGAAATGGGGGACAAGCTGCGAGATATCAGCAACGGCTCATTCAATGTGGTTTTTCGACAGAATACAATGAAGAAATATATCGAATCTGACGAAGGGCGTTACAAGACATGTAATGCGACACCATTTTTATGGGCCTATGTTATGGCTGATGGGGCGGTTTACGGTTGCAGCGCTTATCTCTTGGATGGACGATTTGATTACGGTAACCTGATGGAGAATTCATTCAAGGAAGTCTGGCAGGGTGAAAAGCGAAAGGAAAATTTCCACTATGTGCGACACGAACTTGATATCCACGAGTGCAGGAAGAATTGTCGTATGGATGAGGTGAACCGTTATCTGTACGACCTCATGGAGGAGCGAGTCCCCCATGTTAATTTCATCTAATTGTACCAGGTGGTACTTAATACATATCTGAATTGTCCGGGAGGAAAGCTTTGAAGGCATTGGTATCCGGTGGCGCTGGATTTATTGGCAGTCATCTCTGTGAACTACTGATATCCAGGGGCCACGAAGTGGTCGCTTACGACAATATGTCATCCGGAAGGATGTCTAATTTTTTATCATTCGGGGATGCTCCGGGATTCCGTTTTATCGAGGGGGACATTCGGGATCCAGAATTGCTGAATAGCGCTATGGCAGGTGTTGATTGGGTTTTTCATTTGGCAGGCAAAGCCGATATCGTCCCCTCCATTGAGCAGCCGGCTGAATATTTCAGCACGAATGTGACTGGAACATTCAATGTTCTGGAGTGCGCCAAGCAGCATCAGGTGCGGCGCGTCATTTATGCTGCTTCGTCTTCCAGTTATGGCATCCCAGATCATTATCCGACAGCGGAAGATGCTCCGATGCGTGCGCAGTACCCATATGCCTTGACCAAGTACATGGGGGAAGAGTTGGTGCTGCATTGGGCACAGGTATATAAGCTGCCAACAGTATCACTTCGTTTGTTCAACGTGTTCGGCCCACGATCGAGGACGACCGGTGCCTATGGCGCCGTATTTGGTGTGTTCCTTGCCCAGAAGTTGAAAAACACGCCCTTTACCGTCGTTGGGGATGGGGCGCAGACACGCGATTTCACCTTTGTCACGGATGTTGCTGACGCGTTCCTAACAGCAGCCGAGTCTAATGTTTCCGGCGAGGCTATCAATGTCGGTAGTGGCAACCATTATAGTGTTAATTATCTGGTAGAGCAGCTTGGTGGTAAGATTGAATATATTCCGAAACGTCCGGGCGAGCCTGATTGCACGTTTGCGGATACAGGTAAGATTAAGAGGCTTCTGAACTGGGAGGCCAAGGTGTCTTTTGAAGATGGGGTTCGGCAGATGATGGCCAAGATTAACGACTGGGGCGATGCGCCGGTCTGGGATGCCAAGGCAATCGAGGGCGCAACCGCGACATGGTTCAAATACCTCGGGGATGAAAAGTTGTGAGTGGAGCCGATATGCGACTTTCCCTTGTTGAAAGGGTTGCTGCGTTTCAGGGGGTTATTTCCGGTTGTGAGGTGACTTGCCGGGAGGGTTCCGTGGACCTAGAGGGAGGCATGGCTTCGGCGCTGCAGATGTTAGAGCAGGCACGTGAGCGCTCCGCATGCGTCTATGTTGTGGGTAATGGCGGTAGCGCTAGCGTTGCTAGTCATATGGTGATTGATCTGCTGAATGTTGCTAAGGTGCGCGCGTTTGCTCTGCACGATGCCTCGGTGATGACCTGCATGGCCAATGATTACGGTTATGATAATGCCTTTGCGAACATTCTTGCGACCGTAGCCAGGCAGGAGGATGTGCTGATTGCGATTAGTAGTTCGGGGCGCTCCCAGAATATTCGTAACGCCGTTGCTGAGATGCGGAAGGTCGGCGGTAAGAGCATGACACTCAGCGGTTTCGCTAGCGATAACCCGCTACGTGCTCTGGGCGACCTGAATGTTTGGCTGGAATCGGATGATTATGGCTATGTCGAGATTGGTCACCAGTTTGTGCTGCACAATTTAGTTGATAGGTTCGCTGCCATATAGAAGGGATGTTCATTAGATGACAAGTCATAAAGTATTATCGCTGGCCGAAATGGAACAGTGCTCCGCCAAGTTGAAATCTGAGGGGAAGGTTGTGGTTCTTTGCCATGGAACTTTCGATCTTATGCATATCGGGCATGTGCGATATCTGCAGCGTGCGAGAAAGGAAGGTGACGTGCTTCTCGTAACCGTTACCGCCGATGAATTCGTCAACAAGGGGCCGGGCCGGCCGGTTTTCAAGGAGCAGCTGCGAGCGGAAAGCCTCGCTTCGCTGGCCTGCGTAGATTTCGTGGCGGTGAATTATGCACTGACGGCAGTGGACCTGTTGAATGGCGTACGCCCCAGTGTGTATGTCAAGGGCGCTGAGTATCGGGCGCATGACGAAGACGTGACTGGCAATATTGCGCGTGAGGTTGAGGCGGTCGAGAAACATGGTGGTCGCATCTTTTACACCGATGAGATTACGTTTAGTTCAAGTAATTTGTTAAATGAGCATTTCGGGGTCTTCTCGCCCGAAACGAAGGAGTTTCTTGAGGAGTTTCGAAATGATTGGCCGTGTAAGAAAATTCAAAAGCAGATAGCGTCCCTTTCTGATTTGAAAGTGCTGGTGATTGGTGATGCCATTATTGATCAGTACCATTACGCAGATGCGCTCGGTCAGACAGGCAAGGGCAATGTCTTTGCCGTTCGCTACGAGTCAGAGGAGCAATTCGCCGGTGGTTCGGTCGCTGTTGCAAACCATGTGGCCGGTTTCGTCGACAGTGTAACTCTGGTTAGCGGTCTTGGCTCTGTTGATAGTCATGAGGAGTATATCCGCGACAAGTTGTTGCCAAATGTCGAGCCGGTGTTTTCATATTATCTGGATGCTCCGACTGTGACCAAACGTCGCTTTGTCGATGCTGATATGAATAAGATGTTCGAGGTGTATTTCTATAAGGAAGATCCTGTTCTGGATGGCGGCGAGGAAGGGGTATGTCGCTGGCTTGAGGAGAATGTGGAATCTTATGATGTTGTGATTACCCCTGATTTCGGCAATGGCTTCATTACCCGTGCGATGATTGATGTGCTGTGTGCGAAAGCCAAGTTTCTCGCGGTGAATACCCAATTAAATAGTGGCAACCGTGGTTACCATGCCATTCACCGCTATCCTCGAGCGGATTTTATTTCGCTCAATGAGCCGGAGCTGAGGATGGCGGCACATAACAGGCATGATTCCATTGAGGTGGTGGCCAAACAGATCGCAGAGAGGGTTCTCTTCGAGAATCTGGCTGTGACTCGTGGTACCAAGGGTGTGCTTTTGCATGGCAGGGAAAGCCAAGAGAATTACACGGTGCCGGCCTTGTCCACCAGGGTCGTCGATCGCATCGGCGCCGGAGATGCATTCCTATCGCTGGCCGCTGTTTGCCTCGGTCGCGGTATGTCCCCGGCTGTGGCTGCCTTTGTTGGTAGCGCGGCTGCAGCCATCGATGTGCAAATTGTTTGCAACCGCGAGCCGATCACCTCATCGGTGCTGTTAAAATACGTCACCACCCTGCTGAAATAAATACCTATCACGGATAAGGAAGGCAGCTGTGAATAACAAGAAAATGGATCAGGATATGCCTGACATTGCCAAGCGCATAAGGCGAAATATCATTGAACTTGCACACGTATCGCAGGGGCCGCATGTGGGTACAGCCCTTTCCTGTGCTGATATTCTGGCCACCCTGTATTTTCAGGTGATGGACCTAGATGACTGGGATAAACGCGATATCGGTATTCTCAGTAAGGGTCACGGGGCTATGTCACTGTATGCCACGCTGGCGGAACGCGGGATTATCGACAAGGAACTGCTGAAGGGCTATTGCCTTAATGATGGCACGCTCCCGGCGCATCTCGATCGCTTTGCGGCAAAGGGTATTGAAGTCTCGGCTGGCTCCTTGGGTCACGGTTTCTGTATGGGTCTCGGCATGGCTTACGGATTCAAGAAGGCAGGTTCGGACCGTCGCGTGTTTGCGGTGGTCGGCGACGGAGAATGTCAGGAAGGTTCCATCTGGGAGGGTGCTTTGTTTGCGCCTACCATGGGGCTCGATAATTTCAGCGTGGTTGTTGATTGTAATAACCTGCAAGGCTACGGGCGACCGGAAGATCTGTGTAGTTTTGAGCCCTTTGTAGATAAATGGAAAGCTTTCGGCTGGCACGCCATCGAGGTGGATGGGCACGATCATGCCGCCCTGAAGCATGCGTTGACCGAGCCTACCGGTGGAAAGCCGCGAGCCGTTATTGCGAGAACCACAAAAGGCAAAGGGGTGCCATTCATGGAGGACGAGTTAGTCTGGCATTATTATCTTGTGACCGAAGAAATCCGGATTAAGGCGCTGGAGGCTCAGCAATGAGAAATGCCTTTGTTGATACCGTAATTGAGGCCAGTCTTCAGAGAGACGATATTTTTATTATCAGCGGCGATGCAGGTCTTGGTGTTTTTGATGAGTTCCAGAAGCAGCGTCCGGATCGTTTCCTTAATCTGGGTGTGGCCGAGCAGAACATGATTGGTTGGGCGGCAGGTATGGCGCTGACCGGCTTTCGAGTCTATGTTTACAACATCGCCCCTTTTGTGCTGTACCGTTGCTACGAACAGGTGCGCAACGACATTTGCTATCAGAATCTTCCCGTCACTCTGATTGGTATCGGCAGTGGCCTGACCTACTCGCCCATGGGTATGACGCACTACTCGGTAGAGGATTTGGCCATAACTCGGAGCTTGCCGAATTTGCGGGTTTACTCCCCGGCAGATCCAACAGAAGCTGAATCTGCCGCTAGGATTTCTCTGGAGGGAGGTAGTCCAACCTATGTTCGGCTAGCCAAACGAGGGGAGCCTAGAATTCACTCGGATGCGCCAGATGTTACCCGGCCTCTCCAATTGGTCGATGGCCGTGACGTGGCGCTGGTGTTCCACGGGACAGTTGTGAATGAGGTGATGGAGGCACAGGAAAGCCTAAAAGATCAGGGGATTTCAGCCAAGGTGATTTCGCTTCCTCAGATTTCCCCATGTCCAATTGAGCTGCTTGATGACATGCTAGAGGGCATTCCAAATGTAGTGACGATTGAGGAGCATTTCGTTGATAGCGGCTTGGGATCCCGTCTCGCCTATTGGCTTGCAGCCAACAGGCCTGCATGGAAACTTAACTGCATCGGGATCCCCCCCGAATATATCCACGTGGTCAAAAAACAGGATGGCATGCGCCAGCATTATAATCTTACAACCGAATACATTGTGTCGCATGTGTGTGACCTGATTGGGAGAAACTGATGTCTACTTTATATAGCAATCTAAAATTTCTGCGTTATGCCGACCACGTTGAGGCGTTGCAGGAAAGAAAAGTCGTGGCGCCGGTGCATATCCGCATCAAGCCCATGAATTATTGCAATCATGATTGCTGGTACTGCGCCTATCGGGTCAGTAATCTGCATCTGGGCGAGGATATCGATTACAAGGATACGATTCCTGAAGATAAAATGTATGAAATTGCCGACGATATTATCGAGATGGGGGTGAAGGCTGTAACTTTCTCGGGCGGCGGCGAGCCTTTGCTCTATAAGCCACTGCCGGGGGTTGTGAAGAAGCTAGCTGAAGGTGGGGTGCGGGTGGCCACTCTGACCAATGGCTCCAATCTCAAAGGTAAGATGGCGGAAGCGTTTGCCGAGTACGGAACGTGGGTGCGAGTTTCGACCGATGCCTGGGATGATGCCAGCTTTTCCAAATCACGGGGCATCAAAGATGGAGAATTCACCAAGCTGTTGCGAAATATGAAGGATTTTAGCGCGCGTGGCTCAAAATGCGTGCTGGGCATAAGCTTCATCGTGGACGAGAAGAACTGTACCCATCTCTATGATGTGTGCAAAATGTTCAAGGATGCCGGTGTCAATCACGTTAAGTTTTCTGGCGTTGTGGTGAGTAATTCTGGTGCGGAGAATAATGCCTACCATGCGAATATCCGCGACATCGTGACTGAGCAGATTGAGAAAGCTATGACACTTGCGGATGAGAAGTTCGGAGTCATCAATCACTATCATGATCTCGATGATCGCTTCGATAAAGACTATACGATGTGCCCCTATCTGATGTTTCTCACCGTGATCGGTGCTGATAGCATGGTGTACACCTGTCAGGACAAGGCATTTACCGTGTCCGGAACGTTGGGGTCGATTAAGCAGCAGAGCTTTAAAGAGTTCTGGTTCTCAGAAGAGAACCGCAAGCGGTTGTTTGAGCTGGACCCCTCAAAAGAGTGTTCGCATCACTGCGTTTCTCATGGGAAGAATCTGGCCATCATGGATTTGCTTTCCATCGACCCTGATCATGGAACCTTTGTTTAAGGTCACGTAAAGAGGGATTATTTATGGGAAAATTGCTTAATATTGTGACTCCGCTGCATCAGCAAACTAGGCGCGACTACCTTGCGCGCATGGTCGATGACAAAGTGCAATGCATGCTTAAGGCAAAGGAATATGAGCAGGACTATTGGGATGGTGATCGCCGTTTCGGCTATGGTGGGTACAAATACATGCCTGGGCGCTGGAAACCAGTTGCTGAGGCATTGATTCAGGAATACGGGCTCGGTCCAGGCTCAAGGGTGCTGGATGTCGGTTGCGGCAAGGGTTTTCTGCTGTACGAAATGCTGCTTATCGAACCCGGCCTGCAGATTGTGGGGATTGATATTTCCGAGCATGGTTTGTCTCAGGCACCAGAAGCTGTTCGTGACAAGCTGTTTATTCATCGCGCTCAGGATGTGTTGCCCTTTGGTGATAAGGAATTCGATTTGGTGATCTCATTGGGGACCTTGCATAACCTTCAGGTTTTTGATTTAAAGCTTGCTCTTTCGGAGATTTCTCGTGTCGGGCAACATGCTTATGTGATGGTTGAGAGCTACAGGGATGAACAGGAAATGTTCAATCTGGAGTGCTGGGCATTAACCGCTGAATCATTGTTTGATACAGCGGAATGGGTCTGGCTCTATCGGCAGTTTGGTTATGATGGAGACTATGAGTTTATCTACTTTGAATAGTCCGGTGATACAGGTGGTTAAAGCCATTATCTACAGAAGTGATGGGCACCTGTTTATGCAGCAGCGGGATTATGCTCCTGAGCTGATTTTTCCAGGGTGCTGGACTTTTTTTGGTGGGCAAGTTGATGCTGGAGAAAGGTTAAAAGATGCATTAAAACGCGAGATGCTCGAAGAGATAGGGTGTATTCCTGGCCATGTAGGAGATGAGTTGTTTCAGTGGAAGTGGTTGGGTGAGCCTCCTTCACAAAATCACTATTTTCCTGTTTGTTGCGAAGTTGACGACGAAAGCTTCTTGCTTAATGAAGGGCAAGACATGGCGTGGTGTGCCATTGAGGATATAAAAGGGCTGGCTTTGACTCCGGACATTACTGAAACTTTTCCGAAAATAAGCCTCTTTGTAGACCAAATTAAGTGCAAAAATAAGAATGATGTATCCTAATGCCTAAGCAAAAAATACTTATTCTAGGACACTCTGGCTTTATCGGGTCACAGTTGGAGAGAACGTTTTTGCGGCTGAGTAATTGGGAGGTAACAGGCCGGTCTTTGCCGGACATCGACCTCATCAATGAGAAAGATGCATCGCTCCTTTCCCCATTTCTTACGCCTGAGAGTACCGTGGTATTGGCAGCTGCTGTTAAGCGGCAGTTTGGTGATTCTCTGGATGTTTTTCGCAAGAATATGACAATCGTCGAGAATGTATGCCGTTTGCTTGAGAACCACCCAGTCAGGCGGGTTGTGTTTATGAGTTCCACTGCGGTTTATGGGGAAGAAACGGAAAATACAAATATCAGTGAGATGACGCCGGTTAATCCAACCTCCTATTATGGAATATATAAATATTCCGCTGAGGTGTTGTTGAAGAAAGCCTGTAAAGAAAATCGTCAAACGTCGTTGGTGTGTCTTCGCCCGCCACTGATTTATGGGCCAGGAGATAGAGGACGGACATACGGGCCATCAGGCTTTTCAGCTGCAGCGACTGAAGGTGAACCCATCACATTATGGGGGGACGGAGAAGAATTGCGGGAATTCATTTATATTGAAGACCTGTGCCGGCTGATTGCATTCATTGTCGATAGCGAGTATGAAGGTGAACTGAACGTGGTGAGCGGTACGCATTACTGTTTCGCTGACGCTATAACCATTTTAAAGAAAAAACGGCCGAACCTTGTGGTCAATTCACGACCTCGCAGTAAGGAAAAGGCCGATAACGCCTTTGATGCCCAAAAGATTAAATTATTGTTACCAGCCAATTTTCATTTTACATCTCTGGAAGATGGGTTGGCTCGAATTCTCGATCAAGGTTGAGTAATAATTGCCATGGAAATCACCCAACTCAATAATCTTCAATCAAGTGGTGAGCCTCTTGTAGATTTTGGTCATCAGCCCGTTTCTAACCGGTTTTTGCCTTTGGGAGATGAAGGTGTTGTTCCTGCCTACCCTTTGCAGTTACGTGTTTGTATAGAAACGGGGCTCATTCACATGGCGAAGCCTTTTCCCGTCGAAGAAATGAAACCGCGCTATGACTGGCTTACCTGTTATGAGCCGGAAGATCATTTGGATGCTTTGACGGAAAGAATTATCAAGCTTCCAAATGTGACGAAAGCATCGACCTTCGGAGCGTACAGCTTTAAAGATGACTCAACTCTTCGCCGATTGGAACGGTTGGGGTACGGAAAAAATTGGCGAATTGACCCGGTTCAGGATCTGGACGTCCCTGATCCTTGTGCAAATGTTGAAACATACCAATGTGCATTGACTCCTTCGAAAGCTGAAGAAATTCGTGAGCGAAAGGGTGCTGCCGATGTGTTCATTGTAAGGCATGTCGTTGAACACGCATATGACTTGCCGGCATTCATTAAAGCTATTCGTAAGATGGTGCGTCCAGGTGGGTATATCGTATGGGAATTACCGGACTGCGAGCGTCCGATTGCAGCGGGAGATTGCACTGTAGTATGGGAAGAGCATGTCTTTTATTTTACCAGTTTTACGTTCAAGGAGTTGTTGCTTAAGTCGGGTTTTTCAATTCTTTACCATGAGTCGGTGCCTTACCCGCTGGAGAATTCACTTGTTTCGATTGTTCAGGAAGCTCTGGAAGGAAATAATCCAGTTAACGTAGATGCTAAGTTGGCCGCTGAAGAAGTCGCGCGTGCGCGTAAATTTGCGGAAGCATTGGCCCGTCGAAAAGTTGAGGTGCGTAGCAAGCTGGAGCGTATCCGTTTGCAACGTGGATCTATCGCCATTTTTGGGGCGGGGCATCTGACGGTGGCATTTCTTTCCATTATGCAAGTAACAGATCTCATAAGTTGTGTAGTAGATGACAATCCCAACAAGAAGGGGATGCAAATGCCAGTTGGGGGGCTCGAGATTGTTGGTTCTGAAGCTCTCTATTCGCGCGATATCCATGTGTGTTTGCTAGGTCTCAATCCACAAAACCAACCAAAGGTAGTTGCCAACCATAAAAAGTTCATTGAACAAGGGGGTGTTTTTGCCTCCATTTTCCCCGGTAGTGCATTGGATCTAGAGAGCATGGAATGCTAAATGTCCGTAGAGAGAGTGATGAAGTTCTCTATCCTAAGGGTGATGTTGTTTTTTTGTCTGCACCAGACCTGCAAGAGCTTAAGGCTTTAGCTGTATTGAATCCTCGACAGCGGGTGCGTCTATGTGCACACCAAAACCCAAATGATTTGTTGCACGAAATGTTTATCGTTCATATGCAGGATTGCTATGTTCGGCCGCATAAACATATGGGGAAAGTAGAATCGATGACGGTTCTTGAAGGCGAGGTGGATGTAGTCTTGTTCCATGATGATGGGTCAATACGTCAGGTTATTCCGATGGGCACGCCAGACTCAGGGAAGGTTTTCTATCAGCGGCTGTGTTCAGAAATTTTTCACACATTGGTAATCCGGACAGAGTTTCTAGTATTTCACGAGAGTACGGAGGGGCCGTTTTCCCGAGTGAAAACAATTTTTCCGGAGTGGGCGCCACCTGAGCAAGGGGTGGCCTCAAAAAGTTTTATGGATCGAATTGGGTCATTAATTAGTAATAGAGGTGAATGAATATGAATAAGCAAGTCTTGAGGCATGATAAACACTGCAGAATATGTGGTGGTGATCGTATATCTACAGTATTTAAACTCAATGACACACCCTTGGAAGATCAGTTTGTCAGTAAGGAGGACGTGTCAATTACTCAACCCGTGTTTCCGCTTGAGTTGGCTATATGTGATGGGTGTGGGTACGTGCATTTGCCACACATTATTAATCCAGAAGCAAGTTATAATGACTATGTTTACGTGAGCGGGCTTACTGTTGGACTGAGAAATCATTACGACCAGTATGCCAAAGATATTGTTGGTGACTTTGGCGTAGCCGATAATTCCCTGGTTGTGGATTTGGGTAGTAATGACGGGTCCATGTTGGCGTCATTCAAACGAGCTGGGATGAGAGTGCTTGGTGTAGAGCCTGCTGGCGATATTGCTACCCTAGCTAATGATTCGGGTTTGACGACCATCAATGATTTTTTTACTGGGCAAGTTGTTTCCAAGATATTGGAAGAACACGGCCCTGCAAGTGTGATTACGGCAAATTACATGTATGCAAATATCGATGACGTAATCGACTTTACGAGAAATGCAGCCAAGACACTTGGTCAAGATGGAATATTTGTGGTGCAAACCGGATATCACCCAGAACAAATGAGAATAAAGATGTTTGACTATATCTACCACGAACACTTTTCTTATTTCACGGTTGATGTTCTCCGGAATCTTTTCGCGTCTTGTGGATTGGAACTAATCCATGCAGAAAAAACAGCACCGAAAGGTGGATCTGTCAGGATTGTTGGGCAGTTGAAAAATGGTGCTCGACC
>Ga0316187_10001734_pt1 | contig 19059 bp, 17 predicted proteins | sample CroRivburrow1_MG_FD_204927 | JGI IMG/M metagenome (GOLD analysis project Ga0316187, IMG submission 204927) | Coastal sediment microbial communities from Maine, United States - Cross River worm burrow 1 | ecosystem: Environmental > Aquatic > Marine > Coastal > Sediment | place: USA: Maine...
TCGAAGCGCTCAAGGCTTTGACTAAACCCTGCAGGATCACCATCCACTCGGATTCAAAGTATGTTGTGCAGGGTATGAGCGAGTGGATTCACAACTGGAAAGCCAAGGGCTGGAAAACTGCAGGCAAAAAACCGGTGTCCAACCTTGAACGTTGGCAGCAACTGGATGCAGTTGCTGCCAAACATCAGGTGGCATGGCAATGGGTCAAGGGGCACTCCGGCCACCCGGAAAACGAACGCGCCGATGAACTGGCCCGGCAAGGCATTCCTGAGCTGTAGCAGAGACACTTTTACATTTTCATGCGTGTGTGATGGGATTACCGCATGAAATTTCTATTCGACTTCTTCCCCGTCCTTCTCTTTTTCATCGCCTACAAGAGCTACGACATCTATACGGCAACGGCCGTGCTGATTATTGCATGCTTTGTTCAGACCGCAGGGCACTGGGCGGTCCATAGACGATTTGAGAAGTCGCATCTGATCACGCTGTTGCTTGTATCACTTTTTGGTGGGGCGACTCTGTTATTACAGGATGAGATGTTTATTAAATGGAAACCGAGTGTGATCAACTGGATTTTCGGTATTGTCTTCATCGGCAGTCAGTTCATCGGCGAAAAGAGCCTTATTGAGCGAATGCTCGGCTCACAACTTGAACTTCCCGGGAGAATCTGGCGCAACCTGAACAGTGCCTGGGCGCTTTTCTTTGTCTCACTGGGTTTTCTGAACCTCTATGTCGTCTATAACTACGATACAGACACATGGGTAGATTTCAAAATGTTCGGGCTGATGGGCCTGACCCTTGGCTTTATGCTGCTTCAAGGCCTCTATCTGGCCAGATATATCAAAGAGATTCCTGCCAAACCTGACGCATAGAGGCAGGATCAATGTGACACTTATTGTCACAGCCCCTCAAAAACCGATACAACACAACGCCCACTCTTGGCACCGTCCTTGCGTATAGAAGTCTATTGGCATCTCCAACCATGGAACGGAGCGTCAAAAATTTGTTAGAAATTACAACTAGGAGTAATTAACTATTATGAAGAACATTATTCGTAACATGAACAAGCAAAAGGGCTTTACCCTGATCGAGCTAATGATCGTGGTTGCCATTATCGGCATTCTGGCAGCGATTGCGATTCCGCAGTTTGCCGCCTACCGTGTCAGAGCATTCAACTCTGCTGCACAGAGTGATCTGAAAGCAGCCCAGACATCGTATGAAGTCTTCTTCAACGACGAACTGGAATACCCTTCTGCCGTTGCTGTAACTAACGCAGCCTCTATCGCACTGCCGTTGGATGGTACTGCTACCAGCACAACAATTAACACCTCCGCTGGTGTTAGCTTTGGCTCTACATCTGGCACCAATCAGCAGTCTTATGGTGCTGCTACCAAGCATCTTTCCGGTGACAATATTTATACTGTGACCAGTGCAGCGCCTTCTATGGCTACAACGGCCGATACTGCGGGTGACGCTTTGGCGGACGCTGATCGACCAACAGCACCATAATTGCTGTTGCTTAAAGCACATTGATAATCATGGCGGGGGCGGTTTAACCGCCCCCGTTTTTTTTGTTACAGAAAGGGGAGTCATGTCTGCAATTGATATCAAAATGTTGAGCAAATGCTACGGAAAGCATCTTGTGCTGGATAATGTTTCCATGCGTCTCGAAGCTGGTAAAGCGATCGGCATTTTGGGAGAGAATGGCGCAGGTAAAAGCACCCTGATCAAATGCATCTTGAAGCTGGTATACCCGGATGCAGGCCACGTTAACACAACGGCATGCCGAGAAGAGATCGCCTATCTGCCCGAACAGAGCTACCTGCCTGAGAGTGTCAACGGTGTGAACATGGTGCGCTTCGCTGCCAGCTTCACCAAAACCCAGGATGAGGCTTGTTCGGCCCTTGACAGGGTTGGTCTGCGTAAGGAGGCATGGAATCAACCTGTTCGCTCCTATTCCAAAGGTATGCGCCAGCGCACAGCCATCGCGATGATGCTGGTGCGCCACCCTCGCTGGCTGATTCTGGATGAGCCAATGAGCGGTCTGGATGCTATTGGTCGCCGCCAAATGCTCGATCTTTTTCAGAATGAACATCAACAAGGCTGCAGCATTCTGATGAGCAGCCATCATGTGGCTGATATGGTTCGTTTTTGCGATGAAATAATTATTCTTTCAGCTGGTAAGGTTCGCGAATCTATCACTATTGAGAGTCGTTCTATTGATCAGATTGAGCGTCTCGAACAAAAACTTACCAACTACGCCAGAAGCACCGAATGAAACAGCTGATCTATTTTACCATTCAAGAGGTCCTGAACTCACGTATCTTCCGCCTGCTATTACTGGCTCCTCTGGTTTTAATGGTGGTTGCCTTGACCTTCACAGGCCTTTTTATGCTCGATTTAGGGAAAGTCTTTATCGACACCATGTTTGCCAGCACTCATCTGCTCTGCTTTACATTTTTGATGTTTCTGGCGGCTCCCTTCTTAGCCAGGGATATTGATGCCCATTTCACCTATATATTATTGACGCTTCCCATTAGCCGGGGTCAATACCTGTTGGGGAGGTTTATCGGGCTTTGCGCAACTTTCCTTCTGCTCATCATTGTACTTATTATTGTTACCAGTCTCTCACTGGAGCTGGCTAGCAGCATTTGGGGAAGCTACATGGCCACTGCCGATATCGGCAGTATGGTTTTGGGCATCTTTTTGATTGCCTGGCAATATCTGAGTCTGATAGCGATCGCTCTGTTTGTTTTTTCATGGGCTACCGGCTCAGCCGAAATCCTCTCGTTCACTTTTCTTATCTGGTTGCTCTCCTGGTTCTTTCCACCAGTACTTACAGCCATGCAGGACTCAGAGGTAGCACAAACCATCCCTCCATTTTTACATGTTATCCTTGAAAGCTGCTATCAGCTGGTTCCCCACCTTACCGGTGGGGAGATTGCCAACCGGCTTGCGCACGGCATATCGCTGCAAGGTAAAGAGATAATCTATTATCTGATCGAACACACGGCCTATGCCACCATCTTATTCACCTCGGCGCTCATACTATTTCGCCGCAGGAACCTATGAATCCCTTGTTGCAACGATCACCCCTTCCAGCAGTGCTTGTTATTGCCATTCTAACCCTTGGTCTGGTCAGAGAAGCTCAACCAATCCTGCGAGCAGACACCGTTATATCACCATATACCACTTCCGGACAAGACAAGCTCATTCAAGCCATAAAAGCAGGGATGTTGCCTGGCCTTGGGGCAGACCTTGCCATATTGAGAATCTTCTCTTCGTTTTATCAGTACTCTCATGAACGGGAAGAAAGTACCAGACAATCTCTGCGCGAGATTACTTATCGGGATTTTGAAACCGCACAGTTTCTCGATCCTAAATTTATCGACATGTATCGTCTGGCGGAAGGAATCCTTGCATATGACCTCAGGATGCCGCTGCAAGCAGTCGACCTGCTTGAAGCAGGTGAGCATCACTTCGATCAATGGGAAATCCCTTTTATGGCATCCTTCATCGCCTATGATCAGCTACATGACCTGAAGAGGGCTGTTTCCCTTGCCAAGCTGGCTGGAGAAAAGCCCGGAGTCCCTCCCCTAATCATTGGCTACACCTCCAGATTGATGTCAGACAACCTTGGCCTTGAGTTTGCTATTAAATATTTGCAAGAGAGAAAAAAAGCTTTGCCAGAAGGGTATCAGCATGGGCTCGAAGAGCGCATCAGGAAATTAAAGGAGATGCAAAATGTTACTGCGCCGAAATCTTAGCAAGCAAAATGGCTTCACGCTCATTGAGTTGATGATTGTTGTTGCTATCATAGGCATACTGGCAGCCATTGCTATTCCGCAAATGAGTTACTTTCGCATCAAGGCATTTAATGCTGCTGCTGCTGCAGACACGTACCACCTGTTTACGTATGAAAATCTGTTCTTCGATGAATACGGGCAGTTTATCTCTATTGATGTTTCTGACAAACAAGCTAATGGCGTTGTGTCAAAAAACGTCACCATAAACGGGGTGGCAGTACAATTTTTGGTCAGAAGCCTTTCAAGAGATGTTGATGTTGTTAGCAAAGCAGGCGTAAACAATCAAACCGTCATTTCCGCTGCACGGCATACAGCAGGAGATAGGATACTGGCTATTGACTTGGATGCCCCGGGTCAATCCCGCTATTTGATGAGTGCAACAGCACTACAAAGTTCTGACATTCCGAACGCTACTCTTGGCCTTGACTTAAGTGCCTGGCAGCTTAATTAGTAATCGGCAGCTGGAATCTTTAAGGACAACACATTGACAGTTAGCTTAATGAAACCGGCCTCGGCATCTCCTAGAGCTCCATCGTCAGAAATTGACTTAACCGCTAGCTTTCCAGCAACCATGGCTGTCGAGCAGCTGTTCATACATTCTTAATATGCCCATCCAAACTCCTGCCAAAATATTCTCAATAACAGCGTTTCTATTCTTTCTGTCTCCAAGCATTCAACCAGCACTTATTAATCCCAATGAAGTTCCCTGGTACACTATTCCGACCTTCGCATTTGCTATTTTTGTTGTCTACCTTATCTCAACCTTATCCGAAGTTCGTTTCTATAAAATTATTATTCTTCCACTAAGCCTAGCTATAACTCCCATCCTTCTTCATGCCTCGGAAGTCCCCTTAACAGATACACTGTTTCACATCTCGTTCGGCATGGCGCTTTTAGCCTTGTGGATCTTGGCAACCAATGCTTCCACTAAACTTAGTCGGAAGTTGCTAATTTCCTATACTGCTGCTGCATTTATCTGGTGCCTGTTAGCAATCGTCGTATGGCTGGGTGTCACCCATGGTGAAATGATCCGAATTGAAGGGTGGGCGCTAACCACTAGTATCAATTCAAAAATAAATGGGCCTTTCGCAAATGGCAATGTCCTGGGAATTCTAGCCTTATGCGCTTGGGTAATAAGCCTATGGCTCTGGCTTAAGCAGAGAGATAAGCTCAGCCCTCTCTGGTTCTTAGCTATGATTTTTTTCTGGACGGTAGGCATCGCTTCACTTTCCCGTGGAGCATGGATTGCACATGCCGTTGTTGTTTCTATCGTACTGTTTCACCTTCTTTTGAGAAATAGGCAGCGCCTTATCCCCTTCATCATCGCACTCGCCTTGGCCTTTCCCCTTGGCTCAATACTCAACAGCCAAGGAGATGCTCCAGCGATTGAACTCACGCAGCAATTTGAAACCACTCAGCAGGAGGGCTTCGGAGCTCGCCTTCTTTTGTGGGCCTCTGTATTTGAAGTGTGGAAACAACATCCATGGCAAGGCACCGGCTATGGTGAGCTAGGTGCCCACTATCTGACAGGGCAACACAATGCCTTTGACGAATACCAATTTGATCAAAATGGCCTCGGGACTACTACCTATGCACACAATGTTCCTCTTCACCTGCTGGCCGAGGGTGGAGTTGCAGGTGCACTCCTCGCTCTTTTTGTAAGTCTCGCCGTTGTTCTTGCTCTCGTGCTAAACGGGAACCGAATGCACTCTGTCGCGTGGCCTGCAACTATGATTGGCGGCATGTTGTGGCTACAAGGCATGGTAAATATCTCCATGACCCGTCCTTTCCCGATACTGCTTTTCTGCTTTGCAATGGGGATTTCCTTACGTGCCTTCCTAAGGCACCGTAACAACAGCTTCACCATTCCAAAAAAACACTTTGCCATCCCAATTATCATCTCACTCGCCATTTTATGCTCCGGCACATATTCACAGGCCAGTGCTTGGAATAGCTACAGCGAATGGTTGGCTCTTGAGAATAGTCATAAGGGCAACCAAGAGCTAATGACACAACTTCTGACGAATGATAATACCATGCCATATGTGGTTGGTGAGACAGTAAGAATTGTACTTCTCACCCCCTCTCGACATCACATGGCACTACAGCTTATGCCCTACATAACCTCTGCGTTGAACAAGCTTGAGACACCGCTGCTATATAAAGGGCTGTTTTTTACTCAAGCGCTGAGTGGCGATATGAATAGCGCTTGTGAAACAGGACAATTTAATATGGTGCAAAACTGGGGAAATGATGACAATTTGAATTATTATCTGGCCGCATGCAAAGGTAGGCTCTCACAATCTTTAAAGATTCAGAACTAATTTTCAGCTGAGAGGCTCCACCTGGGCTGTACATCCCACTCAGTTAACACAGCCTTGGAAGTATTCTGGTTCAAAAAACCCGCATAACAGATCATAGCTGCATTATCGGTGCAATATTTGGCCTGTGGTAAATAGACTTCTATACCCTGACTCTCTGATTGTTCAGCCAACATGGAGCGCAGACAACGGTTTGCTGCAACACCTCCGGCAATGACCAGAGATTTTACTCCCTCCTGCTTACTGGCTCTTACACTCTTCTTGACCAGGACTTCACATATAGCTGATTCAAGCGATGCGGCCATATCGGCGCGATCCTGATCCGATAGCACTCCATGATTTTTGACCGCATACATCACAGCCGTTTTCAATCCTGAAAAGCTGAAGTTCAGGTTGTCTCTATTCAGCATGGGACGAGGAAGTTTGAACCGCTTTGAATCGCCGTTCTCAGCCAGCTTCGATATCTCAGGGCCTCCCGGATAGGGCAACCCGAGCAGCCGTGCAGACTTATCAAAACACTCACCAGCCGCATCATCAATGGTCTGGCCTACAATCCGATACTCTCCAATCGAATCCACCCGAACCAGCATGGTATGGCCACCGGATACCAGTAGTGTCATAAATGGAAAACCGGGCAGCCCATTCTCAGAAAGGCCTGGAGCTAACAGATGCCCCTCCATATGATGAACTGGGATAACAGGGATGTTGTTAACTACTCCCACTGCACGTGCATACGAAGCTCCGACCAGAAGCGCCCCCATCAAGCCTGGGCCGGCAGTAACTGCAATGCAGTCAACATCAGCCCAACCACACTTGGCTTCCGCCATCACCTCTTCAACCATAAGCGGCAGCGCGCTCAAATGCTCTCTCGATGCCACCTCTGGAACCACTCCACCAAAACGGGCATGCGTCTCTATCTGGGATGCAATTTGCTCTGCAAGCACGCTGCCCTTTCCACTTCCCTGCTCTCCATCAAAGATTGCTACTGCCGTCTCATCACAGGATGTCTCAATTCCTAATATCCGCATCTATCTTTCAGCTCCATCACCCTCGACTTACAACTGTACAGGCTCGCCGCCTTCCAGCATTTCAACTCTCAAGGTATATTCATAGCACTTTCCACTGACGCACAATACCACTGAAGCCTGCATATGTATCCGCTCAGGGCGAACCCCTACTCTTTGCCTGCCAGCATGCAGCAGGAGAATCTCAAGGGGTAATAAAATGCAATCAATCATTAATGTGACTGGCAACACAGATTGCTGATCTCTCTTTAATCAATCTTCCTCCCACTTTCAGTTAGGAGATATCTATGCATTCAATAAAATTTTATCTGGCCATACTCTTTATCTGTTTTGAAGCCTTTTCAGCTCATGCCGATGAAGCCATTTCCGTCAAGCTGGGTTATGCCAGTCTCACAGCAGCCGGCAACGTCTCTGCAACTGCACTGGGTATTACCGGCACTACTCTTTCCGATGCTACACTGGGTCTTAAACGCAGCAACAATGTCACTGCTGAAGCTGCCCTGCAGTACGGTGATGGGCGCCTCTCAGTTGCCTATCTGCCTCTAAAATTCAGTGGCTCATCTACACTTACTGCTCCGGTCAACTTTAATGGCCTGCTCTTTGCTGCAGGTCCTGTCACCAGTAAGCTAAAAGCCGACATCTATGATATTGGATACACCTATTATCTGGTCAATATGGATGACCTCCCCTCTCGCCTGCAGCTGGGTATTGAGGTGGCGCTAAAATATATCCGTGCCGACACAACACTGGCTTCCACAGCGCTTTCTCAAACTTCCTCTGCAACTGTTTCGGTCCCGACTATTGGCGCACGCGGTAGAGTTGCCCTGGCTGATTTTATCGGTATTTCCGGCCGTGTTGGCTATATAGGCTATGCCAAGAATCGCTTTCTTGATGTTGATGCTCAGATTGAGTTTTCGCCAATTCCAACGCTTGGTATCTATGGCGGGTATCGTTATATGGATGTTAAGGTGGACTCCTCAGGCGTTCTGATAGATGCCAAATTCACTGGCCCTTACGCTGGAGCATTCTTCAGGTTCTAAAAAACTGTATCGGTCTTTTAGCGGCTCATTCATGAGCCGCTAAAAGACAATTCTTAATCGACCAGTTTCACATACAGGCCTATAACTACGCTTTTATTCCTAACAATGCTGATGATCACATGGTTTAATATGCTCAACCTCACTGTAATTCTTGCCTCGCCCATAATCCTTGCAATTTCAATAGGTTCTGTTAATCTGCTCGTGTAAAAGATTCTTTTTTGCGCCTAACTTGCGCTTGGAGGCATGAATGTCGCGCATATTTATTATCTGCTTTGGTCTGCTTATCGGCTCCCCTATCGCATATGCTCAGGATCCGATCTCACCCATTGCCAATGAAGCTATCCAGGATACAGCTGAAGCCATTCCGGATGCCATGCAGCAGATTGTTAAAGCCCCTCCAATCGACTTTGCCAATCTACGCGATCCTTTTGCCTCTTATCTTACCCTGGTTGCACAGCGAGGACAGGCCATCCTGAATGAGCAGCGTCTGCGCTTTGAAAACCGGGAACGTGAACTGCTGGAAAATTTTGATCTTAGCACTCTGAAGCTGGTTGGAGTCTATAGCATGGGCGAAGACCGGGTCGCTATGGTGGAGGATGCGTCCGGCAAAGGACATACCGTTCGCCGCGGCAACTACATGGGTAAAAATAATGGCCAAATTGAAAAAATCGAGATTGATACCGTCTATCTTGTAGAGCAGATCATCAATCCTGCAGGTGATGTTGTTGATAATCAGGTCACTCTGACGCTGAAAGAGGTTAACAAATAGCTTTTCAACCAGTGTAAGCAATGCATAAATCCACTGTCTTCCAGCTGTTTGAACATCTTCAAAGCGCCAGCCCAGAGCCGGAAACCGAACTCAATTATACAACTCCATTCGAACTTCTTGTTGCGGTCATGCTCTCTGCACAATCAACCGATATCGGTGTAAACAAAGCAACGGCTAGACTTTTTCCGGTGGCTAACACTCCTCAGGCCATCCTTTATCTTGGTGAAGAGCAGTTGAAATCCTATATCTCCACACTGGGACTCTATAACAGCAAGGCAAGACATCTGCTTGCCACGTGTCAAATGATAATAGAGAGACATAATGGTGAGGTTCCCAACGGGCGAAAAGAGTTAGAGGCGCTGCCTGGTGTTGGGCGCAAGACTGCAAATGTTCTACTCAACATTCTCTTTGATGAACCAACCATTGCGGTGGACACACATATCTTTCGCGTCGGAAATAGAACCGGCCTTGCACCGGGGAAAACGCCGCTGGAAGTGGAAAAAGGGTTGATGAAAGTCGTTCCCGAAAAATTTATGCAATATGCGCATCACTGGTTGATTCTTCACGGTCGCTACATATGCAGGGCCCGGAAACCTCAGTGTCATCTCTGCCCTATTGAGCAGGAGTGCGAATGGCCGGAGAAACCAACTGCATATTAATCATCAATGGATTCCGGATAGCGATCCGGGCCAGAGCGCCAGCCAGAAAAAAATCGCCAGCGCCATTCCTGTGTCACGCAACCAGGCGGGCCAAAGCCACCATCCAGAATGATGGCTCCACAACCCGGAGGCTGAACGTAAAGAGTGCAGAAAAAACATCACGCCAAGCAGATAGACCCCTGCAGACTCTCTAAAAACCCCTGCGATAACCGCAACGCTGATCATCACCCATAAGGCATCTCCCAACATCTGCAGTGAAGATCTCGCACCATTAATAACTGAATCAGAAACGGCGGCGCTGAGAAGAAGCGCAGATATTGCAATCAGCCAAATCTTTTCAACTGACCCCGCCACTGCTGAAGTCATGCCAACAAACAGGGGGAGAGGCCAAAACATGATTGGGACTGTCACGGTCAACCAAATCAGAAGATAGCTGTAAAACCTGAAATCTTTATTCAGGGCCATCTGATTCAATGCAGCAGCTCTTTCGGCTCCTCATCATTCACCTCCTTCTCTTCAGAAGGAATTGCATAGGAGCCATCAGCCCACCTGCCCAGATCGATCAAGCGACAGCGTTCACAGCAAAATGGAAAATCTGACGCATCTCTTTTAAGCTCTGACTTGCATATCGGGCAGAAAAACTGTCGCCTCATGCGACAGGCACCATCATGGCATAATAGGGTTGATCATAATCAATATCACATGCGGCCTCGCCAGCTTTCCATTGTTGAAAGCGAACACGAATAGCCAGCCGATTACCTGAACACTCTGGTGCTATCCCTTGTTGTACAACCGATGGCTCGAGGCCAACAACCAGCAATCCATATTCAGCGCCACGCTCAGGGTTTATCTGATCTGAGCCTAATTGAGCCACCCGACTCTCCCAGCCGACAAAATCGTTAAGCATGATATCAAGATGAGTCACTGCTGCGTGCAGGTCATGGAGATTATCACTAAGAATATCCTTATGCCTAGCGCCACTCCAGAGCACATTCAAACTCTGAGGAAGTGAGGGTTTATGTGCCAACAGATCCTGCTTTTTCAGTGCATTAAAGTAGCTGCCCAGCAGCGCATCATGATTAAGAAAATCGATGGCATCATGAACACCCTGACGCATTGACTCTATGTAACTTTCAATCATGTCACATGCTTCCAGAATTTTTACCCTGAATTCAGGATGCCCCTCAGCCAGCTGAGTTAAGTGTGTCCGCATGGATGAGAGCAGTCCAATCAGCTCCGGCACAGCCTGTTTGCGCCCATGTTCGCCAAGTAACGACGTCCTTACGTCAGAGGCGGCCAACAACCATGCATAAGGCTGGTCGTACTGACGCGCATGCTCCAGACAGCGCAATCCATCACGCAACTCCATAAAAGCGCGCATACGTGGTGAAAGGGCAAAACCAAAACGAACCAGCTCAGTCAAACAACCCTCCACCCATTAAACTACGCCCGCCAAAAATCATACAAAATTCACTGAATTCCAAAACGTGTCATCCAGGCATCAACATGTTCAATAATTTCACCATAAACCCTACGAAAGGTTTCGTCACTTCTTCCCATCGGATCAGATATTTTCTGCCCGCCATTCGGCTGAGAGAGCATGATCACCTTTCCGATATGTGCAGGGCGCATTTTGCTAAGGTGCTGCCGCTGCTTGGGGTCCATCACCATTACCAGTGCTGATCGATCCAAATCCGGAGCCAGCAATGTTTGTGAAACATGATCGCTTAAATCCACGCCAAACTCCTGGGCAACTCTTAGCGCCAATTCAGGAACTTTTTGCCCCGGCATTGCCAGAAGCCCCCTGCTGAAACATTCGGCATGTACACCTGCCTGCTCAAATCGTTTACGCATATAGCCCTCAGCAAAAGGGCTTCGGCAGAGGTTGCCGGCACAAATAAGAAGAATGGGTGAAGGAGGAAGCATGCTTATTCCGCCGCTTTCCAGATCAACTGACCATTACTCTCCTGATGAATACGCTTGAGCATGGCCTCATGTGCCGCATGGTCATCTTCCGGCACTTTAAGAGAAGCCCTGCGCATGATCTTAGCCGTTTCCGCCTTCTCATCCCGACTGCGAGCCCCTCTGGGTATCTGAACAAAGCTTGACGCAGGCTTTGCCTGTACCTCCATACCAAGAGAAAACTGCCTCCCTCCAGTCATTCCCAGATAGACTTCAGCAAGTAGCTCGGAATCAAGCAGTGCTCCATGGAGCTCACGATGCCCTCGTTCCACGCCATAGCGATCACAAAGTGCATCCAGGTTATTTCTCTGCTGAGGATGCTGTTTACGCGCCAGCTCCAGCGTGTCAATAACAGGGATATGATCAATTCCCGGCTTTCCGAAGAGCGCCAGCTCATTCATGATAAAACCCAGATCAAAAGCTGCATTGTGGATTACCAGAGTGGCTCCCTGAATAAATTCAAGGAACTCATCTGCTATCTGCTCAAATGTCGGCTTATCTTTTATCTTTGCATCATTTATCCCGTGGATTCGCACCACCGCTTCAGGAATGTCACGCTGAGGGTTGATGTAGTGATGGAATGTTCGATCCGAATGTAGCTTCCGGTGACTCACTTCAATCGCACCAATCTCTACCATTCTATCTCCATTTTTAGGAGAGAGGCCTGTAGTTTCAGTATCCAGCATGATTAAGCGCATGTCGGGCATTATATGGGGCTGCATTTTTTTTGCACCATCAAAACCAAGGAAACACTACTCTGTTTCAGAATCTTTCTCACCAAACCACCGCCCAGGAAGATTCAGTAAGTGCTCAACCATTCCTGGTTCTGACAATCCAGCCTCAGACGTTGAGATCTGGGTAACCTCCGCATTGGCAATCGGGCCGTTCATTCGGTAGACCCTGCGGATAAGAGAGTGCGCCGCTCCTCCAAACATATCCCTGATCAGAGGCACTTTGGAGAGCAGTGCATCAAGATTCTGAAAGGGTCGCACAACAAGAGTTAAATCAATATCAGCTTGTTCCAGGTCCATGCTGCCTTGTCCAGCAACATCCATCGCCGAAGATCGCATGGCCAACTGGTGGATTCCAACATTTTTACCTCTAAGAACCGCCTCCAGTTGAAGCCGCTTGTACCCAAGCCCGGGATTGGTCAGATCCCTTCTATTACCAAAAAAGAGATCCGGCAGATCTGCGATGCTGATGGCAGCAAGAAACTTTGACAACGTCCCCCCTGTCATAAGGCGACCCTCATTCACCCTAAGTCGTAATCGTCCTTCCAGCCCCTGCCACCAGGGCTGCTTACGCAAGAACTCTCCCTGGCCGGAAAAGAGAGCATGCATATCACCTTTTTCAAACAGCTCAGATAACTCCGCTCGCTTCATCATGTTGCCAAAATCACCTTCAAGTTCAGCAAAGCCTCTCCAAAGCATCCCTGACTGTTTTCCGGGAGTTAGCGTTGCCGAAAGCTTTAAGCGAAGATCGTTTAATTCTGCTTCAAAAGATCTCAGGTCTATTCTTCCCTCTCCCGGCATCGAGAAGACTGCGGCAACACCATTCAGTGCTAACGTGCCGGTCTGCAGCCTCTTCGCCTTAAGCACGCCAATGCTGTTCAATGCAGATGCCAGACGAACCGTCGCCCCCTCAATACGTGCATCACCCCACAGGAACTCCTTCAGTTCAGCTCGAAGCGCCCATGGTTTTTGATGCAGTTCCGCACTATGGGGAAGTGTGGCTGGCAGTGCGCTCCGATTCAGGTAATCAGCATTGACATCCAACTCCCATGGAGACGGGCCAAATGGCGCAAAAATTGTCAGCCCACCGGAAAATGCCGCACTCTCTAACCGCCTTAAATTCAGCCTGAGTCCGGTTGGAGAGAGCTCGCCATCGCCACGCAGGCGTAAAAGCTGGTCACGACAGGCAATCTTTTCCATGAGAAAAGTTGAGACAGCCTGCTTCTCAACACTTTTGCCCTGATAGATAATGTTTAATGGATATCCTGCCGCCTTCGCTGTTCCTAGAAGGTTCGACCAGGAAGCCTGTTTCAGATCAATATCCCCATGCCAGCTTCCATCAAACTTCAGAGATGTATGAAGTGTTCCCGCCGCAGACTCAACAGGCAGATGAAAATGGCCGACCAGACCGGAAAGGGGACCTTCAGCATAGGCCTCCATAGATACCACCTTCCATATTCCTGATCCGTTCATTTTTACAACCAGGCCACTCTTTCCGCTCAGATGGGGTGTTGCCCACTGCAGATCATTAAAACGGATACCTTCATCCAGTTGCCATACCACCTCTCCGGAAGAGACCTCAATGGGGATATCTTTGAATTCCAGAGACCAAGATGCCAACGGCTTCAGATGCAGTATCGCACTTCGAGGAAGCTCCTCTTCCGGCACCCATTTGATAGAGAACTCTGTGGCTGATGTGGCAGCAGACCATTTTATCTGGTCAGCCCCATCGGCATCCAGCCATGCGTGAAGCCTGCCCGCATTGGCTTTGGAGCTGCCGGTAATTTCAAGCAGAAGGGAATCCCACGAAATACTTAAGCCACCTTTTGCCATACCGATGGCATGGGGCAATTCTGTTGATGCCACGATGGCTTTAAGCCCAGCCTGATCAAGCTCAACATCGGCCTCCGTATGGATAACAGCATCCTGACCAATACCAAGGGATATATCTGCATCTTCAACGTGTGCAGTAACCTGATACTGAAGCGACTCCCACTCACTGCTATTGGGCAAGGCCTTCCATGGAGCTGCCCAAGCAAAGACCAACTCAGCCCTCGCATCAGAAGCAACCCCGGCGTGCATGCTCTCCAGCCATTCATACCATGCCTTATCATCGTCCAGGGGCTTGAGGCCCTTCCAAATCAACGGCATCTCAACATGTGGTGAAGCAGCCGAAAGAGAGAGCTTCCCCTCCTTCCATGCACCCGTGGCATGGATCAGGCTTTTACCCAATTGATATTCAAGCGATTCGAACGCAACCTTATCAAGCAGCTCCTCACCCCCGCCCGCCAAAACCAGCTCACCTTTTAACAGCTCGAAGGCCCATTCAGTATCAAAGAGGGAAAGCACAACCGGTGATATATCATTGGATGCCAATGCAAAACCAAGCTTCCATCGCGTGGAACTCTTCTGTTTCAATGACGCCTCTCCGGCCAGGGAGCCGCCAATCTGTTTTCTCCACGCCTCCGGCAACCAGTTAAGGTTGGAGAAAGTGACTTCAACCTCTTCCGGCAGTTGCTGATCTCCCATCTCGATACTCATATGGGCCCCGGGAACTCTTGCGTGCAGTGTCCGGTCTGCTGTATCAAGTAGCAGAGTAAAGTGATCAAGCCGCCCGGAATAGCGGCCATAACGCCAGCTAAGTTCCGTATCTTCCAGAGTGAGCAGAGCCGGCATCTCCAGATAATCAGAGCTGCTGTCTGCATCTAAAACGACATTGATTGCACCACCGCTGAGGCGTATGCCAGATGGCGTGAGACGCCCAGACAGGAGCTCCATTGTTGATATATGGACTGTGATTCTGCTATCACGGACAGCCACTGATGCGTCGCGGTTGGTAAACGAGCTGGCATCAGCCTTTAGCCCCAGGCTCCCGGCCCAATACCAGGACAGCTCTCCCAGGTTAAGCTCCTTAAGCTCCAGCTCCTCTTTAAGAAACGCTTCGATATCCGGACGCACTGTTTTTAAATCTGGCGCAAACAACCAGCCCGCAACCCCAGCCAATATCGCGCTTACCAACAGCACAAACAAGACGCGCTGACCCATGGCCAGCGCGGTATTTTTCCAGGCAGTAACGTTCAATTTAAACGTGTGATTAGACGTTGTCCTTCTCCTCAAGCTCCTTTACTTTCTTCTCCAAAGCGCTGAAAAGCCCCTTAAAACCACCGTTTTGATTAATCCCTTCCTGGAAATCCTTGCGGAAATTACTGACCAGACTCACACCCTCAATTCTGATGTCATACACCTGCCAACCTGTTGGTGTCTGATGTAGCCGATATTCCACAGGCGTCTCTTTATCCGCATCAACGACTCTGGTTTTTACTCGGGCTTTATCTTTCTTAAACTGGGCGCCATCGCAGACCACCTTCTGACCATGGAACGTGGCCAACCGGTTGCCGTAAGAGCGCTCCAGAAGCTTGCGGAACAACTCAGTGAAATCTGCCTGTTCCTGACCACTGATCTTTTTCCATGTTTTACCCAGGCTCCGCTTGGACATCTCCCTGTAGTCAAAACGACCGGTCACCACATCACGGATATCATCCCGATTTTTCTCAGTCAGCCTCGTTGGATCTTCGCGGGCTTCAAGAACCTTGATAATTCCGTTCACGGTATACTCAATTACAGCCTTCGGATCATCCGTATTGGCCCATGCATTGCCTGCAACAGCCATTGTCAACAACAGGGCAGTTAATAATTTCAATGAAAATAGTTTAAACATCATGAACTCCACTCATATGCCATTCAAATCCGGCAGCAACAGTTTATCAAGCTATGACTATCTGCCCGGGTGTAATTTATTCCTCGCTGGAGGAAAAAATGTACTTACTTGCCAGATCCTCGATTATATTACTGACTCCATCTCTTCCACCTCATCTCCGGGTTTCAAAACCTCATCATCATTGTCAATCTGGCTTCATAGTCATCGTTAACAGTTACATCTACTACCCAAGCGAATGCCTCCGGCATCTACGAAGATCGCTTCGACAGCGTATCGCCGAATTAGCTTTTCGGCCCGGGTCATCAGTAAGCTCCCCTGAAAACGATTATCATCAATCGAAATCTAATCCCTTCTCTACTGCTTTGCACCCGCATTTTTGTTAATGATTCTTAATGACAATCCATGTCCACTATTGCATAAAAACATCGATATACTCGAAATTTGAACAGACAGCCCTTAGTCTTGTGAGATGAACGATGAAGCCATCCGTAAAGCCATAGAGTCGGCACCCAAATTTGAGGATTCGATTCGTCATCTGGCTGAGATTTCACCGCTATTTGTTGATCTGATGCGTACGGCTACAGAACAGGAAAGCTGCACACTGTTTCAGTCTGAAGAGCAAGCAGAGCTCCCCGATGCCAGCCCGCCCTGGGTGCCGGATGCTCATTTTGACAACCCAAACAGCGCCATGCTGGCACTGCGTGAATGCAAACGGCGCGGCATGCGCCATTTTCTCTGGTGGGAGCTGGGCCTGCATGCCGACATCGAACAATCTGCCAAACATCTGGCTATCTGGGCCGGAGGCCTGCTGCAATCATCTTATGAAATAGCCATTGAACTTTTAGCTCCCCGCTACGGTCGAATCAAAACCGGCCGCTTTACCATCATCGGCTTGGGCAAGCTGGGTGGCATGGAACTTAATCTCGGTTCGGATGTCGACATCCTCTTTATCTGGGATGCCGAGTGCCGCGAGAGCTCAGGGGGGCGAAGCTCGGTTGCACCTCAGGAGTATTACCAACACCTCTCGCGGATGATTATCAAACTGATGGGTGAGCACAGCATCGGTGGAATCGTCTGGCCAGTGGACATGCGCCTGCGTCCGGGTGGAGATGGTTCGGCCATCTGCCTCAACATTGAGGCTACACTCGACCACTACTGTAACTACGGACAGACATGGGAACGCGCCATGCTAATCAAGGCTGCGCCAGTTGCCGGGGATTCCGCTCTGGGACAGGAGTTTCTTGAGGGGATTCGTCCATTCATCTATCGCCGCTATCTGGATTACACAACTGTGCAGGCCCTGGCCAAAATGAAGCAACGCATTGATGCTCAAGGCAGCCTGCATGAGATCAACGAAGGCTTCGATGTAAAACGAGGGCGTGGAGGCATCCGCGAGATCGAATTTTTCATTCAATCGCTTCAGCTACTGCATGGCGGGCGAAACCCTTCGCTACGCCATCAGCCGAGCATGCCGTCACTGAGCCACCTTTGTGAACACGGTATTGTTCAGCCCGGCGACAAAGAGGTGCTGCATGCTGCTTACCGGTTCTGGCGAGAGGTTGAACATGCCATCCAGAGCAGAAAGGGTGAGCAGACCCACAAGCTTCCTGCTGATTTTGAATCCTATCTAAACAGCGTGCTCGGCACAGAGGATGTACTCAGTGACATGCGTCTCAATGCAGAGAAGGTACATACACTCTTTGCCGGTCAGTTCGCTGAGGTGGAGCTGGAAGACCTATCCGGCACTTCATGGCTGGAGCTAGAACGAAAAGAGCTGCAAGAGCAACTGAATAATTTTGATGCTGAACAGGTGAACCGGGCAGAGATCGCCCTGAATAGAATCAATACCCAGCTTGACCGTGGCGTCCTGCCTGAACGGAGCAGGCAACAGGTCGAAAAGATCCTCGCTTACTGCATGGAGGCATGGCGTGTTGATGCCAACGGTGTGCAGGCTGTCGAACAGTTAACCACGCTCTTCCAAAACATTGCTGGACGTGCAACCTGGATCGACCTGCTGGCAACCCACGAAAATGTTCTGGACTGGCTGGTAAGCATGCTCTCTGCCAGCAACTACATTGCTGAACACCTTGTGAAAAACCCCTCTTGGCTGGAGTGGCCAATTGAGGATGAACGGGGCGCCGGAAGAGTCCGAAGCATTACCCAGAAGCTGGCCGGGCTTGATCCTACACTTCTGGATGAAGAGGAGTTTCTCTCCGATCTTGGCCGGCTGGTTGATCAGGCTCGGCTCACATGTGCGGTCGAGGTTGCGTCGGAGAATGAGGCCGACCCTCTGCTGATCGGCAGGTGGATGTCTGACGCTGCTGATGAAGCCACTCAGGCAACGTTGAAACTGACACTTCATCAGTTTGAACTGCCTGATGACTTCCCAATCGTCGCTGTTGCCATGGGAAAACATGGCTGTCGCAGCATGGGGCTGGTCTCAGACCTCGACATGGTCTTCATCTTCATCTGTGACAATCCTTCAGAGATTGGACTGAAGGGGCGCAGTATGCGCGACTGGGCACAGCGCATCGGCCGTCGCATGATCCAGCACCTGACACTGGCTCCACCATTCGGGGCCGGCTTTGAATTTGATTCGCGGCTCAGACCCTCCGGCTCCAAAGGCGCACTGGTCACCACACTGGACAACTTTAAAGCCTACCAGTTAAATGATGCTCAAACTTGGGAACATCAGGCTCTGACCCGGGCAAGATGCGTGGCTGGATTGAAAAAAAACCGTGACCTTGCCAGCAGTGTAATTGAATCAGTTCTTAATCAAAAACGGAACATAAAGGAGCTGGCTAATGAGGTCTTCTCCATGCGGGAAAAGATGGTAAAACACCTCTCCAGCAAAGATTCAACACGAATTAACATCAAGCAGGACCCCGGCGGCCTTGTCGATATCGAATTCCTTGCGCAGTATGCACGCCTTGCATTCGGCGGCAGTGAAAAAGGTACTGTCGGCATCTTTGGTCAACTCCCCGACTCTGTACCCACGGTCTGGAAGCGTGGAGCCGACCTGCTGATT
>Ga0316187_10001735_pt1 | contig 19058 bp, 18 predicted proteins | sample CroRivburrow1_MG_FD_204927 | JGI IMG/M metagenome (GOLD analysis project Ga0316187, IMG submission 204927) | Coastal sediment microbial communities from Maine, United States - Cross River worm burrow 1 | ecosystem: Environmental > Aquatic > Marine > Coastal > Sediment | place: USA: Maine...
CGACTATATTGAATGTTTCTACAATCGGAAACGAAGACATGGCTATCTGGGCTACGTCAGTCCCGAGGTATTTGAGAATCAGACAGTCGGTCTTTCATAACGGTCCACATTTTTAGGGCAAAACCATGGGGTCGGTTCCCGAAATTGTGTTTAAACAGCGTAGGTTGGCAATCCATGTCCGGTATGGTCTCCAGATGTCGGGTTTGCCGTCTCAGTGAGTGCCTGCTGGTTATCAGCGAGCAGGCACCCAATGGCGGCCGATCGCCGGATTTTACCTAAATATCCGTTTGTTCAGCGATTTCGAGCGCATCATCCACTTCGATGCCCAGATAGCGCACCGTACTTTCCAGCTTCCGATGCCCCAGCAGTAGCTGAACGGCGCGGAGGTTCTTGGTTTTCCGGTAGATCAGCGAGACCTTGGTTCGTCGGATGGAATGCGTCCCGTATTCGGCCGGATCCAGGCCAATGCTGGCCACCCAGCCTGAAACGATCCGCGCATACTGCCGTGTCGAGATATGCTCAGCGTGTTTGCGTCGGCTTTTGAACAGGTAATCTTCGCTGCTCAAATTAGCCTGCTGGATCCAGGTGGACAGCGCCTCCCGCGTCTGAACGGTGAGTTCAAATTGAACCGGCTGATGCGTTTTTTGCTGCAGGATCATGGCGCGCTTCAGGATTTGCGTACCCCGTGCGACGTCGCGTACCTGGAGCTTCACCAAATCACAGCTGCGCAGCTTGCTATCGATAGCGAGATTGAACATGGCCAGGTCACGGGTCTTGTGCGTCATCTGGAGTCGGGTGCGGATGGCCCAGACCTCCTTGAGCTTCAGGGGAGGCTTCTGACCGAGCAGTTTGCCCTTGTTCCAGGCTGGATGGCTTTTTGGGGATTGAGTTGAGTACGGCATCGTGAGGTCTCCTTCTGGTGAAAGGGACCCTAAGTATCGGAAAAGTAAAGCGGACGTCAGGAATCAGTGAATCCAGCCCTCGGATTTCACAAAGGAAATACTGCTAACGACCCTTTTAAGACCTTCATATCCCAGACAGAAGGAGTGCTGGTTATCGGTTTCCACCAATCAATATTCTTGCAGCCGTAAGTATTGCTAGATAACCTCTATTGTTGCTGGTAATAATGTTTTCTAAATTCATAGAGGAAGAATGAAAATGATGCGTAATGCAATGGTCGGTGTTTGTTACGCCCTCTTGGTAATCGGGCAAATGGGCTGCAGTAATCCACATAAAGAGGCAGCAAGGGCCCAGACGGAAGCATCAAAAGCCGAGGCGGAAGTTTCGAATCAAAAGGCGAAAATACTCGAGGATTACAGGAAATGCCTGGATAAAAATAAGGGCGATGAGAAGGCATGTGAAAGTTACAAAAGGGCTGCGGATACTATGTGAATCTTTATAAGCTTGCCGTTCGCTTATGTTTCGCGAAGGTCGTTCCGACCCGTTATTGCCCTTCGATTCACAACCCGGAAAGTCTGAAAAACAGGGTTATGCAGGCCTTCGATTTCATTTAACATAGGGGCGTTATAGTTGAAATAATGACGTCCATAGAAGGGAAGGACAGTTTGCTACGGCCTTGGTTGTAATGACATCAGTTCGTCTGACATTCCTGTGCTATATCTGCCTACTACTGGCCAGCTGTGCAACAACCATTCCCACCGATTATGAGCGTCCCGTTTCCACAGCACTCGCTGACCCTGAAGAAACAGAACTAGGTCGTTTTTTCCAGCGAGAGATTTCTGCACATCCCGGCAAGTCTGGCGTGGTACTGGTTCCCACCGGCGAGTGGGGTTTTCGCGCACGTGCAGGCCTATCGAACCAGGCAGAACATACCATAGACGTTCAGTACTACATTTGGGAGAAAGATGCCTCCGGCATGATACTCGCAGAGCGGCTTCTTCGCGCAGCTGACCGTGGTGTGCGGGTACGCATGCTGATCGACCACATAACTACTGGGACGAAGGACTTAAACTTGGCGCGGATGGATCAGCATCCCAACATCGAAGTGCGTTTATTTAATCCATTCAAGAGACGCACGTTTCGCAGTATGGAACTGTTTTTTGGTCTTAAGAGACTTAACCACCGTATGCACAATAAGGCTTTTATAGTCGACAACGCGATTGCTATCGTGGGAGGACGCAATATCGGGGATAGCTATTTCGGCATTGGTAGAGCGGATAATTTTCGGGATCTGGACCTGACAGTAGTTGGGCCCGTCGTGCATAATATTTCCGCAAGCTTTGATAGATACTGGAACAGTAAACTCTCGGTGCCTGTTAGCGCTGTTATCAGGGATACGTTTACAGAACAGGAACTGCAGGAAAGGCAGATGAAGTTGTATCGCTGGGTATCAGAGCTAGACAATTTTCCCTACCCAATCGACACCACCAGCGAGTCGGTAATGGCCAAACTGAATGAGTTGCGTGGCGACTTCATATGGGCGCCGGCTCTGGCTTTGTATGACGAACCTGACAAACTGAACACTTATAGTGAAGACGTAATGGCTCATATGATCGAACTGGGCAAACACAAGGAGTCCGAGCTTCTGATCGAGTCAGCCTATGTCATTCCAGGCCCGGAAAATATCGAACGAACGCGAATTAATAACGAGAGAGGAATAAGGCAGCGACTACTGACCAACTCTCTCGCGACCAACGATGTGGCTGCGGCTCACGCCGGTTATGCGAAGTATCGTCGCGATTTGATAAGAAATGGTGTGGAAGTCTACGAGCTTAAACCTGATGCGGCGTCCGAGAAGAAAAACTGGTCACTGCTAGCCGGGAGATCGAGGGCAAGCCTGCACACCAAAGCCGGTGTCATTGACCAAGAAGTTGTTTTGGTTGGGTCGTTTAATCTAGATCCTCGATCAAGTGCTCTCAATACAGAGATTGTTATCTTGGTTAAGAGTGCCGAACTAGCGGCAAAAGTTATCGATTTTATGGATGATGGTGTTCAGCCCCAAAATAGCTACCGTGTAATACTCGAGACCAATAGTGAATCAGGAGCCGAACGTTTGGTTTGGCTTGCCGAAATCGATGGAAAGCAAGTGCGTTACTACTCAGAGCCAGAGGTTGGTTTCTGGCGCCGCTTTAGTACCTGGTTTCTGGGACTGCTTCCCATGGAAGAACATCTTTAGCCGCGCCTAACCAGAAATCCAGACAGTGTGTGGACACTCAGTTTCAACGAAGGACAAGTTCTTGTCGAGTATTTCGGACACAAGTCCCGCTAAAAAGAGGCTTTCTCTAGCTACGGAACGGCAACTATTGGCCGGAAGCGGCGTCGGTAATCAATTGGTCTGGAGAAATCCCTGAAGTCTGCTATCGGGTAGCTTCAACGGAACCAAAGCGGACGTCGCTATTTCCGCTTGTGGCCCGATTAAGGAAGTAACGGAATCCCGCATCAGCGGGGTTTTCTATGTCCGGGGAACGGCAACTACTGGCTGCAAGCGGTCCTTTAGTATTTTCTAATTTAGAAAAAGCCAATATTCCAGGGTCGACGATGAATTCAACTCGGTCATCAATCTACCCCATGTTTGTATATCCGCCGACATTTTGGTGCCCCACTTTTTTATGCTAAGCTGCCCCAGTACGATAACTAATAACAATTGGGAAAAAGTTATGAAATCCCATCTACTAGGTGCTGCGATTATGGTAGCAGTTGCGCCATTTCTATCTGCCTGCTCTTTAGCTATATCACATCTGCAATCCGCAGAAGTTTCGTATCAGCTGGGTAACGCACTCACCGCGAATACACATCTGCCGTCGCAATGACGGATAACCGAGAATAAAGAGAGGTAGCGGACATGAACATCGTAACCAGCCGCATTGTGTTATTCATTTTTCTATTCGTGACATCCGGCCTGTACCAGGCAAGCGCCACCACAACTTTCGACCAACCAGTGCTGAACGTGATCGATACCAATCCCGACCCGGCTATATTTGAAGCACAATTAAGTGCTGACGAACAGGATGTCAACATCGATGGTACGACTGTCCATGCTTATATATACAAAGACCTGAATACGCCAGGTGCCTATGCGGGTGTGCCGGCGGGTATCCCTGTGCCGCAGATTGTGGTGAATGTAGGCGATGAAGTTATCGTCACCTTGACCAATAATATTGCAGCAAACTGTGCAGCTATCGCCTGTGATACAAGTATTCACTGGCATGGGGTTGAAGTGGATAACGACAGTGATGGTTCGGGTGTGACCCAGAACCACCTGAGCGTCGGCCAGAGTTATACCTATCGATTCAAGGCCCCTCGTCCCGGGGTGTTCTGGTTTCATCCCCATATGAAGCCGGGGGCGCAGGTGTTTGCCGGTATGTATGGCGCGTTCATCGTTAAAGATCCAAATGAGTCCAGATTGCAGGGCAATGGGACCATTCCAGCGGCTGATAACACCCATACCCTTGTATTAGGCGATACCGAGTTTGATGCGAATGGCAATGTTGGTTATGTGGATGCGGGTGTTGCCATTCCCTGGGCTACGCTCAGGGCAGATTGTGGCAATGGAGACCGTGACGCGTGCCGGGAATTTGTTGATGGTAGCACGGTACTGGTTAACGGTCAGAAGCCCGGCGTGAGTACGCCCATGATTACGGCTAAGTCGGGCGCCGGTGTTCGGTTGCGCCTGATTAATGTTGCGACTAACCGCTACTTTCGTCTGAGTGTTTCCAATAACGGTGCAGACAACAGGCTGTATCGAATAGGCGGTGAAGGCAGCTTCCTGGAAACAGTCAGGCTCGAAGGTGGCGTGCTGGGAAGCTGGGATACGCTCTATGACAAAGGTGAAATTTTACTGAGCACATCGCAACGTGCCGACGTGGTGATTGTTCCCACCGGTAACAATGGCGACATTATTACTGTGTCCGGACTCGGGTATGCGCGGGGTGGACAAGCGGGCAGTAACAATAATCCGGCCGGCGACCTGCTCTACATAAAAATCGACAATGGCCTTGCTGATGTGACCTTTAGCATTGCTGAAGGTGATGATGTGCTGGGTGCCGGCGGTGTCGAAGACCTGAAAGGGCTGGATATAACCGATTCATACATTGCGCCCGTTGCAACGGGTAACCCCGGCGACGGACGCGGCATTACCAGTCAAGCCATCAAGCTGAATGCGGTTGGCACGGGCAAGACGGCCATAAACAGTATTGTGGGCGAATTTGAGGACAGCGGGCCGGACTATACCCAGGTCCCTTACCAGGATGCTTCGCGTTATGCGAAGACCGGCGATACGCTGGAAATCATTATCATAAACGAAACCAACCAGCATCATCCTTTCCATCATCACGGGTTTTCGTTCCAGCCGACCCGCGTTGTCCAGAATTCTGATGACAGCACGTTGCACATATTTGATCATAATGAATTTGTCGATGTGATCGATGTATTCAGTGGCCAGGGCGTCGTAGTGCGCATGCGCCTGGAGGACAGACCCAGACTTACGGATACCCGTCAGGAAGCCGGCGCGCCTGCCCCCGATCAGTTCTTTGCGAGTGGGGGTGCTGCCGGACGCTGGGTATTGCACTGCCATATGTTCCATCATGCGGCGCTTGGCATGATTACAGAGCTGGTGGTGTTTGATACAGACCGCGATGGTGATGGCTTTGATACATCAACGGATTGCGATGATTTTGATGTCAACGTCAACCCGGATGCTATCGAAATTTGTGATGACGGGATTGACAATAATTGCAACGGCACTGTCGATAGCGGCTGTAATCGTCCACCGGTTGCTGTGGATGACACGTCTGCGGTTGTTGCCGATACGACTGACAATCCGCTGGATGTTTTGGCCAACGACACTGATCCGCAAAACGACGTAATGACGATTTCCTCGGTCGGCCCGACAGACAATGGAGGTACAGTTACAATCAACAGCAGCATGGATGGGCTGCTCTATTCTCCACAACCGGGCTTTATTGGTCAGGAGATTTTTGAGTATACGGCTGCAGATTTGGCGGGTTTGATCGACACCGCAATGGTCACGATCACGGTCAATGCGGTACCGGTACCAGCTCCACCCATTAACAATTCGCCAACTATAGATGGGACACCGGCGACAACGGTTCTTCAGGGCAACGCCTATAGTTTTATTCCAGTGGCAGGTGATGCGGATGGGAATACGCTGTTATTCAGCATCACCAAAAAACCAGGCTGGGCAAATTTCAGCACGACAACGGGCGAGTTGTCAGGAACGCCGACCGATGCGGATGTGGATACCACCACTGGAATCGTGATCACTGTGGACGATCAACAGGGTCAACCTAACAGTACGGCGAGTCTGCCCGCGTTTGATTTAGCGGTAACGAATACAACGGTAACGAATACAAACGATGCAGCGCAGGAGCTGAGCAGCAACAGCAATAGCAGTGGTGGGTGTGTCATTAATGCCAGATCAGAAAATGATCCAACGTTCCCATTATTGATATTGGTGTCGCTATTTTATCTCGCTCGCAAAACCTTGATTCCGGGCATTAGAAGATGCCGTTGAGCTGCGCATCTCTGGTCAGGAATCTGGCTGCTGGAGCGCAGTGACGGACCGGTAAGTTTTATCCTGGGATATGCCGGGCTCAAGATTGTTATTGGTGGCGATACCTTTCCCAACAAGTGGTACATCAAGCACGCTACCGATGCCGGTATCGCCATTCACGAAGTCTTCCTGACACCTGAATACCTGGTGAAGCTCTATGGCCAATCACCGGGGCAGGCATTGGGTGTGGGTACCCAGATTCATACTTCACCCCAGGCCTTCGGCAAGGTAATGAGCACCGTCAAGCCACGCCATGCCATTGGTTACCATTTCTTCAACGACGAAAACACACGCTACGATGTGTTTGAAGGTGTTCGGCAAACCTGCGACGGCCCGCTGTCTCTTGCGACAGACAACATGGTCTGGAACATCACCCGGAACAACATCATCGTGCGCATGACGGTGTCGCCCGACCATGCATGGTCGGTCGCAGGTCCGACAGCGCCACCAAAACCACCAGCCAAAGGTGAGCATAACGGCAAGCCACTTGTGACCCCGTCTGTCGTGATCCTGGTGCTGCTTGGCGGCGCACTGGTGGCGTATCCGTACACGCAGGTCAGCGTTGCCAGGCCGGTAGTGATGGCGGGTGAGCTGGATGAGCAGCAGGCACAGCAGTTGTTGCAGGCACTGCTGAAGAATGTCTACCGGGCCTTCGATTTCAGAGACGAGAACGATGTGTACGACAAGCTGGCCCTGAGTGTCGAGGGCGATTTAATCACGGAGATCTATTTGCAGAACCGCAAATCATTTGCAGTACAGAAGGCCGGTGGTGCACAGGCCAAGGTAAAAGATGTCGACATCAAGCATGCGCAGGCCGAACGGCAGGCGGGCGATACACCGACCTACGCGATCCGCGGTCAGTGGACGGCCACCGGAACGGTGGGTCACTGGGGGCATGTGCATGCGCGCAGGAACCAGTATGATGCAATTGTCACCGTGAAAGCCGATCAGGGTGACTGGAAAATATCGGGGCTGGAGCTGCTGGAAGAACAGCGGATTGATCCGGCGGCATCCGCCGCCGCCGCAGCGCGCTGAGTCATTAAACAGGAGAAAGAAACCATGAATTCACACTACACGACAACTGTACGGACAATTGTTGGTTGCGCCGCACTACTGTTGACGCAATCCGCTCAGGCGGCAGGTTTCTATATTTCCGAAGTGGCTACACCGGGCAGCCTGGGAACGGCGGGCGTGGCAAATCCCGTTAACACTGTCTCTGCTGACTCGTCGTGGACCAACCCGGCCGGCATGACCGGTTTAAAGCAGGACGAGATGCTCGCCGGAGTGCAGCTGGTGCTGCCAAAAGTCGAGTTTGACTCGTCGGTGGCCGAGGCCGGTGGCAAAGATGGTGGCAACGCCGGCAATATAGCGGCGATTCCGGCGTTCTTTATGGTCAAGAAGCTGAATGACCGGGTGCGGCTGGGGTTCTCGCTGGTGGCTCCGCAGGGCGGTGCCATGAACTACGGTGACGATTTCGTCGGGCGCTACGGGGCCAGCAAAGTCGCGCTGTCCGCGATGGGCGGTTCGCCGTCCATCGCCTACAAGGTCAACGATCGCCTGTCCCTGGGGGCTGGTGTTTCAATCATCTATACGCAGTTTGAAGAGACTGTTGCCATTAACCAAAGTGCGCTGGTCCCTGGGCCAGCCACATTGCCGGATGGCAAGGTCAAGTTCGATAACATGACCGATCTGGGTTATCAGCCGTTCCTGGGTTTAACCTACTACCTGTCAGATAGCCTCATGCTGGGTGTTGTCTATCGGGCAGAAATGGACGTCGATCTGGAGGGGGATCTCAACTTCCGCAACCTGGCTTTTCCGACGCCGCCGGCCAATGACATCGAAATTGACTGGGATAACCCACAGGTACTCCAGGCGGGGTTGCGTTACGAGTTTGAGCCGGGCAAGCGGCTGCTATTCAGTGCGGACTGGGAGGACTGGTCGGCGTTCAGCGAGAATCAGCTGGCGATTACCGGTGGGGTACTCAACCCGGCGGGTGTGCTGGAGCGCAATTTCAAGGATACCTGGAGTGCCGGTGTTGCGTTTATCGATGGGAGTCTCGGGACCCACGGCTATTCAGTCGGATTTTCCTATGACAGTTCGCCGGTGAGCAATAAGGATCGCACCATCGATCTGCCTTTTGACGAGACCTACAAACTTTCTGCCGCCTACGCCTGGAAGGGGGGCAAGCAGCTGGATTTCGGGCTTGGCGCGACATTGATATATTTTGGTGAAGGCAAGGTGGATCAGACGGCGCAGGGTGTACGCTTCAAGGGCGAGTTTGATACCAATATGGCGCTGTTCCTGGGCGGTACGCTGCGCTATCTTTTCTGACCTTTATGATCAGTATTGAGTCGCTTCACTTCGCTTACCCGCAAGACGGGTTCAACCTGCAGATTCCGGCGTTTTCCGTCCCGGTCGGACAGAAGCTCGCCGTCATAGGCCCCAGTGGTTCGGGTAAGACCACGCTGCTCAACCTGATTGCGGGGATATACACACCCGATACCGGCCATATTCGGGTCGCGGGTACGCCAGTGCACGAACTCTCCGACGCCGGCCGACGTGACTTCCGCATAACGCAGATCGGTTTTGTTTTCCAGGACTTCGAACTGCTGGACTATCTCAGCGTACTGGATAACATCCTGCATCCGTATCGTATCACCCGTGCCTTAAAGCTTGCGCCTGAAGTGCATCGGCGGGCTCGCGAACTGGCCGGGCAGACGAGCTGTCCCAGGGCGAGAAACAACGCGCAGCGATCTGCCGGGCGCTGTTGCCGCAACCGAAACTGATCCTGGCGGACGAAGCTACCGGCAATCTCGATCCCGACAACAAGCTGCATATTCTGGACCTGCTGTTTGACGCGGTCGATCAACACGGCGCCACCCTGCTGGCAGTCACACATGATTATGAGCTGCTGCCGCGCTTTGCCCGGGTTGTGGACTTCAACTTCAGGCAACCCGCTTGATCGATAGCCTGTACATCGCCTGGAAGTACGTCACCTTCAACAAGGTGAAGACCACGATCCTGATAACCTCTATTACCCTGATTGTCTTCCTGCCCCTGGCCCTGCAGGTGTTGTTGAATGCCAGCGAACAGCAGTTGCGCGCCCGGGCTGGTGAAACTCCGCTGCTGGTCGGTGCGAGCGGCAGTGCGCTGGACCTGGTGATGAACAGCCTGTACTTCAGCGATAACGTTTCACAGTTCATCAATATGCGCGCGGCTGAGCAGATCGATGACAGCGGACTGGCAGTGTCCATCCCGCTGTATGTGCGCTTTCACGCCTGCGGTTTTCCGGTTGTCGGCACCTCGCTGGATTATTTCGATTTCCGCGGGCTTGAAGTAAAAGAGGGGCACATGCTGGCCATGCTGGGTGAGTGCGTAATCGGTTCTGAAGTGGCGGAGCGACTGGGCCTGGGAGCGGGTGATAGCCTGATCTTATCGCCGGAGAACCTGTTCGACATCGCTGGTGTCTATCCGCTGAAGATGAAAGTGACCGGCGTCCTGGCAGCAAACCATAGCGCCGATGACACGGCCGTTTTCGTGGATACCAGGACAACCTGGGTCATGCAGGGGCTGGGCCACGGCCATGAGGATGTGACCCTGACCCGGGACAGTTCGGTCGTCCTGCAGCGGGACGAGCGCAACGTCACGGCCAACGCCAAGCTGTTGCACTACACGGAGATCACCGAAGCTAACCTGGGTTCTTTTCATTTTCACGGCGATGAAAAAGATTACCCGCTTACGGCCGTTAGCGCGCTGCCCCGGGATACGCGGTCGGCCACCCTGTTGCGCGGCCGTTACCTGGAAGACAAGCAGTACCAGATCACCCGGCCGGATGATGTCATCGATAGCCTGATGGAAAATATATTCCGCATCAAGAATGTTATCGACGCCGTGATTGTGATTGTTGGTTTTGCGACGGTGTTGACCCTGCTGCTGGTGTTTGTGTTATCACTGCGTTTGCGTCAGGGTGAAATCGATACCGTCTTCAGGATCGGTTGCAGTCGTCTGACGGTGGTGCGTCTGCTGGCTGCAGAGATACTGATTATTGCAGTAGTGAGCGCTGGACGCTGCGCCGCCTTGTTGTGGCTGGTGCAAGCCAACAGCAGCGGGCTGGTGCGGTCTCTCATTCTGCACTGAATGATTTTTTACCACTATTTGGGCAACAGACAACGCTTTGGTTTAAACTGTTTTATACAGGGCACCCGATTATGAGAGTAACCACCATGATAAGAAAATTTTTGATTGTCTCGTTAGTGGCATTCTGGGGTATCGCGTTGGCGGATGAAACAATCAGCATTTATCAGCTTGACGGTTCCATCAACTGCCAGGCGGCCGAGGTTTCAACCCCGGCCCAGGCCGCGGAAACGCTGAAACAGGCGGGTGTGAAAGTGATTTCCAGTGATTCCCGATCTGTGCCTTTCGGGGTATCCAGTGCCTGTGGCACTCCCACCGGTAAGGCCAACGTCCTGGTGGTGGATGCCGGGGATTGGAACAAAATGCTGAGGAAATACCCGGACGCGCTTGGCTTCGGTGTCTGGGTGTTCGACCGCTCGGATATCGAGGTTTATAAATACGATGGAAGCCTGCAGTGTGATCGTGGCAAGGAGATTTCCCTGGAGGACATGGCCAGGGAGCTGACGGAAAACGGTATCGAGGTTAAAGCGAGCCGCAAGGGCAGTGATGGCCGGATGCATATCACCATGTGCGGGGCCTCTACCGGCCGGCTGAATGTCTACTCTATTGCGACCGAATCCCTGCCCAGGGCCCGGGAGCTGGGTTTTGAATTGCTGGTGACACGGAAGATGACCAACGAGATCGGCGTATCTACGGCGAATACGGCGAATCGGCGCGCCCCTGCATTGTCGCGAACGCCGCGTGATCCCAGAACGGCAGCAGGAAGAGGCGCTATACCGAAGCTCTGGTAAATCGCATTAGCCTATTTACGCAGACGTTCCAGAGCCCAGCTTGCTGCTGCGTTGTCCCTACACAGACCGTAACGAAACGGTGGCGTCATATAGGGCAGAACGTAGCGTAGATCAGTGAACCAGATGCAGTGCCCGTCAGCCGTGTTATCGATCCGGTACAATACCGGAAATTCAGCAAAGCGCCGGAAATAATCCAGCTGGGGGTTCGCCCAGAGCGCACGGATATAGCCGGTGTTTTTGCTGTCGTCACCGAATCGTCTGTAGGTTTCCCAGGACAGTTTGCCCGGCGCCTTGTAGGTTGCGCGCACACCGTTCCAGAATCCGTTTGTGTCATCTGTTGCTGAATAACCGCCGGTGAGATTGACGTAAGCAACCGCGTAGCGGTTGCCATTGTCGATGATAAGCTTCCAGTTAAAAGGTGAGGCTGGTTGTGGCAGGGCCGTGGCGCTTGCATCAAACAGGTTTTCCCGGCGCATTTGTTCGTGTGCCAGTGACAGGGCCTGGTGCTTCAGAACGCCCTGGAAACCGATATAGGCGACCAGCACGGTCAGGCTGAGGCGCGGCAGCCACCGGTAGTGTTTACTTAACCCGGCCAGAAATCCTGCCAGCACGATGGCGGAGAACCAGGGATCGATAATAAAGGTTGTTCCGACACTGGCACGCCAGCTGGACAGCGGCGCCAGCACCTGTGTGCCGAATACAGTGATCAGGTCGCTAAGAATATGTGACAGTACCGCTGCACCGGCAAGTGCTGTTACAAAGGGCCACGCGCTACGTTGTTTGAATACAAAGGCCAGCACCACACCAACCAGTAGTGCCCACAGTGGCAAGAGCACAAAGGAATGCGTAATGCTCCTGTGCCAAAGGGTCATGTAAACTATCGGGTCAACCCAGGACGCGATGTAGTCTATATCCGGGAACGCGCCTGCGATGGCGCCCACTGCCATGCGCTGGCGGTCTGAAAGCGGTTGCCGTGATCGTGATGCAGGACAGACTGAACGCACCACCAGCGCGCCCAGCAATGCGTGCGTTACGGTATCCATCCAGTGGCCTGTTTGCGCAATAGCGTCGACATGGTGGCTGGATGGTACAGGCTGTGCGGTTTGACGTGCATAAAAAAAGCCCCGGTAAGGGGCTTTTTAAACAGTTGCTTTATTCCGATCTAGCTGCAGCCCTTCGGGCGCGGCAGTCCGGCGACCTTGTTGGCGCATTTGATCAGCCCGGTAGGGAACAGGGAGTAGATGTATTTCTGGTCGCTGCGATCCTTGCCGTATTTCTTCTTCATCATTTTGGAGAAGTTACGGGGTTCGGCTACGCTACCATTGTCCTGGAAATATTCCCGTGCCATGTTGATGATGTCCCAGTGTTCCTCGGTGAGTTCCGGGATCTTCTCGGTTTTGGCGATTTCAACCGCCAGGCCTTCGCTCCACTCGTCCAGGTTGTTCAGCCAGCCGGCTTCACTGAGCTCGATGACCTTACCGTCTACTTCTGCTTGCATTGTTAAGTGCTCCTTCGCATTTCTGTTGCTACCTGATAATAGTTGACTAATTTTATCAGGTATTATTGACGATTCCTACTAATTGAATAAATTAGATATTTCATGAGGTTATGTTTTCCGGGTGCGTCGCCGTGCACGCGCAAATGGCTGAACGCGTGATGAGTTGCTACAATGCGCGCGCCCGGCCGGCAGGGCCGGTTTTTTTACGCTTTATGGTGGCCTGTATCGGTCCCCTCACGACAATAAACTGTGAACCCGGTCAGGCCTGGAAGGGAGCAGCCGCAGCAGTGGACTTGGGCGTCGGGGTGTGGCTGGTACGGGTCGCCTCCATTATAATCGACCGCTATTAGAGATAATCACCGGATTATTCATGAGTTATCAGGTTCTGGCTCGAAAGTGGCGGCCGCGCAAGTTTGCTGAAATGGTGGGCCAGGAACACGTCCTTCAGGCCTTGATCAATGCGCTGGAGCATGACCGTCTGCACCACGCCTACCTGTTTACCGGCACGCGCGGCGTGGGCAAGACCACCGTTGCACGTATTTTCGCCAAATCCCTGAATTGTGAAGCCGGCGTCAGCGCCGAACCCTGCGGTGAATGCTCGAGCTGTGTGGAGATCGACGAAGGCCGCTGTGTTGATCTGATCGAAGTGGATGCCGCTTCCCGTACCAAGGTAGAGGATACCCGCGAGTTGCTGGATAACGTCCAGTATGCGCCGACGCGTGCTCGCTACAAGGTCTACCTGATCGACGAAGTCCATATGTTGTCGGCGCACAGTTTCAACGCCCTGTTGAAGACGCTGGAAGAACCGCCGCCGCACGTCAAGTTTCTGCTGGCCACCACCGATCCACAGAAACTTCCGGCTACCGTGCTGTCGCGCTGCCTGCAGTTCAATCTCAAACGCCTGTCGATGCCGCTGATTAGCGGTCACCTGCAGCACTTGCTGGATGCCGAAAAAGTGGACGCCGATAGCACGGCATTGCGCCTGCTGGCGCGTGCAGCGGACGGCAGCATGCGCGATGCGCTGAGCCTGCTGGATCAGGCAATTGCCTTCGGCGCTGGTGCGGTGCACGAAGCAGAAGTGCGTACCATGCTGGGTACTATCGAACGCGGACAGGTAATCGAGCTGCTGGAGGCGCTGGCCGGTTCGGATGGTGCGGGACTGTTGAGCATTGTGGAGCGGCTGTCGCAACAGGCGCCCGACTATGAAGCCCTGCTTGCTGAACTGCTTGGCTACCTGCAACAGATTGCGATTGCCCAGACCCTGCCCGATGCGGTGGATGAACACCTGGATGAACGTGACAAGGTGCTGGAACTTGCTGCGCGTATGGCTGCCGAAGATGTGCAGCTGTTTTACCAGATCGGTCTGATCGGGCGGCGTGACCTGCAGCTGGCGCCGGATCTGCGCGGTGGCCTGGAAATGGTGTTGTTACGCATGCTGGCGTTTCGTCCGGCTGTACCGGGGCAGGTTGAGGCCCCCGCCAGACATGTCCCCGCAGCAGCAGAAAAACCAGCGGCTGGCGGGAGTGGAACAACTGCCGCGACTGCACCGCAGGCGCCGGCACAGCCGCTTGCCGCGTCCGCTGACGATGACTGGCCGGCGCTGATAGAGGCCATGCGCCTAAAGGGCATGTTGCGCGAACTGGCGATGAACTGTTCGGTGCAGAGCAGGCAGGATGACTGCTGGCGGCTGGTACTGGATAGTAATCACCGGCAACTGTTTAACAAGCAGCGCTTACAGCGCCTGGAAAAATCCCTGTGCGACTGTTTGCAGGTCAAGCTGAAACTTGAACTCGATACGCAGCAGGGTATCGACAGTACGCCGGCAGAGCAGCAGCGCCGTACAGAGGAAATGCGCCAGGCGGATGCGGTCAGTGCCATTACAGATGATCCGAATGTGAAAGCCATACAAAAGGCGTTTGATGCTACCCTGCACACGGAAAGCATTCGCCCTCTCGATAATTGAAGACCGAGGTAGAACAGGTATGAAAGGTGGAATTGGAAACCTGATGAAGCAGGCCCAGGAAATGCAGGCCAATATGCAGAAGGCACAGGAAGAGATCGCTAATCTGGAAGTGACCGGTGAAGCCGGTGGCGGAATGGTGAAGGTGACAATGACTGGCCGGCATGAAGCACGGCGCGTGGTCATCGACGACAGCCTGGTAGGGGACGACAAGGACATGCTTGAAGACCTGGTCGCTGCGGCCATTAATGACGCCACGCACAAGGTCGAGAGCGTTACCCAGGAACGCATGTCGGGTTTGACCTCGGGTCTGAACCTGCCGGCGGGTATGAAGCTGCCGTTCTAGCTGGAACTCATGTCTGCATCACCCCTGATCAGCCAGTTAATGGACGCGCTGCGGTGTCTCCCCGGCGTTGGCAACAAAACAGCACAGCGTATGGCGTTTCACCTGCTGGAACGCGACCGGGAGGGTGGCCGGCAGCTGTCACGGGTGCTGGCGCGGGCGATGGACGAAGTAGGCAACTGTGCCGACTGCCGTACCTTGTGTGAAACTGAGCTATGTTCCCTGTGTGCCAGCGACAGCCGTGACACAAAGCTGTTGTGTATTGTTGAAACCCCCGTTGATGTCGACGCCATCGAGCAGGCCACCAATTTCCGCGGACGTTACTTTGTTCTGATGGGACACCTGTCACCGCTGGATGGCATCGGGCCTGAGCAGCTCGGGCTCGACCTGCTCGACGAACGCTTTGCCGGCGGTCAATTCAAGGAAGTGATTCTCGCAACCAATCCCACAGCGGAAGGGGAAGCAACTGCCCAGTACATAAGCGACCTGGCCCGTGCGCGGGGCATTCGTACCACGCGTATTGCACACGGTGTACCGATGGGGGGCGAACTGGAATACATCGACAGCGGCACGCTTGCCCACGCTTTTTCCGGGCGGCGCGATTTCTAGCTTAATAGCCGATTTCAGGTAGCGCTTGTAACCTATTGAACTAAAAGATAATGCGTAGGTCATTACTGGTACGAATTCGACGGTTTTTTGTCAGGGTGCAATGCGTTAAAAAAGATGTAAACTTTTTCCCGTAACCAGCGCTCTAAGGCGACAGAACACACAGGATTGAACGCCGCAAATGGACATTAGCAGATTGCCGGTAACGCTTGCGTTACAGCAGTCACCGGCATCCGTCAGAACCAGCAGACAGCCTGCTTCAGTTGAAGTAGTCGAGCCCGTGGAAAAAATCAGCCCGCGGCGACAACCGACCCATGAGTCTTTTACCCGGGCTGTCGAGGGCGAGCTGTTGCAGAAAGAGCGTACGCCCTATCAGTCGACGCGTGGTTTTATCAATGAGCGCAATATGGCTCAGGCCCAGCCCGCTGGTGGACAGCGGGACACAGGGAGCCAGGCCCGTGCTGCCATCTTCCAGTATCTGAATAATACCCGTCCGGAAGCAGTCTCTGATCTTACCCAGGGCAAGTCAGTTAATTTCTTCGTTTAGTTTTTCCCGACAGCAATGGCTGATCTATTGCAATGCTTCAGGCACTTGCAGCCAACCCCGGACGTCTGAAAAAACGAGCTGTCCGGGCTGGCTGGCCATGTTCCTATTTCGCTTCCACCTGAATATCCACGCTCGCACCCTGAGTGATGGTGTTGAGCACAGGTGAGTACGCGGTCAGTCTTTTCAGTCTTTGCATGTTATCGATATCGGCCTTGACCCTGAAGTTAACGCGAATACTGGTAAAGCCTTTCGGCACGTCGTCGGCAAGGCCAAGGAAACCGTTCAGGTCAATATCACCTTCAAGTTCTGATTCCAGTTCCTCGATATGGATACCCCGCACCGCGGCGTGGGCTACCATGCTGGTAGTAACGCAGGCGGCGAGTGCATTCAGTAAATGCTCGACCGGGTTGGCGCCTTGATCACCGCCCGCCAGTATCGGTGGTTCATCGGCGTGCAGTTCGAACTTCTGTTTATGAGCGATTTCCTGCTTCGCACCATAGAAACCGGTAATGGTAGTGCGATTATGGTTGCCACCCAGCCATGTGTTACTCGCACGGAACCTGCATTTACCCAGATCAGGCTCCTGCACGATCGCATGCACGGTTCCTTGCAACGTCTCCATATGGATGCCATTTACCGTTAAGCTATTTGTGTCGGCTTGCATCCGCCTGCTTGTCATCTTGTCAGTCATAGTCTTTCTCCTTGCCAGTGTGGTTTAGTTGATGAGTCGCCCGGGCTGCGTGACAGCGCGGTAGCGGCTTGAGATATACGATAGGCCTTGACAAGCGGCTGCATAAGATGGATTTTGGACATAAACAGGGCATTTGTGCCACTAATTGGAATCATAGTGATGAAAGGCTCGGGTGAAGCTCCTGTGGATGTCTTGATCGTCGCCGTGCCGGAGACTGCAGGCTCGGCGCTCTACGGCATGCTGGATGTACTGATGGCCGCCGGAAGTATCTGGCAGACGCTGGTACGCGAAGAGTCGGTGCAGACGTTGTTCCGGGTCCGTATCGTCGCTCCCACGAAAGAAACGTTCACCTGCGGTAACGGGATTCCGGTCGCCCCCGATTACTCGGTGGCGGACAACCCTGGGGCAGGCATCGTTATATTGCCTGAGATCTGGCTGGGCCCGGATGAGGACATCCATGGGCGCTATCCGGAACTCACAGAATGGATACGCTGCAAGTACAAAGAAGGTGCAACGCTTTACTCGGCCTGTTCCGGCGCAGTGATGCTTGCCGAGACCGGATTGCTGGATGGTTGTGAAGCCACGTCCCACTGGGGCTATCAGGACCTGTTCAGAAAACGCTATCCGGAAGTACGCTTCCGTCCGGAACCGAATATTGTTTTTGCCGATGCAGAGGGGCGGATCGCGACCGCGGGCGGAACGACTTCCTGGCATGATCTCGCCATACACATTATCTCGCGCCATGGAAGTCCGGGGGAGGCCTTGCGTATTGCCAAGGTGTACCTGCTGAAATGGCACGGTGAAGGCCAGCTGCCCTATACGACACTGGTGCGAAGCAACCCGCATGCGGATTCTGTAGTGCGGACCTGCGAGAACTGGCTTCAGAATCACTTCCGCGAAGACGGCCTGATACCACGGGCAGTAGCAATTTCAAGGGTACCGGAACGGACGCTCAAGCGCCGCTTCAAGATTGCCACCAACTCAACCCTGATCGAGTATCTGCAGAACCTTCGCGTCGAGGAAGCAAAGCGGCTTCTGGAAGGCGGGGGCATGCCGGTAGACGAGATCAGTATCGAGGTGGGTTACGAGGATGCATCGTTCTTCAGGCGTCTGTTCAAGCGGCGAACCGGGCTGACACCGAGTCAGTACCGGCGCATGTTCAAGCCAATCACCGGGGTTTCAGATTTGTAATCCGTTCATTTGCTGCCCCTGGTCAGATACGGCTCTGCTCATCGATTTCGCCAGGGGAAGGAGTCGAAGGGAAGGTGATGAATGGCGAATAGTAAAATGTTTTTACTTTATAGATAGAGTTATCTTGCAGCTGTTAACGTAGCCGGATAATATCTTTTGTTGTTGGTAATGAGCTTAACTGACTTGCATGGGAGGATTAAAAAATGGTGCGTAAGGAATTTGTTGGTGTTTGTTTGGTCCTGTTGGTAATCGGGCAAGTGGGGTGCAGTAACCCGCATAAAGAGGCAGCAAAGGCCTCGACAGAGGCATCAAAAGCCGAGGCGGGTGTTCATAACGAAAAAGCAAAAATACTCGAGGATTACAGGAAATGCCTGAATAAAAACAAGTCTGACGAGAAGGCGTGTGAAAGCTATAAAAGGGCCCTGGATTCTATGTGAACCTGTTTTGGGCTATGGCCATGAGCTACTCTTGTGGTAGTTCAGTTACTCGGCAACAGGAGTCCCCATGACCGATTGTATGTTCTGCAAAATGGTGTCGGGCGAGATTACGCCGGACACAGTCTATGAAGACGATGATGTGCTGGCATTCCGCGATATCAATCCGCAGGCGCCGGCGCATGTACTGGTAATTCCCAAACAGCATGTGGCTACCATCAATGACCTGGATGCTGATAGTTCGGCGCTGATCGGGAAGATGATGATGGCTGCGGCGAAGATTGCACAGCAGGAAGGGTTCGCGGAGCAGGGCTATCGCACCATCATGAAC
>Ga0316187_10001737_pt1 | contig 19042 bp, 21 predicted proteins | sample CroRivburrow1_MG_FD_204927 | JGI IMG/M metagenome (GOLD analysis project Ga0316187, IMG submission 204927) | Coastal sediment microbial communities from Maine, United States - Cross River worm burrow 1 | ecosystem: Environmental > Aquatic > Marine > Coastal > Sediment | place: USA: Maine...
TGCGAGTCGACGCCGCGCTCGAAACGGTTCGATGCCTCCGAGCGCAAGCCCAGTCGGCGCGAGGTTCGGGCCACGGTCATGCGGTCCCAGACCGCTGCTTCCAACAGGACCCGGCTGGTGGTGTCGCTGATCTCGGTGGAGGCGCCGCCCATGACACCGGCCAGGCCAATGGCCTCGTCGGCGTTGTTGGCGATCACGCCGTCGGCGTCGGTTAACGAACGTTTGGCGTCGTCCAGGGTGGTGATGGTCTCGCCGTCGCGTGCCATCCTGACCGCCAGGGCACCATCGGGTACAAGATCCAGATCGTAGGTGTGGTTCGGCTGACCCAGCTCCAACATCACGTAGTTCGAGATGTCGACGATGGCGTTGATCGACCGCACCCCCGATGCGGCCAGACGCTGCACCATCCACGCCGGCGATTCACCCATGGTGATGTCACTCAGAACCCGGAAGCCGAACCGGGGGCAGAGATCTCCGTCGTCGATCCGGACCGAGGCCAGCTCGGCCGAGGGCGGCGTGGCCTGGTCGAAGGCCGGGACGGGCAGGGTGAACGGCACCCTCAACTGGGCGGCCAGGTCACGGGTCACGCCGGCCACCGACAGGGCGTCGGGGCGGTTGCCCTCGATATCGAGATCGAACAGTACGTCGTTGGTCATGGCCAGCGCGGTGGCCAGATCCTGACCCATGGTCAGCTGCGGGGACAGGATGTGGATCCCGTCGGCGTCGCCCCCGAGTTCCAACTCGGCCACGGAACACAGCATGCCGTTTGACCATTGGCCCCGCATCTTACGGCGGGCAATCTCCATTCCGCCCGGCATCACGGTGCCGATGGTGGCGAAGGGTACAAGGTCACCGACGGCCATGTTGAACGCCCCGCAGCACACCTGGAGGGGTTCGCCGTCGCCGGCATCGACCGAAACCAGTTGGATCCGGTCGGCCTCGGGATGGGGGCTCAACTCCAGAACCTTGGCCACGACAATGCCGTCCCAGGCGGGTCCGACAGTGTCGATGCTTTCCACTACCATGCCCAAGTCGGTCATGACCTCGGCCAACGCTTCGGGTTCACCCTCGATGGGGGCGAACTCACGCATCCAGGACAACAGAACCTTCACAGTACGTTCCTCACTATCTCATCGTCCTCATCGCTCAGTACTCTCGTCGCCCAAACCCCTTCCGGGCGGGCCGGTGACGGCTCAGAATTGGCTCAACATGCGGATGTCGTTGTTGAAGAACTCCCGGAGGTCGTCCACGCCGAACTTCAGCAGGGCCAGACGGTCGATCCCGAACCCGAAGGCGAATCCCGACCACTGCTCAGGATCGATGCCCCCGGCGCGCAACACGTTGGGATGGACCATCCCGCAACCTCCGAGTTCGAGCCACGACCCATCGGGTCGTTGGATGTCGAACTCGGCCGACGGCTCGGTGAACGGAAAGTAGTTCGGTCGCAGGCGGGAGCTGAAGCCGGGACCGAAGTAGGCCTCGGTGAAGGCCTCGATGGTGCCTGCCAGATCGGCAAGGGAGATGTCCCGATCGACGACCAGGCCCTCGATCTGGTGGAACACGGGGAGGTGGGTGGCATCAGCGGTGTCCCGGCGGAAAACCCGACCGGGGGCCACGATGTAGATCGGTGGCTCCTGATCCAACATGGTGCGGATCTGGACCGGCGAGGTGTGGGTGCGCAGCAGGGTGCTGCCCGGGTCGCCGTGGTTCACGTAGATGGTGTCGAAGCCGTCCCGCGCCGGGTGGCCGGGCGGGATGTTCAAGGCATCGAAGTTGTGCCAGTCGGTCTCGACCTCGGGACCCTCGGCGATGCGGAACCCCATACCAACAAAGGTGTCCTCCAATGCCTCCCAGGTCTGGGTAACCACGTGGGCGTGCCCAACGACGTCGAGGTTGGCGACCTCGGTGAGGTCGAGGCGTTCCCCTTCAAGTTGTACCGCCCGCTCCTGGCGGGCCAACTCGCTGCGGCGCGAACCGAGCGACTGCTCGACCCGTTGCCTGGCCTCGTTGAGGGACCGGCCGGCGTCTCGACGTTGGCTGGGGTCGAGGGAGGCGATCTGCCGCTTGGCCTGGGTCAGGGGTGCCTGCTTGCCGAGCAGTTCGGTCTCCAGGGTTCGGAGATCGTCGATCGTGGCGGCCCCGCTCAGTGCGGCCTGCGCCTCAGTTTCGATCTTCTGCAGATCCTCGATCATGGGTACCAAACCTGTCGTCTGTCGTTGAGCTTGTCCAGCCTATTTCGCCGCGCACGCGTTCCTGACACAACACCCGGCGCACCACCGATGGGACCTGTTCGCTGCACCTAACGGGCCCGGCGTTGACGCAACGCCTCGAAACAGATCACCGATCCCGCCACCCCCAGATTCAGCGATTCCGTCGGGCCGACGAGGGGGATCGTCATCTGCAGATCGGCCCGGGCCATCACCGAGGCCGACAACCCATGGGACTCGTTGCCCAGGGCCACCACCACGTGGTTCAGATCGACCTCGTCATAGCTCACCGCGGCGTCATCGATGACGGTGGCCACCAGTGCACGGCCCCCGGCCGCCAGTTTGTCGATGACGGCATCGGTGTCGGGGGCGACAACCACCGGGAACCGCAAACCGGCCCCGGCCGACGCCCGCAGTACCTTCGGGTTCGTGGGGTCAACGGCGCCGCCGGTGAAGACGATGCCAGCCGCCCCCGCCGCCTCGGCGCTCCGGATCAGGGTGCCTGCGTTTCCGGGGTCGCGGGGGTCGACGAGCAGCAACACCAAACCTCGGCCGAGATCGTCGACCACCCACTGGCGGTTGCCGACGATGGCCGCCACGGGCTGAGGATTAACGGTGTCAAGTACCGAGGCCAGTACGCCGGAGGTCACCGGGTAGACGTCCACCCCTTGCGCCGCGGCCGCCGCCACCAGCTCAGGGGAACCATCGGCGTCGACAAAAACTGCCTCGACCCTCGAGGTGAAAGAACCAACAGCATCGGCCGCCGCCCTGTCGGCTCCAGGTCCGCCGCCTCCCGGATTGCGGGGCAGTGCCAGCGCCTCGGCGACGACGGCAGGCCCCTCAACAACGAAAGCCCGTTCTTCCGAACGGGCCTTTCGCTGAGAGATCAGACGGCGAAGCCGCTTGATACGAGGGTTGGACGAGCTGAGCAGGTCGGTCGCCTCAACCTCAGGCCGCCTCGGACCCACCGGCCACCCGGACCAGGGCGGCAAAGGCCTCAGGATCGGTGACGGCCAGATCGGCCAGCACCTTGCGGTCGACATCGACCTCGGCCTGCTTCAGACCATTGATGAAACGGCTGTAGGACATGCCGTTCTCCCGGCACGCGGCGTTGATGCGCTGGATCCAGAGCCGACGGAATTCACCTTTGCGAGCCCTGCGGTCGCGGTAGGCGTAGTTGCCGGAGTGCATGACCTGCTCATTGGCAGCTCGGAACGTCCGGCTCTTGTTCCCGTAGTATCCCTTGGCTCGCTCGAGCGTAGCCCGGCGCTTCTTCTTGGCGTGCACGGCGCGCTTGACTCGTGCCATCGAACATTCTCCTTCTTAGTGTCAGTGGGTAAGGACTTCGTCTAGCTCAGCTTGAAAGCATCTGCTTGACGCGTGGTGCGTCAGTCGACGAAATCTCGGTCCGCCCACTCAGGCGCCGCTTGCGCCTACTGGTTTTCTTCTCCAAGAAGTGGTTGAGGTTCTTCGAGCGACGGGTGATCTTCCCCGACCCGCTCACCTTGAACCGCTTCTTGGCTCCCTTGTGTGTCTTCATCTTCGACATAGTGATCTCCTGGTGCTGTCGACCAGCAAACGGGGGCAACCCACCGCGGGTCTATCGAAACAACGTCACGGATTGAAGGCTGGGCTCATCACCCAGCCCTCAATCCGGCCTCCTGGAAGGAGGTGACCTTTGGCTTTCTGAACTCGACTCGGACTAGCTCTTTGCTGCCTCGTCGCTGACTGCTCCCACCGGCGGAGGTGTTGTGGCTGCACCATTGTCGGCTGCTGCCACCCCCTGTTTGACGACATCCGCAGGCGGTGCCGGCCGTTCGGGCTTCCTCTTCGGCTTCTTCTTACTGTCTGGACCCAACACCATTGTCATGTTGCGGCCATCCAACCTCGGATAGGCCTCGACTTTGGCGTACTCCTCAACCCGTTCGGCAATGTTGTCGAGAATCTTCCGGCCAAGCTGAGGGTGTGTAACTTCTCGCCCTCGAAACATGATCGTGATCTTCACCTTGTGTCCCTCTTGGAGGAACTTCTCGACCTTGCGGGTCTTGGTGTCAAAATCGCCGCCCGAAATCTTCGGCCGGTACTTCATCTCCTTGACGACGACGTTACTCGCCTTCTTTTTCGATTCTTTTTGTCGCTGCGCGGCCTCGTATTTGTACTTGCCGTAGTCCATGATCCGACACACTGGCGGATTGGCCTTGTCGGCAACCTCAACGAGGTCGAGCTCTAGTTCGCGAGCCAAGGACAAGGCGTCTGGTACTGTTTTGATTCCCAGCTGATCGCCTGTCGGTCCAATAACTCGGACTTCACGAGCTCGGATCCGGTCGTTGATCCGAGGCTCTGGCGGTGGCGCAGCTATAGCCGATCACCCCTCATACAGATACATCTCTCCTTGTGCGGGTTTGAAAAAGCCAGCGAGAAGAAGGAGAGAACTCGGAACGGCAAAGCCGCTCCGCCCTACCTGTGAGACCCGGGCGCACATTAATGGCCGGGTGGGGTCGAGCCCTCTTCTTGTTGGATCACAACAGACTAACAGCATTGCACCCCCGTAGTGCAACGAAGTCGCGTGACCATTCGAATCGGGGAACGCAATCAGCGAAGGTAGCGTGAAACCATGAGCCTTTGGACCCCGGACGGCGAGCGCGCCGTACCCCCAGCAGAACCCGCCGAGCCAGAACTGACGCCGGAACAGCAGGAACAGGCCGAGGCCATGGCCCATGAACTGGCCGAAGCAAGGGCCCGACTACTGGAAACCGACGTCGGAACCGTTCTCGTCAATCACGCCCTTGGCATCTACGAGTTGGCGGCCATCCATTTGACCGCTGACAAACCCGACCTGGAGCAGGCCAAGTTGGCCATCGACGGCCTCGCTGCACTGGTCGAAGGACTAACCGGGCGTCTCGGCGACGGCGAGACGACCCTGAGGGACGCCCTACACCAGGTCCGCATGGCCTACATTCAGCGGGCTCAGAGCGACAACCCGGCCACAGACGGCGACTGAACTTCGGCACCGCCCGACAACAAGGCGGTCAGTCGATCGGGTTGAGCCGGTCGCTGTAGCCAAAAACCCTGGCCCAGGCGAACACCCTGGTTCCGATACAGCTCGACCTGCTCTTGGCCCTCAAGGCCCTGAGCGACGACCTGAACCCCTTCAAACCGTCCCCGTTTGCGCCGTTCAGGCTCAGATCCACCTTCGGCCCAGACGCTGGTAACCAGGGACCGGTCGAGCTTGTAGGCCAGCTGACCGGAACCAGGCCCCATCAGGGGTGAGACCGATTGGGCGTTGTCCACAACCAACCGCACACCGACACTGAGAAGTCGATGCAGTCGTCCGCTGATTTCGTCTCCTGCCCGTTCCAGGATTATCTGATCAATCTCCAGCGCCAGCTGGTCGGGAGTCAGCCCCGAAGCCTGCAACGCCTGATCGACCAACAGGGCCGGGTCGGGGCCGGACAGGAAACGGCCGTCGATGTTGACCGAAACCCTCACCGGCCGGCCGACCCCGGCGGACCAGCGCGCCGCCTGAGCACAGGCCTCGTTCAACACAAAACGATCGAGTTCGCAAGCCACTCCGGCCTCACCGACCCAGGGCAGGAACTTGGCGGGGTGAAGCAAACCCCGACGGGGATGACGCCACCGCAGCAGCGCCTCCATCCAGTCGGTGGTTCCCGATTCGAGGTCGACGATTGGCTGGTAGTGGACCTCGAACTGTCGCTCCCCCGCCGCCATTCGTAGATCGCGCTGCAGTTCGAAGCGGTCACGGGCCCGACCATGGTCGGTTCGGTTGCTGATATGGTGGCGGCCCCCTCCATCATCCTCGGCCAGGCGACGAGCAAGTGATGCGTCGCGAATCATCTCCTCGACCTGAGGCCTGCGATGGAATGCACTGGCGATGCCGACGCTCATACCTAAGTCGTGAACTCCACCCCGGGTCAGGGTGACTGGGCCACTGACACCCTCGATCAACCGATCGGCCAGCGTCGCCAGATCACGTTCAGCCAGGATCTCCGCCGGAATGACGACGATCGTCGACCGATCGATACGGCCCACGAAGTCGCCCCCGGCGACGACCTTGGCCACACGATCCATGGCGGCCTCGACCAGCTCGTCGCCGACATCGTAGCCGAGCGCCTCTTCGACCGTCCGTAACCGGTCGGGGGCGCAGACCAGGAGTCCCGTACCCCGGTTCGACTGGCGACGTCGCAGACAATGGGCCAGACGGCGACCGATCTCCGCCCGGTCCGGAAGCAGTGACGCAGCGTCGTCCACCGACACCGCATCACCAGCCCCACCCTGGGCGGCTACGACTTCGACCGCACGACCTTCGACCGCGCCCCGTTCGGCTACAGCACGTTCGATGCCATCGTGGTTGTCGTGAGTGCTCCCGGACCGGCCTTCGGCACCCCTCGTGGGGTCAACGACGTCGATCCCGGCGACATCACGACGTTGGCTCCGCCCGATAAACCACGCCACCAGGCAAAACGGGGCGCAGAGGGCCATTTCGAACCATACGACCCCAACCAGTTCCATTCCAGCCCAGTCGGCAACCGGGCACGGCAGTTGATGGTTCAGCCGAGCGGCGTGATGAGCGATGCCTCCCAGCGGCCAGGCCCCGCGGCCTCCACCACGTAGGCAACCCGTGAACCGACGGCGATCTGGCGGCGGCCGTCGCTGATCACGGTGCAGTGAAACTGGTAACGGGCGCCCTGCGGGGTGCAGACCATTCCTAGTCCAGCGTCGACATCAAACTCCTCGACCGTCCCCACCTCAAGCTGCGCTGCACTCATGACCGGCTGCTACTGGGCAATGTCTGCATCGATGCCGAGCACGTGCCCCAAGCGAGCCTGTTTGGTTCGCAGGTAGGCGATGTTCTGCTTGGTCGGCACCGTCTGCAGCGGCACCCGTTCGCTGATCTCCAACCCGAAGCCGGTGAGACCGCCATACTTGGCCGGGTTGTTCGTCATCAGCCGCATCGAGGTGACGCCGAGGTCGACCAGGATCTGAGCCCCGATACCGTACTCCCGACTGTCAGCCGGCAGCCCTTGCTGGAGATTGGCATCAACGGTGTCCATGCCCTGGTCCTGCAGGCCGTAGGCCCGGATCTTGTGACCAAGACCAATACCGCGGCCCTCGTGGCCCCGCAGGTAGATCAACACCCCGGTGCCCTCCTCGGCGATCTTGGCCAAGGCCTGATCGAGTTGGGTACCACAGTCGCAACGCAGTGAGCCGAAGATGTCGCCGGTGAGGCACTCGGAGTGGACCCGAACCAGCACATCGTCATGCTCGGCGGGCTCGCCACGAACGAAGGCCACATGCTGCACCCCATCAAGCAGCGACTCATAGACAACGGCCTGGAAATCGCCGTGCGAGGTGGGAATGACCGCCTCGGAGAACCGGGTGATGAGCTTCTCGTTGCGGCGCCGATAGCGGATCAGGTCGGCGATGGAGATGAACTTGAGGCCGTGTTCGGCGGCGAACCGGGTCAGGTCGGGGACCCTGGCCATGGTCCCATCGTCGTTGACGATCTCGCACAGCACACCCCCTTCGGACAGTCCGGCCATGCGGGACAGATCGACCGCCGCCTCGGTGTGACCGGCCCGCTTGAGCACACCACCGGCCCGGGCCCGCAGGGGAAAGATGTGGCCGGGTCGGGCAAAGTCGGCCGTGCCTGCCCCCGGGTCGACCAACTTCTGCAGGGTCAGGGCCCGGTCGTGGGCCGAGATCCCCGTCGAGGTGCCGTGGCGGTAGTCGACGGTAACGGTGAAGGCGGTGCGCATGGCCTCGGTGTTCATCGACACCATCAACGGCAGATCAAGCTCATCGGCCCTGGCGTCGGTGACCGGGGCGCAGATCACTCCCGAGGTGTGGCGGACGAAGAACGCCATCTTCTCCTCGGTGGCGAACTCGGCCGCCATGATCAGATCACCCTCGTTCTCACGATCCTCGTCGTCAACGACGATGACGATCTCGCCGCGGGCGATGGCGGCAATAGCGTCCTCCACCGGATCGAAGGGACCACCGGCCCCGGTCGATGGATGCTCATCTCTGCTCATCAGGTCCGTCTTTCTGCGGCCAGCAGCTTCTCAGCGTACTTGGCCATCACATCAACCTCGATATTCACCCGATCGCCGGGCCCTTTGCGCCCCAGGGTGGTGACTTCCGAGGTGTGGGGAATCACCGCGACGGTGAAACCGTCGTGGGCGGGGTCGACGATGGTCAGGCTCACACCGTCAACGGTGACCGAGCCCTTCTCGACGAGGTAGCGGTCAAGGTTGTCGGCGACCTTGACCTTCAGATCAGGAGCGGGCTCGACGATGACGCCAACCGCATCGACATGGCCCTGCACCAGATGCCCGCCCAGCCGATCGGCAAGACGGACCGGACGTTCAAGGTTGACCGGATCCCCGGGCTTGAGATCACCCAGTTGGGTGCGGGCGAAGGACTCCTCGGTGACATCGGCCTCAAAGTGCCCCGACCCGATATCCCAGTCGACGACGGTGAGGCAGCAACCGTTGACGGCAATCGAAGCGCCCAATTCCACATCGGACAATACCTCCGAACACTTCACCCGAAGGCGGCCACCGTCAAGGGCGACAATCTTGCCCAACTCCTCCACGATTCCCGTGAACAACAGTTCATCCTTCCTCTGTCGATCGAGCGAGGTTCAGCCGAAGATCCTGACCCAACTTGACCACCTGGTCAAGTTGCAGCCTGGCCAACCCATCAATGGTCGGAGCACCGGCCCCGGCCAGCATTGGCAAACCGTCGTCTCCCCCCATGAGGGCGGGGGCCAGGTAGACGACGTAGCGATCGACGAAGCCGGCCCGGTGCAGGTCACCGGCCACCGTCGGCCCACCTTCCACCATGAGTTGGACGACCCCCCGCCGACCGAGATCATCCAGTACCCCACCAAGTTCTCCCCCCACCTCAACGCAGGGATGGATGGCAGCATCGGCCGGGGCCCGACCGAGCACGACCCGCAGGGGCTCCCTCGGAGCCTCACCATCAGCGGCCGAGACATCACGGACCGTCAGTCGCGGGTTGTCGGCCCGAACCGTCCCGGCCCCTACCAGGATGGCGTCGGATTCGGCCCGCAACCGGTGGGCGTCAGCGCGGGCCTCGGGCCCGGTTATCCACTGGCTGGTGGCGTCGGGGGCCGCCGTTCGCCCATCGAGGGTGGCCGCCAGCTTCAACACGACATGGGGGCGTCCGGTGCGACGGTGGTGGAGGTAAGGCGCCAACTGGGCCTCCACCAACGAAGCCCCCGGCCCAACGGTGACGTCGATCCCGGCGGCCCGCATCCTCGCGATCCCCGAGCCCCCCACCCGAGGGTCGGGGTCGGTCACACCAACAACCACCCGTGCCACCCCGGCGGCGATGATGGCGTCGGCACACGGCGGGGTACGGCCGTGGTGGGCGCAGGGCTCAAGGGTTACATACAGGGTGGCCCCCTCGGCCCGTGAGCCCGCCCGTTCCAACACCTCGGGTTCGGCGTGATTGGCGCCGGGACGCCGGGTCGACCCCTCGAAGCTCGTACCGTCGGTGACAACGAGCACGGCCCCCACCCAGGGGTTGGGAGGGGCAAGCAACCGGCTGTGATCGGCCCGCATCACGGCCCGGGCCATCATGGCCTCATCGTCGGGGCGCACATCGCGCTCAACGCTGCTGGTTGACATCACCACCGCAACCTAGTCCAAAACCTAGTGGGGTCGGCCGCCGGACATGAGGTCGATGGCGTGGGGGGCCACGTCAAGTACGGCAGCCAGTGTCTCCAGCGATCCCTTGGTCGAGCCCGGCGTATTGAGAATCAGGGCCTGGCCCCTCGTCCCGGCCAGCGCCCGGCTCAGACGGCCCAGGCCTGCGGGGTTACAGGTCCGCATGGCCTCGGCCATACCCGGAGCGTGACGTTCGAGCACGGCGGCGGTGCCTTCGGGGGTGAGGTCGCGGGGCCCGAACCCGGTGCCCCCGGTCGTGACGATCAACCCGGTGAAGCCGTCCGCCATCTCGATCAAGGTTTGGCTGACGGTGTCAACGCCGTCGGCGATCTGTCGACGATCGGCAATCTGCCAACCCGCCCCCTCCAGCAGCCCGACCACGGCGTCGCCGGAGGCATCCTGACGGGTTCCGGCCACCACCCCGTCGGAAACGGTGATCACCTTGGCCTGAAGTGGGGTGGAATCGGTAGAGGGCTGCACCTCCCCAGTCTGCCCGACCAGGGGACGATCGAGCACCCGGTGGACCGCACATCCTGGGCCCGGCAGGCGTTGCTCACGGGCCCGGCAGGCGTTGCTCACGGGCACTGGTGGCGCCGATGGCCCAACTCGATACTCTCACTGCAACCCCCGATACGCCCCTCGGGTCCGCCCTCAGGGCCGGCCCCCGGCTCGCAGTGGAGAAAACATGAGAATCCTCATCGCCGACGCGATCAGCGAAGATCGCCTCGATCATCTTCGTGAACAAGGCCATGACGTGGTGACGGAGCCCGCGCTCAAGAGCGACGAACTCGTCGACCATGTCGCAGGCATCGATGTACTGGTTGTGCGCAGCACCAAGGTGAGTGCCGCGGCCATCGACGCCGCCGACCGCTTGGGCCTGATCGTGCGGGCTGGGGCGGGCACCGACAACATTGATGTGGCGGCGGCCTCGGCCCGAGGCATCTTCATCTGCAACGTACCGGGCCGCAACGCGGTGGCCGTGGCCGAGCTGACCATGGGCCTGATCCTGTCCATCGATCGTCGCATCCCCGCCAACGTTGCCGACCTCCGGGCCGGGCAGTGGAACAAAGGTCTCTACAGCCAGGCGGCGGGCCTTCTCGGCTCAAAGATCGCTCTGATCGGTCTCGGAGGCATCGGCCTGGCCGTCGCCGAACGGGCCAAGGCCTTCGGCATCACCCCCATGGCCGCACGGCGAAGCGGACGATCGGCCCAGGTTCAGGCCCGCATCCGCAACACCGGGGTCAGCCTCTTCGACACCGATGAGGAGCTGCTGGCCGACGCCGACATCGTCTCGCTGCACGTGCCACGGTCGCCGGAAACCACCGCCCTGGTCAACGACCAGTTCCTGGCCATGATGAAGCCAGGCGCCATGTTGGTGAACACCTCGCGGGCCGAGGTGGTCGACGAACAGGCCCTGCTGCGGGCCATCGAGACCACCGGACTACGGGTCGGACTCGATGTCTGGCCCAACGAACCGAGTGGCAAGACCGGTTCCTACCAGTCCGAATTGGCGCAGCACCCCCAGGTCATCGGTACCCACCACATCGGTGCCTCAACTCAGCAGGCCCAGGATTCAGTGGCCGAAGGCACCATCGAGGTGATCGAGTCCTACACCCGGGGTCAGGTCCAACACTGCGTGAACCTCGACCAGAACGCGCTCGGAACCAGTTGTTTGACGATCCGCCACCTCGATCGGGTCGGGGTACTGGCCAACGTGTTCGGGGTCCTGCGACGCAACGGTCTCAACGTACAGCAGGTACAGAACCAGATCTTCTCCGGGGCCGATGCCGCGGTCGCCACGGTGTATCTCAGTGGCCATTCGTCCCCTGAACTCCTGGACCAACTTGTGGCCATCGACGAGGTCTTGGCCGCCGCCGCCGTGGCGGTTGACGGCCAGTGAACCCCATCAAACGAACCAACCAACCAGCGAGGCATGCCATGAGTCGAGCCCACAACTTCTGTCCCGGTCCATGCACCCTGCCGCTGCCGGTACTCAACGAGCTACAAGACGAGATGGTCGAGCTCAATGACACCGGGATGTCGGTCATCGAGATGAGCCATCGCAGCAGCGACTACGAGGCCATCCATCAGAGCGCCATCGACCGCCTCCGCTCCCTGTCGGCCGCCCCCGACGAGTTCGAGGTGTTGCTGCTGCAGGGTGGTGCCACCCTCCAGTTCGCCATGGTCCCCCAGAACCTGCTGACCCCGGGTATGCGGGCGGGCTACGTCGTCGGCGGCGCCTGGGGCAAAAAGGCGCTGAACGACGCGGCCAAGGTCGGCGACGCCTACCTGGCCTGGTCGCCACCGGGCGACGGCCCGGCCACCATGCCTGGCGCCGCCGCCGAGGTGGCGATCGAGGCCGAAACCAGCTTCGTCCACGTCACCTCGAACGAGACGATCGAGGGGTCGAGAATGGTCGACTTCTCCGGCTACGGGGTTCCCCTCGTGGCCGACATGTCGTCGGACTACCTGAGCCGCCCCATCGACTGGGAGCATTTCGATCTGGTGTACGGCGGATCCCAGAAGAATCTGGGACCGGCCGGGTTGGCCATCGTGTTCGTGCGATCCTCGCTATTGGAGCAGAGCCCGGAAACCCTGCCGAGCTACCTCCGCTACGACCTGCACGCCAAGGCCAACAGTCTGGCCAACACGCCTCCGGTCTTCTCGATCTGGGCCATGAACAAGGTCCTGGCCTGGATGGAGCAGGAAGGCGGGGTTGCGGCCATGGAGGCCAGGGCGGGCGAACGAAGCGGCATGGTCTACGCCGCCATCGACAACAGCGACGGCTTCTACCGCAATCCCGTCGAACCCCGGTTCCGGTCGCACACCAACATCGTGTTCCGGCTACCAAGCGAGGATCTCGAAGCAGAGTTCCTGGCCCGGGCCGATGGTGAGCAGCTGCTCAACCTCAAGGGCCACCGCTCGGTCGGCGGCATCAGGGCTTCGATCTACAACGCCATGCCAACACCGGGCGTTGAAGCCCTCGTCGAGCTCATGGGGCAGTTCCGCAAGGAACGAGGCTGATCTGGTGACCAGTATGGCCCCGGCCCAGGTCCGTCTGGTCGAGCCCGAATGGGTCGACATCGTACCTGCACCAGCACACGATTCGCTGACGCCAAAGCAGCGCCGTCAGTACCTCGCCGACAACCCCAACAGCTACCTCGGCGTCACCCGCTCGCCTGAGGATGCCGCCAACGGTGAGACGTGGGACGCCGCGCTGGCGGTGGCCAACAGCAGGACCTCGCTCCAGCATCTGCTCGACATTGGCGCCTTCGGACCGCCGCTGGAACCGGCCTACTACCTCTACCGACTGTCGCAGGGCGATCACTCGCAGACCGGCATCGTCGCCTGTGTCTCGATCGAGGACTACGACCGGGGGCGGGTGAGGATCCACGAACAGATTCGTGCCGCCCAGGCCAACCATCTCAAGGCCCAGTTGACCGGGGTTGGCGTGCAGTCAAGCCCCATCGCCCTGGCCTACCGATCCGACACGATGGTCGAAGGCCTCGTCGCCCGCACCCTGGCCGAGACCGACCCCATCATTGAACTCACCTCCGCCGACGGGGTCAGCCAACAGGTATTCCGGGTCGAAACCGACGTCGGGCAGAACATGCAGTCGGCGTTGGCCGAGCAGCCGCTCTATCTGATCGACGGCCACCATCGGGCGGCGGCCACCTCCCTGGCCCGGGCCGAGGGGTCGAGCCCGGGCGCAGAATGGATGTTCTGCACCATCTTCTCCGCCACCGACCTGCGCAACGAGGCCTTTCATCGGGTGCTGGTTGGGGTCGAGCCATCCCTCCTACTGGCCGACGTGATGAAACGGTTTCCGACCAGGGAGGCCGCCGAAATCGACGAGGTGCTCAACCGCCGGGCCGACGAGGTAGGGTTGCTGACCCGTTCCGGTCAGGGGCAGCCCCAATGGCACCTCGTGACCCTTCCCGCGCTGCTCGACGAGCGGCTCGACATTGGGGTTTCGGCCGCCACTCCCCTACTGGCCGAACTCGAGCCGGTCCGACTATGTCACCACATCATCGACCCGTACTTCGCCGACGACGGGCCCGGAGCGGGACGGGAGCCGACGATCAACTATCTGCACGGGCTGGGCGATCGCGACGATATCGAACGGCTCACCGCCGAGGTTTCCGACCCCCTGTGGCTGATGCGTCCCATCTCGTTGGAAACGGTGATGAACGCCTCTGACCTGGGAGCCACCCTCCCGGCGAAGTCGACGTACTTTCAACCCAAGGTTCGGTCCGGCATCTTCATCCGGTCGATGGTGTGATCCCCGGTTTGCGAAGCTGAAACAGGGTCATGCCATCGGTCTCGCCGGGAACCAGCAGCAACACCCCGTTCCACGATCGCCACGCCGCCGCCTCCGGATCCGCTGTTTCTGAATCCACCGTTTCAGAGCTCACTGTTTCAGAGCTCACTGTTTCGGGGGCCACTCCCCCCGTGGCCTGGGCCAGGGGGGCCGGGATGGCGTCCGGTTGACCGGCCAGGACGGCCTGCAACACCCCGCTCGACTCGGCCGCGGTCAGGGTGCACACGCTGTAGGTCAGCAGTCCTCCGGGGCGGAGCAACAAAAAGCCGGCCAGCACCATGTCGACCTGGAGCCGAGCCAGGCGTTCGGGGGCGTCGGGATCGATTCGCCAGCGGGCATCGGCCCGACGTCGTAGCGTGCCCAAACCCGAACAGGGGGCATCGATCAGCACATGGTCGACACTGCCCGGTCGCACCGGAGGAGCAACACCGTCGGCAATCAGCAGCGGCAAGTCGGCACCCAACCGAGCGACATTGGCTGCGGTCAGCCTCACCCGACCAGCTCGCCGATCGGCGGCCACCACGGTGGCTCCGAGCGCCGCCAGCGCCGTTGCCTTACCCCCGGGGGCGGCGCACAGGTCCACCACCAATTGGCCAGGCTCGACCCCCATGGCCTCAACCACGTGCTGCGATGCCCGATCCTGCACATAGCCGTCGTCGCGACGGTTGGTGACCGCCGCCTGATTCATGGCCTCCAGCGCGGCCACCGCGGTCTCGGCGCCAAGGTCGGCGGTAAGCCGTTCGATGACCCAATCGGGATAGCTGAGCTCGATGCCCTGGCTCGGGTAGTCGACGGGAGCTCCCGCCACCCGCCGCAGCACGGCGTTGACCACCGATTTACCCCTCCCCGACACCGCACCAACGGTGGCATCGAGGGCGGCGTGGGGTGGGGTGTTGAGAAAGGCCAACTGGTAGGCCCCAACCCGGAGGGCGGCCCGCACCGAAGGCTCAACCTCGTTGAGAAGGAAACGGTCGACAAGGTGATCACAGGCCCGCCTCATCCTGGTCGTGCCGTACACCAACTCAGTCACGAATCGACGGTCGGCATCGGCCAGTCCAGACCGCTCCAGCACCTCGGGCAACAACAGATTGGCGTAGGCCCCGCCACCATCGATGCGAACCAGGGCCTCGATGGCCACCCGCCTCGACGCCGCCCCCGGACTGTCCCCGCTACGTTTCGCCCGATGCTGTTTGCCGCCTTTTGATCTGGCGTTTGGCTTCTTTTGGCCCTTGGCCGGTCGCCGCTCAGCCAAGACGCTCGCCCGGCTGGGGTTGGATGCCGTTGAGCCAGGCGGCAGCTTCCATGACCCGCTTGCCTTCGGGCTGGACCTGGTGAAGGTGAAGACAGCCGTGGCCGGTGTGGACCACGGCACCGCTCAGCTCCCCGGGGTTTGCGGCAACGACGGTGGTCCCGGCCAAAGTATTGGCTTCGTCTGCGGCGCCAGGATGGGAAGAGGGGCAGGCCACGGGTTCGGCGGCGACCACCTTGAGTCGCTTGTCCCGAAACATCGTCCATGCCCGGCCCAGCCGCACCACACGGTGCAGCTCAGCGGCCGGATGGGTGAAATCTAGTCGATGATCTTCGGTGGTGAGCTTGGCGGCGTAGGTCGGCTCGCCGATCTGGGGCCGTGGAGGGCCAAGACCGGCCCCGAGTTCCTCAACCAGCATCGTCGAACCCAAGGTGACCAGCGCGGCACGTAGCTGATCCAGGGTGTCGTTGTCGCCGATGGCCAACTCCCGTTGGGCGTAGATGTCTCCGGTGTCGAGTTCGGGAGCCAATGCCATCAGCCCAACACCGGTGGTGGCATCTCCAGCCAGGATGGCCCGCTCCACCGGGGCGGCGCCCCGCCAGCGCGGCAACAGGGAGAAATGGATGTTCACCATGGGCAACGCGGCAAGAATCGGGGTGGCGATCAGCCGCCCGTAGGCAACGACGACACCAAGATCGGCGTCCACGGTGAGGGCATCCTCGATTGCGTCGGTGACGGGGATCCCCCGCTCCCGTGCCGCTTGCTTGACCGGGGAGGGAGACAGCTTCGAGCCCCGCCCGCGGCGCTTGTCCGGACGCGACACCACCAGGGCAATATCGAAACCGGCGTCGTCGAGGGCCAGGAGCGGAGGGACGGCAACTGCCGGTGTGCCCAGGTACACCAGCCGCCTCGCCCTGGTCGGGGCGGAAGGTAACGTCACGGCAGGCTCAGGCTGCCCTTCGACTGGCCCAGGCGGCGCCGCAGTTTGCCTTCGGTGCCGTCGGGCTTGGCGACCACGGGGTCAACAAAGAGTTCCCGCACCGTCTTCATGGCTTCCTTACGGGTGTCGATATCGAGCCGGTCGAGCAGGATGACGCCATCGAGGTGGTCCAGTTCGTGCTGAAACAGCCGGGCCAGCAACTCATCGGCCTCGATCGAGACCTCGTTGCCGTCGAGGTCGTAGCCGGTGAGGTGGATCTCCTTGGGCCGGACGATGTCCCACGACAGCCCGGGAACCGACAGGCAACCCTCCTCGTAGACCCACTCTCCGTGTCCTTCGGCGATGATGGGGTTGACGAGTGTGTTCGGACCATCGCCCACGTCGTAGACGAAGACGCGGCGCTGCACACCCACCTGGGTAGCCGCCAGACCGAGACCGGGCTCGGCGTACATCGTCTCCAACATGTCCTCGGCCAGGCGAGCCACCTTGCCGTCGATGTCGGTGACCTCCTCGGCCACTTTGCGCAATACGGGATCTCCGAACACGCGGATTTTGTACGGGCTTGCCATTGATCCAAGGCTACCGTTCGATGGTAGTGCTAACGCCTGCCCCCTCCCCCGACCGCCCGTCGCATTACTTCGACGCTCAACCGGCAGGGAGTTCCGATCGCTCAACCGTGCAGCTCGTGCTACCCGACGGCCGTCTGAGCATGACAACCGACCGCGGCGTGTTCGCCCGGGACCGGGTCGACACCGGAACCAAGCTCCTTCTGCTCGACGGACCGGGCCCAACCCCGGGTGATCGCGTGCTGGTCGACCTCGGCGCAGGCTACGGACCGATCGCCCTCACCCTGGCGCGGAGAAACCCCGAAGCCCGGGTACTGGCCGTTGAGGTCAACGCCAGGGCGCGGGCCTTGTGTGAACTCAACGCCCAGGCGGCGGGGCTGACCAACGTCGAGGTACTCGAGCCTGAGGCCGTACCCCCCGACCTGGTCGTGGACCGAATCTGGTCGAACCCACCGATCCGCATCGGCAAGGTGGCGCTTCACCGGTTACTGACCGACTGGCTTCGACGTCTGGCCGACGACGGCTCGGCCCATCTTGTCGTTCAGCGCCACCTGGGCGCCGACAGCCTGCACCGCTGGCTGACGACCCAGGGCTATTTGGTTGAACGCCGAGCGTCCAAGAAGGCCTTTCGCCTCCTCGACGTGAGCCGCGATCCAGCGGCCACAACCGAAGCGGCCGGAGCCGCCAGCACAGCCGAGCGGGGTAACCCGCCTACGGCCGACACAGTCGACACACCAACCGAGGGAGACAAGTGACCGGTTCCGGCCCCGACAAAGCGTTGTCGCCGACCGAGCTGAAACGGCTGCACCGGGGTTGGCGACGCCAAACCAGCCTCCGTCTGGCCGTGATTCTCGATGGTGTGCAGAAGCCGTTCAATGTCGGCTCGCTATTGCGATCGGCGGCCGCCTACCAGGTTGAATCGGTGTGGACCGTGCCCCCGGCGCCACCCATCGATCATCCGGCCGTGGCCAAGACGGCGCTGGGCAGCGACCGTTTCATCCAGTGGAGAGCCGCTTCCAGCGGCCCTGAGGCGGTGGAAGCGGCCCGGGCCGAGGGTTTTGTCACCGTTGCCGTTGAGCTGACGGCCAAGGCCAGGCCGCTGCATGAACTTCAACCGGGATCGGCCGTCTGTTTGGTGTTGGGCCACGAAGACCGCGGCGTGCACCGCGAGACGCTGCAGGCCGTCGACCACGTGGCCTACCTCCCCCAACTGGGGAAGATCGGCTCACTCAACGTGGCCCACGCCGGTACCGTCGCCCTCTACGAGTTGGCTCGTCAGGCCTGGACCTCACCAACTCCGTAGTGGTGCTGGCGCCACCGGCAACGGGCGGGCAGCAACCGGCGACTGGCCACCGGCGCCGGGTTCACCGAGCTGACGTACTCTTGAGCAAGCACTCATCTCGTCGGCCACATGTTCGGCGGTGAAACCGACGTGTTGCTGCAGATCGGCAATGGGGGCCGACAAACCAAAGGTGTTGAAGCCGATCACCCGACCGGCCGAGCCGGTGTAGCGCTCCCAACCCATGGTCGAGGCCTCCTCCACTGCCACTCGGGCAGTGACGGTGGGTGGGAGCACCTCGTGGCGGTAAGCCTCCGGCTGGTCGTCGAACAGCTCCCAGGAGGCCATGTTGACCACCCGCACGGCATGTCCTCGACCCGCCAGCAGGCCCTGGGCGGCCAGCGCGAGCTGGACCTCACCACCGGTGGCCATGATGATGCCTTCGACCTCAGAGCCGTCGGGAACCTCGCTGAGCACGTAGCCACCGTGCCGAACCTCCGCCGCGGGGCGAGATGTTGGCGGTCAAACAGCGGCAGGGGTTCCAAGCTGAGCGACAGCACCAGCGTGAATTGCCTCCGCAACGCGGATGGCGACATCCAGCTCCTGGTGTTGAAACAGGTCATGAGACCTTCAGAAGCAATGGTGTTGAGAACACTTGACCGATCATGCACGACACACTTGTAGTACAAACGCTGGTCGCCGTTGCACCAAACCGGCCTCAAGGGTGACACACCCACCGCTGCCCGCCGCAGCTAGGCCCGCGGC
>Ga0316187_10001738_pt1 | contig 19041 bp, 14 predicted proteins | sample CroRivburrow1_MG_FD_204927 | JGI IMG/M metagenome (GOLD analysis project Ga0316187, IMG submission 204927) | Coastal sediment microbial communities from Maine, United States - Cross River worm burrow 1 | ecosystem: Environmental > Aquatic > Marine > Coastal > Sediment | place: USA: Maine...
GCTGTTGGATAATCTTCTCCAGCACTTCAGGCGTACACGAGTGATACCACACCCCTTCCGGATAAACGACGGCAATCGGACCGCTCATACACACCTGCAGACAGTTGGCTTTGGTGCGGTAGATACCCCCCTTGCCGCTTAGGCCAAGCTCATTCAATCGCTTCTTTAGATATCCCCAGGATTCAAGGCTTTTCTCCCGACTTGAGCATTTGGGTTTACTTTGATCGCAGCACAAAAAAATGTGGCGCTGCATATCACTGACCCCGAGATTGCGGGCTACCCTGTTCAATGGCTCATTCATAACGTCTCCCTTACCCTCTGCTCCACAACTCTCACACGAAGCAACACCGCGCCACCCGCCACGAACAATAGCAGGACGGCCAGCACGCTCAGTCGGTTACTGCCCGTTGCCAGACTGACCAGCCCCATCAGCAATGGTCCAAGGATAGCGGCGAATTTACCCATCATATTATAAAAACCGAAAAACTCACCCGCCTGCCCATGTGGAATGAGACTTGCAAACAGTGAACGGCTAAGCGATTGCACCCCTCCCATGACCAGACCTGAAACTGCGGCAAGCCAGTAGAAATCATGTGCCTCGCGCATAAACATGCTCCACACGCAAAGAATGGCATAGATTGCAATACCGATCAGAATGCCGGAACGCGCTCCGTAACGCTCACCGATACGCCCGAACAGCACGGCAGCCGGAAAGGCAACGAACTGGGTGATAAGCAGAGCCGAAATCAACACGCTGGTGTCGAAACCCAGCGCCATACCGTAATCCAGCGCCATACGGGCAATCGTTCCCACACCATCGATATACAACCAATAGGCAATCAGAAACATCCAAACAGTGCGCAGGCTGCGGATATGCCGGAAGGTATCCATAAACTGGCGCATGCCATCACGTAGGGCAGGTCCGATGGTCAAGCCTTGGGCAGGTTTATCCTCCTTCACCCAAAGCATCAGAGGAATAGTGAACAACAACCACCAGACAGCAACACTGGCAAAGGATAATCGCATGGCGTCCTCTGTGCCGGACAAGCCGAACCAGTCAGGATGTAGCGTGGCCGCCACATTGGCGGCAAATAGCAAACCACCGCCAAGGTAACCCAGGGCATAGCCGAGTGCTGAATTGCGGTCGAGGTGCTGTTTAGCAGACACATCCGGTAGCAGTGCATCATAAAACACATTGCCGGCGGAAAAGCCGATACCAGCCAACAGGTACAACATGGCCGCCCATTGCCACATCCCCTCCCCGACCAGATACAGCCCGCCAGTCATCACCACACCCAGCAGGGTGAAAAAAACCAGCAGCCCCTTCTTCAGCCCGCCACGATCTGCCACCGCACCCAGCAGAGGCGCAATCAGGGCCACAATCAGGCCGGAGAAGCCATTGGCCATACCGAGCCAGAACGTACTTTCACTGGCAGCCATGCCGGAAGCCCAGTAATGCTTGAAGAAAACCGGAAAAAACCCGGCCATCACTGTTGTAGCAAAGGCCGAATTAGCCCAGTCGTAGAAGGCCCATGACCACAGTCTGCGTTTGGATTCCAGCACCATGTTGGCAATATAGGCAAAGTCGATACACAAGACGAGGTATATGGAGGAAAAAATTATGCTCGCCCTACGGCAGGGCATCAGCATGGCATAAATTTATTGGGATGCTTCCCTTCAGCTCCACTTCATATTTACTTCAGCTAAACGGCATAAGATTTGCATAGTACAAGCTATAGACTTTTGAATGACGCAACTCTCCAGTCAATGGCGAGTTGATTTACTGTAAAGATTTGACAGCCTACGGTTACCGGATTATCGGTCCGATAGAGTAGATGCTAATTTCCGAGGTTTAACTCAATGATTCTGGTCATCAACACCGGCAGCTCTTCCATCAAGATGGCGTTGATCGATATGCCGACTGAGCGACTCTTAGCCGAAGGTGTGGCCGATCGACTTGGTGAGCAGGAAGCGGCCCTGAGTTGGAATATATCCGGAAAAGCACAGCACCTTGAGATCTCCTCTAGCGACCACCTTGGCGCCATGCAACAGATGCTTGATATGTTGTTTTGCAGCATAGATAAAACTGGCATCACCGCCGTTGGACATCGTGTCGTACATGGTGGCGAGCGTTTCGTTACCCCTGTCCTGCTTGATGCTGCAGTTATTGCAGAAATTGAATCGATATCGCACCTTGCCCCGCTGCATAATCCGGCGAATCTTCTGGGCATCGAGGCGGCAATGAGTTCTTTGCCGACCATCCCTCATATTGCCGTCTTCGATACCGCGTTCCATCACGCCATGCCCCAGCATGCCAGCCTGTATGCCGTACCCTATCGCTGGTACAGCGACTATGGTGTTCGCCGCTACGGCTTTCATGGCACCAGCCACCACTATATCGGCCTTGAGGCTGCGAAAATACTTGGGCGTAAATTTACCGATTGCAAACTTCTTACAGCACACCTCGGCAACGGTTGCAGTGCGACCGCTATTGCCGGTGGTATCAGCGTGGACACCACGATGGGCCTGACTCCACTGGAGGGTCTTGTCATGGGCACTCGTAGCGGTGATGTCGACCCCGGCCTGCATGCCTTTGTGGCAGGCCAGAGCGGCAAGTCACTGCAAGAGATTACCGATGTGCTGAACCGGCAATCGGGCTTACTGGGCCTGTCAGGCCGCAGCAATGATATGCGCGTCCTTCTAGAAGCCGCAGAGGCAGGAGATGAACGAGCTGCTCTGGCAGTCGATATCTTCTGCTACAGGCTGGCCAAATCACTGGCGGCTCTTGCTGTGGCGCTCGGCGAAGTCGATGCCATTGTCTTTACCGGCGGCATCGGCGAGCACTCAAGTGAAATCCGTGCTAAAACAGTCCAGCAACTCACCTTACTGGGAGTTGTGCTGAATGAACAAAGAAATAAGCAACATGGTGGGCAAAGTGAAGGCTATATCAGCAAAGCAGACACTTCCCTTCCCGTTCTGGTCATCGCTGCCAATGAGGAAATCATGATTGCCCGTTATGTAAGTGAAGTTCAAAACCAAAAAGGAAACATCACATGAGCCATGTCTTTCTGCTTGTCTCCACCGGCGCTGGCGCTGGCTTAACCACGGTTAGCCTGGGTATGGTTCGAGCACTCGACCGTATCGGAATCCGTGCAGGTTTTTACAAGCCGATCGCCCAATTGCACGATCGTGACCATGGGCCCGAGCGTTCCACTCAACTGTTTGAACACATGGCAAACATCAAAGCTCCTCAGTCCATCAACCTGAGGAGAGCAACCTCCTTACTGGGATCCGGCAGAGAAGGCCTGCTGATGGAAGAGATCATTGCACTGTTTCGACAGAGCTCCCGTCATGCCGATGTGATGATTGTCGAGGGTCTGGTGGCTGATGCCCATGCCGGTTATGCCACACGCCTAAATACCGCCATTGCCCGCGCACTGGATGCGGAAGTCATTCTGGTTGGCAAGCCGGAGCCCAATCTGGATGAGTATGTTGATATCGCAGCCAATGCCTTCAGTGGCGCTAATGGTACGGCATTAATCGGCACCATCCTCAACAAGGTGGGGATTTCTGCTGACGAAAAGCCCGGCCTGCAAGGTGATGTGCTGCAGTCAGGTATCAGCAAGGATGAAACAGCTCTTACTGATGAAATGTTGCGCAAAATGGCCGAAAAACCTTTTCACTTTATCGGTGCCATCCCTTGGCAGACCTCGCTGGTTGCACCACGCATGAGTGATGTGGCCGATTATCTTGAAGCCGAAGTCATGAATGCCGGCGAGATAGAACAGCGTCGGGTGCAATGCTTTGAGCTATGTGCGCGCACATTGGCCAACACACTCAGCGTATATCAACAACACACGCTGCTTATCTTTCCCGGTGACCGGGAAGATGTTTTTGTTGCAGCGTGCATGTCCGCTCTGAACGGCGTACGTATTGCAGGTATCCTCCTGACAGGCGGCTTAAAGCCCAGTTTTGGCGTAATGAACCTCTGTGAACGCGCTATTCAAACCGGCATCCCTGTGCTGTTGGTAGAGAGCAGCTCTTTCCAGACTGCCGCCAAGCTTGTTCATATGCCTGCAGAAGTGGGGGTTGATGACTATGAGTTGATGGAACAGGCCGTGGATCATGTCGCCAACCAACTTGATGCTGGCTGGCTTAAGGCTCGCTGTGCCATTGAACGCAAAGCGCGCCTGTCTCCGGCTGCTTTCCGCTATCAGCTGATTCAACAGGCCAGCCAGGCAAGTCGCCGGATCGTGTTACCCGAGGGAGAAGAGCCGCGCACCATCATGGCTGCCTATCAATGCCAGCAGCGTAATATTGCCCATTGTATTCTCCTTGGTGAACCAGAGAAGATTCATCAGGCAGCATCAGCTCAGGGGATCACCTTGGATGATGGCATCACGATTATCGATCCTGAAACTGTGCGTCATAACTATATCGAACCAATGGTAGCCCTGCGTCAGCACAAAGGCCTGAACAGTCAGATGGCAGAGAATCAACTTCAGGACAATGTTGTGCTGGGAACCATGATGCTGGCAGTAGATGAAGTGGACGGGCTGGTTTCCGGTGCACTGCACACCACAGCCAACACCGTGCGCCCTGCCTTCCAGTTGATCGGTACCAGCGAATCCGCCGAACTCGTTTCATCCATCTTCTTCATGTGCCTTCCCGATCAGGTGGTGGTCTATGGCGACTGCGCCATTAATCCAGAACCGAATGCCGAAGAACTGGCCGATATTGCCATTCAGAGTGCGGACTCGGCGGCACGCTTCGGGTTGGAGCCAAGGGTGGCAATGATCAGCTATAGCACCGGTGAATCAGGAACAGGTAGTGATGTGGAAAAGGTTCGGCAGGCCACCAAGATTGTTACGCAGCGCAGGCCGGAGCTGATCGTTGATGGCCCACTGCAATACGATGCGGCTGCCATTGTCTCCGTCGGCCATAGCAAGGCTCCCAAAAGCAAGGTGGCAGGCAAGGCAAATGTATTTGTTTTTCCAGACCTTAATACTGGCAACACCACCTATAAGGCCGTGCAGCGCAGTGCGCATGTGGTCAGTATCGGACCGATGCTTCAAGGCTTGCGCAAACCGGTGAACGATCTGTCGCGCGGCGCTACTGTTGAAGATATCGTCTATACCATCGCCCTGACAGCCATTCAGGCAGGTTAGCCCACAGACAAAAAACCCGCCATTCCGGCGGGTTTTTATTGACCTGTGATACCTATTCCTTAGAACGGAATATCGTCATCCACAGGTACGTTATCGAAAGCCGGGGAATCGGCAAACGGATCGTTGGACTTACTGGATGGCTGCGCAGGCCGACTTGCACCCTGCGAATTACCCGAAGAGCGCGATGCACCATCACCCTTGCTGCCCAGCATTTTCATTTCATTGGCACGGATTTCAGTCGTGTAGACATCCACCCCTTCCTTGTTCGTCCACTTGCGGGTCTCAATCTTACCCTCGATATACACCTGCGAGCCCTTGTGCAGATACTGGTTGGCAATCTCGCCCAACTTGCCCCATAGCACGATGCGGTGCCATTCGGTGCGCTCCTGGCGCTCTCCGCTTTTATCCTTGAAACGTTCGGTGGTGGCGATGCGGATATTGCACACGCAGGTACCATCCTGCATGTAGCGCGTTTCCGGATCCGCACCAAGATTTCCAATCAAAATTGCCTTGTTCAGCATGTTTTCCCTCCACCAGATGGCATGTTCTCGTTGCCGCTGAAGCTAGGGGTAACGTGCTCCGCTTTCAACCGCCCTTCTGTCAGCTGCCAACCCCCTCGAAGACCTCCCAAGTGTGTCGAGATGGCTACAAGCTCCACAATTCGCACGGCTTAAGATTGCGAAGCATGCATTGCAGGTCTACTCTGGCGCCATCGTTGTCTTGAGGGAGCCATATGGACAAGCTACCGAAATCCCGAAAATCTGATCGCCAGATCGAAGCGCAGGCTAATGACCTGCTCAAGACCTTGTGGAATAAAAAATTGGCGCTCTGGGATGGCAATCCGCCGTCCGATCCGGTCGCTATCATCGACCCCGTCAAGGCCCTCGGGCTTCTCGGGTTCGCCTTCTCCTACGCCGAGGACCTGGGGAAATACGACGGTGACAACGGTTTCCTGAAGGTCGCGGGCATGATTAACCGCGATACGAAAACAGTTCAGGTATCCGACCAATTCCCGCAAAGCGTACGCTTGTTCACGGCCGCACATGAGCTGGGGCATGCCGTCATGCACGATGTGGGCGGCACCATCCATCGCGACAAGCCTTTGGACGGGGCGATCGCATCCAGGGATGGCATGGAAGTGGAAGCGGACAAGTTTGCCGCCTTCTTCCTGATGCCTGAAAAGCTGGTCAGATCCCGCTTTGTCGAGGCATTCGGAACCGAATGCTTTGCCTTGAACGAAGACACCGCTTTTGCACTCCTGTGTGAATCCTTAACCGATGTTCGGAAAAAATTCGGCAGACAGAGAGATCTGTCACGATTCCTCGCCAGTGCAGGAAGCTACAACGGGCGATTCTTCCATTCGCTGGCCAACCAGTTCAGCGTGTCCTTCGAAACCATGGCTATTCGCCTGGAGGAGCTTTCCCTGATTAAGCCTTAGCAAACGTTATTTATACCTATTACTTCATTCACTTAAGATAAGGCTTCAGGTAGTGCCCGGTATGCGACGCCTTACAGGCTGCGACCTGTTCCGGCGTACCGGCAACAAGAATCTGACCACCGCGATCCCCGCCATCCGGTCCCATGTCCACCATCCAATCGGCAGTCTTAATCACTTCAAGATTGTGTTCGATGATAATCACCGTATTACCGCGTTCCACCAAGGCATGCAGCACATCAAGCAGCTTGGCAACATCGTCGAAATGCAGACCTGTGGTTGGCTCGTCGAGAATGTACAGCGTGTCGCCGGTGGCGCGACGTGCCAATTCCTTGGCAAGCTTGATGCGTTGAGCTTCACCGCCGCTCAATGTGGTGGCTGACTGGCCGAGTCGAATATAGCCCAGACCCACCTGCTGCAGGGTTTCTAATTTATGCTGAATACTGGTGATATGCGCGAAGAATTCCGCTGCTTCGTCCACCGTCATAGCGAGCACATCGGCTATGCTCTTGCTCTTGTATCGGATATCCAGCGTTTCGCGATTGTAACGAGCTCCGTTACAGGTTTCGCAGTGCACATACACATCCGGCAGGAAATGCATCTCCACACGAATAATGCCATCGCCTTCGCAGGATTCGCAGCGCCCTCCCTTCACATTGAAAGAAAAACGTCCCGGTTTGTAACCGCGCGCGCGCGCTTCGGGAAGCTGTGCAAAAAGGTCACGAATCGGCGTGAACAGACCGGTGTAAGTAGCTGGATTTGAACGCGGAGTTCTCCCGATAGGGCTCTGATCAATATCAATAACCTTATCCACCAGATCAGCACCAAGCAGCTCATCATAGGCCCCCACCCGCTCGCGCACCATGCGCGTGCGCCGGGCAAATGCACGATACAGGGTATCCAGTACCAGTGTGGATTTTCCGGAACCTGAAACACCGGTAACGCAGCTCAATCTGCCTAGTGGGAAGGATACATCCACATGCTGCAGATTGTTGGCCCGTGCCCCGATCAGGCCGATGCATGGATGCCCTTTAGCAACCTCGCGTCGGTCTGGCAGGGGAATATGTTTTAAACCATTGAGATAATGTGCTGTCAGGGAGTCCGAATGTTGCAACACCTCTTCAACAGGCCCTGCAACCACCACCTCACCGCCATGTTCGCCGGCTCTTGGACCCATATCCACCACCCAATCGGCCCGCCGGATGGTGTCTTCATCGTGTTCCACAACCAGCACGGAATTGCCCAGATCACGCAGGCGTTCTAATGTAGACAGAAGACGCTCATTGTCTCGCTGATGCAGCCCGATGGATGGCTCATCAAGAATATAGAGCACACCCACCAGTGCCGAACCGATCTGGGTTGCCAGACGGATACGCTGACCCTCACCGCCTGAAAGCGTTCCTGCGGTGCGATGCAGACTCAGATAATCCAGCCCGACCTCGATCATAAAGCCAAGGCGTGCGGCCACTTCTTCAAGCACACGACCGGCAATGGCCGTATCCTGCTCCCCCAGCTGCAACTCATTCACCCATGACTGAGCATGACGCAGAGGCATCTCAACCAGCTCCGGCAGGCTTAGGCCTGCAATCAATACATGTCGCGCCGCCAGATTCAGGCGTGAACCATGACAAACAGGACAAGGTATATCGTTGATGTAATGCGATAGCGATTCACGCACCTCATCGGAGGTGCTTTCACGGTACTTCCGATCCAGCCCCGAAACCACACCCTCAAACGGGCGCAACACTTCACGTACCGATCCACGATCATGAAAATGAAAAGCGATGCGTTTGCCTTCGGAGCCGTAGAGAAGAAAGTGGCGGGCATCCTCGGTCAACTCACCGAACGGGCTATTCATGTCGATATTCAGATGACCGCAAACCGCATCCATGGTTTGTTGAAAGAACGGTGTCTCTTTGCCCGACCACGGAGCAATCGCTCCCTGTTTTAGTGATTTTGTGGCATCGGGGACAATAAGATCGGGATCAAATACGGTTTTCGAACCCAGACCATCACAGGCCGGACAGGCCCCAGCCGGAGAATTGAAGGAAAACAGACGCGGTTCGATTTCCGGATATGAAATACCACAATCGGCACAGGCAAAACGCTCAGAGAAAGACAGGACCTGCTCATCGAGCATCGCCATCAGCATACCGTCACCGTAGCGCAGGCAGGTTTCCACAGAGTCGGCCAGACGCGTGCGCAGCCCATCCTTGAGCACCAGACGATCCACTACCAGTTCGATATCGTGTTTCTTGTTGCGCTCCAAATGCGGCACATCCTCAATGGGCATGATCTCGCCATCCACACGCACGCGCACAAAGCCATCCATACCGGCCTTGTCCAATTCGCGGCGAAACTCTCCCTTGCGGCCTCGCGCTATCGGTGCGAGCAATTGCAGGCGACTGCCATCGGGCAGTTTCTCCAATTCATCAACAACCTGACTGGCGCTGGACGCGCTGATTGGCTTGCCACAGCTGTGACAATGCGGCCTGCCGATGCGTGCGAACAGCAAGCGTAGGTAATCGTACACCTCGGTAATGGTGCCGACAGTCGAACGGGGATTGCGGCTGGTAGTTTTCTGTTCGATGGAAATCGCCGGCGAAAGCCCTTCAATCGCGTCCACATCCGGACGTTCCATCATGCCGAGGAACTGACGGGCATAGGCGGACAGGGATTCGACATAGCGCCGCTGCCCCTCAGCATACAAGGTGTCAAAAGCCAGTGAGGATTTGCCGGAACCGGACACCCCGGTGATCACCACCAGTTTGTCACGTGGCAGATCGAGGCTGATATTTTTCAGGTTGTGCACCCGCGCCCCGCGCACCCGGATCCACTGACCATCGGACCTGTTTGCGATATGCGCTGATTGTTCCTTTGAATCCTGCCTGGCCATGAAGTCTCCTGTCGATTGCAAACGCGCCAGTCTAGGGATGTTCTAAAAAGTATCCACGGCCGCGCCAACGGCTGTGCTAGATGGGATGCAGGGCGCGAGGCGAAAGGCATGGTGTTTCCATGCACTAGCTTCGCAACACAGCAGACCGCTTGCAAAGCCTTGTCCCTTATGGGTTGCGCCCCAATCAGGCGCTTCCTGCGTCAACCGGCTTGGCATGGTAGCGACAGCTACCACCTGCGCCAGCTTCCTTGCGATCATCCTGATTGGGAAAGCAACGCGAAACATGGGTACTTTTCAGAACATCCCCTGGCACTTTTCCTGCACATAAAAGACGCATGTGCTACAGTAAGCCAGAAACCAGCCGGGTCAGACTCGGATGTATGCAGAACAGGAGACAATGGCATGACCACAAACGAGGCCGAAAACAACAACTCTCCGGAAGTGAAGACCGAGATCGAAAAAAATGGCGGGAACAATAACGTGCTAGCCATGGTTCTCTCCGGTCTTGCCGTGCTAATCGCAGCTCTGGCTCTGATAGCCAATCAGATGGGACAACCAGCATCCAGAGTCGACCCGCTTGAAGCGATGAACAGTAAGCTTGGCCAGATCGAGGCACGCATCGGTGATATGGAGTTACAAGTAGTCAGCGACAAGATGGACGGCGTGCAAATCCAACTGAAACGAATCCTTCTTGATCTTGAGCAATTAGCGGCTGTGGCTGATGATACGACGCGCAGCAAAATCGATCAGGCCCACCAACTGCTCAAACCATTGACCATGCCCGCTACGGCAGTCAAAGCCGAGGTGGACTTGCAAAGCACCCTTGCTCCGGAAAATCAAACGCTGGTAGAGGAAACCCTTGCCTCTCCTACAGAAGCAACAGTCCTCACACCTGAAAACATAAGCGGCGGAATGGAAGAGGCCACCATGCCAAGTTTAGAGCCAGAGGCTGGCGAAATAAGCACACCGGAGACTATCCCATCTGACGAATTACCCAGCGAACCTGCTCCGACAGAAATATTGGAGCCGATACCACCATTGATGAAGAACTGATTATTGGCGAACTAAGCCAGGCGAAGCCCCGGCAACCTATTCTATTGGAAAAAAGTCCTACTGCTGTATGGCCTCTACATCACATCGGCGGCATAAGCAGCCAGTCGCGAGCGTTCGCTAGCCCTGAGGGTTACATGCCCTGAGTAGGCCCATGTGGCGAAACGCGTGGCCGCCATCGACAAGCCGTTGGTATAGGCAGTCAGGTAAGGCGTATCAATCTGCGCATTGTTGCCGAGGATGATGATCTTCGAGCCCTCACCAATACGCGTAATCAGGGTTTTCATCTGATGCGGCGAAAGATTCTGCGCCTCGTCCACCATCAACCAGGTTCGCATATAGGTTCGGCCACGAGCAAAAGACAGGGATGAAATCTCCATCTTGTATTGCGCCAGACTCTCTCCCAGCCCCTGGAAATCATCGCCGAGTAGCAGAGATAGATTATCACTGACCGCACCCATCCATGGCTCAAGTTTTTCCCGCTCTGTGCCGGGAAGAAAGCCGATATCCTGACCCATCGGTACCGTTGCCCGGGTTACGATAATGCGATCATATATATTCAAATCGAGCGTTTGATGCAGGCCACAGGCAAGTGCCAGAAGGGTTTTTCCCGAGCCTGCCTTACCCAGCAGGGTGACCATATCAACTCCCGGGTCCATCAACAAATTCATGGCCATATTCTGTTCCAGGTTCTTTGCCTGGATGCCCCATATCGCGTTACGCTCCGAACGGAAGGAGTGCACATCATGAAATTGCATCCGGCCATCCTCATCAATCGCCGTACAGCGCAACACCTTTCCCTTCTCTCCCGGCAAGACCACGAAGCCATTGATACAGGGAGCCACCTCACCTTCCGGCCAACGTAGATGATAATGCGTCCCCTCCGGGCCATCGCTGACCTCCATCTCGCCAGCCATATTCCCCCATGTCTGCTCATCAAGTTCGATGTAACCGAGGGGCAGCAACTCCATATCATCTTGAATCTGGTCAGAACGGTAATCCTCTGTCACCAGGCCGAGCGCGCGTGCCTTGATACGCATATTGATATCCTTGGATACCAGAATCACCTCGCGGTCCTTATTCTCCTGCTGCAATGCCATGGTGACAGCAATGATGCGGTTATCCCCGCTGCTTTGAGCCAAAGACTCGGGAAGAATCTCCAAAGCGCGATGGTTTAATTCAAACATCAGTGTGCCACCGCCCGGCAATGGACAACCCTCTTTAAGATCGGCGCAATCTTTACTCAGCTCTTCGAGTTGTCTTGAGGCTTCACGCACATTGCGCGCTAACTCATCAAAACCACGCTTCACCTTATCCATCTCTTCAAGCACCACGATAGGCAGCACCACATCGTGTTCATCGAAGCGACTCAGGGCATGTGGATCATGGATCAGCACATTGGTATCAAGCACATAAATCTTGCGTTGGGTGATGTTTTCGTCCAAACCCTGCTCCTGTATTCCGATTTAATTGATTCTTTGCGAATGACTCTCTGCCAAAAAACCTTGGCCGACACTAATTATGAGACAGGATAGCAAGCCACAAGGCGCATGACAAAAGGCCATTTGCATTGCTTGACAGGGGGTTGCTGATTGGCATTATTCGCCTCCTTCGCGGGAATAGCTCAGCTGGTAGAGCGCAACCTTGCCAAGGTTGAGGTCGCCGGTTCGAACCCGGTTTCCCGCTCCAGACAAGTTGGGGGGCATTGTGCCCCCCCGCTTTTTAAAGTGGCAACGAACGGCAGGGTGGCTCAGTGGTACGGCGGAGGACTGCAAATCCTTTATTCGCGAGTTCGATTCTCGCCCCTGCCTCCACTTTTCACCTACTGTACCCCCTCCTGCTTTCCTCTGAACACCAACATTTCCTTGTCTCAAGCTGTTTTTTCGTCAATCATACGAATTGACTTGCCCTGTCGGTCTGCATTGGCATCATTCACACGCCAGACAAGGCCGGGATGGTGGAATTGGTAGACACAAGGGACTTAAAATCCCTCGGAGAGAAATCTCTGTACGGGTTCGACTCCCGTTCCCGGTACCAACATCTGATCAGGCAAGCATGGAGGGAAGCATGCAGGACGCTCTGTTTTTGCGCATTTACCTGAGCGAATCGGATCGGCTCAATGGCGAACCAGCCATGCAAGCTGTGCTTGAGTTATGCCATGAAGCAGGCCTTACGGGCGTCACCGTCACCCGCGGCATCGAAGGTCTGGGCCTGCACGGCATACACACCAGTTCATTTCTATCGCTTTCAAGTGATTTGCCGCTGATCGTCGAGGCCATTGATTCACAGGCCAAGATTGAACGGGCCATTGGCATGCTCAGGCCACTTATCGGCAATCGTCTGCTGGCCACATGGCCGGTTTCTGTGATGCGTAAACAGGGAGTAAGTGCATGAAGGAAATCATCAGCTCAGTTCCACTATTTTCCGAACTCGACGAGGCAGAGCTCACAGCTATCAGCAAGCTGGTGGCTAGCAAACATGTAGGCAAAAACACCATTGTCGTTCAAGAAGGCGAATCCGGCGATACCATGGCTGTGATTCTCAGCGGTTCGGTCAAAATATCGCAATATGCCAACGACGGCCGCGAGGTTGTGCTTTGCCTGCTGGAAAAAGGTTCGTTCTTTGGCGAAATGGCCCTACTCGACACCGAGCCACGTTCGGCTACCGTCACCACCATGGAGGAGTCGGAGCTCGGTTTCATCCGGCGCGGGGATTTCGCCCGCCTGATGCTGGAAATGCCCCGCCTGACCAGTAAATTATTGGCCGAGATCACCCGCCGCCTGCGACGCACCAATCTGGTTTTGGGACATATCAGCACCATGGATGTGAACCACCGCCTGTATGCCTACTTGAATGATTATTGTGAACAATTCGGCAACCTGCGGCCGGACGGACGCATTGAAATCAAACTGCCAACGCATCAACTAGTTGCCGATCAGCTTTCCACCAGCCGTGAAACCATTTCGCGTGCCATCAGCGCGCTGACCAAAGACGGCGTTATCATCCCGCTGGTCGGTCGTGGGCGCGTCAAAGTGGACGTTTCTGCGCTCGATCAAAGGATCGAAGACTTCTAGGCACCGCCCCTCTTTCCAAGGCTTGACAGTAGACCATCAGTGGCTAATGTTCGGCCTCCCTGACGCGGGGTGGAGCAGTGGTAGCTCGTCGGGCTCATAACCCGAAGGTCGTAGGTTCAAATCCTGCCCCCGCAACCAAACAAACAAAGGGCTCACAGCTAAACACTGTGAGCCCTTTTTCTTTATGATCCTCCGGGCAGGGTTTGCAATCACGCCTTTTCTTAACCGGGTTATAGCGTTGCTGAAATTGAGTAATCTGCTATTTTCTCTATCTCTGGCTTTAGGAGGAACTGCATATGCCATGCGAAAAAGCTTGGGAGCCTCAAGGGCTGTATAGAAAATTTTCAGGTGATATTTCTTTCGCAGAGATTCTGGAATCAAACCTTGAAGATCAAAGTGATTATCGCTTCCCAAGCATTGATTATGTGATTGATGATATGTCTGAAATAACATCTCTCTCATTAGATGGTCAAGATACGGGAGAGATAGCTAATATTAATAATATGTTTGCTGCCACAAAAGGCCGCTTTAAAATCGTTATCTGTATTCAGGACAACCCTATGCAAACAGCTATTGCACAAGGGTTTCAAAAACAAATGGAGAGTACGCCATTTGAGTGCGCTGTCTTTCATAATCTGACTGATGCCAGGGCGTGGGCTGAAGCACCTTAACCATTCATTTTTACTATGGGTGTAAGCAAAAGTGAATACCGGCATCAGATCTTGCTATCGCAAGTACGTTCAACAAGCTTATGCTTGTCAAAATCCTGCCCTACAACCAAACAAAGGGCTTCCCAGACCTCCTATTTCTTTGACAGATTGACCGTAAGCAGAGCATGCGGGTCAGGTTTCACCGGCACAGGTATTTTAACCTGATAGCCACTACCGGGAGCCTCATGCATCGGCTTGCCGGAACGCGCATCATGGATGGCTTCAAGCACGAAAGTGCTATTACCTTTCGGATCGACCAATTCAATAGAATCGCCCACTGCGAATTTATTTTTTACCATCACTTCAGCCAGTTTGTTCTCTTCATCATAAGCGATGATTTCGCCGATAAAACGCTGCAAATCGGAGTCTGAGCTGCCGGTTTCGTAGTTCTGGCTGGCTGAGCTGCGCTTGCGGGTATAAAAGCCGTCGGTGTAGCCCCGGTTGGCCAGCGAATCAAGCTGGGAGAGCAGGGATTCATCAAATGGCCTGCCTGCCAGAGCATCATCCATAGCCTGTCGATACACCTGCGTGGTACGGGCCACGTAATAATACGATTTGGTACGCCCCTCGATTTTTAGTGAATCAATACCGATCTTCACCAGCCGTTCGACATGCTGAGCCGCGCGCAGATCCTTTGAATTCATGATGTAAGTCCCATGCTCATCTTCAAAGATGGGCATTTGATCATTCGGGCGTTCCCTTTCGGTCAGCATATAGACCTGATCAGCCAGCGGGTGACGCTCCACGTCGCCGCAATCGGCAAAGGGCTGTGCATTCATGCCATTGAGCACCTGTATCGGAATAACATCGCCGCTGGCATCTTCGGATGCAGCTTCGACGCCGTATTCCCAACGACAAGAATTGGTGCATGAACCCTGATTCGCATCGCGGTGATTAAAATAACCGGATAACAGGCAGCGACCTGAATGGGCCATACATAAAGCGCCATGTACAAACACTTCCAGCTCTATATCCGGGCACTGTTGGCGGATTTCCTCGACCTCATCCAGAGACAGCTCACGTGACAAAATAATGCGCGACACACCCACCGATTTCCAGAATTTCACTGCCGCCCAGTTCATCGTATTGGCCTGCACGGAGAGGTGAATCGGCATGTCGGGCCAACGCTCACGTACCATCATCATCAAGCCGGGATCGGCCATAATCAGCGCATCGGGCCGCATATCAATCACCGGCTGCATGTGTTCCAGATAGCGTTTGAGTTTACTGCTGTGCGGCAACAGATTGCTGGCAACAAAAAACTTCTTGCCTAAAGCATGTGCCTCATCAATGCCGGTTTTCAGGTTATCCAGCTGGAAATCATTATTACGCACGCGCAAGGAATAGCGCGGCTGCCCGGCATAAACGGCGTCTGCGCCAAAGGCGAATGCATACCGCATATTTTTGATCGTTCCGGCCGGAGCCAGCAACTCAATCGATGGATTTATCATTTATTTGCGCTCATGACGCCAAGTCTAGGGAAAGTTAGAATAAGTGCGACCTGCTATGTATAGACCCTTGATGAGCAGGCTCCGAAAATAGACAAAGGGCTCACAGCTAAACACTGTGAGCCCTTTTTGCTTTTCTTTAAGAAGCAGCTACGCTATTAAAAACTTATACCAACAGATCGACAATCTTGGCTCCATGCACATTCTTCGCGTGTGCACAGATTGCACCAAGTGGCATCAAAACAAGCATCATTGCCCTCCCTTTGCTGAATAGCCCTGATGAGGCCGCCTTTCTCCATATTTTCAAAATTGGGTAGACCGACTTCTTTCGCGCGACTTCGTATTTTCTCCATAGGAATCACAGCGTTTCTCCCATCCTTCGTTATTGATACTTAGCTTCTAAGATAGTAGCAATTTTGTTGCCAATATTCGCCCAAAGCCGGGGCTTCGCCCCACTATCCACTACGGTTGTGCATAGCGGATATATAAGAAACCCAGCCCCCGCTGTTCGCCTGCAGGCATTCTGTTATCCTGCGTTCCTTCCAAACAACATCCGGAGTGAACCATGGCCGACTATCAATATATCTACACCATGCAGGGCGTCGGCAAGACCGTCGCCGGCAAGCGTGAAATCCTCAAGGATATCTATCTCTCCTTCTTCCCCGGCGCCAAAATCGGCGTGCTGGGCTTAAATGGTGCTGGTAAGTCCACGCTGTTGCGCATCATGGCGGGACTGGATGAGGACATCATCGGCGAGGCACGCCCTGCCCCTGGAATCCGCATCGGTTTTCTCTCGCAAGAACCGGAACTGGACCCTGCGAAGGATGTGCGCGGCAACGTCGAGGAGGCGGTGCAGCCAATGAAGGATGCGCTGGCTGAGCTTGATGCAGTTTATGCGGCTTATGCCGAACCTGATGCCGATTTTGATGCCATTGCAGCCAAGCAGGCAAAGCTGGAGGCCTTTATTGAGGCAGGCGACGGCCATAACCTTGATCGCAAGCTTGATGTCGCCGCCGATGCCTTGCGTCTGCCCGACTGGGATGCGGATGTAACAAAACTCTCCGGTGGTGAACGCCGTCGCGTTGCCCTGTGCCGCCTGCTGCTTTCAAACCCTGACATGCTGCTGCTTGATGAGCCGACCAACCATCTCGATGCCGAATCGGTAGCCTGGCTTGAGCGCTTCCTGCATGACTATCCCGGCACCGTGGTTGCCGTTACCCATGATCGTTACTTCCTTGATAATGTAGCCGGCTGGATTCTGGAACTGGATCGAGGTCGCGGCATTCCATGGGAAGGCAATTACTCCTCATGGCTGGAACAGAAGGAAAAACGACTGGGCATCGAAGAGAAGCAGGAAACCGCGCGCCAAAAGGCCATGCAACAGGAGCTTGAATGGGTGCGCGCTGGCGCCAAGGGGCGTCATGCCAAATCTAAAGCGCGTCTGAAAGCATTTGACGATCTGGCCAAGAAGGATGTGCAGGAACGCAATGCCACCAAGCAGATATTTATCCCTGCCGGTGAACGCCTGGGCGATATCGTGGTCAAGGCCGAGAGCGTGAATAAATCCTTCGGTGATCGCATGCTGGTGGAAAATCTCACCTTCAACCTGCCGCGAGGCGGCATTGTCGGGATTATCGGTGCCAATGGTGCCGGTAAAACCACCCTGTTCCGCATGCTTACCGAACAGGAGAAGCCGGACAGTGGTGAACTGAACATCGGCGAGACCGTGCAATTCTCCTATGTCGATCAGTCGCGCGATGCGCTCAACGGCGACAACAGCGTGTGGCAGGAAATATCCGGCGGTTCGGATTCGATTTATCTCGGCAAGATCGAGGTTTCCAGCCGCGCCTATTGCGGCCGTTTCAATTTCAAGGGCGGCGACCAGCAGAAACAGGTCAAGGCACTCTCCGGCGGTGAGCGCAACCGCGTGCATCTGGCCAAGATGCTGATGAGCGGCGGCAATGTGCTGCTACTCGATGAGCCTACCAATGATCTGGACGTCGAAACCCTGCGTGCGCTGGAAGAGGCGCTGCTCGATTTCGCCGGCTGCACCGTGGTCATCTCGCATGATCGCTGGTTTCTCGACCGCATCGCCACACATATTCTGGCCTTCGAAGGCGAGGGTCATGTCGAATGGTTCGAAGGCAACTTCGCCGACTATGAGGAAGATAAGAAGAAACGTCTCGGCGAAGACGCCACCCAACCGCACCGCATGAAATACAAGAAACTGGCATAGATATCCTTTGTCTACAGAAGAGGAGTGAAAGATGAATAGTCCCGTTGTTGTAATCGGAGTTGGTGAGATCGGATCGGTATTCGCGCGTGGGTTCATGCGCCTGGGCTATCCGATTGTGCCGGTCACACGTGACATGGATTTGGGCATCGTGGCCGAAGAGGTACAGGAACCGGAAGCCGTGATTGTGGCTGTGGCCGAGAAAGACCTGCACGCCACGCTGGCCGACATACCCGATGTATGGCGTGAACGCGTGGTGTTATTGCAGAACGAACTCCTGCCCCGCGACTGGCAGCAGTTTGGTTTGGGCAATCCGACGGTCATCTCCGTCTGGTTCGAGAAGAAAAAGGGCATGGATTCCAAGGTAGTGATCGCCTCACCGGCCTATGGCGAGTTCGCTTCGCTGCTGAATGACGCTCTGGGCAGTCTTGGTATCCCTGTGCGTGAACTAGCCGATGACAACGAGCTTCTTTTCGAATTGGTCCTGAAAAACCTCTACATCCTGACCACCAACATCGCTGGCCTCGAATCGGGCGGCAATGTGCGTGAATTATGGCTTGAGCATAACGATCTGGCTTGTGCTGTGGCTGGCGACGTACTCGACATCCAGGAACACCTGACCGGTCAGGAACTGAACCGGACAGCACTGATTGAAGGCATGCTGCGCGCCTTTGATGGCGATCCCGAACACGGCTGCATGGGCCGCTCCGCCCCCGCCCGTCTGGAGCGTGCACTGAGCATTGCCGACGAAGCCAAGCTGGAAGTACCCAACCTGCGTAGAATCAGCAAAGCCAAAGGAAGCTGATGAGTCTCGGCGAGGATGCGGTAATGACAAAGCGCTACATCATCGCCAACCTGAACGTCGGACTCGCCGAGGATGAGTCTTCCGTTCAGGCCCGACTTGCCAAGCAGCTTGGCATTCAGACATCGGATATCCTTAGCTTCACCTGCGTGCGCAAGGCGCTGGATGCACGCAAAAAGCTGGATATACATTTCGTCTGCTCCTTCGAGTTCACCCTGTCCTCTC
>Ga0316187_10001739_pt1 | contig 19041 bp, 17 predicted proteins | sample CroRivburrow1_MG_FD_204927 | JGI IMG/M metagenome (GOLD analysis project Ga0316187, IMG submission 204927) | Coastal sediment microbial communities from Maine, United States - Cross River worm burrow 1 | ecosystem: Environmental > Aquatic > Marine > Coastal > Sediment | place: USA: Maine...
GACTGAGGCCCTACTTCCTCGTAGAGCTCACGGAACAGAGCATCCTCAACGGATTCCCTGGAATTTATGCCGCCCTGGGGGAACTGCCAGTGGTCCTGTCCGCCCACACGTCGCGCCCAGAGCACCTGACCCCGATCGTTGGACAACACGATGCCAACGTTCGGCCGGTAGCCATCGGCGTCTACCATTGCGCCCTTCCTCGATTGTCCTTCGGCCGATTGAACCCTAAAGTCCTGAAGAATACCAATTCACCCCCGCCGGACAGATGGAGAGGACGCCCCATTGAGCACAGGACAAAGCGACGGAGCGCTGACCAACCGCCTGGGCGCTGAAAGCAGCCCCTACCTGAAGCAGCATGCAGACAATCCGGTGGCCTGGCAGCCCTGGGATGACCAGGCAATCGCTGCAGCCCGGGATACCGCCAGACCCATTCTCCTCTCCATCGGCTACTCCGCCTGTCACTGGTGCCACGTGATGGCCCATGAGTCATTCGAGGACGACGCCACGGCCGCGGTGATGAACGCGCACTTCGTGAACATTAAAGTGGACCGGGAAGAGCGGCCGGACCTGGACAAGGTCTACCAGCTCGCCCATCAGCTCCTGACCCAGCAGACCGGCGGCTGGCCGCTCACCGCCTTTCTCGATCCGGATACGCTGCTGCCATTCTTCGCCGGCACCTACTTTCCGAAAACACCCCGACATCAGCTGCCCGGCTTCACCGACCTGCTGCTCAGAATCTCGGAAACCTTCCAGACGAAACGGGACGAGCTGACCAGCCAGGGCGAGAAGGTGAGCGAGGTGCTGAACCAGCTGAACGCACCCCGGCAAGGGGAAGATGGCGAGCAAGGCGCTGAGCCGGGCATGGCCCATATCCAGGCCGCCCACGAGATGCTGGCCGCCCAGTACGACAGCAGCGAAGGGGGCTTCGGCACCGCACCGAAGTTCCCCATGCCGACGACGCTGGCCCGGGAGCTCAGGCACTGGGCCCTGAATCCCGAGCTGAAGGACAAGCGGGAGACCCTGGACCGGGTCATGACCAGCCTCACCAAGATGGCCCGGGGCGGCATCTATGACCACCTGGGCGGCGGCTTCTTCCGCTACGCCACCGACCGCAAATGGATGGTCCCGCACTTCGAGAAGATGCTCTACGACAACGGTCAGCTGCTCGGACTCTACAGTGAGGCTCTGTCCGTGAGCCCCGATCCGCTCTTTCGGGCCGCGCTCTCTGAGACCGCCGACTGGTTGATCCGGGAAATGCGTGATCCTGCCGGTGGCTTCTACTCAGCCCTCGATGCGGATTCTGAAGGTCAGGAAGGCCTGTATTACCTATGGCGCCGGGATCAGGTGAAAAGACTCACCGACGAGGACGAGTATCTGGTTCTCGAAACCCTGTATGGCCTGGACAAGCCGGCCAACTTCGAAGGGAAGTGGAACCTGCATCGTTACGATGCCTGGCGATCGGTGGTGGAGCGGCTGTCCATGGATCGGGCGGAGGCAGATGCAGTACTGGCCAGTGGCCGCAGGAAACTCCTCAGCGCTCGGACGGAGCGGACCGCACCCGGGCTCGATAATAAGGTACTGACCGGCTGGAACGGACTGGTTATCAGCGGCCTGGCAAAGGCCGGTAACCTGACCGGCCGCCAGGACTGGATCGATGCGGCCGCCCAGTGCGTGGACTTCATTCGTGAATCGCTGTGGGATGGCGAGCGTCTGGCCGCGACCTGGGCAGACGGCAGCGTAGGCTACGCCGGCTACCTCGACGACCATGCGAACCTGCTTGTCGGCCTGACGGATCTGCTTTCGGCCAGATGGCGCGAGCAGGACGCCCACTTCGCGCTGGCGCTCGCCGAAGCCACGCTCGCGCATTATCAGGACGTGGATCAAGGGGGCTTCTTCTTCACCGCCCACGACCACGAGGATCTCATTTACCGACCCAAGCCCAGCATGGACGACGCCCAGCCGCCGGGTAACGGGGCCATGGCGGAAGCCCTGATCCGGCTCGGGCATCTGTTCGGGGAACCGCGCTTTCTGGACGCCGCCGCTGGCACGCTCAGCTGGGCAGAGCCGCAGATGCGCCGCTATCCAGCCGGTCACTGCACGCTGCTCTCAGCGCTGGAGCTGGACCTGGTTGGCCCTGAGCAGATCATCATCCGGGGTAGCGAAGCGGAAATGGCGCCCTGGCTCGAAGCCGCACGTGTGGGCTACCAGCCGGCCAGAGCCGTGTTCGCCATTCCCTGGGAAGTGACAGACGGTCTGCCGGCCTACCTGCCGAAACTGGTCAGCGCCGAGCAGCGCGCGGGTGTAGTGGCGTATCGTTGCCAGGGACTGTCCTGCTCGCTGCCGCTGACGAGCCTGGAGGACTTCAAAGCCGAGCTTTGAATCCGGGCCGCGCCCTTGCGCTACGCCATGCGGCTTAGACCTCAGCCTTCGGACGCCAGACCAGATCGAGCTCCCTGGCCGCCTTCACGTCGTCGAGCCTGCGCACGGGGAGCGTGAAAGGCGCACCCGTCACCGTTTCCGGCTGGGACTCGGCCTCTGCCTGAATCTGCACCAGCGCTGCCACAAAGGCGTCCAGCTCTTCCAGGCTTTCCGTCTCCGTCGGCTCCACCAGAAAACACTCCGGCACCAGCAGCGGAAAGTACGTCGTGGGCGAGTGAACGCCGTAGTCCAGCAGCCGCTTGGCAAAGTCCATGGCGGTGACGTTGAGGTTCTTCGCCTGAGACTTGAAGGTGAGGATGAACTCGTGGGTCGCCCGCCGATCCGGATAGGCGAGCTCGAAGCCCGCCTCCGCCAGCCGCCTGGCCATGTAGTTGGCGTTCAGGGTGGCATACTCGCCAACCCGGTGCATGCCTTCCCGGCCGAGCATGAGCGCGTAAGACAGGGCGCGCAGGAGGATGCCGGCGTTACCCATGAAGCCGGACAGACGGCCGATGCTGTCCGGCAGGTCGGCGTCGGTCAGCCAGCGATAGGTGCCATCTTCTGAACGGCCGACGGTCGGTGTCGGCAGGTAGGGCAACAGGCGCTCACCGACGCCGACAGGCCCGGCGCCCGGGCCGCCGCCGCCGTGCGGGGTGGCGAACGTCTTGTGCAGATTCATGTGCAGCACATCGAAGCCCATGTCGCCCGGCTTCGCCTTACCCAGGATGGCGTTCAGATTGGCGCCATCGTAATAAAGCAGCCCGCCCGCCTCGTGAACGATCCCGGCAATGGTTTCGATCTGACGCTCGAACACACCGCAGGTGGACGGGTTGGTCATCATGAGCCCGGCGGTCTGCGGGCCAACCACGCCCCTGAGCGCCTCCACATCCACGTCACCACTGTCGTCTACCGGGACTTCCGTCACCTTGTAGCCGCACATCACGGCCGTGGCCGGATTGGTGCCGTGAGCCGCGTTCGGGACGATGATCTCGGTGCGCGCCACATCGCCACGTGCCTCGTGGTAGGCGCGGATCATGGCCACGCCGGCAAACTCTCCCTGAGCGCCAGCCATGGGGGTCAGCGACACACCCTTCATGCCGGTCAGGTCGGCAAGAATTTCCTGCAGGTCGTGCAGGCAGGCGAGATAGCCCTGACTTTTAGACTCCGGGGTCAGCGGATGCCTGCCCTGGAACCCGGGCAGGCTGGCCGCCTTATGTGCGCCCCGGGGGTTGTACTTCATGGTGCAGGAGCCGAGCGGATAGAACTGAGTGTCGATGGAGAAGTTCTTCCGGGACAGGTTGGTGTAGTGCCGAACCACCTGCAGCTCGGACACTTCAGGCAGCGCCGGCGGTGCATCGCGCAGGAAGCTGGCCGGGATGCCCGACAGCCCGTCGTCGCCGGCAAGCGCTTCACCGCCCACCAGCTGAGCGGATGCCGTTCGCCCGGACCGGGACAGATCGAAGATGGTGCGGGTGTCGTTTTCGAGCACGCTCATGTGGCTGCCTCCGTCAGCACGGCCGCCAGCGCATCGCGGTAGGCGAGCATCTCGGTTTCCGTGCGCTTCTCTGTTGCGCAGACAAGGATCACATCCTCCATGTCCGGATAGAACCTGCCGAGGTCGAGCCCGGCGAGGATGTCTTTCTGCAGCAACGCTTCGATCGCGTGACTCGCCTTCACCGGCAGCTTCAGCGTCCGCTCGTGAAAGAAAGCGCCTTCCATATGCACGTCCACGCCAGGCAGTTCGGTGAGGAGATCCGTCAGGGCGGCCGTGTTCCGGTGAGAGGCTTTCGCAACCCGGGCCAGGCCTTCCGGCCCCTCCAGCGCCATGTAGATGGTGCCTGCCGTGACCAGCAGCCCCTGGTTCGTGCAGATGTTCGAGGTGGCCTTGCCGCGGCGGATATGCTGCTCCCGGGCCTGCAGGGTGAGCGCGAAACCCGTCTTGCCGTTCAGATCTTCCGTTCGGCCTATGATGCGGCCGGGTAACTGTCGGACCAGCTTGTCGCGGGTGCAGATATAGCCGAACGACGGGCCGCCGGAGGCCATCGGGATACCAAAGGGCTGACCGTCGCCGCAGGCGATATCCGCGCCTGCAGCCCCCCACTCGCCTGGCGGCTTGAGCAGGGCCAGAGTCAGCGGGTTGGCCACCGCGATCAGCAGCGCACCCTGTTCGTGGGCCCAGTCCGTGAGGCCATCCACGTCTTCCAGGCGGCCGAAGAAATTCGGCTGCTGGACCACCAGCGCTGCCAGACCTGCTTCGCTGGTGGGCAGCGACGCCGCGTCCACCAGGCCGTTGGACCCCATCGGCACGGTCTCGAGAACCACATCCTGAGCGGCAACGATGGCGGCGGCCGCTTCCCGGTAGAGCGGGTGCAGGGTTTCAGGGACCAGCACCCGTCGCGACTTGGCCTTACGATTGCCCCGCACCGCCATCAGGATGGCTTCGGCCAGCCCGGACGCGCCGTCATAGACGGAGGCGTTGGATACCTCCATACCGGTCAGGGCGGCCATCATGGACTGAAACTCATAGATCAGCTGCAGGGTGCCCTGGCTCGCCTCCGCCTGATAGGGCGTGTAGGCGGTCATGAACTCCCCCCGGGCGGTCAGATCCCAGACGGCGGCCGGGATATGGTGATCATAGGACCCCGCGCCAAGGAAGCAGGGCCCGAGCGCATCGGCACTCGCCCGCTCGGAGAAAATGCGCAGCATCTCCATCTCACTGATCCCTTCCGGGACCTTCTCGAGGCGCCCGGCACGCAGCGCGTCAGGAATTTCATCGAACAGATCTTCAATGCTCGCCACCCCGATGGTGGTCAGCATGGCATCGACTTCTTCCGCCGTATGGGGGATGAAGGGCATGGCTCAGGCTCCAGTTTGGAATGCAGGCTGTTATAGACAGCCCACGGGCAGGTCAGTGCGATTCGGCTTCGCAGAGCTCGCCGTAGGCGGGCGCATCGAGCAGCTCACCGAGCTCGGCAACGTCGTCCGGCTCGATCTTGAAGAACCAGCCGTCACCGTAGGGGTCCTGATTCACCGTCTCCGGCGCATCTTCCAGCGCCTCATTGATCTCGGTGATGGTCCCCGATACCGGCGCGTAGATGTCGGAAGCCGCCTTGACGGATTCCACAACACCGGTTTCCGCACCCGCGCTGACCGTCTGGCCCACTTCCGGGTGCTCCACATAGACCACGTCACCCAGAGCCTGCTGGGCATGGTCGCTGATCCCGACGGTTACCGTACCGTCTTCTTCCAGACGCGCCCACTCGTGGCTCGCGGCATATTTCAGCTCAGTAGGAATCTCGCTCATCGTGTCCTGTCGTTATCTTTATCTGTATATGTATCTGCATTTCTGCCTTCACTCGGCTTCAGTGAGCCGTGTCCCCAAAGCTTATTCTAACCGGCAGCTGCCGGGTCTTTATAGACACGCTTGCCGCCGCGCACGAATGGCGGCCGAACGATGATGACGGGCTGCCGCTTGCCACGGATCTCCACCTCGGCGCTACCTTTCGCCTTCCGTGGAATCCGTGCCAGCGCGATGGCGACGCCAAGCGTCGGCGAGAACACGCCGCTGGTGATGACCCCCTCGCCCTCATCCGTGATGACCTTCTGGCCGTGCCGGAGCACGCCCTTGCCCTGCATCACCAGACCGGTGAGCTTGGCTTTCACCCCGGCAGCCTTTTCTGCCGCTACGGCCTCTCTGCCGATGAAAGCCCGGTCGGTTAGATCCACCGTCCAGGCCAGGTTCGAGACCAGGGGCGAAGTTTCTTCGTCCATATCCTGTCCATAGAGATTCAGGCCCGCTTCGAGACGCAGGGTATCTCTGGCAGCGAGTCCGGCCGGTCGGACACCCGCCTCGGCCAGGCCCTGCCAGAGCGCGACGGCGGCATCCCCAGGCAGAATCACTTCCACCCCGTCTTCGCCGGTATAGCCGGTGCGGGCCACCATGGTTTCCCCGTCTTCCAGCGCGCTGAAAGGCTCGAGACCGGAGACGCTCAGGCCGCTCACAGACTCGAAGCGGGCAATGGCGTCCGGGCCCTGAACCGCAATCATGGCCAGGTCCCGTTCTTCGATCCGAGTGCCCTCGTCGTTGTTGGCCGCGAACCAGTCGAGGACCTTATCCCGGGTGCCGGCGTTGACCACGGCACGAAAACCCTCGGCCCGCCGATACACGATCAGGTCGTCGACCACACCACCCGCCTCGTTCAGCAGCGCCCCATAGAGAGCGCGCCCCGGCGCGACGAGCTTGTCCACGTCGTTGGCCACCAGACGGCGCAGGAAGGACCTGGCGCTGTCGTCGGGGAGATCGATCACCGTCATGTGCGATACGTCGAACATACCGGCCGCTTCGCGCACGGCGTTATGCTCTTCGATCTGAGAGCCATAGTTCAGCGGCATGTCCCAGCCGGCAAACGGCACCATCCGGGCGCCGGCCGCCACGTGCTGGGCATGCAGGGCGGTCTCTTTCGTCATGTCCGTCATCGACGTGCTGTCCTCCGTATTGGCTGCCTTCAAGGCGGCGAACCCTACCAGGCCGACGCCAGCGGGCCCAGTCCGAGTGCCTCCCGAATGATCTGCTGTTTGACCGTACCGGTGGCGTTGATCCAGCCCACCGCGCTGTTTCTCAACCAGGTGAGGGCCGGCGTGGATTCGGCGTAGGCATATCTGAAGCCCGCCATGGCCGCCACCATCAGCTGGGCCCGGGTGCGTCGCTTGCGGGCGAAGGCGCGCCAGATCCCCGCGCGGCCAGGGTCTGCGCCATCCGGTAGACGACCGAGTACCGACAACAGGTCGCGCACATCCTCGAAACCGACGTTGGCACCGAGACCGGCCAGCGGATGCAGCACTCGGGCTGCGTCGCCGAGCAGCAGTACGCGCTGCTCCGGATTGAAGTCGTGCACCACATGCTGGGCGAGTGGGAAGGTGAATCGCGCATCCACTGCCGTCACCCGGCCCAGTCGGGCTTCGATGGCGGCTTCAATCTCGGCACAGAATCGGGCGTCCGGCAGCGCCTGGCGCCGTTCGGCTTCGGCTGGGGATTGCGACCAGACCACCGATGACAACCGGGGCTCCCTGCTCGGTAGAAGGGCCAGGGGACCGTCGAGCAGAAAGCGCTGCAGGGCCACACCCTCATGCTCGAGTTCGGTTCGCACCAGGGTCGCCAGAGCCATCTGGCCCGTCGCCAGCACTTCGGTACCGGCGCCAACAAGCTCCCGCACGGCAGAGCGGGCGCCATCGACGCCAATCAGAAGCCTGCCGACAACCGGTTGGTCCTGCAGGCTGACGACTACCCGATCCGCCGCACAGTCGACGGCGGTCACCGCGCCAAGCCTGACCTCGACGCGAGGGTGTTCTTCGATGCGCTGCCAGAGCGCGGTAACGGTCGGCGAGTTTTCCAGTATCCAGCCGAGCTCAGCCCGGTCAGCCTCATCCGCGCCGAAGCTGAGCGCCGCAGTCCCCCGCTCCTCCCAGACATCCATCCGCACATAGCAGGCCGGTGTCAGGTCATCCCAGACGCCCACCTCCGCCAGCAGGGCTTGAGAAGCCGGCGAACAGGCGATGTTCCTGATGTCCATGTCGAAGGCGCCCAGGCTCGGCGCCGGACGACGGACATCGATCAGGCCAACGCGAGCGCCCCGGCCAGCGATGGCAAGCGCGGCGGTGGCGCCGATCAGCCCGCCGCCAACGACGATGACATCGAAATCGGTCCTGCTGTCTGACGCGTCCAAGCTCACAGCCCCTGCGCCATGGTGGCTTCGATCGCCTGCACCGACTTGGGCGCGGCGCTCGTCAGCACCTCATGGCCGTCTCGCGTGATGAGCACATCATCCTCAACACGGATGCCGATGCCACGGTACTTCGCCGGCAGCCCGGCCATCACCTCATTGTCCGGAATGTAGATACCGGGCTCGATGGTGAGCGCCATGCCCGGCTCCAGCGGACGCGGCTCACCGTCCACACGCTGATCGCCCACATCGTGCACGTCCAGGCCTAGCCAGTGCGACGAGCCGTGCGGGCAGAAGTTCCGGTAGGTTTCCGTTTCCAGCACCTCGTCCAGATCGCCTTCCAGGAGACCCAGCGACAGCAGCCCGTCGATCATGATCTCGAGCGCCACCTGGTGAGGATGCGTGAACAGAGCCCCTGGCCGGCAAGCCTCGATCGCCGCTTCGTTAGCCGCCAGCACGATGTCGTAGAGCGCGCGCTGCACGGTTGAGAAGGTCCCGTTGACCGGGAAGGTGCGGGTGACATCGGCGGCGTAAAGCTCGTATTCACAACCCGCATCGATCAGTACCAGATCGTTTTTCTTCAGGGTGGCGTTGTTGTCCACGTAGTGCAGCACGCAGGCATTTGCGCCGCCGCCGACGATGCTCGAGTATGCCGGGCTCTTCGCGCCAGCGCGCATGAAGGCGTAGATGAGTTCCGCCTCGAGTTGGGTCTCCGTCATACCCGGCTGGCAGGCACGCATGGCCCGCGTGTGGCCCTCGCAGGTGATTTCGGCGGCCCGGCGCATGGCCCGGATTTCCGCCGCGGACTTGATGAGCCGCTGTTCGTGCAGCAGGTGTTTGAGCGCAAAAAGCTCCTCGGGTGGACGGGCGCCGCCGGACTCCCGTGCCCGCAGCGTGCTCACCCAGCCGAGCAGTCGGGTCTCAAACTCCGGATGATCACCCAACCCGAAGTAGATCCGCTCCCGTCCTTCCAGCATGCCCGGCAGGATGTCGTCCAGATCGGCAACCGGAAAGGCGTCGTCGACACCGACGATCTGGGCGGCCCGATCCGGGCCCAGACGCTCGCCGTCGTAGAGTTCGGCCCGCGGCTCGCGATCTCGACAGAACAGGATGACCTCGCCATGCGCCCGGCCCGGTGCCAGGACGAGCACGGCTTCCGGCTCGTTGAAGCCGGTGAGGTAATGGAAATCGCTGTCCTGACGGAACAGAAAGTCCGAGTCCCGATTCCGGGTCTTCAGACTGGCCGCCGGGATCACCGCAATGGACTCTTCGTCCATGAGGTTCATGAGCGCCGCTCGCCGACGCTTGAAATCACTCTTCGGTATCGTCGCCGGCATCATTCAACAGGCTCATGATCAACAGTGCGCCGACCTTCACGTACTCCTCGAGCTCAACAAAGTTCGCCTCTCCTTCGTCCGGCTCCTCATCGGCAAGCTCCGTCTCGAGCTGAGCGATGGCGGCAAAATCCTGAACGATCTCCTGGGCTTCATCAGGCAGCGCCTTGAGTGACTGGATGCCGCGCCGCGACAGTCCTGCTGCCAGTCCCGCGAGGAAGCTCTGGCACCAGTGCGCGAGGCCGGACAGCCGTTCCTCCATAAGCGCGTCATCCTCCGGCAGCAACGGGGCGAAGCTGAGATCTTCGGCGTTGAACGCTTCCAGCGTATCGTTGACAAAGCGAGCGACGGTTTCGCCATCAGACAGCGCATCGGCACCCAGCAGGTCGACCAGATCCTGCAGCTCGAAGTGGCTGGCATCAGTGACCGCGATGCCGATAACGGCACCATGCAGCTCCGTCGCAGTCAGGCCGCCACCCGGGCCACCGGCCGCTTCGAGCGCGACTATTTCTAGTTCCGCAAGGGTCATTGGCATGCTGGAGAGGTCCGTAGAAAGGGAGCAGTATCCTACTACGAACGGGCTGCTGACGCGGCCCGGAATAGGCTCGGAGGCTGGGTCACACGGGCTGCCGTCGGCACGATTTTTCAGGCAAACTAGCCTACCGGAGAGAAACCAGACCAGGTAGCGCCCATGGCCGGCGACGATTGGAAAACCCTCGAATCGAAAATCGACGAGCTGATCGAACTCTGCAGTGTGCTGACCAGAGAAAATCGCGCCCTGCGCGCACAACAGCAGAACTGGACCACCGAGCGGGCCAAGCTCATCGAGAAGAACGAGCTGGCCAAGAGTCGCGTGGAGTCAATGATCACTCGGCTGAAAGCGCTCGAGCAGGACTAGCGCGCAGAACCAGGCAACCGGACCAGAGCACAGGACGACATTCCCAAGTATGAGCGACACCGCCAAGAACACGACCGTCAGCGTCAAGATTCTCGAGAAGGAATACCAGGTCGCCTGCCCGGACGATCAGGTTGACGCCCTTTCCGCGTCCGCCCGCTATCTCGATCGGCAGATGTCGGAGATTCGGGACACCGGCAAGGTATTCGGCCTGGACCGGATCGCCGTGATGGCGGCGCTGAATATCGCCAACGAGTTTCTCGCCAACAAAGGCCAGGTGGCCGAAGTGAGCGAGTTCGTGGACGATCGGGTGGCGAGCCTCACCGAACGGATCAGCGCCGCCCTGGCAGAGCAGAAGCAGCTCAACCTCTGAATCTTCAACTGACAGACATCACCTGACGGAGATTGCGAGCCCCGTCACAGTCCTGCTGTCAAGGTCAATCAAGCCAGGTATTTTGGCTATACTCGAACCGTCTCCTGGGATGTTCGCCAGCTGGTGTCGTCCTTGAGCCGTTAGAGAAACTACAGGAGGCCGGGCCTTGCGTCCGTGTGCAAGTCCGATGCTCAGAGCTCTTCGGAGTTCTCGAGGTCGGGAAGCCTTAGACGCAAACGTTTGGTCGCCGCCTTGAACCGTAACGGTTCAGGGCAAACCATGCAGCGGCATTCCGGGAGGCTTCTCCTTTATCATCTGCCCATGATTCCGATCGACCTTCTCCGGTGACAGACCATTGACGAGCGCCAGCCGCAGCCTGCGAGCCCGGCATCGCCGTGCCCGACGGAACATCGGCCCGGAGCGTCAGGCTGAACACGCCGAGGCCGCCGCCCGGGCAGTGCTGGTGTCCGGCATCATGGCCAGAGCAAGCCGTGTAGGGCTCTACTTCTCGCAGGCTCAAGACGGGGAAATCGATACCCTGCCACTGCTGACACGGCTCTGGGCCGCAGGCAAGACAGTCGCCGCGCCGGTCGTGGGCGCTGCGGGCGAGATGGATTTCTACCAGGTGACGCCCCGCACGTCGCTCGCCCACAACCGCTACGGCATTATCGAACCACGCACGCGCGGCGCCCGCTCGGGCCGTTATCTCGACCCCCTCAGCCTGAACGTTCTGTTCCTGCCGCTGGTGGCATTCGATGATGACGGCAACCGACTCGGCATGGGTGCGGGTTACTACGACCGCTTCATAGGCCGCCTGCCTGAATCCATGCGGCCATTGATCGTCGGGCTGGCGCATGAAGTTCAACGTGCTGCCATGCCTCTCGATCGTCAGCCCTGGGACATTCCCATGGATGCGGTGGCAACTGAGGCCGGCTGGCAGGCATTCAGCCGCCGGGCTAAGGTGTTGATCTAACGCTAGCTCAGATACCAGCCACTGAGGAACCCTGATGGCCGTCCGCAAGATCATCCGTATGGGGCACCCGATGCTCCGAGCACCGGCAAGATCGTTGGAACCCGACGAGATCGGCAGCGATGCCATGCACAGGCTCGTGGCAGACATGATCGATACCCTGCACGACTATGGCGGCATCGGACTGGCCGCACCTCAGATCGCAGAACCGATCCGTCTCGCCATCGTCGAGCTGCCGGGCGGTCCCAGCCGCTACGGCGACCTGCCGGAGGTGCCGCTCACCGCGTTCGTCAATCCGGAAATCGAAGTGCTGGATCCGACGACTGCCGGTTACTGGGAGGGGTGCCTGTCAGTGCCAGGACTGCGCGGCTATGTTGCCCGCCCTCAGCACATCCGGGTGCGGGCCCTGAATCTGGCGGCCGAGCCCATCGAGATGACCTTCCAGGGATTCCCCGCCACCGTTTTCCAGCACGAGTTCGATCACCTCGACGGCACGCTTTACGTGGACCGGATCACCGATCCCAGCAAACTCGTTTTCGACGAAGAATTCGAGCGTTACATCCTCCCCACGGAAACGGAGCAGTGCGCTGGCGCTTCGGTGTAGAGAGCCTTCAGCGGCTAAAGAGCCTTCAGCGGCTAAAGAGCCTTCAGCGGCTAAAGAGCCTTCAGCGGCTAAAGAGCCTTCAGCGGATAAAGAGCCTTCAGCGGGTAAAGAGCCTTCGGCGGATAAAGAGCCTTCAGCGGAAAACAACAGCCTTCAGCGCAAGAACAGTTCGTACGCCGGGTTGTCCGTTTCTTCCCAGTACCGATAGCCGATCCGCTTGAGGTAGTCCGTCAGCCGATCCCGCTCCTCGCCGACGCTTTCATCAGAAACCTCGAAACCGGCGAGCACCCGCCCCCAGGCCGCGCCGTGGTTCCGGTAGTGAAACATGGTGATATTCCAACCCGTACCCAGCACGGACAGAAAGCGCATGAGGGCTCCAGGTCGCTCCGGGAACTCGAACCGGTAGAGAATCTCCCGCTTGCCGCCGAAGGTCCGGCCACCAACCATGTGTCGGACGTGCAACTTGGCGGCCTCGTTGTCCGTCATGTCAGAGACCGGGTAGCCCGCACCGATCAGCGAATCGATGAGTTTCGGCCGGTCGACCGGATCGGCCACCTGCAGGCCGACGTAAACGTGGGCTTCTTTATCACTAGCGAAGCGGTAGTTGAATTCGCTGACCGGATGCTTGCCCAGCGCCCGGCAGAATTTCCTGAAGCTGCCCTTCTGCTCCGGAATGGTCACGCCGAGCACCACCTCGCGCTGCTCGCCCACTTCCGCTCGCTCAGAAATGTGCCTCAGCCTATCGAAGTTGACGTTTGCGCCACTGACCACGGCGACCAGGTTCTCGCCGGAAATCCCTTCCGCCGCGCAGTACTTCTTCATGCCCGCCACGGCCAGCGCGCCGGAGGGCTCGGCGATGGACCGCGTGTCATCAAACAGGTCCTTTATCGCCGCGCAGATCTCATCCGTGTTGACCGTGACGGTGTCGTCCACGCAGCGCTTTGCCAGCCGGAACGTTTCCTTGCCCGCCTGGGCAACGGAAGTGCCGTCGGCGAACAGATCCAGACTGTCGAACGGCAATCGCACACGTCGACCGGCCTGCAGTGCCGCCGTCATGCAGGCGGAGCCCTCGGCCTCGACCCCGATCACCCGGGTGGCAGGGGCCAGATATTTCACGTAGGCGCCGATGCCGGCAATCAGCCCGCCACCGCCGACGGGTACGAAGATGGCATCCGGCGCGCCCGGATGCTGGTTCATGATCTCCATGCCTACGGTACCCTGGCCGGCGATCACGTCCGGATCGTCAAAGGGGTGCACGTAAACGTAGCCTTCCTCCGCGACCAGCTTCTGCGCATGGGTAGAAGCGTCGTCGTAGTTGTCGCCGTGCAGCACCACCTTCGCACCCAGATCCCGAACCGCCTCGATCTTTATGCTCGGCGTGTTGCGGCCCATCACGATAGTGGCGCGGATGCCGAGCTCCCGGGCGGCCAGGGCCACGCCCTGAGCATGGTTACCGGCGGACGCAGCGATCACGCCGCGCGCTCGGTCCTCTTCCGAGAGCTGGGCGATGCGGTTGTAGGCACCACGGATCTTGAATGAGAACACGGGCTGCAGATCTTCCCGCTTCAACCGCACCTCATTATCGAGACGACGGGACAGGAGCCGGGCGCGCTGCAAAGGGGTCTCGTCCGCCACGTCGTAAACACGGGAGGCGAGAATTTTCTTAACGTACTTTTCCACGGTGGGTCGATGGGTTAGCCTGCCGCGGAGTATGGACCAAGACGCGCAAAAACGCAGTGCCGCCCAGGCCGCACTCGCCTACATCGAGCCCCGCCTAACCCCGAAGACCATCGTCGGCGTTGGCACCGGCTCGACCACCAACTTCTTCATCGACGCCCTCGCCGAGGTGCGGCACAAATTCGATGCCTGCGTCTCCTCATCCGAGGCGTCCACCGAACGGCTGAAGGTCCACGGCGTCGCGGTGCTGGACCTGAACGCCGTGGACCGGGTGGAGGTCTACGTGGATGGCGCGGACGAGGTGAATGCGGCCCGACAGCTCATCAAAGGCGGTGGCGGCGCGCTCACCCGGGAGAAGATCGTCGCCGCCTCTGCCGACGAGTTCGTCTGCATTGTCGACGAATCGAAAAAAGTGGACGTGCTCGGCGCCTATCCCCTGCCCGTAGAGGTGATCCCAATGGCCCGGGGGCTGGTGGCTCGAGCCATGGTCCGGCTCGGCGGCTCTCCCGAGTTGCGCGAGGGCTTCAGCACGGACAACGGCAACCTGATTCTGGATGTTCACGATCTTGCCATCACCGACCCGGCGGCGCTGGAGGCAGAGATCAACAATCTGGCCGGCGTGGTAACCAACGGCATCTTCGCCGCCCAGGCGGCCCACCTGGTGCTGGTGGCAACGCCGAACGGGGTTGAACGGTTTTAGCTCCGATTCCTAGCCTGGCAGCAGCTTGCCGGGATTCATGACCTGGTTGGGATCGAAGACCTGCTTCAGCCGGGCCATCAGCGCCATGTCCACATCGCTTCGAGTGAAGCCGAGGAAGTCCCGCTTCAGAAGCCCGACACCGTGCTCTGCCGAGATGGAGCCATCCCGCTTGCGCACCGCCTCGAAGATCTTCGGGCTGATGGCATGGCAACGTTCGTAGAAATCCTCGCCCGCGAGCTCATCCGGCTTCAGAATGTTCAGGTGCAGGTTGCCGTCGCCGATGTGGCCATACCAGCAGACCTCGAAGTCCGGATAGCTCGCCGCCACCAGCGCATCCACCTCCTCTATGAACTCCGGCATCATGGAGATGCGCACGCTGAGATCGTTCTTGTAGGGCGTGTACGGCGCGATGCTCTCGGAGATTCCCTCTCGAAGGGCCCAGAGATCGGCGGCCTGGCCTTCCGACTGGCTCAGCACACCATCGGTCACCCAGCCTTGGGTAACCGTCTGCTCGAAGAGGCTCATGGCGGCTTCCATGTCGCCCTCGTCGAATTCCAGCAGCGCGTAGAAAGGCACCGGCTCGCCGAGCGGCCTGGGTAGATCGCGATGAGCGAGGACCTTGGTCAACGCCATCTCCGAGAAGAACTCGAACGCAGACAGCGTGAGGCCGGACTGAAAGGTCCTGAGCACCTCGAGGATATCCGGGAAAGCGGGCACGCCAAGCACCATCACGTGTTGCGGCGCCGGCGCTTTGGCAAGCCGCATCCCCGCCTCCACCACCAGGCCAAGCGTGCCCTCTGCACCGATGAAGAGGTGGCGCAGGTCGTAACCCGTGGCGTTCTTGATGAGACCGTGATTGCAGTCGATCACCTCCCCCTTGCCCGTGACCACCTTGAGTCCCGCCACCCAGTCGCGAGTGAGCCCGTATCGAATCACTTTGATGCCACCGGCATTGGTGGAAATATTGCCGCCGATCTGGGACGAACCCGCCGAGGCAAAGTCCACCGGATAATAAAGGCCCTTGTCCTCGGCAAAATCCTGCAGGGTCTGGGTTACTACGCCGGCCTGGCAGCGCACCAGACGGTCCGACTCGGAAAAGTCGAGAATCCGGTTCATCCGGTCGAAAGACACCACCACTTCACCGTTACCGGCCACCGCACCGCCGGACAGGCCCGTGCGTCCGCCGGAAGGCACCAGGGCGAAACCCGACTCGTTCGCCAGCCGCACCAGCGCAACCGTCTCCTCGACGGACTCCGGAAACACGATCGCAGAGGGCGCCACGGTGAAGCTGCGGGTCCAGTCACAGCCCCACTGGTTGAGGCTATCCGGGTCCCGCTTCAGCTGTCTGGCTGAAAACAATTCATCGAGGCCTTGGGGCATTTCGTTTTGATCCTTCGGGGGAGCCGCTAGTATATCCGGCCTTTTACCGGGGGCACCCGACCTACCGTGACCGCAACCTCATTCGACAAGAATCGCATCAAGATCCTCCTGCTGGAGGGCGTGCACCCCTGCGCCGTGGAAGCGCTGAATCGGGACGGTTACGAAAACATCGTCGAGCTCAAACATGCGCTGCAGGGCGACGATCTGGCTGCGGCGCTGGCCGACGTGCGCATGCTCGGCATCCGCTCCCGCACTCAGCTCAGCGCCGACGTGCTGGCTGCTGCCAACCGCCTGATGGCCGTGGGCTGCTTCTGCATCGGCACCAATCAGGTGGATCTGGGCGCCGCCCTGGCTAAAGGTGTGCCGGTATTCAACGCGCCCTACTCCAACACCCGCAGCGTGGCGGAGCTGGTGCTGGCGGAGGCCATCCTGCTGCTGCGCGGCGTGCCGCAGAAAACCACCCTCATGCACGAGGGGGTCTGGCAGAAGTCCGCCGCCGATTCCTTCGAGGTGCGGGGCAAGACCCTGGGTGTGATCGGCTACGGCAACATCGGCTCACAGCTCGGCGTGCTGGCGGAGGGGCTCGGCATGAACGTGGTCTTCTACGACACGGTGCGCAAGCTGAATCTCGGCAACGCCCGACAGATCGACGATCTGGGCGGGCTGCTCGCCGACGCCGACGTGGTCAGCATGCACGTGCCGGCAACGGCCGCCACGGCCAACATGATCAATGCGGATGCGCTGTCCCGGATGAAGGACTCGGCCGTGCTGATCAACGCTTCGCGAGGCAACGTGGTGGACATTGGCGCTCTGGCCGCGCGAATCCGCGCGGGCAAGCTGCTCGGTGCCGCCATCGACGTCTTTCCCGAGGAGCCGAAGTCGAACAACGAGCCCTTCCTCTCCGAGCTTCGCGGCCTGCCGAATGTGATCCTCACGCCGCACATCGGCGGCAGCACCCAGGAAGCCCAGGAAAACATCGGCCGGGAAGTGGCCGAGAAGCTCATCCGCTACTCGGACAACGGCTCCACCCGGACGGCGGTCAACTTCCCCGAGGTGGCCCTGCCCGAGCACCCCGGCCAGCATCGGCTCCTGCACATCCACGAAAACACGCCCGGCATTCTCTCTGCCATCAACCAGGCGCTTTCGGAGGCCAACGTCAACGTGGCGGGTCAGTATCTGCAGACCCTGGGCGATGTGGGTTACGTGGTGATCGACATCGAGGCGGATTACAGCCAGGACGTACGCTCGACCTTGGCGGGCGTGCCGGGGACTATTCGGACGCGGGTGCTGTACTGATATCGTCGAGCGTGCGACTGAGGTTCAGATCTTCCTGCGTCGTGCGAAATGGGCTTTCTGCTGTTCCCGCAGCGTGTGAAGAAGCAAAGTGTTTTCATGCACTCCGCTCGGGCGCTCCGCGCTTCCCTCAGTTGCCGATCTTGCCTCGCTAAAGCGAGTCAAATCGGCGCCTTCGGCCTCGCTCAGACGTTTATGAAAACACTTTGCTTCTTCACACGCTGCTGCGTTATCGAAGGTTCTAGTCGCCGCGCAGGCGCGGCTGCAGCCAGTCGAAGATCTGCTGGCGGATCAGCTCTGATTCGTTCACCAGGTGGTGGCGGGCTTCGGGGATCTCCAGGTAGGTGGGGCGGGTGAGGGAGGTGAGTACGCCCATATTGTGCTGCCAGTCCACGGTTTCGTCGGCGTGGCCCTGCACCACCAACGGCTCGAAGGGCAGTTCGCCGCGGGCTTCGAAGTTCTTGAACCACTGGGCCATGGCGGTCACCCACTGCACGGGCAGCACCATGGGCGCCAGCGGGTCACGACGCTGCAACTCGAGAAACTCGGCGTTCTCCGCGTTGTCGGTGATGTTCCGCGGTCGTTCCTTGATCGTGTATTTGGCCAGGTAATAAGCCCAGCGGGCGACCTGCCAGTTGGCGGGTCGGATCAGCGGTGCGAGCAGCACCACTTCCTTGAAACCATGGTCCTTCTGTTGGGCAAGGTACTCCATGGCGATCGCGCCACCCATGGATTGGCCGATGATGTACCAGGGGCCGGGCAGACTGGCCTGGTAATGGACGATCACGTCCGAGAGCACCTGCACGTACTCATCGAAGCTGGAAATGTTTGCCCGTTCTCCGCTCGACAGGCCATGGCCAGGCTGATCGAAGGTGACGACGGTGAGCGACTGTTCGAGGAGAAATTCGATCAGATAGCCGTACAGACCGACGTGGTCGTAGTAGCCGTGGCAGACAATGGCGGTGCCCCGGGGCTCAGGATGCTCAAAGCGCTGGACGACGACCTGATGACTACCGCTCTCGAGCCAGCCCATGGTGTGCTCGACGCCGGGGATTGTTGCCGAGAAATCCAGGTTGTAGAAGCCGAAGTAGTCGGCGAGGGCCGGGGGGGCCATACGTCCCTCCGCCTCAGGCAGCGCCGTCAGCGCCCGGGTGAGCGCCTCCGGATCAAAACTGCCCCGACCTCGGGAGTCAGCGCCAGACAATCGTCACATTCCTCAGTTCACCACCGGGTCCAGCGCACCGCTCTCGTACTGAACGAACATGTCCTCGAGGGAGGATGCGCTGAGCTTGCTGGCATTGCCGGCGGTGCCGAAAGCCTGGTAGCGGTCCAGCACCACCTGCTTCATGGCCTTCTGGGATTCGGCGAGGTACTTGCGCGGATCGAATTCGGCCTTGTTGGCCGCCATGAACTTGCGGATTGCGGCGGTGGAGGCCAGCCGCAGGTCTGTGTCGATGTTCACCTTGCGCACCCCGTGCCGGATGCCTTCCTGGATCTCCTCAACCGGCACCCCATAGGTCTCAGGAATCTCGCCGCCGAATTCATTGATGATCGCCAGCAGGTCCTGAGGAACAGAAGAAGAGCCGTGCATCACCAGATGCGTGTTCGGAATCCGCGCATTGATCTCCTTGACCCGGTCGATAGCGAGGATGTCGCCGGTGGGCGGCCGGGAGAACT
>Ga0316187_10001740_pt1 | contig 19040 bp, 20 predicted proteins | sample CroRivburrow1_MG_FD_204927 | JGI IMG/M metagenome (GOLD analysis project Ga0316187, IMG submission 204927) | Coastal sediment microbial communities from Maine, United States - Cross River worm burrow 1 | ecosystem: Environmental > Aquatic > Marine > Coastal > Sediment | place: USA: Maine...
CCCCCGGCATTTGCTCGACGCCCTGGCCGAACGCGGCGTGCGGGCAGACGAAGTCAGAGAGGGGCACGGACTTGGCCTGTCCATCGTCAAGGATATCGTGGACTCCTATGACGGGACCATGCAATTTGGTCAGTCCAGCGAACTGGGCGGCTTTAAGGTGTCGGTGCGGCTTCCACCGAAAGGATAGACCCTCTCCAGGCTAGGCATCGGTGTCCGCCAGGATAGTGCAGATAATGTTGCGCTCCCTTCGCGGGCCATCAAATTCACAAAAAAAGATATTCTGCCAGCGCGAAAGGCCAAGCCGGCCCTCGACAATCGGAATCGTTTCCGAAGGCCCGACAAGTCCCGCTTTCAGATGGGAATCTCCATTGCCATCCTGCTGATCATGCAGCCACACGCCGCGCGGGATGAGTTTTTGCAGCAAATCGACGACATCCGTTTGCACGCTTTCATCCCAGTTCTCCTGAATCATCATGGCGCAGGTCGCCCCCTGCGCATAAAGGCATACGAGGCCATTATCGATGCCGCTGGCTGCCAGGACGGTCTTGACCTGGGCGGTGATATCAATCAATTCCTCGCGCCTGTCCGTAGAGATCGCAATGGTCTCACGCATAATCACCCTCCATTCGGATTAACCTCGCCCACATTGGCGCAAACCGATATGGCAGTCAAAGCGATCTTTCGTTTCCCGATACATGGATGCCAAGCCTCCGACGGCGGTGTATAAATAGCCTATGTCAGCCAGAAATGATGACACTGCCAGCGGCCACCGCGAACGATTGAAAGCCCGCTTCGCCCAACATGGTCTGGAGGGTTTTCACGACTACGAGGTGGTGGAGCTGCTACTCACGTATGCGATTCCGCGCAGCGACGTGAAACCATTGGCCAAACGGCTGCTGAATAAGTTCGGCACCCTGGCCGGTGTGTTTGACGCGCCCGTGGCTGAGCTTGTCCAGGTCTCCGGCATGGGCGAAAAGGCAGCCGTATTCCTGGCCTTGATCCGCCAGGTGGAGATTCGCTACCTGGCCTCGGACCTTCCCGGCAAGCGCGTGTTCGACCGCCCCGACCGGGTCAAGGATCACCTGCGTTTCCTGGTGCAGGGCCGGGGCATGGAATGCTTCGGTGCTGTGTTCGTCGATCAGCAGCACCGGCATGTCGCCACCGAAATCATGTTCGAGGGCACCATCGACCGCGCCGCCGTGTATCCACGCAACTTGATCAAACGCGCCCTGGAGCTCGATGCGAAGGGCCTGATCCTGTTCCACAATCACCCCGGCGGCACGCCGCGCCCCAGCGAGGAAGACATGCGCTTAACGCGCATCGTCGAACAGGCTGGCCAGGCGCTGGATATCAAGCTGCTCGATCATTTTCTGCTGGCCGGCAAGGAAGCCATCTCGTTCAAGGAGCGGGGAGGTTGGTAACCATACCGGGCATCCATGCCGTCAAACATGCGCTGCAATCCGGCGCGCCCATTCAGAAAGTCACGATCGAGGAGGGAAAGCGTCATCCGCGTCTGGATGAATTGATTGATCTGGCCAGGAAGGCGCATGTGCGCGTCTCATTCGCCCCGCGCCAAACCTTGAACCGCATGGCTGACGACACCCAGCATCAAGGCATAGTCGCCACCATGATGAAAGCGCCGCAGGCCGATTTTGGCATCTGGCTGCAGGGCCTGGATATGGAAAAGCGCCCATCCGTGCTGCTGCTCGACTGCATCACCGACCCGCACAACCTTGGCGCCTGCATCCGTAGCGCCGAAGCTTCGGGATGCGCTGGCGTGATCATCCCGCGCGACCGCAGCGCATCTCTTTAGCCGACGGTCGCCAAGGCCGCCAGCGGCGCGATGCACCGTTTGCCAGTATTGCGCGTCACCAACCTGGTGCGGACCATGGATCAATTGCAGCAACGCGGTTTCTGGCTGGTGGGCCTGGCCGGAGAAACGCCAACCCCTTTACATCAGGCCGATCTAACTTGCTCTGTTGGCATTGTCATGGGAAGCGAGGGAAAGGGCCTGCGCCCTTTGGTGCGCAAGCAATGCGACCTGTTGGTGAACATTCCGATGCAGGGCGCGATGGAATCGCTAAACGTATCAGTTGCTGCGGGAATCGCCCTGTATGAAGCACAGCGACAGCGATTATCTGGGAAGGTCTGAATAAGTCCATCCCGGAACTTTTTCAGTAGAAAAGATAAAACTGCTATTTTGCCTTTTCTCACAGCATCAATCACGCAAGCGATTGATGCTGGCAGCGCATCCAAGCGCCGCAAGGATGTTAGGACATCCTTCGCTATGAGTTAGCTTGCTCGAGTTGGTCCTCATCGACGCGAATAAATTCCTGGCCGCAATACTGGCACTTGCCCTTGCCGCTTTTCAGGTCGATATAGACAAGGGGGTGTTCGCCATTATCCGAGCAGGACACCATATTCTTTGACACCTTGATTGCTTGATCACTCATATGAGCTCCCCCTTTTGCGTCAGGCAGGGATTGTCTAGCGGGGCGCCCACATGTCAAGCTTGGGAGGAAAAACGAGGGGTGCATGCATGGCTAGCTTGGACCGAATATTGATCGAGGGTCTGGATATCCAGACAATCATTGGCATTTACGATTGGGAGCGCGAGATCAGGCAGACCGTGCGCCTCGATCTGGAAATAGCCTGGGATATAAGCCAGGCGGGCGAGACCGACGATATCGACCATACGCTGAACTACAAATCCGTGGCCAAACGCCTGATCGAGTTCGTCGAATCCAGCAGCTTTGGACTCATCGAAGCCCTCGCAGAGCAGTGCGCCCGTATCGTCATGGATGAGTTCAACGTGCCGTGGCTCCGGCTGAAGCTTTCCAAACCGGGGGCGGTAAGTAGCGCGAATAACGTGGCTGTGTGCATAGAGCGGGGTAGCCTGGCTTGAGATCGCAAATGGCACTGATTGGCTTGGGCTCAAACATTGATCCGGCCCTCCATTTGAAGGCGGCGGCCAGGGCCATTCGCGGCCAGTATCCAGATGCCGTATTTTCGCGCGTGTACCGCTCAAGACCCGTGGGCATGTCGGGAGAAAATTTCCTCAACGCCTGTTGCCGAGTGCAAACCGTCCTCGACGCCACTGCTTTCGAAAACTGGCTTAAATCACTGGAACAGGCCGAAGGCCGTGAGGCCAACCATGACCCATGGGAGCCACGCACGCTCGATCTTGATCTTCTTATGCTGGACGGGCGGATGCTTGATGAAACTTTATTGCGCTATGCGCATGTATTCGTGCCGGCTTCGGAGCTGATGGATTTGCCCATTGCGGTCTCAGAATCAGGCGATATTCGGCATTATTCGTCGTTGAGCTTGTAAGGCGCATGAACGCTCCCGTACCACAACTCGCAAAACCATCTCCTCCAAAGGCTTGTCCGCAAGGGGTTCGGGCGTTTACACTTCGCGCCGCATTGATCCGCACTATTGACCTACGTCACATTTTACTGGCTTTGCAGCTATATGGTTGCGTCTCTCAAAGTGCGGGCTTAGCAATACCCATTTCAAGCGCCAAGCAAATCGCAGGGGGATGAACATGCTGATAGCTGTACCGGCCGAGGTGCATGCAAACGAAAGCCGGGTGGCGGCAACGCCAGAGACCGTCAAAAAGCTAAAAAACCTTGGTCATGACATCCTCATCCAGAAAGGGGCCGGCACCGCCGCCTCCATCACCGACGCGGCTTTCGAAGAAAGCGGCGCGACCCTTGCGGCCAATGCGGCCGACACCTACAAAAAAGCGGACATCGTGCTCAAGGTTCGCGGCGTCAATCCCGACGAATTGAAGCTGATGCGCAAGGATGCCTTACAGATCGGCATGCTCTCCCCGTACGAGACCGATACGATCGCAGCTTACGCCAAGCACGGCCTGAGCTGCTTTGCTATGGAGTGGATCCCGCGCATTTCCCGCGCCCAGGCTATGGACGTGCTGTCTTCACAGGCCAATATCGGCGGCTACAAGGCCGTACTTCTTGCCGCCAACCACTACCAGCAATTCTTCCCCATGCTGATGACGGCGGCGGGCACGGTGCGAGCGGCCAAGGTGCTGGTGATGGGTGCCGGCGTGGCCGGCCTTCAGGCCATTGCCACGGCGAAAAGAATGGGTGCGGTGGTCGAGGCCTTCGATGTGCGCCCGGCGGCGCGCGAACAGGTGGAAAGTCTTGGCGCCAAATTCGTGGAGGTTCCGAGCGAGGAAACCGAATCGGCCGAGACAGCTGGCGGCTACGCCAAGGAAATGAGCGAGGATTACAAGCGCAAGCAGGGCGAATTGGTCGCCGAGCACGCCGCCAAGTCCGACGTGATCATCACCACGGCGCTGATCCCAGGCAGACCTGCGCCCGTACTTATCAGTGAAGACATTGTAAAAAGCATGCGAGCGGGCTCCGTAATCGTTGATATGGCCGTTGAGGCTGGCGGCAACTGCCCCTTGAGCCAGAAAGATGAAGTCGTCGTCAAGCATGATGTAACTCTTATCGGCTACAGCAATCTGCCAGCCATGGTCGCCGCCGATGCCAGCAGCCTGTATGCCCGCAACATCTTCAATTTCCTCGAATTGTTGCTGGATGAGGAAAGCGGCCAACCCAATATCAACGTGGAAGACGAAGTCATCGCCGGCGCGCTTTTGTGCACAAGCGGCAAGATCGTGCATCCACAGCTCACAGATTCCGGAGGTGCAGCATGAACAATCCCTGCGCTATGGCGGCGGCTGATGCGGCCGCGCATGCCAGCGTTGATCCTTTCCTGATTGGTTTCACGGTGTTCGTGCTAGCCGTGTTCGTCGGCTATCACGTCGTCTGGAATGTGACCCCCGCCCTGCACACGCCACTGATGAGCGTGACCAACGCCATCTCCAGTATTGTCATCGTCGGCGCCATCCTGGCGTCGGGACCGGAAGAAATGAATACGGCCACCGTGCTTGGCTTGATCGCCGTAGCGCTGGCCTCCGTCAATATCTTCGGCGGCTTCCTCCTCACCCAGCGCATGCTGGCCATGTTCAAGAAGAAGCAGTAGGAGCTCCATATGTCGGCAAATCTGGTTGCTCTGGCCTATCTGGCCGCTGCTGTACTCATCATCCTGGCGCTCAAGGGCCTTTCATCCCCTGAGTCATCCCGCCGAGGCAACACATTCGGCATGATCGGCATGGCCATCGCCGTGGTCACCACCCTGCAACTTTCAGGCGTGCAGAATTACACCTGGATCTTCGTTGCCGCCCTGATTGGCGGCTCGGTGGGCGCAGTGGTCGCCAAGCGCATCCCCATGACGCATATGCCGCAGCTGGTGGCGGCTATGCATTCGCTCGTCGGCCTGGCAGCGGTGCTGATCGCCATTGCCGCTCTGGCTAACCCAGGGGCTTATGGCATTGCCACTGCAAGCGGCGGCATATCAACGGCCAGCCGCATCGAGCTGTTTCTTGGCACCTTTATCGGCGCGATCACCTTCACCGCCTCCATCATCGCCTTTGGCAAGCTACAGGGCCTGATCAGCGGCAAACCGCTGACGTTCAGCGGCCAACATATGGTCAATCTGGCGTTGGGCCTTGCCATGCTCGGGCTCGGCATCGTCTTCTGCTTTACCGAATCGTGGACCGCATTCCTGCTGATGACCGCGATTGCGCTGCTGCTTGGCGTGCTGCTCATCGTACCCATTGGCGGAGCCGACATGCCGGTGATCGTGTCCATGCTGAACTCCTACTCCGGCTGGGCCGCGGCCGGCATCGGCTTCACGCTGGGCAACAATATGCTCATCATCGCCGGCGCGCTGGTCGGTTCTTCCGGTGCGATTCTGTCCTACATCATGTGCAAGGCCATGAACCGCTCGTTGTTTAACGTGCTGTTGGGCGGCTTTGGCACCGAGGTCGCTGCTGGCGGGGCCGCCGCGTCTGGCGAGGAACGGCCGGTCAAGGCGGGCAGCCCCGAGGACGCCGCCTTCATGATGAAAAACGCTGACAGCATCGTCATCGTGCCAGGCTATGGTCTGGCGGTGGCGCGCGCTCAGCATGCGCTAAAGGAAATGGTCGATGCATTGACCGCGCAGGGTGTAAAGGTTCGCTTTGCCATTCACCCAGTTGCCGGACGCATGCCCGGGCACATGAATGTGCTCCTGGCCGAGGCCGAGGTTCCTTATGACATGGTGTTCGAGATGGATGAAATCAATCCGGAGTTGGCTGACACCGATATAGCCCTGGTACTTGGCGCCAACGATATCACCAACCCTTCGGCAAAGACCGACCCCGCCAGCCCCATTTACGGCATGCCCATTCTGGAGGTCAATAAAGCCCGCACGGTAATATTCGTGAAGCGCTCGCTTTCACCGGGCTATGCCGGACTGGACAACGAACTATTCTATATGGATCAGACGATGATGACATTTGGCGACGCAAAGAAGGTGTGTGAGTCAATTTTGCGTTCCCTAAACTAGACTTCCCCCTTGTGAGGGACAGGGCTTGCTCTTAGCTTGCGCACTAATTCGGACGCGGTGAGGTATTCAGGATGATCAAACGTTGGGGTATGGCTATTGCCGTGGTTGCGGCGATGGGTATTGCAGCACCGCAGGCCAAGGCAGTGGATTTCGAAGTGCAGACCGTTTTCGAGGACGCCATGTATGGTGCCGCCATTGGCGCCGCCGTCGGCCTTGGCGCGATGCTGTTAACCGACAAACCATCGGACAATTGGGACTTTATCGTCAAAGGCACTGGCATTGGCATCCTTGGCGGCGCTGCCTATGGCATGTATGTCAGCAGCCGCGCCGTGGCCCAGATTGAGGATGGCAAGGTGAAGGTGGCCATGCCGACGCCGAAGTTCAGGCGCGCGCCCTCCAATCCCAATGCCCTGGCCATGCAGGTGGACCTACTTAGCTCGAGTTTCTAAACCTTAACCGGGCTCGCCGATCAAAGGGTGAGCTATGCTTGAGGCATGCAGGCAAACATTGGGTGCTCGGGATATAGCTACCGGGGATGGCAGGGCTGTTGGTATCCCGATGATGTCAAACCACCGATGTGGTTTGCCTTTTATGCTGAGCATTTCAGTACGGTTGAGATCAATTCCAGCTTCTACCGTTTCCCGACCACCCATGCCGTAGCAAAATGGCGCGGCCAGGCACCCAAAGGCTTTAGCTATTCAATCAAGGCCCCGAGGCTAATCACGCATCTCAAACGCTTTATACACACCGAGCGGCTTCTGGCTGATCTCTACAGCGCGCTGGCCGGCCTCGGAGACAAGCTCGGCTGCGTGCTTTTCCAGTTGCCGGCGCAAATGCATTTCGATGCGGAAAAACTCACCGCCATTCTGGCGCAATTGAATCCGGACTTTCACAACGTTATCGAATTCCGCCATAAAAGCTGGTGGCAACGGAAAGTTTTTGATGCTATGGCTTGCGCTGGCACTACACTCTGCTCCGTGGACGCCCCTGGATTGCCAACAGACCTTGTCGTCTGCGGTGGCAGGCTATATCTGCGCATGCACGGTAATCCCTGGTATGCCAGGGATTACCCGCAAGCGGAGCTGCATGGATGGGCCGAGCGCATAAGGGGCAGCGGAGCGGATCAGCCCTGGGTATACTTTAATAACGATATGAACGCAGCCGCACCGCGAAACGCAGGCCTTTTGGCCCATATGCTGGCAGGGTAATGAACGTGCCTCTCGTCCGCCGCTTTGCCGAGTTGGGGCTGGCTGATGTAGCCGAGGTCGGAGGCAAAAATGCCTCGCTGGGCGAAATGTACCGCAAGCTTGCCAGTGACGGCATCCGCGTGCCCCATGGCTTTGCCACGACGGCATCCGCCTACTGGCATTTTCTGCGCCACAACAGCTTGAAGGCAGCCATCGCCGAGGCATTGGCGGGGCTAGACGTACAGGATGTGCATGAGCTTGCGCGAGTCGGTGCTCACATCCGCAGCCTGATCGTGCGCGGCGCCATGCCGGATGATTTGCGGGACGCCATCATCGACGCCTACCACCGGCTACAGGATGAATACAATGAACATCCGCTGGCTGTAGCCATTCGTAGTTCAGCCACGGCCGAGGATTTGCCTGACGCCTCCTTTGCCGGTCAACAGGAGAGCTATCTGAACATCCGAGGCGAAAAGCAGGTGCTTGACGCCGTCAGGCGCGTGTATGCCTCCCTGTTCACCAACAGGGCAATCTCCTACCGTGCGGATATGGGCTTCGACCACATGTGTGTGGCCCTTTCCGCCGGCGTGCAGAAAATGGTGCGCAGCGATTTGGCCTGTGCCGGTGTGATGTTTTCCATCGATACGGAAACAGGCTTTCGCGATGCTGTTTTCATCACTGGTTCCTACGGTTTGGGCGAGAACGTGGTGCAAGGCTCGGTAAGCCCCGATGAGTTCTATGTTTTTAAGCCCCCGCTGACAGCCGGCCGCGCGCCCATTCTCAGCCGAGAATTGGGCGATAAGGCGATGAAAATGGTGTATTCGGACGCAGCCGGAAAACCAACGAAAAATGTGGCTGTTGAAGAGGAGGCACGCCAGCACTTCTGCCTGAGCGATGAGGAGGTGGTTACCCTAGCGCGCCACGCCGTGGCCATCGAAGCGCACTACTCATCGCAGGCTGGGCGGCTGCAACCCATGGATATCGAGTGGGCCAAGGACGGTTTGTCAGGCGAGCTGTACATCGTGCAGGCCAGGCCGGAAACCGTGCATGCGCGGCGGGATATGCATCACCTGGAAAAATTCAGCCTGAATGAACGGGGCAGGGTGTTGTGCACTGGCAAGAGCGTGGGGGACAAGATCGCCGCCGGGCGTGCGTGCGTCATCCGCGACATTTCGCAAATGCATCGCATGCAGCCGGGTGATGTGCTGGTAGCCGACAGAACCGATCCGGATTGGGAGCCAGTGATGAAGATCGCCGCCGCCGTCGTCACCAACCGTGGCGGCCGCACCTGCCATGCCGCCATCGTAGCGCGTGAATTGGGGCTGCCGGCGGTCGTGGGTGCGCATCGGGCCACGGAGGCGACCGCTGACAGGCAAACCGTCACGGTTTCATGCGCCGAAGGGGAAACCGGCTACGTCTATGAGGACGAGCTGCCTTTCACGGTGGAACACCTCGAACTGAATAACCTCGCCCAGCCCAGGACCAAAATCATGATGAACGTGGCCACCCCTGATCAGGCGTTCGGATTCAGCGCCATACCCAATGACGGTGTCGGCCTGGCACGACTGGAATTCATCATCAATAACCATATTGGCATACATCCAAACGCGGCATTGCAGTGGCTTGAATTAAGCGATGTAGAAGTCAGGAAGGAGATCGGCCGCCGCAGCGCCGCTTACGGCGATCCCGTGCGTTTTTATGTCGAAAAGCTGGCCGAGGGCGTGGCCACCATCGCCGCCGCCTTTTATCCCAAACAGGTCATCGTGCGCATGTCGGACTTCAAGTCCAACGAATACGCGCGCTTGCTGGGTGGTAGCTTGTTTGAACCGGAAGAGGAAAATCCGATGCTCGGCTTTCGCGGCGCATCGCGTTATTACGCACCGGCCTTCCGCGATGCCTTCGGGCTTGAATGCCAGGCCGTGCGCATGGTGCGCGAGGACAGGGGCCTGACGAACGTCAGCCTGATGCTTCCCTTCACCCGCTCACCGGAGGAAGCGGACAAAGCGCTTGCCGAGATGCAGGCGCATGGCTTGGCGCGTGGAGAAAATGGCCTGGCCATTTATATGATGTGCGAGCTGCCCGTCAATGTGATAGACGCCGACGCCTTCCTCGAAAGGTTCGACGGCTTTTCCATCGGCTCCAATGATCTGACACAGCTCATCCTGGGCGTGGACCGCGATTCGGCACTGGTGGCGGATATTTTCGACGAGCGCCGCAGCGCCGTTCTCAAGATGCTGCACATGGCGATCGAGGCCTGCAAACGGCATGGAAAATACGTCGGCATCTGTGGTCAGGCCCCTTCCGACCACCCCGAGATTGTGAGCTTCCTTGTAAACGAAGGCATTGATTCAATATCATTGAATCCAGACAGCGTGTTGGCCACAACCATGCATGTGCTCGAGGTGGAAAAGCAAATGGGTATCCGGCCCCGGTCGGAAGGCGGTAAGAGCTAGCGTCGTTAAGAGCTGTCCGACCCCTTGCTGGGCGCGGGCACGGGTATGGGAAATGGCGTGACGCTGCCGGTTTCCGTCTTGATCTCGGTAATTTTGGCCTGGCCCTGTTTTTCAACCTCATCGATACGGATCACCGAGTGCATGGGAAGATATGTCGTCTTCACGTCCTTGAACTCGGATTTCAGGCTCTCCTCGGAAGGATCGAGTACCAATGAAGATCGCTCGCCAAACAGCAGGCCCGATACCTCGATGAAACCAAGCATGCCTGATCCGCCAACGTTGCTGGCATAGACCTCGTAAAGCTTGCCCTGATTCATGAACGTGATTTTGTAGATGCATTTTTTAGCCATGGTTCCTCGCGAACATCAATGTCATCCTCACTATACTTCATGACAACGGGCTCTTGAACCGCCACCAGCTTGCCGACAGCCTCGACCCATGCATCAAGAGATCAACTGGAGCAATACGCACTTCGTGCAATCGGTGGCCGATGCACGGACCTTTCCGCCATCACGCCTGCCGCAAATCGCCGTGGCAGGGCATTCCAATGTCGGCAAATCCTCGCTGCTCAACGCCCTGTTTGGACGAAAGAATCTGGTGAAGGTGTCCAAAGAGCCGGGGCGCACCAGGCTGCTCAATCTGTTTGACGTGGATGAAAAACTGCTGCTGGTCGATCTGCCCGGTTATGGCTATGCGCGCGCCTCCAAGCGTGAGCAGGCCAAATGGTCTGGCCTGATCGAGCATTATCTTGCCTGCCAGCCGGGGCCAAATCTGGTGCTCATGCTGCTGGACATACGCCACGGCCCCAAGGATTCCGACCTGCAACTCATCTCGTGGCTAAACGCCCAAGGCCTGCGCTGGCAGCCCGTCGCCACCAAGGCGGACAAGCTCACCGGCAACAAGCGAACCAAAAGGCTAAGGGAAATGACCCAGACCATGGGTGGCATGCTGGAACCACTGCCTATCTCCAGCCTGAACAAGCAGGGCATCGACGCGCTACGCCAATGCATTATCGAGCAGGTATGCGTTTTCCCCAACTTGCCACGGGGTAAAATACCTTCCTATGATGACGGCAATGAATACGCTGAGAAATAGCTGCGTGACGCCGATTTCCTTACATGATTGGCAACTATGAGAGCAATATTCGGCCTAGTATTTTTCATAGTGTCTGGGTGTGCCGCTTCGGGTTCCCCATATTGGGATACATGGCATTTATACGGAGGGCCTGGAAAGTATTCCATGATGCTGGGTCTAGGGTTAGTAGAAGGAAGCGAGCCCTACGACAATGAAAAGATATTTTCCGCGGCCCAAGACCTTCTGGAAAAGGATACGAAGTATCATTTTTGCAAGAACGGATATGTTGTAGACAGAACTAGACTGCCTATTCATGTGAAGCAAGTTTATGTAGATCTGCTCATAAAATGTAGAACAGTGAGAAATTAAGAGCAGTAGAGACATTTCATCGGATTTTATAGCAGCAGGAGTCGAGAAGAATCAGGGTATATATGGTCCGCGCCCCTTAAAAGTGACGCATTTTCTTGACTTTGCCGTCAGGTTCGATACAACGGCGCGAAACATTTATTGGAGGTTGGCCTGATGGCAGCGAAAAAATCTGAAAAGCAAATGGTGAAGCTGGAGACCGCACTGGCGATTGGCTTTATCGCCCTGGTGCTGGGCTTCTTCGGCGGTATCGCATTTTCCAGCAAATCGACAGCACCCGTGCAATACGCCCAGCAGTCAGCACCTCCTCCGCAGCAACAGCGCGCCCCGCAGCGTGGGCCAACACCTGAAATGCTCAACGCCATCAAGGTGCTTGAGGATAAGGTTGCCTCCACGCCCAACGACATCAGCAGCATGACGCGGCTGGCCAATATGTATTTCGACATCAATCAATACGACAAGGCCATCGATACCTACAAAAAAATCGTCTCGCTTGACTCCCAGAACGCCAACATCTGGACCGATCTTGGCGTGATGTATCTTCGAAGCGACCGGACGCAGGAGGCGCTCGACGCCTTCAATCAGGCCATCGCCGCCGACCCCAAGCACGAGCAGTCACGATTTAATAAAGGCATTTTGCTTACCAATAAGATGAACGATCACGCGGGTGCGATTGCCGCCTGGGAGGAACTCCTGAAAATCAATCCTAATGCCAAAGGGCCGCGGGGAGAGCCACTGTCGAGCATGATCGAGCACCTGAGAAGCGCCATCGCTCCAAAGTAGATTTCTTCCTAGCCTTTTTCTCAGGGATTATCTGACTGCTTCAGATGACCCCCTAGAAATAGTAGGCCAGGGACAGGCGGATAAAGTCTTCATTGTTGAAGCTGAAAAAGACGTCCTGTGGCGGCAGATTGGAGAATAGATAACCCTCGATCTCCAGCCTGAAGTTGTCGCCGATTCGGCGTGAGGCCTCAATGCTGGCGACGCGCGCTCCCGTATTCGGGTCGAAGATGCCGCCGATGAGAATCTCGGTGCTTTGCATGTCGTTGACCGCCAGGCGCAGGCCGGCCATCAGGTCGTTGTCGAACGGCGTGGTGGCCAGCTTGCCACGCGTATCACGCAGCCACTCGCCGATCACGCCCAGATCCATACGGCTGCCCATAAAACCTACGAAGGTGTATTCAAAACCGCCGGTCCAGGCCCAGAATGTCTGGCCCTGGCCCTCACGGCGAATGCCCTCGAATTTCCACAGCATCTCTCCGGTAATGAGTTGCATATCCAGGCCGCTCTGATGAACGAGTGGATAAAACGGTTTGAGTACCTGCCGGCCCAGCCCGTCGACACCGGGCGTCAACGTCGGTTCGCGCGATGTGCCGTAAAAATGCGACAGGCCGAATTCCAACTCACCGATGAAATGGCTCAGGCGCACCGCTGCGTCGGGATGGAATTGTTCCATGTTGCTCTCATAGCTCGCCTGATCGGTATCGACGAACATCGGCCCGTTCAGGCGGCTCAAGCGGCCTTTCGGCCCGGGAAAGGTGCGCTCGCGGAAGAATGGCATGACATGGAAATCAAACGTGCCGATCACGCTCGGAATGGTGAGCATTACCATGGGCTGCCCCAGCTTGTCCTCGGTGTCAGGCGATTCGATGAGATCGGTCTGGTTGATCACGTCCACCAGATGCTGCGATTCGGCCACGCCCCAGAATACCTTGCGGGCGCCGATGGAAAGCTCGGCATCGTCGAACACGAACTGCACGAAGAGTTCACGCACATCCCAGTGGCTACGTTCGGGATCAGCGGAGTCTAAGCGACCGAACGGCCTTAAGGTGACACTGTTCTCGCCCCAGGCATGGTAAAACTCCGGCTCCAGCACCAGCGAGCCATCCTGCCTGCTCTGTTCGGGCACGGGCGGGGCATTGGTGAAATAGCGTCCTTCCAGCGCCATGAAGCCCGCTACCTCGGCTGCCTGTACCTGAGGGGCCAAGCTGATGAGTACGGCAAGGCCAATGATAGAAAAACGACTCATCTGGCCCGCTTCAGGCTGTTCTTGGTGAAATCAGCTTCCGTGAAGCCGTTACGGAACTTGTAATTCTTCCACACCAGGCGGGTGCTCTTGCCGGTTTGGTGGTTGACCATGAAAAACTCATCGGCGCGCCAGAACTTGCCTAGATACTGCTGGTAGCCAGTGTAAGCAAGTGTTTTCAAATGCGCCTTTTTCCGGTCGTAGTATTCCACCTTGAATGGCCGGTAGTGCTCCTTGTCGAACCATACTTCCTGGTAGCTGTAGCCGGAATTCGGGTCAACTGGGTCGCGCTCGACCACGAAGCAGTCCATACCCTCATACACCTCATCGCGCAGATAGCGGTAGCTGTACTTCTCCACCTCCTGACTGGCGATATCCTCGAAGGCGAACTCGCTACCCATGAAAGCACCGGATTTGTTGGCGCTGCTGATTCGTTTAACGCGCTTTAGGGCCGGCAGATACAGCCATTGATCATCCGGCCCGGATTTATGCGTAAAAGAAAGAAATGCCGTGCCTTTCACATCTCTTGGCTCGTCAAATACGACAAGTGTTTTATCGCCATCACCTTCCACCTCAAGCGTCTGGTTATGAATCTGGCGTGTGGCCTCATCGCCATGGCGGTTGCGCAGAATCATCAGTAATTCCGATGTCGCATCGGTAAAGCCCGTATCGCGGAGTTCGGACTCCATGGCGATGGCAAGGCCCTTTTCCTCTGATGTTTCGGCCCAGCAGGCCAACGGCCAGGACAGCAAAAGTACGATCATCAGTCGATTCATGATGTCTCCCGTATTCAGCATGCTTTCTCTATAGGGCTCATGCTACGGCCCCGGCCGTGCTTGAACAGCCGCGTTTTTTCCGTCTCCTCCGCGCTCAATACGCATGAGTAGTGGCGGCAGGAACAGGAAATCAGCCAATAGCGCAAAGGCTATCGCGATAGCCGTGAGCAAGCCCATCTGGCCGTTAAGGGCGAACCCGGAAAAAGACAGCATCAGAAACCCGGCTACCAGAATGATCGAGGTCACCCAAAGGGCCGTGCCCACAGTATGGAAAGCGTAGCGCACAGCCTGGACGGCGTCATATCCATGCTCTCTCCTTGCGCGCAAATATTTGGTCAAAAAATGAACCGTATCATCGACCACGATACCCAGGCTGATCGAGGTAATAACCGAGGTGGCCAGGCCCACTTCGCTGACCAGCAAGCCCCACAAGCCGAAGGCCATGGCCGCTGGCACCAGATTTGGCACCAGGCTTACCACTCCAATCTTCAGGCTGCGCACTGCGAAAATCAGGATTAAGGAAATAAGCACCAGCGCCATGGTAGTGCCGGTGAGCATACTCTTGATATTTCGTTTGGCGATATGGGTGAACATGATGGTGGGGCTGGCGCCATTCACCTGCATGGATTTGGGCGCGTTCGCGCTTAGCCATTGCTGGGCGCTCTTCTCCAGGGCTAGTGTTTTCTTGGTGGTCAGGCTTTCCATGGTCACTGTAAAACGTGTAGCGGACTTGGCCACGTTGATCTGATTGTTCAGATCCAGCCCGAAAGGAAGTGACAGCTCGTAGAGCAATAGATACTGGGCGGCTAGCTCCCTTTCATCAGGGATACGATAATAGGCTGGATCATCGCTGTGCATATTCTTGTTCAGCCGTTTCATCACATCGGTGATGGTGCTGACATGCAGCACGCCCGGCTGCTGTCGATACCAATTGGCGAAGGTTTCGACCCGCTCCAGATAAGCAGGCTCGCTCACTGCTCCATCCCCTCCTGCGCCAAGCGAGTACTCGATCAGATAAATGCCGGTGAGGTTTTCCGAGATGAAATCAGTATGGGTGCGGAAATCATATCGGTCATCGAAATAATTGACGAACTGGTCATTGAGCTCATTGCGCGTGATCGAAGCGCACAACACAACGATTAGCACCAGCATGGCCCAAAACAATATTCCGCGGCGCGCCACGACAATATCTGCCAAGCTGTCCATGAGCAGGCGATGCCCTTCTTTGCGGGGCTTCATACGCACGGGTAGCACGGCCATGAGCGCTGGCAGAAACAAAATGGAATAGACAAAGCCCGCCGCTACACCGACGGTGACGATATTGCCCAGGTCGCGGAAGGGAGGCGCATCGGAGAAGTTCATCGACAAAAAGCCAATGGCCGTTGTCAGGCTGGTGAGAAACACCGGTTGCAGATTGATTCTCAACGATTCGATAATGGCGGCATCCTTCTCCATCCCGGTTCGCATCGCATGAAACATCGAAATGAGGATGTGGATGGAATGCGCCACGGCCAGGGTCAGAATAATGGTCGGTGCGGAAGCCGAAGGCGGTGTCAGCTTGATACCGGCCCAACCGGTCAGGCCCATAGCCGTAAGTACCGAAAACCCGATGACCAACACGGTAGCAACCGTGCCCGATACGGATCGAAGCAGCACGGCCATAACCAGGATGATGATGCCGTACATAGCCGGAATGAGAGTGGCCATATCGCCCTTCGAGGCCTCGGTGAACGAGTTGTTCATCATCACGATGCCGGACAGGTAGACTTCGATATCCGGATATTTCGCCCTGAGGTCATCGGCCATGCCGCGCACGAAAGCGACCACCTCGGGCACTTCGTCTGGCGACTTGCCAGGTAGATTGATGGTGACGTTCACGCCCGTGACGTGAGATTCGGGCGAGATAAGGCGGTTGACGATTAATGGCTCGGAAATAGCAATTTGCTGAATGCGGAGAAGCTCGGCCTCGGAAAGGCTGGCGGGATTTGGGACTAAATCCTCAACAATTAGATCGTCTTCCTCGGCCCGCGTGTACTGGAAATTGGTGATCGAATCCACCCGCAGGGAATAGGGCACCTGCCAGGCGGCATCGGTCAGTTCCTTCACGGCGGCCAGCGTGCTTGCGCTAAAGACATTCCCATCCCTGGGCGCCAGGGCAAATAGCACATTGTCGTTCTTGGCGTAGGTATTTTGCAGGGTTTCAAATGCTACCAGCTGCGGATTGTCTGCACTGAAAAACACCCGGTAATCGGTGGTGAAGCCAAGGAGGCGTCCGCCACTGGCGGCTGCGCCCACCACAAACACCGTGGCCAGGATAATCAGCCAACGCCAGCGGACAACGAGCTGACCAAGCCGTTCTGGTGTCATCCCCTCTCACTCTGGCAAAGCATGTGGCAAGTAAAGCCTTGCGCATGGCAAAGCGCAAGCTTGCGGCAGTTTGCGACACATGGGGCGACGACTCCCTGAAGGCCAAGGTTTCCATCGCGATCAACGGCCTGAAACCATTGCCCTGTCTGGCCCTATCGAGAGCTGCTTCTTATCTGTGACAACCATAACAGTTTTGTCCGAAGGGGGGCGTAATCTTGCCACCGGAAGCACAGCAATGGATTTACCAGGAGAAAAGCTATGTCGATACCTGATTTCATGATGATTTGGCCGGAAAATGTCGCTATGTCGGTGGTGATCTGGCTGATTATTCTCGTCGGACTGGCCTACATCGCCCGCCATCCGGCGCACGGCCTTATCCTGTCGGTCAGCCGCATGTTGCATTATGCCATGCGCCTGGCGGCAAGCTCCGTCAATCTGGCCGAGAAGAAACTGTCCGAGCGCAACCGCGAGGTGCTGCTGGCGGCAGGACGTGAGGCCGAGGAACGCATGGTCGAACGCGAATTCGAGCGCGTCGATGCCACCGTGCGTCGTGAAATCGCTGAATATCCGGCCCTGCACCGCTCGCTAAGCGAAACTGCGGGCAAGATCGATGAGGACTACAAGGAAAGCACTGATGTGCCTCCGTCACCGCCTGGCTGGGTGAAGGCCGTGGATGCCGTGGCCAAAATTCCCTCCAAGGGCGATCCCATGGTGGGCAATATCCTGGAAAGCATCCACGTGTCGATGGTGAAGGCCGAAAAGCAGGCCCTTGATGAATACCGTAAGGCCAGCAGCAAACGCCATTCACTGCTCAAGGGCATGATGCCTCATTGGCGCAATCTGTTGCTGGGTTTGAAGCAGTTCGACAAGAACGCCAACAGCCTGATCGAGCGCTCCAAGGTGATCGACCGGCATATGGATGAATACGAACAGATCGTCCATGGCACGGATCGCGCCCACCGTATGCTGTCATCCTCATCGTTGACGCAGTTCTTCATTGCCGCGTTCGTGCTGGCTATTGCGGTCGGCGGCGCGATGATCAACTTTAACCTGATCGCCCGGCCGATGGCCGAGATGGTGGGCGGCAGCAGCATGATCATGGGCTACAAGACCGCCAACATCGCCGCCCTGGTGATCATTCTCGTCGAAGTAGCCATGGGGCTGTTTCTTATGGAATGCCTGCGCATCACGCGCCTGTTCCCCGTCATCGGAGCGCTCAACGACAAGATGCGCGTACGCATGATATGGATCACCTTCAGCATTCTGTTGATCCTTGCCAGCGTTGAGGCTGGCCTTGCTTATATGCGTGAGATTCTCGCCCAGGACGATGCCGCCCTGCGCGCCTCGCTGTTAAGCGGCCTGACGGGAGAAATCGGTGCGGCCAATCGCTGGATCACCACAGCCGCGCAGATGGGCATGGGCTTCATCCTGCCGTTTGCGCTGGTGTTCGTGGCCATTCCACTGGAATCCTTTATCCATTCCTCACGCACCGTGTTCGGCCTGATCGGCGTTGCGCTTCTGCGTGCCGTAGCTTTCGCCCTGCGCCTGCTGGGCAACATCACGCGCTTTACCGGTTCGACCCTGGTCAAACTCTACGACCTGTTCATCTTCGCGCCGTTGTGGATCGAAAGTCAGTTTGGCGCACGCGAGCCCAAAAAACGTGACGCCGAGGATAAGCAGTCTCATCTGAGCACGACTGCCATGCGGGAGGTATCATCATGAATAGGCTTAGTTCACTCACATGCGCCGCCGTGCTGGCGCTGGCGGGCTGCTCCAGCGAAACACCGCCACAGGGCCATGGCGTGTACATGCTGATGGATACCTCCGGCACCTACACGGAGGAGCTCATCAAGGCGCAGCACATCATCAACTTCACCTTGGCCAAGCTTAATCCTGGCGATTCCTTCGCTGTGGCGCGCGTCGATACGGGCAGCTTCAGCGAAAAGGACCTCGTCGCCAAGATCACGTTTGATGACCGCCCGAGTATGGCCAACCAGCAGAAGCGGACGTTTCGTGAACAGATCGATACCTTCGTTAAGCATGTCAAGCCCAGCGCCTATACCGATATCACCGGCGGCGTACTGCAGGCCGTGGAATTCCTGAACGAAACGGGTGCGGGCAAGAAAACCGTACTCATATTCTCGGATCTGAAGGAAGACCTGAAGGAAGGTTATATCCGTGATATTCCCTTGCAGTTGGACAGCTTCGAGGTGGTGGCCCTGAACGTCACCAAGCTGAGAAGCGACAACTTCGACCCCCGGGAATACATGGACCGGCTCGGTGATTGGCAAGGAAAGGTTGAATCCGGCGGTGGTCATTGGCGAGTGATCAACGACCTGGAACGGCTGGAGTCGATCATCGTGGA
>Ga0316187_10001742_pt1 | contig 19034 bp, 14 predicted proteins | sample CroRivburrow1_MG_FD_204927 | JGI IMG/M metagenome (GOLD analysis project Ga0316187, IMG submission 204927) | Coastal sediment microbial communities from Maine, United States - Cross River worm burrow 1 | ecosystem: Environmental > Aquatic > Marine > Coastal > Sediment | place: USA: Maine...
TTGGCGAACACAATGGCATTGGATTTCACATGCTTGGCAACCGTCCAGGCAAACAGCATATCGTTCCACTCGGTCTCGCTCGGGGCGCGCTTGGTCACCACCTTGCAGGCATCGCGCAGCAGGATGTGATCATCGCGCTGCTGTACAAGCAGGCCGCCATTCACGCGCTTGAATTCAAGACCGCCGCTCACCGCTTCGATGGACGGAGCCAGCAACAGGCGCAGATTCTTGCGCTCAGCCAGCACGGCACGCGCGGCATCGGTGAATCCGGGGGCAATGACCACTTCCATGAAGGTTTCGGCAATCAGCTTGGCGGTGGTTTCTTCCAGCGGGCGATTGAAGGCAGCGATGCCGCCAAAAGCAGATACCGCATCAGCGGCGCGGGCACGCTCGTATGTTTCTGCCTGATCGGGTCCCACGGCTACACCACAAGGATTGGCATGCTTGACGATGACCACGGCTGGCGCATCGAAATCGCGCACCAGTGCAAAGGCAGCATCGGCATCGGCAATGTTGTTATAAGAAACAGCCTTGCCCTGCATGATGTCGCAATCGGCCAGCGACATGCCATCATCCTCGGGATCGGCATAGAAAGCGCCCTGCTGATGCGGGTTCTCTCCATATCTGAGTTCATCGGCTGTCTTGATGAACTGACGGGTGAAAATATCCGGGAAGTCGCGCTTGGAGCCATCGGCATTCAAGGCGGAAAAATGGTTGGCGATGGCGCCATCATAGGCGGCGGTGTGTGCAAAGGCCTTTACGGCCAGCGCGCGTCGCTTTGCCTCATCGAGACTATTGTTATCCATCGAATCGAGAATCATGGCGTAGTCAGTCGGATCGACGACGATGGTGACGAATTTATGATTCTTGGCCGAGGCGCGCACCATACACGGGCCGCCGATATCAATGTTTTCAATCGCATCCTCAATCGTGCAGCCGTCTTTGGCCACCGCTTCACGGAAGGGGTAGAGATTGACGCACACCAGATCGATTTGCTCGATACCGTGCTCGGCCATCGATGCCAGATCGCCGGGATTGTCGCGGCGGGCCAGAATGCCGCCATGCACCTTGGGATTAAGGGTTTTGACTCGCCCGTCCATCATCTCGGGAAAGCCCGTGTAGTCGGATACATCGCGGCAGGGGATGCCTTTCTCACGCAGCAATTTCGCTGTGCCGCCGGTGGATAGGATATCAACGCCTTTCTCGGACAGGGCCTTGGCGAAGGCCTCGACGCCGGATTTATCGGATACGCTGATCAGTGCGCGCCGGATGGTGTAGGACTGGCTGGACATGGTTGCTCCCGTGTGCGGTTTGAAGGAATCAGAACGCTACGTATCGTGCCCTGCCGCGCAAGGTTTTCGAAGAACTAGTCGTCCACTTGTCGTGTGTCGACTTATCTACGCAGAGAACAGTTCGTTGGCATGCTTAAGCAGACGCACTTCCACCTCATTGCGACTTGCCAGAACGCCTTCTGCATGCATAGACGTCACGGGTACATCCGTCATGCCACAAGCCACAATGCCGGAGAAGTGGCGCAGATTGGGATGGATATTCAGGGCAATGCCATGAAAGGTGATCCATTTACGGCAGCGCACGCCGACAGCGGCTATTTTATTACCCCCCACCCAGACCCCGATGCCGCGCTCGCTGCGGCAGGCTTCGATGCCGAAATCAGCCAGCGTGCGGATCACCATCTCCTCCAGCCGCTGCACATGACGGTGCAGATCGGGATCGCTGCGCAAATCAACCAGCACATAGCACACCAGTTGTCCCGGCCCATGATAGGTCACTTCGCCACCGCGCCCACTGTCGAACACAGCAATGGCTTCTCCATCAATCGTGCGACTGAGAATATCGCCTTCGCTGCCAGAGGTGCCGATGGTGTACAGCGGCGGGTGTTCGGTAAGAATGATGCTGGGATTGGCTTGGCCTGCGATGATATCTGCCACCCGCGCTTCCTGCTCAGCCAGCGAATCAGGGTAAGCTTGGGCAGCATGGCGAATAATTTCCAATGGGGCTGACATCAGAGAAACCTAGCCTCGCTTCGCGTGAATCACCATTGCCCGCAATCAGCGCCTTGGGCCGCGACTTTGCCGATGAAGTCCTTAGTATTCCCGGCATGGATCATCAGGACATTGCCCTCGTCGCCGTTTTCAATCGCAACAGAGAAGCGCTGCTGCTCAGGCGCTCTGCCGATGTGCATTGCGCAGGGTTGTGGTCTTTCCCTGGGGGCAAGGTGGAAGCGGGCGAAGCAGCAGAGCATGCCGCGATGCGCGAATTGGCAGAAGAAACGGGGCTCGCTGCAACACGCTGGAAACCTATCGGCGAGACGGAACACGCCTATCAGGACCGAACGCTTCACTTTCATTTATTCGCCTGCTGCAGTGAGGGCTCATCGGAATTGAGCTGTGAATCAGAACACGCATGGGTGGCCATCGATGCTCTGGGGGATTTCACCATGCCCGAAGCCAACGCCAAGCTGCTCCCCATGCTGTCTACACTGGCAATAGCTGAATATTTGAACGCTTCAGAATAGCGCCCTCCCAAAAACAGAAAGCCCCGCCAATGGCGGGGCTTTCTTCATCAGGGCTGAAGGTCTCTTCAGCGAAAAACCATCATCAGTCGTCTTGGCTTTCCATCTTATCTTTTCTTTCCTTCATCTTTTTCTTTTTCTTGTCGTGGTCTTTACGGGCGGACTTGTCCGCATCCTTTTTAGCCTTGCGCTCAGACTTGTGGGCCTTCTTCGCATCCTTGTCTGCATGAGCAGAGGCAGACATGCCGGCCTTGTCGCCCTTCTCATGGCTGGATGCCATGACAGGTGTTGATGCTAATCCCAGTGCTGCCAGCGCAGCCAAACTCAACAATAATTTACGCATAAGGTGTTTCCTCCTTGAAATGCCGACTTATTGCGGCAGGCGTCAATATAAAGGCAGGCTGTACAACTAGACAGTGCGATTAATGCACGCCATGGGTGTGTGGCTGCTTTCAATATGTGTGGCCGACGCTAGGCTTTGCCGCCGTTTCTTTTGCGCCAAGGAGTATCCAGTGAGCAACAGTTTTAATGCCAAGAGCACCCTTAAGGTCGGGGACAAGACCTATACCTATTACCGACTTGATGCGGCTGGTGATGCGGCCCGTCTGCCTTTCTCGATGAAAATCCTGCTGGAGAACCTGCTGCGCCGCGAAGATGGTGAGGTGGTCAGCCGCGAGGATGTGCTGTCGATTCTGAACTGGGATGCCAAGGCCGAACCCTCCAAGGAAATCGCCTACATGCCGGCGCGCGTACTGATGCAGGATTTTACGGGCGTCCCCGCCGTGGTGGATCTGGCGGCCATGCGCGATGCTGTCGTCGCCCTCGGTGGCGAAGCTTCGCAAATCAACCCGCTGGCCCCGGCCGAACTGGTGATTGACCACTCGGTGCAAGTGGATGCCTTTGGCTCCGATGATGCCATGGGGAAAAACGCAGAAATCGAATTCTCACGCAACCGCGAGCGCTACAACTTCCTCAAATGGGGACAATTGGCCTTCGATAACTTCAAGGTTGTGCCGCCGGACACCGGTATCGTACATCAGGTCAATCTGGAGAATCTGGCTCGCACGGTGTTTGTCGACGATGCAGGCGTGGCCTATCCGGACACACTGGTCGGCACCGATTCGCACACCACCATGATCAATGGTCTGGGCGTGCTCGGCTGGGGTGTGGGCGGCATCGAGGCGGAGGCGGCCATGCTCGGCCAACCCGTATCCATGCTGATTCCCAAGGTGGTCGGTTTTGACCTGAGCGGCAAACTGCCTGAGGGCGCTACAGCCACTGATCTTGTTTTGACGATTGTAGAAACCCTTCGCAAACACGGCGTGGTCGGCAAATTCGTCGAGTTCTACGGCTCAGGTCTGGATACATTGCCGCTGGCAGATCGTGCCACCATCGCCAATATGGCGCCGGAATACGGTGCTACTTGCGGCATTTTTCCAATCGATCATGAAACCCTGAACTACCTGCGTCTTTCCGGTCGCTCGGAGGAAAACATCGCGCTGGTCGAGGCATATGCCAAAGCCCAGGGCATGTTTCGTGAGAAGGGTGGCCGCGACGGCGCCAATACGGCCGATTACAGCGAAACCTTATCGCTGGATATATCCACCATCGTGCCATCCCTGGCCGGCCCGAAGCGCCCGCAGGATCGCATTGCACTGACCGATGCAAAGACAAACTTCAATTCGGCATTGCAGACTGTGAAGGCTGAAGCTGGCCTAAACACCCACGCCGTAACGACCAATATCAAGGGTCGTGAGGTGAGTATCGATAACGGTGCCGTGGTCATTGCTGCCATCACCTCCTGCACCAACACCTCCAACCCATCGGTCATGCTGGGCGCGGGTTTGGTTGCTAAAAAAGCCGCCGCTCTCGGGCTTAATTCCGCGCCTTGGGTGAAAACCTCGCTCGGCCCGGGCTCGCTGGTGGTTACCGAATACCTTGAAGGCGCTGGCCTGATGGAACCGCTTAAAGAGCTGGGCTTCCATGTTGTCGGTTACGGTTGCACCACATGCATCGGCAATTCGGGCCCGCTGCCGATTGAAGTATCGAAGGCCATCGCCGAGGGCGACCTTTCCGTTTGTTCGGTGCTCTCCGGCAACCGCAATTTCGAGGGCCGGGTGCATGCCGAAGTACGCATGAATTATCTGGCCTCCCCGCCGCTGGTTGTGGCCTATGCCATTGCCGGCACGATGAATATCGATCTGTACAACGAACCGCTGGGCAAGGGCGCCAACGGAGAAGATGTATACCTGAAGGACATCTGGCCGACGCAGGCCGAGGTTGCGGCAGCGGTGGCCGGGGTGAATCGCGGCCAGTTCACCAAATCCTATGCCGATGTATTCAAGGGTGATGCCAACTGGCAGCAGCTGGCAGCGCCTGAAGGCGAGCGTTTTGCCTGGGAAGATGATTCCACCTACATCCAGAATCCGCCCTACTTTGTCGGCATGAGCAAAGAGCCGGGCAGCATCGGTGATATCAACGATGCACGCGTACTGGCCATGCTCGGTGATTCGGTCACCACCGACCACATCTCACCGGCAGGCAATATCAAGGCCGATTCCCCGGCAGGTCTATATCTGCGCGAACAGGGCGTGGATGCAAAGGATTTTAATTCCTACGGCTCACGGCGCGGTAATCACGAGGTGATGATGCGCGGGACCTTCGCCAATATTCGCCTGCGCAACCGACTTGCTCCGGGTACCGAAGGCGGTGTGACCCTGCATCTGCCGGATGGTGAAGGCATGAGTATTTATGATGCGGCCATGCAGTATCAGGCCGACGCTGTTCCGGCGATTATTCTGGCTGGCAAGGAATACGGTTCGGGCTCAAGCCGCGACTGGGCTGCCAAGGGCCCGGCGCTACAGGGCGTGCGCGCCGTCATTGCCGAAAGCTATGAGCGTATCCACCGTTCCAATCTGGTTGGCATGGGCATCCTTCCGCTGCAGTTTAAGGATGGCGACAGTCCTGAAGCGCTTGGCCTGACAGGCCATGAGGTGTTCAGTATCAACGGTGTGCAGCAGGGGGCTAAAGAGGTGAGTGTTACAGCCGATGGCAAGACCTTCACCGTCAGTGTGCGCATCGACACGCCCAAGGAATGGGACTACTACCGCCACGGCGGTATTCTGCACTACGTCCTGCGCCAGTTGGCTGCGAACTAAGCAGCATCAAAAATAACCGCTGGTTTTTCATGCGAACGACAAGCAAAAGGGCCCCGTATCGGGGCCCTTTTCTTATGTGCCGGTTTGGCACTGTTTTTCATTCCTGGGCTTTCTATTTGGCCTTTTTTTCTACCCCGGCAAGAACCATATCCTTCAGGGTCTGATTCCGCATGGTCTTATCAACCGCTTCATCCGCGGCCTGCATCATCTGATCCACCACCGGTTCCTTGCTTAGTCGCCATGGCATGAGGCCACTTTCTTCATCGCCGGAGCGCACGGCATCAAGGATATGTTTGACCGGAAGGGTCTCCATATCCTGCGCAGGCACATAGGGCGGCACGCCTTCGCTGGTGGCGATAATAAGCTGGCGTGCTTGCAGTGTATCCAGGATATCCTGAGTTACATTAAGCGGCGCCCCCAACTTGCGCGCCAGCTCGTCGATCCGCCATGACGTCTGGTGAGCATAGTAATGCTGTCCGATATGGAACATGGCTAGCAGCGACAGCTTTTCCCTCATCAACGGGCTTAAGCCCTGTTGGTCCCGGCGGACCGCGATATGTCCCGGATTCTGGCAATAAAAGGCGATGCTGGTGCCAAGCAATAGAATCAGCCAACTCACAAACAACCAGATCATAAACATGATCAGGATGGCGAAACCGGAATAGATGGCTGTGTAATTACCGGAATTAACGACAAAAGCACCGAATGCCCAACCTGCCGTTTGCCATGCAATACCCGCTACGACACCGCCGATCAGTGCAGGCCCCATCTTCACCTTGGTATTTGGCATGAACATATAAACAAATGTGAAGGCGACAATCACCAGTGCATAGGGAATGAGTTTGCCGATGGAATCCACAAAAAAACCAAGAAGCGGCATGCTGGAGACAGCCTCAACCACGGAGGAACTCATCAAGGATGCGGTCATACCGAGGGCAGAAAAGATCAGCAGGGGGCCGACCAGAATCACGCTGAGATACTCGCTGAAGCGTTGCCCCAGAGGCCTGGCCTTCTCGATGTGCCATATATAATTGAAGGATTTTTCAATCTTGTGCAGCAATGAAATCACGGTATAGATCAGCATGCCAAGGCCGATAGAGCCCAGCACACCGACCTTGATATTATCCACGAAGCCGACAATTTGCCGGGCAATCTCTTCGCCCTTGTCGCCAAGGGCCGACATGGTATTCACCAGTGCCGGCTCAAGCTGATTTTGCACTCCGAAGCCTTTGAGAACGGAGAAGGTAAGGGCGAGCAGCGGGACCAGTGAAAGCAGGGTGGTGTACACCAGACTCATGGCGCGCAGGGTGAGTTGCCCTTCGAGAAAATCCCGAACCACTGCAAAACTCACCTGCAAAACGCGCGCAATCAGCGCTTTCCAGCCGGGAAGGGATTCCATGTCTTCCGGCCACAGCATTTGCAAAACCGCCGCTTTTATTTTCAACAATTGCTCGTACATAACATCCTCCGCCACATAGCGTCCGTCGAATGTAGCATAACGTTCAACGATTTCTATTCATAACAATACATCCATGTGCAGTTATTTGGATTTGGCGTCTATTTTGACTTAAAGCTGATGATTTGTCGGCGATCGCGTTTATCCGGCCGTTTGTCGGGAGCGGGTGATGATGCGGCATGCAGCTTATGTTGTTCAGCAAGTCTGGCTCGCCGCTCGATGCTCTCCACAGCTTCCTCATAAAGCCCTTGTGCCACACTGGCAGGCCCTCGCTTCTCGGCCAATCCTGTCACCAGCAGATCAATAGCCTGCTGTTCTTTCTGGAGGCTGATGGCATCACCGATGTGAACAAGTTTTGCGGGTTTGGCGCGCACCCCGTTGAGCCAAACATGCCCGCCCCTCACGGCATCGGCTGCCAGACTGCGCACCTTGTAAAAGCGTGCCGCCCACAACCACTTATCAACACGAACACCGATTTCACTCATGGGGATGTTTCGTTATAAACTAAAGCTCATCAGCAGCGCATCCTCGGGTGGGTGGTTTTCGAGGGGGGCATAATAGCCGTCACGTCGACCAACAATCTGAAACCCGAGGGAGATGTACAATTGCTGGGCGGCGCGATTCGAGTCACGCACCTCAAGTAACATCTGCGACATACCGGCTTTGCGCTTTCGTTCAACCTCATGCTGCATCAGACGGCTGCCCAGACCCTGCCTGCGGAACTGCGGGGCCACGGCGACTTGCATGATATGCACCTCGTCGAGCACATCCTGACCGAGATAGTAGGCAGCCAGCTTTCCATCTGCATCATACCAGACATCCAGATCGTCGCCGCGCTCCTGCCACATACCCAAGGCCATGACCGACCAGGATTCGACAAATGCTTTGCAATTGAGCGCGTAGATGTCGTAAATGTCGTTGGTAGCGGCCGGGCGGATATCCGTCAGGGCAGCAGGCAAATACGTGTCGGGCCTTTCCCGTGCCGCCATTTAGGCAGCTTCCGGCGTTTCGACCTGTTCCTTCCAGCTGCAGCCTTCACTGGCGCAGACATGCTCAAGGCCATTGCGCTTGGTCAGCTTTTCGGTCACAAAGGGTGCCTTGCACTTGGGGCAGGCCATATCAATCGGTTTGTTCCACAGGGCACTCTTGCACTTGGGATAACCAGAGCACGAATAAAACACCTTGCCGCGCCGGGATTTCTTTTCCAGAAAGGTACCCTTGCCACATTCCGGACAGGTAATGCCGGTATCCACTGGCTTCTCCAGCGGCTGGATATTTTTGCACTCGGGATAGGCAGAGCAACCAAGAAATTTTCCGAATTTGCCATGTTTGATGGCCATCGGTGCACCGCATTTATCGCACGTCTCGTCGGAAAGTTCTGGCTCGGCATTGGATGCATCCTTACCGCCAATGGGGCTTGCGTGTTTACAGGCAGGATAACCGGTGCAGGCAAGAAACTTGCCGTAGCGCCCCAACTTGATGGCCATCGGTTTGCCGCATTCCGGACAAACTTCCTCGGTTTCTTCGGCCGGACGCTCTGCACCAGCCGCCTTATCCACAGCCACCTTGAACGGAGCCCAGAATTCTTCCAGCAAAGGCTTCCAGCCGGCCTCGCCGCGCGCCACTGCATCAAGCTTGTCCTCCACCGATGCGGTGAATTTGGGATTGATGATGTCGTCGAAGGAGGAAACCAGAAATTTACTCACCCATTCGCCGACGTCAGTCGGCACAAAGCGTTTCTTCTCCATCTCCACATAGTTGCGCACGCGCAGCACATTGAGGATGGATGCATAGGTAGAAGGACGACCGATGCCGTCGGCCTCGAGTTCCTTGACCAGTGTGGCCTCGGAAAAGCGCGGCTTGGGCTCGGTGAAATGCTGTTTGGAATTTGCCCGGTCGATGCTCACGACATCGCCTTTATTCAGTGGTGGTAGCAGGCGCTCGCTGTCCTTTTTCTCAGGCTCGTCGGTGCCCTCGATATACAGCGTGCGGAAGCCGGCAAAATTCAGGGTGGAGCCGTTGGCACGCAGCATCAGGCCATTGCCCTCGATATCGGCGCGTACCTGATCAAGCACTGCCGGAGCCATCTGCGAAGCCAGCGCACGCTTCCAGATCAGTGTATATAAACGTGCCGCATCGTGTTCCAGCACCTTCTTCATGGCCTCAGGTGTGCGTGCCACAGAAGTCGGGCGAATGGCTTCATGGGCTTCCTGCGCATTCTTGCTCTTGGTCTTGAAGTGGCGCGGCTTATCCGGCATGAATTCCTTGCCGAATGCGCTGGCGATATGCTCGCGCGTCTCGACAATGGCATCCTCGGAAAAGTTCAGCGAATCGGTTCGCATATAGGTGATCAAACCGACGGTTTCACCGCCGATATCAATACCCTCGTACAGCTTCTGTGCAATCTGCATGGTCTTGCGAGCGGTGAAGCCCAGCTTGCGCGAAGCATCCATCTGCAGGGTGGTGGTAATAAATGGTGGCGATGGCTGCTGCCGGGTCTGCGTCTTGGCAACATCGGCCACCTTGAACGAATCCATCTCCACACGACGCGCCAGACTACCGGCAGTTACCCCGTCGATGACGGTGAACTTACCGAGTTTTTCGCCATCCACAACAGTCAGCTGCGCGGCAAATTTTTCATCGCCTGTACCCACGCTGATGCTGCACTCGGAATCAATGGTCCAGAATTCCTTCGGCTTGAAATCACGAATATGCTGCTCGCGCTCGCAAATCAAACGCAGGGCAACCGATTGCACACGGCCAGCTGACAGGCCACTGCGAATCTTGCGCCACAACAAGGGGGAGAGAGTAAAGCCGACCAGATAATCCAGCGCACTACGCGCCTGCTGTGCATCAACCAACTGCATGTCCACATCACCGGCCTTGGACATGGCTTCATCGATGGCTTTCTTGGTGATTTCATTGAAGGTAATGCGCTTCACACTCTTGCCTTCGAGGGCGCCTCGCTCGCGCAGCACCTCGGCGACATGCCAGGCAATGGCTTCTCCCTCGCGATCCAAATCGCTGGCCAGAATCAGCTCGTCAGCCTTTTTAAGCGCTTTGTGAATATCGTCAATGCGTTTCTTTTTATCGCCGATGATCTCGTACTTGATAGCGAAATCATTATCCGGATCCACCGAGCCATCTTTTTTCGGAAAGGCGCGCACGTGCCCGTAGGAAGCGAGTACTTTGTAACCTTTACCGAGGTATTTCTCGATGGTTTTAGCCTTGGCGGGAGATTCCACAACAACAACGGCGCTCATGTATTCAATAACCTCGATGCTTCAGTTTTTATGATCTTAACAAGCGCACCGAAATCAGTCGATTCGCCCCAAGGTGTAGCGTGATCCTGGCAGGACATCGACCACACCGAGTAATTCAAGGGCGAGCAAGATGGGGGAAAGTTCGGGCACGGTCAAGTTACAGTGTTCGGCCAGTGCGTCGATATGCATGATGCTTCCATCAAGCGCCTGCATGATTCTGGCTTCGTGTTCATTGGCCGGAATATGGTCGCGGCGAGGCACTCCGGGGGCACCCTGCCAACCCATGGACATAAGAATATCGTCGGGCGATTCGGCCAATATGGCGCCGTCACGCAGTAGTTGATGACAGCCGGCATGCCGTCCTCCCAGCACTGAACCGGGCACGGCCAGCACCTCGCGGCCATAATCACCGGCAAGTCTGGCTGTGATCAGGGAACCGGAACGGATATCTGCCTGCACGACCAGCGTGGCTGCAGCCATGCCGGCAATAAGACGGTTACGACGCGGGAAATGCTCCGGTCTCGCCTGCTCTTCGGGCTGGAATTCACTGAGCACGCAACCTCGTGCGCTGATGGCTTCGATCTGTTTTTGTTGCACGGGGCTAAACGGCGAGGCAAGACCACAACCAAGGATGGCGATGGTTGGCGCGCTACCATCGGCCGCATCCAATGCCCCTCCGTGGGCTGCGGCATCGATACCGTATGCCATGCCACTGATAATGCCGATACCCTGTGCCGCAAGGCTGGCACACCAGCGACGGGTGAGAAGGCGACCTTCGCTGTCGGCCTTGCGTGCACCCACAACAGATAACATGCGCGGATGCTGCAGTGCCGTGAGTTGTCCGCGCGCAAACAGGACCAGCGGCGCATCGTCAATCTGGCGCAGAAGGTTCGGGTAGCGCTCATCTTCCAGACAAAGAATCTCGATACCCAGGGCTGCACATTGTGTCATCAGCTCGCTCGATGCGTCGGGCGGAGAACAAGCAAGCGCTGCAATCGCCTTATCGCCTATGCCCTCAATAAGCTTCAGCTCGGCAGGCGTTCGCTGCCAGAGCTCACGCACCCCGCCACAGGCCGAGACCAGTAAGCGGCCATTAACCGGGCCAATACCGGGCGTGGCGACAAGACGCAGCCAGGCTGCGGTCAGCTCATGCAGATCAGGCTGCTGTGATATGGAAGAAGACGATGATGCACTCGGAGATGGCGCTGCCGCGGTGTCAGGCCGGGCAGTGTTTGTCACAGGCTGAACTCAGGGGCGTTCCGCATTGCGCACGGCATCGCCGCGATTGATCGGAAAGGTCGAGCGGGTCACCAGAGCTATCGAAGCATGGGCCTGTGGTGCCAGCACAATCAATTGACCGATATTCTCCTCGGGCAATACAGCTTCGCCACCGGCGACATTATCATCCACCGTGCGCCCGGCCTTCAGCACATTCAACACACTACCTGTCTTCACGCCATCCTGTTCGCCCACGTTGATACCGACAATCTGATACTGCCCGGCCTCTGCGGCATTGTTACGGATATACATAATGGCGCCGGCAATAGACTTGGCCGGATAATCCGGCTGGATGCGGGTGTTAATGCTGCGTGCAGGCTTCAGGCGATCGCCACGCGAAATCTCCTCAAAGGCACGAATAACCAGACCTTCAGTGATATCGCCACTGCGCTTACCTATGCGAACCTGCCCAAGATGCATGACCAGCATGCCGGCAGCTTCTTCTGTGGCCGGGTCGATCACCGGGTCGGCCGAACGGAACACATCAAATACCTCGCCCTCTTCGACCGGCATGGCGAATTTCAGATAGATGCGATCATTAGCACCGTAGTTGATGCGATCATCGCGCGAGTCGAGCACATAGCCAGCAGCATCCATCGCTTCAGGGCGAATAAAGTCCTGACGCTGAAGTGCGGCAATCACCTTGCTGGTATCAACAGCATCCTCGAAGTGCTCAACTGGTTTAACGTGAATCGTCGGCTGTGTTCGCTCAACAATCAGACCACCGCTTTTCACCGCCTTGGGTGCAAACCATATTTCGTTCCCCGGGTAGATCAGATCGGGATTGGTGATATAAAGATTCTGCTCCCATATTTTTAGCCATTTGTATGGATTCTTAAAAAAATGATTGGCAATATCCCATAAAGTGTCGCCCTTTTTGACGATGTACGGCTGTTTGATATCAGCGCGCAGATCCTCAGCCGTTGGAGCCATGCTTGCATTGGCACTTGTGGTCTGCTCTGCGCTAAAGGCTGCCTGAGGCAGGGAGCTACACAGCAGCACAAACAGGAGAGGAACGACTGCTGCCAACAGGGATGACCGCGGATGCGATGTGATTAATTCACGTAACTTCATATCCAACTCCAGAGCCCGGTGCATGGGCGCATTAGTTCAAGCTTGGCACGCATTATGATGGTGCGCAACCGGACTACTGTGCTATTCAGCACATTTCCCACTGCCGCCAACACGACTTTCCGTGCCAGCCATTAAGCGCTGTATATTACTCCGATGACGGAACGTCATCAGGATGCAGAAAAGAATACAAGCATAGAAAGCAGGTGCCGGGGCGCCGAGCAACCAGGCTGCGAGAGGTAGAGTCAGCCCAGCCAGAATGGAAGCCAGTGCGACATAGCGCGACAGTGCGATGGCCATCAGCCACACCGCGAATGCGATCAATCCGGCCACAGGTTGCCAGGGAATCAACACACCAAACATGGTCGCCACGCCCTTGCCGCCTTTAAAGCCCAGATAAACGGGATAGATATGACCAAGGAAGGCTGCGATTGCCGTTGCTGCAATCAGCCATTCATCGCCCGTCCCGCTGTTTACAAACTGTACGGCGATAGCGACCGGTATGGCGCCCTTGATAATATCGGCGGCAAGGGTCAGTAGCCCAACCTTTTTACCACCGGTGCGTGATGCATTGGTCGCACCAATGTTGCCGCTGCCAAATTCACGTGGGTCTTTGCCTGTCAGCCAACGGGTAATAAGCAGGCCGAAAGGAATAGCGCCAAGCAGATAGGCTATGGCGACAAGCAGTAGCTGTGCTGTGCTCAACTCTTAGCCCAGAATTGTTTGCGGTCGCGATCCAGCTTCACTTGCTGGGCGGTCGGTCGATTCATCTGCAGGCAGGCAGGCAGAATATCCGCCAATGCAGCCGGTTTGCCGAAAATAGCAGGAAATGCGTTCTTGCTACTGGCGACATTATCGTGCTTGAGCAGGATCAGCTGATCTCTGGTCAGGGGCGGCGTGGGCAGTAGTTGCATCAGGCGCGCCATGATGCCTGCAACCGGTTGTGGCACATCAATGAGCAGGCGCTTCCAACCGAGTTCCTGCAGCATCATTTCGGTCAATTCGCGCAAGCTGTACACCTCTGGTCCACAAAGCTCATAAATTTTCCCATTCACCCCACGTCTGCCAACGCAGGAGACAAAGGCGCGGGCCACATCTTCAATCCAGACTGGTTGAAAACGGGTATTACCCCCGATTAGCGGGGCAACAGGGGCAAGGGCAAACAGCTCCCGGAAACGATTGAAGAAAGAATCCTGTGCACCATAGATAATCGATGGCCGCATGATGCTCCACTTCAGTTTTGAAGTGCGCACACGCTGTTCGGCTTCTGCCTTGGTGTGTGCGTAGCAGCTCAAGGAGCCAAGATCGGCGCCGAGAGCACTCATATGAATATATTGTTTGGTGCCGGCCCGTTCGCAGGCAGCAAGCAGATGCTCGGTGCCATGCACATGCGCAGCAGCAAAGTTTTGCGGTCCGCGCTCAAATAACAGGCCGACGAGATTGATAACGCAGGTCGCACCCTGGACTGCTTCATCCAGCCCCCGACCGCTACAGACATCAGCCTTGACCAGGCGGACGCCATGTATCAACAGGTCGCGTGCACGCTCCGGATGGCGGCAAGCGATGGTGACGCTAAACCCCTGCTCAATCGCCTGTCGGGCGATGGCCCTGCCGACAAATCCACTGCCGCCGATAATGCTGATCTGCTTACTCATTGTTGCCCTCCAGATTTCTTCCGGTTGCAATGGTAGGAAATTTTGCCTGTTGCGGTCAATCTACGGTATACTGAATGCGCTTGCACAGGCGGTGATGTCCCTTAGACTAAGCTGCAAAGACCGGTTGGATTTTTGGGACGGGCGGGAGGTTGTATGAAATTTATTAATCCAGAACAGATATTGGCGAGCGCACGCAACGCACTAGACCCGGCCCTGATGCTGACCATGGGCGGCACGGTGCTGGGCAGCGTACTGATTTATGGTTTGTTCGGCATGGGTGGCGAGCCTGGTGGTACGGGTTTTCTGCTACTGCGCTTCATCGGCGGTATAGCCTGCCTGTTGTGGGCCTTGTTTGGCCTAACCGCCCTGGCCCATCAACTGCATATGCAGATCACCGATCAGCCCATCCCAGACACACTAGAGGCGGTAGCCTTTGTCTGGTCACGCATGCAGCCACTGCTCTTACTGCCTGCCTATGCAGCAGGTGGACTACTAGCCCTGTTGCTGGGCGAAATGCTCTTACTCGTGCTGGCTAAAATCCCGGGGCTTGGTCTGTTATGGATGGTTCTGCTTGCAGCGCCTCTATTACTGCTTAATACCGTGATTGTCATTGTGCTACTGCTGGCGGTCTTCAATATCGCTGCCCGTGTAGCCATCTCCGATGCCGATGTGAATGGCCTGCGTGATGCACTCTGGCAATTGCTTCGCCATCGCCTGCCTGAATTGCTTATTTATAATCTGGGTGGTGTCGTCGCCTCGCTGCTGATAGCTGCCGTGCTGCTTTCACCTCTATGGCTTGGCGCCGGGCTGACATGGTCAGTGGTGGATGTCGTCGCCAGCGAACAGCTGCTGCGCATTGAAGGCGCCTCGGGATTTTGGGGTGGCTTAGCACATCTTCTGGGCCTGTTTATATTCGGCGCGCTTTTGTCCGCCGTCGCCGGCATTCCGGGCATTGTGATTACCCATATGACCCTGCTATTGCATTTGGAATTTGAGCGTGGTGGTAGGGAATCGAGCGATAGTGCTGTGATTGATGCACCCGTCGAAGCCAAACCCGCAGCAAAACCGAAAAGAAAGCCCCGGGCAAAAGCAGCGCCAAAGGCGAAACCCGCTGCGAAACCAAAGCCCGCCCCGAAGCCAAAACCGAAAACCGAGCCAGAAACCAAGGCATAATTTTTGGCCTTTTCATCCACTGTTCTCCTTGAGGATGCCTCCAGCCTTCCAGCCCTGTTTCGGACGGTAGCGGCGAAGCAGCCGCATCGCCCGGCACAGTGGCGGCGAAGTGATCAGGGGTATCTTCCCACTACCTACGAGCAGCTTGATTCAGCCATCCGCACACTGGCCTGTGGCCTACTGCAACAAGGTGTGAAGCCCGGTGATCGCGTGGCCCTGCTTATGGAGAATAGCCCCGAATGGGCGGTTATGGATTACGCCATTCTTTCCCTGGGCGCAGTGACAGTACCTATGTATTGCACCTTCCGGCCACAGGATATCGCTTATGTTTTGAATGATTGCGAGGCGAAGATTGCCATTACCTCCGGGGGCAATCTATTGCGCCATCTGCTCTCAGCAGGCGATGCCGCATCTTGCCTGCAAGCTGTATATGCTCTGGATTGCGCAAAAACGACAGATGACCGTCTGCACCCTGTATCGGATTTGCAGACCAGCGATGGAGACGGCGCTCTGGGCGCAAAGCTGGATGCACAGCTGGCCGGGATAAGCCGGGATGCGCTGGCCACGCTGGTTTACACCTCAGGTACCACGGGCGACCCGAAGGGCGTGATGTTGTCGCACGGCAATATCATGGCCAATCTTGAAGTGGTTCCGAGCCTTATCCAATTCAATGACGACGACATGATGCTGTCTTTTTTGCCTTTGGCTCATGCCCTTGAACGCACAGCCAGCCATTTCTTGCCCTATTCCTTCGGCTTGTCGGTGGCCTTTGCCGAGCGACCAGATACCGTGGGCAAGAATCTTGGCGAGGCCCGGCCTACCATGATGGTGGCAGTGCCGCGTCTATTGGAGGTGATTCGAAGTCGAATTCTGGGACAGATGAGCAAGCAGCCTGCCTTTTCCCGTTTTATGTTTAACCAATTTCTCACCCTGGGTCTTGCCGCCAAACAGGGGCCTTTATCGCTTGCCAAACGCCTGCGTCTGCGTCTGCTAGATCGCCTTGTCGGGCAGCGCCTCCGCAAACGTTTCGGAGGTCGCCTTCGTTTTCTGATTTCCGGTGGTGCACCTCTCAGCGTCGAGGTTGGGCATTTTTTCGAGGCTATCGGCCTGCCGGTGCTCGAAGGTTACGGCATGACTGAGGCTGCACCACTGATCAGTGCAAACCCCATGCATGACAGGCGTATTGGCAGCGTCGGTAATCCGGCCTTCAATACAGAGGTGAGAATTGCTGCCGATGGAGAAATCCTGGTGCGTGGACCGAATGTCATGCAGGGCTACTGGAACCGGCGTAAGGAAAGTTCGGAAATACTCATCGATGGATGGCTGCATACTGGCGATATAGGCCGTTTGGACGAGGATGCTTACCTTTATATTACGGATCGCAAGAAAGATATTATAGTCAATTCGGGCGGGGAGAATATTGCCCCGCAACGCATCGAAGCCTTACTCGATGGCGATGCCTTGATTGATCAGGCGGTGGTTTATGGCGACCAGAAGCCCTATCTGGTGGCTCTGATTGTACCTAATGAAGAGGCATGTTCAGCCTGGGCTGCGGAGCAGGGGCTGCCCGAGAGTGATTGGTCCCAGCTATGCAGCTCGAAGGTCTTGCGCAAAATGCTGCAAACGCACATTAGCGAAATCCTGCATCCACTGAACGCCTACGATCAGGTGCGGCGCATCTATATACTGAATACCCCGCTGAGTGTGGCCGATGGCCTTCTAACCCCGACGCTGAAGGTGCGCCGCAGGAAGGTTTTCGAACGCTACGGTGAATGTCTCGAAGGACTTTACCGCTAGATCGCAATCTCCTTGGCTGTCCAATCACGGTCAAAGCGGATATTCGCTTTATGAGAATTGCTAATACCCCCTCCTTTCATGGCAGTGACCCTGCATCACCCACTGAATATATCCTTATATCCAACAACTTTTTTTAATGTAAATCAAAGAGGCTTTCTATATTGTTTATGCCATGAACAGCTTTTCAAACAGGATCCTCAAGAAGCTCTTTCAACCCTATTCCTCATCATTGATGATGCTCATACTATGTGCGATTGCATGTCCATTAGATGCAGTAGCTAACGATGACGGTCTTATTCATACTAATTTGCACGGCAAAGTTATTGTTGGAAGCGAAATCGATTACCCCCCCTATGCCCTAGTCGATTCAGAAGGAAATGCTGATGGTTTTTCAGTTGATGTCATTAAGGCTGTGGCAAAAACGCTGAATATTGAAATCGAATTTAAAGTTGGCCCGTGGAATCAGGTAAAAGGAATGCTTGAGCGTGGCGAAATCGATATGCTGCCACTCGTTGCTTACTCTACTGAAAGGGCAAAGAAGTTCGATTTTTCATCGCCATATATTATTAGTCACGCTGTTGCTTTTATCCGAAAAGGCTCATCTGATATCAGCTCTATTGAGGGCCTTCGTGGAAAAGAAGTGATTGCAATGCGTTCGGATTCAACACATGACTTAATCAGAAATAGTGGGATTACCGATAAAATAACCCTAACCAACACCATGGGGGATGCGCTTAAATTATTAGCCTCGGGAAGTCATGATTTTGTGATTGCACCAAAACTTACTGGGCTCATGCTTCTTAAAGACCTTGGCATTGATAATGTGGTCTCTTTCGGTCCAAATTTGGAGGCATATGGTAAAGGGTATGCCTTTGCCGTAAAAAATGGCGACAGTGATCTACTCGAACATTTGAATAATGGCTTAGCCTTAATTAAAGCCAGTGGTGAATTCGATCGTATTTACAATAAGTGGTTTGGACATATTGATCCGAAACCGCTCATTTCTGAGGGCCTTAAAAAAGCTTTAATGGTTGCTGGAAGTCTTATAGCGATTTTGCTGCTTCTTTTCTTGTTCTGGAATGTCTCTTTACGAAAAACGGTATCTGAACGAACAAAGGAATTAGACTACGAAAAAAGGATGGCGCAAAAATACCTTCAAGTTTTAAAGGCGCTGGTTGTCGTTCTTGATAGGGAAGGGATTGTTACCCTGGCAAACAACAATATGTGTAAAGCATTGGGGTGGGAGAATAAAGAAATCGTTGGCGAAAACTGGTTTGAGAACTTTTTACCTGTAGATGCTAGGGAAGCTTCCAGAGAGGCTTTTTTAAGCTTGATGGATCAACAAGCTCCTCCAGTTGAATTCTTTGAAAATAACATCCTTCATAGAGATGGAACAGAGCGTTTGGTTGCTTGGCACAATACCATCGTTGAAGATGATGATGGGAATATTATTGGCACGCTCTCATCAGGCGAGGATGTTACTGATATTCGAAAATCTGAAGCCAAAATGAAAGTGCTGGAAGAGAGCTTTTATCAAGCGCAGAAAATGGAGGCACTGGGCACCCTCGTGGGTGGCATCGCCCATGATTTCAATAATATGTTAGCAGGCATGACTGGCAACTTGTATTTAATCAAGAAGAAGATAAAAGA
>Ga0316187_10001743_pt1 | contig 19032 bp, 14 predicted proteins | sample CroRivburrow1_MG_FD_204927 | JGI IMG/M metagenome (GOLD analysis project Ga0316187, IMG submission 204927) | Coastal sediment microbial communities from Maine, United States - Cross River worm burrow 1 | ecosystem: Environmental > Aquatic > Marine > Coastal > Sediment | place: USA: Maine...
TTCAACACTGTCTACGATCGGCAGTACCATGAGGTCCCTGCTGGTTCCAGGACGGGTCTGGTGGATCAATACCGAGCGTTCGTCGGGGGACACACTGCACAAAACCATGTCCTCTTCTCGATCGACCAGGATCTCCGTCTCACCGACTCCGCCAACAGCCTTGCGGTTGATCTCGAAGCGGCTGTTGTGCAGCGCGCTGAAGATCAGGCGGTCGCCATCTGGCGACCAGTCCAGGCCATAGTTCGACATGGTCTCGAAGGTGAAGCGGCTGCGCAGACCCGTTTCAACATCGGTCAGCCAGAGATTGCCAATGCCTCCGGGGTCGAAAATCACGGTCATCGCCTGCTGCCCGTCAGGAGACAGCGCGATGGGCCCAAATGTCGCCGGGTCGCCGATCGTGCTCAAGATGTTGCCGGAGCGATCTCTCCATTCGAGGGCGACTTCCGGGTTGAGCTCGCCACTGTTGTAGGCGAGCAGCCCGGAATCGGAGGCCGAGAAGATCCCCAGGGCAGCGCCCGAGACTGTCAAGATCCCTTCCACCAATGGAGTCGCCTCTCCCGTGAGCTCGAGTCGATCGGGGTCGAATGGCTGCGCCATCAAGGTGCTCCCGCGGGTGAATAGCAACCAGCCAGCCGAGTACTGGCCATTGGTGGGGGTCTTCACGATCTCCCGAGTGTCGGAATCGTCGAGAGACCCCAGCATCAACGCACTTTGTTGATCGGTAGCGCCACGCGCCAGGTAAAGATAGTGCTGGCCATCGGGCAGAAATCGAGGGTGGCGGTGGGAGTTGTAGATCTCCAGGTCGAGCTCCGTGATGGGAGTGGGCTCGCCGCCAGTGGCTGCAACTCGGTGAATCGGCGCATCCGCCCGGGGCGCGAAAAGGATGACCCCGTAGCGACTCCAAGTGCCTCCCTTGCCGTTTTCTGCATCACACACCGTGATCGGAGGGCCACCTTCGGTATCAATCTTCTTCAGGGTCTGGTCGACATCTGTGAAGAAGCCGAGCCAGCGTGAGTCGGGCGACCAGAATGGATAGGCGGCGCTTTCTGTTTCCGGGAGAGGCTCTGCCGTGCCTGAGTCGAGAGCCTGGACGTAGAGGCGCACCGTGCCGGTCTCATCCTGAATCGAGAACGCCATCTTCGTGCCGTCCGGCGACACCGCCACTGGGCCTGGATTCCAACCGGAAAGATAGAAGATCGACTCCTCGGGAGGCAGAATCGTGGCCCTCAGAACCCGACTCGGAACGGCCGGCTCGGAGCGCGAGAGCCACCAGACCGCCACTAGGGTCACGGCCGTCAACGCGAACAGCGCCCAGGGTAGGACCTGCTTCCAGCCGGAAGCCGGCGGTGATGCGAGTGCGGCCTTTGGGGGTTCGAAACGGGTAGGGTCTTCTAGATAGTCCTCGATGAGAATTCTGGCGTCGCCGACGGCTTGCAGTCGTTGCGTCGGTTCCTTGCGAAGACAGTGTTGCAGGAGGTCCAGGACCCTGGCTGGTGTGTTGGCCGGCAAGAGACTCCAGTCGGGTTCCTCTTTGAGGACCGCCGCGAGCACGTGGGCGGCGGTCTTGCCGGCGAACTGTTGACGGCCTGTCAACATCTCGGCCATGACGACTCCGAACGCCCAGATGTCCGCCCGCCTGTCCGCTGGCTCGCCGGCAGCTTGTTCCGGACTCATGTAGGCGGCCGTCCCCAAGAGCACGCCGGCTTGAGTCATCTGCGCCGTCAGCGTTGGCGACATTGAAAGCGGGGACTGGCTCGGATCTTGATCCGTGCCAGTCCCCGCTTTGGGATCGAGCGCCTTGGCCAGCCCGAAATCCAGCACCTTGACCTGGCCTCCTGGAGTGACCTTGATATTGGCGGGCTTGAGATCGCGATGGATTATGCCTCGCTCGTGGGCCGCTTCGAGCGCCTGGGAGATCTGCAGTCCGATCGGCATTGCTTCATCGACCGGGACCGCTCCCCGTTCGATTCGTTCTCGAAGGTCTTCGCCCTCCACCAGCTCCATGACGAGGAAGTGGATGGTAGGGCTTAGGGGCTTAGGGGCGTAGGGGCCTGGAGAAACAGGGCCTAGGGGATTAGGGGCCTGGGGGCTTAAGGGCTCCCCCTCCCGGGAGGGCGCAAGGCCCTCCCCTACATTGGCATCGGCATTCTTAGGGGCGGGGCTTGTCCCCGCCCGGGCGCCCGCAAGGGGCGCCCCTGCATCGGGATCAACGGGCTCGGCCGATTCGAAGGAATAGATCGCAGCGATATTGGGGTGATTGAGCGACGCCAGGACCTTGGCTTCGCGCTCGAAACGAGCGAGGCGCTCGGGATCCGTAGCCACGGCCTCAGGCAGCACCTTGATCGCCACCTCACGGCCCAGCTTCGTGTCCTCCGCGAGATAGACCTCGCCCATGCCGCCTTCACCGAGCTTGGCGGTGATCTTGAAATGCGAGAGAGTCGTTCCAATCATCGGTCACTTCGGTCGACAGAGGCGTCGGCGATAACGGCCGGCACACCGGTCCGGCCGCTTCAGAGGGCTGATGGGTGGTGCCAATGACGAATTGTCGGTGATTCTACACGGTGCCAGGGACTACCTGTTGGCGAGTGGAGAATCGGCAGTTCTAACGGTAGGCGGTGCCTTCGAGAAGGTGGAGTTCCTGTGAGGTGCGCAGCCGAGGAAGCTCAGTTGCTCGGGTCGCCGCGCCAGCGAATCGCCATCGCCGTGACGTCGTCGATCTGGGGAGAGCCGCTCTGGAAGGCCTGCACATCAACGAGGACGGAGTCCACGACGTCTCGCGCCGGCAGTCCGCGCAGGTCCTGGATCGAGCTTTCCATTCGCTTCGATCCGTACTCCTCACCGGCGCCGTTGCTGGCCTCGGAGATACCGTCGGTATAGAGGAAGAGGAGATCCTGCGGCTCGAGATGGTAACGCTCGGAATCGAGGAGGAGGTATTCCGACATGCCGATAGGCAAGGCCTTGGCCGGCAGCGGCGAAACCGACCCGTCGCGAACCAGCAGTGGGGGGTTGTGTCCGGCATTACAGATCTCGAGGAGGCCGTCTCCATTCAACCTCCCGGCCACGAGGGTGGCGAAGGAGTTGGCGCCGGTACTCTGGAAGAAGAGGCTGTTGGCCCGGCCCATGATCTCCGCCAGAGCCAGATCCTGGCTCACCAGGCTGCGGAAGAGAGCCTGGAGATTTGCCATCAGAATCGATGCCGCGACTCCCTTGCCGGAGACGTCGCCGAAGAGAAAGTGAAGAGCATGGCCGGTACGTCCCGGCCGGATGAGATCGATGTGGTCGCCACTGACTGCTCCGAGTGGCTCGTAGTGGTAATGGATCTGCCAGCGACCGAAAGAGAAGTTGCGCTCGGGGAGCAGGTGCGCCTGAATCTGTGCCGCGACATCGAGATCGTGCTGGAGGGCCTGCCGCTGCTCTTCGGTCAGGCACTCGATGCAGACTCGCTTCAAAGGGCCGGCGTGAAGCCGATCGTCGTGAAGAGGGTCGTCGCAGATCTCGCAAACGGCGGTGGTCATCGGCTTTCTCCCCTGGCGGCCTTCTTGAGGATCGCGATCTGTCCAGCGTGGTAGAGATTGTGCTGGATGACTCCCTGCAACATCTCGTAGACAGTGTACCGCTGACCTTCGGTCGTTTCACCTAGATCGCTGTCGCTCCATTGCAGAGCCTCGGTGCGGAGCAGCTCGTACTCGGCCCGCAAGTCGCGAACAGCTTCGGCCCAAGCGGAGGGCGAGGCGTCGGTGACGCGCGGCCAGTCTTCCTCGTCGGGGAGCGAGGCAATGGGTCGTCCCTGAAGGCGCTGGCGTACGGTCCGTTGCCAGACAGTGGTGTGGAGCACGATCTCCCAGATGGAGTGAGCGTCGGGTTGAGGGCGGAGTGCGGCGACCTCTGCGGGGATGTCGGCAAGAATCTCGCTAATCGAACAACCGTGCCAGGCATCGCCCTCGAAGGCCCTCTCCATCTGGTCGACGATCCTCTCGGTCTCTAGGATGGGGGCAGGGGTGCTGTCTGAGGGCATGGTGTAACCTCCTTAAGGTTTTAGATAGGTTAGATTATAATGAGTCGACTTATAACCTGTCAAGAGGTATTTATCGGTTATAATGACTTCGATGAGCATGGCGGAAACCAGTCACGAGTTCGAGATGACCGGGGGCGCCCTCTGCCTGGACTTCGCCAACACCCTTGGCGATCGGCCGCGCTCGACCGAAGAGCATCTCGGCGGATACGACGACCTGCTGAGGTTCAGTCGTCAGGCGGGTTCTCTGCCTGTGGAAGCCCTCGACGAGCTCGAGCATCTGTCCGAAGAGTACTCTCGAAAGGCAACGAGCGCCTTCAGGCGAGCGATCAAGGTGCGCGAAACCCTCTACCGGATCTTCGGTTGTCTTGCCTGCGATCAGGAGCCACAGCGCGAAGACATCCGGTTTCTGAACTCGGAGCTGCACAGGACTCTTCCCCAGCTCGAGATTCGAGCAAAGGACGGAGCCTTCGACTGGGTATGGGCAGGGCACGCCGATGCCTTCGACCGCCCGCTTTGGCCGGTCGTTCGCTCGGCGGCTGAGCTACTTGCCTCCGAAGATGTGACATCCGTTCGCGAATGCGCCTCGGAGACCTGCAGCTGGCTCTTCGTGGACCGCAGCCGAACCCGCCGCCGCCGCTGGTGCGACATGTCGACCTGCGGCAACCGGGCCAAGGCCCGCCGCCACTATCAGCGTCGCAAGCAGTCTCACGGATCGGAATGAAAAAACCCGGCCGACCCTTGGGGGTCGGCCGGGTCAGGTCGGGAGCGTGAGCGATCACTCCCAGAATTCAATGTCGAACGTCACGCCCTCGCCGGCTTGCAGGGTGGCTCGGATGGGCTCCAGTTGGATGACGAGCGGGTCGAGAGATGGCGCGTCGACTCGAGACACCTCAACGATCCCAGTCGCGAGATAGTCATCGCTCTCTGCCGCTTGGCGCAGCACCTGGAAGGTTATCGGATGGTGACCACGGAAGGGGGTGCCGACGACCCCTTCAAGCTCCAACTGTGCGCATCCCTTCACCTCTTCACACCGGATGCGTGCGCCGTCGATCTCCTGGCCATCGAAGAGAACAGTCGCGTTCAACAGCGAGCCATTCGCGGCGGCGAGGCTGCCGGAGATGTGAAGGGTCCAGGTAGCGTTCCCCGTGCGTGGGAATTGTGGCAATTGGGGCGCGGTGGGTCCGATATTCATCTCGTTGTCGCAACCGGCCACGACCAACGCCAGGAGAATCGGTGCCAACAGTAGGGTCCGAATGCTTCGGTGGTTGAGTTGTTTTCTCATGGTCTTTACCTCCTTCTACCTCTAGACGCGGCAGAAATGACAAGAACGCGCAGTTCATCTGCAGGGTGGTGTTTCCTCCTACCCTTTCGGGTGTTGCGTGGCCGCAGAAAGAGCAGGAGACTCATGACAAGAGGGCCTCGTCCACAGGCATAGGAAGGATGGCGATCCGGAGCCAGCGACAGTCGGTGCTTGCCGTCGTGCTATCAGTCGCAGCGGTGCTGGCGCCGGTGTGCGCCGAGGGTCAGGAGCTGGCCCAGCCGGTCGTCAACCTGCAGTTCAACTTTGCCGATCCCGGTGCCCGCAGCCTGGGTTTCGGTGGCGCTTTCGTCGGCCTGGCCGACGATGCTACGGCTGCGTTCGCCAACCCGGCCGGTCTGGTTCAGCTCGGCAGGCCGGAGATTTCACTCGAAGGGCGACGCACCAGCTATTCGACGCCGTATACCGAGGGGGGTAGGGCGGAGGGTGACCCGAGTGGACTCGGGATCGACAACACGGTCGGACTGAGGACAGCGAGATCCGAGAATGTGGTCTCGGGGATATCGTTCTTCTCAGTGGCCTATCCGCAAGGCAAGTGGTCTATCGCCTTCTTCAGGCATCAGTTGGCCAACTTCGAGTTTTTCGGTGAGACCCAGGGGCTCTTTGGTGGCGGGACATCGTGTTGTCAGCGGAGATTCTTCGATCAGCGCACCACCAACGACTTCGATTTCGTCAACCTCGGGCTCTCCGGGTCCTATCGGGTCAGCGAAACACTCAGCCTGGGGTTGGGAGTGACCTACCTCGACGCCTCACTGACCGCGGTCACCGATGCCTATGGGGTGGACGACGACTCCGTGGAGGCCCTGTTTCGGCCGAACTCCTACCTGCCGGAGCGCTGGATATTCAGTACTGTCGCTACGATCGAAGACGGCGATTGGACCCTGACGGGTGGCTTTCTGTGGCGTGTCTCGCAGCGCTGGAATATCGGGGGCGTCTACCGACAGGGGCCCGAAGTGGAAACTGGATCAGAGTTGGTGGCGGGGACGCTGGTCGACTTCGGAGTGCCGCCCGGAGAAGTGATCTTTCGTTCACCGAGGGTCGGGGTGGAATTTCCCTCGGTCTTCGGCCTGGGATTCGCGTACCGAGCCCCGGACGATCGCCTGACCGTGAGCTTCCAGTGGGATCACATCGGGTATTCGAGCATCGTCGAGAGCCTCGAGCTCGACGACCAGACGGTCGACGATGCCGATGAGCTCCATCTGGGTGGCGAGTATGTATTTCATCGCTCAACGACGCTGATCGGGGTTCGCCTCGGGGCGTGGCTGGATCCCGATCACCAGCTGAGAGCGACGGTTGACGATCCCTTCACCCGGGCCCTACTGCCGCCCGGAAGCGACGAGATGCACTATGCCGGGGGGGTCGGTCTGGCCTTCAAGCGGTTTCAGATCGATTTCGGTATCGATTTCTCGGATCAAGTCGATACGGCCTCGATTTCCGCGATCTACAGCTTCTAGACCGGCGGCACCCTCCTCTCAGATGGTTTCGAGAGCGGAGATACCTCGGCCTGGTCGACGGCAGTGCCTCGAGGATGCGATGCGTCAGGGGATGACGGCCGACCACTGAGACAGGTCGCCAGATTCGAATCCATCCGCGAACACCTCAGGGGGTACCGCTGAGACATGGAGAAGCGCGTCTGCCACCGTCACATTGCGGTCCGAGTCCATGGCTCCCATCCTGATGGTGACCGAATCGTGGTCCAGAATTCCGCCGGCAGGCTGCCCCTCGGTGGAGAACACCCCATTGCTGGCGGCCGCATCGGGGTATACGCCATCGTCGTGGGCGGGGATGTTGAAGTACATGGGGAGGATGTTGGAGTTGTTCTCGAGCATGCCCTCGAGAAGCTCGTCCGTCGCGGTCTCTTCAACGTCGCTCAAGCCCTGCGGATCGGATACCTGCGACGTCAGGATCACCCGTGCGGCCGGATCGTCATTGGGCATGTACGGCGGGTCGAACACCATGTTGTGGATGATCGGTGCGGGTGAGACCGGAGCGACAGGGTTCAGATCACCGACGTAGAGGCTGAGGAGGTCGTGGCGGAAGCACACCCTCGACCCGTCGTCGCTGATCACTGGATCCCAGGTAGAGGCGATCGCAATATTGTTGACGTCCCAGGCGGGAAACAGATCGAGACCGCCGGTGCCGTCGGTCTGGGTCAGCCGGCCGCCGCCTGCCTCGGTGTCGTAGTAGAACATCCGATCGCCCAACAGGGTCAATGTGTTGCCACCGACGTTGAACCCTCGGGGCTCGAGCTCGGTCGAGTCGCTGCCGTCGGGGTCGATCGAGAACCAGCTGACACCGTTGTTGAACGCAATCGTGCTGCCGTCGCCACTGATCGCCGGGTAGTCCTCGATATTGGTGTCCAGGGTCAATTGGCACTGGTCGCCCAGCCCACAGTCTTGACCGTCCTCCTTGGCGAAGAGGTCGGTAATGGTCACCAGAACTCCTGGCGGGGGCTCCCAATAGCCCATGAGGGTGAAGGCAATCTGGCTGCCGTCATCGGACACGTCGAACGTGGCCACCGCCCAGCCCTTGAGCCCACCGTTGCGCAGCACAGCCTCGTCGTCCACCACCAGCGACGGCGTGCCACCGGTGTGGTGCACCCGCCAGATATCCTGGCGATCTTCTTTGAAGTACGCATATTGGCCGTCCCATGTGGTGCGTACAAGAGGACGGGCAACGCTGGGAGTGATGTCCGCCCAGTCGTTCGTATCCAAGATTTCGCTGATCGTTCCGCTTTCGACCTTGTAAATGCGATGCTGAGTCCAGGGAGTGACGAAGAAGGCTCTCGAGCCGTCACGGCTGATGGCGAGATCGGCCGGCAAGATCTGCTCCGCTGAATTGTCGGGGTCGGTCGGCAGCAGGATGCCAGTGAGGTTCGAGCCGTCCGCGTCCACCAGATAGATCTTCTTCTCGTTGGTGTCCGACTGACGACCGTAGAAGACGACAGTGGACCCATCCCCACTCATCGTAGCGTCTTCGATCACCAGATCGATTCCAGGACCGAAGAAATCGTCGCCATCGACGATTCTGACGTAGGAGGCCCTGAAATCAATGCTGGCGGAGTGACCAGGGGTTACAGCAAGGACTGCGGCTACCAGAGGAACGGCCCAGACGAACAGAACAACAAGGCGACGGATCATCGTGCCACCTCCATACCGAAAGCCGAGCCGATGTCGGTATTATGATGAACCTTGGCCCGCGATACAACGGATCGCCCGCTGGCCCCGGAAAACAGCCTGCCGGCTATAATCTCTGGCCGTGATCTCCCCTGACACCCTGGCCCCGATCGCCGCTGAATGAGCGGCAGGAGTTTCTCGATGCGTGCAAAGCGGCTGACGCGGTGGCTCGTTCTTTCGGCTCTCGGGTTGGTTCTCGCCTCGAGCGCTGGTGCCGACTCCCTCGGCAGCTCCCAGGAAGTTCTTCGCCAGGCGGTCGAGCGTCTCGAGGTCGAGGGAGCGTTCGACTTCGGGGACACACGGCTGGCGGCGACTCGCCTGATTCCCGTGCTCTACGAGCGCCTCAAATTCCAGCTGGCATGGACTCGATCGGAGATGCTCGAAGAGCTCCTGTCCGCGGTGCGCGGTGCCGCCGGCCACGGCCTCGACCCCCGTGACTATCACCTGGCGGCGATCGAATCCAGGTTGGCGCGAGGCGACTGGGAGTCGGTCGATCCAACGGTGCGGGTGGACCTGGATCTGCTGCTCACCGACAGCCTGGCCCGCCTCGTCTTCACCCTCCACTTCGGCAAGCTGAATCCGACACAGTTGGATCCAGAGTGGAATCTGAGTCGAACATTCGAGGGTATCGACGCGGTGAAGCTCTTCGAAGACGTGCTGAAATCGGGAGAGATCCAACAGGCGGTCGACCAGGCGGCGCCGCAGGGAGCGTACTACTCACGCCTGCTCCCGGCCCTGGCCGAATACCGGGCCATCGAGGCGGCGGGTGGCTGGCCGATCGTCGAAGACGGGCCGGCTCTCGAGCTCGATGTCGTGGACTCCCGGGTCCCGACGCTGCGCAGCCGACTGGCAGCCGTCGGCGACCTCGATGCCGGCCCAGAGGACTCGGCCGAGCGCTATGACAAGACTCTCGAAGCCGCGGTCATCGCCTTTCAGACGCGACACGGGATCGAGTCCGATGGCATCGTCGGCTCGCAGACGCTGGAGGAGCTGAATGTCCCCGTAGAGCACCGCGTCGACCAGTTGCGGGCCAGCCTCGAGCGCGCCCGCTGGGTCTTCCGCGATCTGGTCGACGATCTACTCGTCGTGGATATCGCCGGCTTCGAGCTCCACCTGTTTCGCCAGGGGGCCGAGATCTGGACCACCCCGGTGCAGGTTGGTCTTCCCTATCACTCGACGCCGATCTTCAAGTCGCAGATGACCTACCTGGTCTTCAATCCGACCTGGACCGTGCCGCCGGGGATCCTGCGGCGAGAGACCCTCCCCAAAGTGCGAAGGGACCCGACCTATCTGGCAACGGAGAACATGAGTGTCGTCGCCGCTTCGGGCCAGCTCATCGATCCAGACACCCTCGACTTGAACGGCCCGTTTCCCTACACCATCCGGCAGGAGCCTGGCCCGAACAACGCTCTCGGGCGCGTCAAGTTCATGTTCCCGAACCCCTACATGGTCTATCTTCACGACACTCCGTCGAAGACGCTCTTCGGCAAGGCCTCGCGGGCCTTCAGTCACGGCTGTATCCGGGCGCAGGATCCTCTACGTCTCGCCGAGATCCTGCTGGAGGCTTCGCCGGAGTGGGACGAGGCCGCGATCGAGCGCACCCTGGCTTCGAACAAGACCACGACCGTCCTGCTGCCGGAGCCGCTGACCGTGATGCTGCTCTACTGGACCGCCGAGGTGAGCGAGGACGGCACCGTGGTGTTCAAGAAGGACATCTACAATCGGGATGCGGCGGTCATCCGGGGTCTCAACGACCCCTTCGAGTTCAGCCCACCCCACGATCTACCTGAAGATCTGGTCGGTCGCTGAGGCTCCGTCGGCAGGACCTTGAGAGCTACTTTGCGATCCAGCTCGGTGTCCTCGGCGAGATAGACCTCACCCATGCCGCCTTCGCCCAGCTTGGCTGTGATCTTGAAGTGAGAAAGAGTAGTGCCGATCAAGTCTAGCGATTGTAATGCAACGGCGGAGTCCGCGATTCTTCAGGGTCCGTCGAAGCTGCTGACCATCAGCTGGGTGAACTCGGGATCGCTCTGGAAGGCGGAGAACTCTGGCGCCCGACGGAACTCCTCCCTGGGGTAGCCGGCCTTCATGGCTCGTTCGGCGTGCCCGAGCATGTTCTCTCGGTCTCCGGCCAGGGCGTAGATCTGAGCTGCAGAGTAGAGGAGCTCGGGCTCGTCTGGAGCGCTCACATTCTTGTCCAAGACGCCATTGATGCCGTCGATCGCCTCCTCGAAACGGCCGACCTTGGCCAGTAACAGCGCCTTCATTCCCTGGAACTCGAGTCGGTCTCCACCGGCCGCTAGTCGGCGGTCACAGCTTTCGATCGCCTGTAGGTACCAGGTGCGGGCCGACTCTGGATCGCCGAGCTTGGCGTAGACGTCGCCGATGTTGTTCTGCACTGTCGGATACCCGGGTTCCAGCTCGTCGGCCTTGAGGTAGGCCGCCAGCGACTCTTCCATTTGGTCGAGATAGTAGTAGGCGGTGCCCAGATTGGTCGCGACCACCTCGTCGGGCTGTAGCTCCAAGGCGCGGTGATACAGCGGTACGGCCTCGAGGTAGCGGCCGGAGTAGAGGTATACGTTGGCCAGGTTGTTCATCGTCGATACGTTGCCGGGTGCGTACTCGAGTACCCGCTTGAACTCGAGGGCGGCCTCATCCAACTCCCCCATGCGCAGGAGGGCCGTGCCCAGGGAGTAGCGTGCTGTGATGGCGCCTCCATCCATCTCGACGGCTTGCCGCAGCTGGCTCAAGCCCTCTTCCCGACGACCCTGCTCGAGCAGGGCCTGTCCATGCAGAACGTGGCTGCGGACATTGGAGGGATCGATGATCATGGCGTGCTGGGCCGCCTCGGCAGCTGCCTCGCCGTCACCTTCCAGCATGCTCAGCTCGCCTCTGGCCAGCCAGGCCTGTTCCAGGGCGGGATTGGCGCTCAGTGCCTTGTCGGCGAGCTCGAGGGCTTCTGTACGTCGCTCTTCCTGGGGGTACTCATCTTGCATCCCTGCCAGGAGATGTGCCATCTCGGCTTGGAGAAAAGCGTTGTCCGGCTCGATCTCGAGGGCCCGGCGCAGCGTCTGCTCGGCGAGCTGCAGCCTCGCCAGAGTGGCGCCGTCCTGCGAGTATTTCCGGCTCTGCTCGAGCAACACCTGAGCCTCGGAACTCACTTCCGGCTGCGACGGCGGCGCGGCTCGGCTACCCAGAAATCCCTGTGAGCGCAGGAGGAAGAAGGCGGCTACCAGTGCGATTGCAACGGCTGTGGAGATGGCAGCAGCAGTCAGCGATCGCCTGGAAAGTGCCGGCGTCGAAGGCTGATGTTGGGCCGCGACCTCGCTCTGGACCCTGCTGGACAGTCCGCTCTCCGTCTCTCGGCGCAAACTCTGTAGGGCGTTGCGGAGCTCCTTGGCCGACTGGTACCGCCGCTCGGGATCCTTCTCCAGACAGGTTTCGATGATCCGTCCGAAGTGGCGAGGGAGGTCCTGCTTGATCTCTGAGATCGGCGGCGGCGTGTCGCGAAGAATGCTCGAGGCCAGGGCGATCGAGCTGGTACCCTCGAAGGGACGACGACCGGTCGCCAACTCGTAGAGTAATACGCCGACCGAGAAGATGTCCGCTCGATGATCCACCGGTAGACCTTCGAGCTGCTCGGGAGGCATGTACGGGGCGGTCCCCAGGATCGTGCCATCGCCGGTCAGGGGCGATGAGGTCGGAGCCAACGCGGTCTCATCCTGGTCGCTCAGGGGAACCGGGCTGTTCAGGCCCAACTTGGCCAGACCGAAGTCGAGGACTTTGACGCGCCCCTCTTTGGTCAGCATGATGTTGGCCGGTTTGAGATCGCGATGGACGATGCCTCTCTCGTGCGCTGTCGCCAGTGCATCGGTGAGCGGGACCGCGATATCGAAGATCTTGGAGAGCGGAAAACCATCGGCAGGTAACAGGCGCTCGAGATCGTTCCCTTCGACCAGTTCCATGGTCAGGAATTGGAGGCCATCGGCTTCTTCGACCGAGTGGATGGTGACGATGTTCGGGTGGTTGAGCGAGGCGACCACCTTGGCCTCGCGCTGAAACCGCTCGAGGCGCTCCGGATTGGCCGCCATGTCCGAGGGCAGGATCTTCAAGGCCACCCGACGCCCGAGCTTGGTGTCCTCGGCAAGGTAGACCTCACCCATCCCGCCGATACCCAGCGTGGCGGTGATGTTGAAGTGAGAAAGGGTGGTGCCGATCATGGAGATTCAGCTCGCCGACATCGACTTGTCGCTCCTGGCGGCGCTGGGAGATTGTACTGCATCTCAGGCCAGGGCCTTGGGGAGAATCCCTTTGCCGGCTGCGTCAGAGTTGGAAGCCAAAAGAGGAGATCACCGAGGCTCGGCTTGGTGCTGGATTAGTGGGACCCAGAAGTGGGAGCGACCGGCAAGGCTTCGGTTTCCAAGCTCGACAGATTGACAATGTGGCTTGCGTGGTCGATATCGATCCCGACAAGAGCTCCTTCGCTGTCGAGGTCGAGGTTGACTCCCGGCGCAACCTCTCGAACCTGCGCACCAGGCCGCTCGGCGAGGTCGATGTAGAGAGAATCAGTCTCGGGGTAATAGTGCAGCCGCATCAGATTTCCTCGCCGAAGTGCCTGTCGAAGAAGGCGTTGTGAACAGTTACGCCGTCCTCGAGTGTGACAACGCGCAGATAGTGTTGTGCCTCGGGCACCCAGACCCAGTATCTCACACGGCCGTCCAGCTGAGTCGCCCTGGCCAGGGGATCTTCGATCACTTTGCGACACCGTTCCCGCCGGATATAGGACCGCTTTCGCAGGACCTGTTCTTCGAAATAGCGAGTGGTGCGCAGCGCACAATCCCAAATGAGGGCCTGGTCCTATGGACGGATTCGGTGGGCTCGGTCTGGCGGAGGACCCTTGCTGCCTCGTACCCGCTTGGTATGCAGTAGAATCCGGAAAATTCCGCGATAGCGAGGCAAGAGGCCCGGTCGCCACTGTGGTTCGTCGAGGTGACGGCCGCATCAAGAGGAGTCGCGCATGATTGGAACGACGCTGGCGCATTTCAAGATCACCGGCAAGCTGGGTGAAGGCGGCATGGGAGAGGTCTACCGTGCTGAAGACAGCAAGCTCGGGAGAGAGGTGGCGATCAAGGTACTGCCCGAGTTGGTGGCCGGCGACGCGGAGCGAATGGCCCGCTTCGAGCGTGAAGCCAAGCTGCTCGCCGCCCTCAACCACCCCAACATCGGCGCCATCTATTCGATCGAACACGCGACGCCCGATTCGGTCGAAGGCAGTGAGGCAGTGGGGCAGCGGAGCAGTGAACAGCCACAAGATCAGGCGGGGGAGGGGGAGCCCCCAAGCCCCCAGGCCCCTAAGCCCTTAGGCCCTTCCGTTCACTTCCTCGTCCTCGAGCTCATCGAAGGGGAATCACTCTCCGAGATGCTCGCTCGGGGGCCGCTCGGCCTCGAAAAGGCACTTCAGGTTGGACAACAGGTGGCGCTGGCCTTGGAAGCCGCCCACGACAAGGGGGTCATCCATCGTGACCTGAAGCCCGCCAACGTCATGCTGACCCAGAATGGCAGCGTCAAGGTGCTGGACTTCGGGCTGGCCAAGGCCTGGGACGTGGAGGAGACCTCGGGCAGCGCGCCGTTGATCAGCCGCTCGCCGACCCTGACCCAGGGCATGACCGAGGTTGGCGTGCTTCTTGGCACCGCCGCCTATATGAGCCCGGAGCAGGCGCGAGGCAAGCCCGTCGACAAGCGAGCCGACATCTGGGCTTTCGGCGCCGTGCTGCTCGAGACTCTAACCGGGCGCAAGGCTTTCGGTGGCGACACGATTACCGACATGATCGCAGCAGTGGTGGCGCGGGAGCCAGAGTGGGAGAGACTGCCGGCCGACACTCCTAAAGCGGTGACTCGCCTGCTGCGCCGCTGCCTCGAGAAGGACCAGGAGCAGCGGCTGCGCGACATCGGCGATGCCAGGTTGGAGCTCGAGGAGATGCTGGCCAATCCAGAAGGCCTGCACACGGAGCCCGAGGCAGTGGCAGCATCTTCGAAGACGAGCCTGCTGTGGAAAGTGGGCACGGCCGTGCTCGCTCTGTTGGCGGCCGGACTGGGCTTCGCTCTCTGGCGGGCCAGCCAATCGGAGCCGCCAGCGATCACCCGCGCCTTCATCCCGGCTCCGGCTGGCGGCGATTTCGATCTTGGAACCGACTACCCGGCGCCAGTAGCCGTCTCACCGGACGGGCGCACCCTGGTCTTCGGAGTGCAGGAAGAGGAAAGGAGTAAGCGCCTTTGGGTGCGTGATCTCGACGACCTCGAGGCTCGACCCCTGGCTGGCACCGAGGGAGCCTTGTACCCGTTCTGGTCGCCTGACAGCCGCCACATCGGTTTCTTCGCCCAGGGCAAGCTCAAGAAGATCGAAGTCGCCGGCGGGCCGGCAATGAGCCTCTGCAACGCAGCCAACGGCAAGGGAGGCACCTGGAACGAGGATGGGGTCATCGTGTTCGCGCCGTCGCACACGACGAATCTACAGAGGGTGTCGGCCGCTGGAGGTGAGCCAGCGGATGTCACCGCGGTCGACCCTGAGAAGGGCGAGGACAGTCACCGGCATCCGCGCTTTCTGCCGGATGGGGAGCACTTCCTCTACGCCGCCCGGGTCGGTTTTGGAGGGCAGAGCGAGAACAGTCGGGTGATGATCGGCTCGCTGTCGGGTGAGTCGCGAGAGCTGATGCCCGGCGCCTCCAACGCCGAGTTCGTGGCCGGACACCTGCTCTACGTCTACGAGCGCACCTTGATGGCTCGACCCTTCGACGCCGAGCGACTCGAGCTCACGGGAGACGCCTTCCCGATCGCCGAGGAGATCTGGGGCGACCAGGGAGCCCTGCTGGGTGTCTTTTCTGCCAGCGAGAATGGAGTGCTCGCCTACCAGACCGGTACGCCGCGTGAGGACGTGGATTCTCAGTTGCAGTGGTTCGATCGCTCGGGCCAGTTGCTGGGTGAGGTAGGAACACCTGATCCTTATGCCGAGGCGAACATCTCACCGGATGGAACCACGGCGGTGGTCAACATCAGGGACGCGGGAAGCGCGAATCGGGATCTCTGGCTCGTCGATCTCGAGCGTCAGCTCAAGACGCGGTTCACTTTCGATGCGGCCCAGGACTGGATCTCGGTCTGGTCACCAGACGGTACCAGGATCGCGTTCAGCTCCGAGCGAACCGGCTCCGGGGATCTCTACATCAAGTCGGTGACAGGTGGAGGCGAAGCAGAGCTGCTTTACGACGACAACACGCAGAAGTTCCCGGCTTCCTGGAGCAGCGACGGTCGCTATCTGTTCTACGAATCGTGGGGCACTGACGGGGCGTCGAACCTGTTCGCTCTCGATCTCGACGAAGGCGGCGAGCCGATGGCGATACAGCCCGCGGAGTTCACCCAGAGAGTGCCGGTGATCTCGCCCAACGGCCGATGGCTCGCCTACGTCAGTGACGAATCTGGCCACGACGAGATCTATGTCACAGCCTTTCCCGAGGGGGGCCGCAAGTGGCAGGTCTCCACCGAGCACACCCTCTACGCGCGATGGGGGAGTGATGAAGAGCTCTTCATGATGGGCCCCACAGGCGTGTTGCAGGTAGCAGACGTCGATGGCTCGGGCGACACGTTTCGGATTGGTCCCATCCGCAAGGTCGGCGAGTTCAGTGTCCAGTCCCTCGGGTTCGATTTCGACCTTTCGGCCGACGGTCAGCGACTCCTTGTTGCTTCAGTTCTCGAGGAGGAGGGACAGGGCGCCAAGATGGACCCCCTGACTCTCGTGCTGGGCTGGACCGCGGACCTCGCGCGGCCGTAGGGACCCGGCCCTCGCCATCACTGGGTCCTGGCGAACCAGGGCTTGGGGGCGTAGGGGCTTAAGGGATCCGATCGATCGATCCTAGGTGGGGACTTGCCTCCTCCAGACCGAGGGGGCTTTCAAAGCCGCCCGGAGTCGAGTCCGAGCGTGGTAGGGTTTCCAGGACTTTTCAGAATCAAGAAAAAAGGAGGAGCGGTATGACTGCTGCCGAGTCGACTGGAACCGGGGCTCGCCCCAAAGCACCAGTTCACCTGTGGATCGTTGGCGTACTGGCCCTGCTATGGAATTTCATGGGTGCGTTCGACTATCTGGCCACCCAGCTGAAGCTCGAGTCCTACATGGGCAGCTTCAGTGAAGAACAGCTGGAGTATTTCTACGGCATCCCGGCATGGGCCGTGTCCGGTTGGGCCATTGCAGTTTGGATCGGCCTCGTGGGCACTGTTGGACTACTCTTGCGCCGCAAGTGGTCGGTTCTGGCGTTCGCCGTCTCCCTGGCTGGTCTCGCCATCAGCTCGATCTACACGCTCATTCTGTCCGATGGGCTGAAGATCATGGGAGGGACCGGAACGATCATGACCGTCCTCATTTGGGTCATCTCGATCTTCCTGGTCTGGTATTCCAAGCAGCAGGCGAAGGCTGGAATTCTCACCTAGCCTGGTTGTGAGCGGGTCGAGTCTCGTTGTCGCGGTCGCGCTGATCTGCGTGGTTGCCGGCAGCATCGCTGCCGGTGGGGAGCTTCTGGAGATGAACGATTTCGCTGAACGCTACGCTGCGGCTTGGTGCGGCCAGGATCCGGCCAGTGTGGCCTCATTCTTTTCCGAGGACGGTTCGCTGACCATCAACGGCGGTGAGCCATCCGTGGGTCGCGAGGCCATTGCAGAGGCGGCCCGCGCGTACATGACCGCCTTTCCAGATCATGTGATCCATTTCGACAAGCTGGAGGAAGCCGACGGTCGGGTGCGCTTCCACTGGACTTTCGAAGGCACCAACACCGGTCCCGGAGGAACCGGAAACCGGGTCCGTTTCAGCGGCTACGAGGACTGGCTGATCGGAGACGACGGCCTGATCCAGGATTCACAGGGCAACTACGACGAAGCCGACTACCATCGCCAGCTCCAGGCAGGCCCGGCAACAGAACAGTCACGTGCGGCTCGATGAGGTCGACTGTAGGGTCGTGCCGTCGCCGAATCCCGTCGACCAGCACCCGATCTACCCTGGGATAGAAGACCAATGCGCGATGCATGACTTTCGGATCTACCGAGCTACTCGAAGCGGGAGGTCATCTGGCCGAAGCGTACTGGTTTCAGCTCGTGAAGATGTAATTCGCGAACGAAGTCGAGATTGCCGAACAGACGATCATGGCCCCGCGTCCACTTGAGATACCGGAGCTTTCGCCTCCATCGGGCCTTCTCTTCCGCTGTCGAAGTGCGTCGCTCGCCGGCCACCCCGACAAGTCGAAATGCCGGTGGGCTAGTGAAATGGCCGGCGATGAGGGATCGCGCCCACAGGCTGGAGCTCGAGATCACCCCAAGGACGGCGACGGCGCTGCCACGGTCCAGGTTCTTCGACAGCTGCCGGGCGAAGACCTCGAAGAAATAGGCTTCGCCGGGCTCCCCGAGAATCAGAGATCCGATCGGAGTGACGTGAGGGGTGCCATCAGCATTCGTCGTTGCGATCGCGAAGTGCAGAGAGCTGCCGAATACCTTGCCGGCATGAGCCCTGAGTTGGTCCCACTGCGCGCGGTCAATCGCCATCTGCACGTCCCCTGCTGGCGCGGCCTGTGCGGGCAATCACTCGTCTTCGTCGGCCGAGGGTCCGTAGAGGGCAGGTAGAGGCACGTCATTCAGTCGCAGACAAACCGTGAGCTGGCCTCGGTGGTGGATCATGTGGTTCATGATGAAGCTGCGAAGCACGGCGATCCTCGGAAAGGTGAGGACCTCCTCGCCGGCTTTGAGCAGGGACCAGGTGGCCATGAGCTCTTCGTCGCTGGCGTTGGCGATGGCCTCACGGGCCGCTGCGACGTTGGCGTCGAACATCTCGAGGGCACTCGCGACGGTCTCCACCGGTTCTTCCTTGACCGGTTCCTCGCCCTCCGGCTGCATGTCGAAGCTGGACTCGTTAATCGTCATCACGGTCCACTTCGGCATGTTGGCCATGTGCGTCAGCATGCCCCGCAGATCGAAAGACTTCTCGTGAGGGCTCCAGTCGAGCTTGTCGGCGGGGACTCGCTCCAGGGTCTTGCGGGTATTGGCCATCTCGTGGTCGAACTCGGGTAGTAGCGCTTGGGCTATCGACATTGACTCCTCCTTGTTGTCCGAATGAGGAAGGGTAGCACTGTGCGATGGCGGCAGCGAGACAGGACGCCCCTACAGAACGGCCGGAAGGAACGCCCGGCTGCCTCAACCCTTCTTCACTGCACTTTCGTTTCCCAGTTGCTGTGCTGCAGGAAGCGGGTGACGTTGCCGGCGTCGTCGACCTCGAAGAAGAATTCTTCGCCAAGGGATTTGTCGTCTTTGCGCACTCGGCGAAAGGTGTGATCATCGACCTTCTCGAGCTCGAAGAGGCTCTTTTTCGGATTGCGAGTCCCCAAGCCGAGAACGGCGAGTCCATCCTTCCAGCGTAGGATCGCGGTTTGGCCCCAGGCGGAGTCGTAGACGCCAACATAGCGGGCCAGATCCGGGTCCCAATCGGGAAGATCGTC
>Ga0316187_10001744_pt1 | contig 19024 bp, 22 predicted proteins | sample CroRivburrow1_MG_FD_204927 | JGI IMG/M metagenome (GOLD analysis project Ga0316187, IMG submission 204927) | Coastal sediment microbial communities from Maine, United States - Cross River worm burrow 1 | ecosystem: Environmental > Aquatic > Marine > Coastal > Sediment | place: USA: Maine...
TCACCGCGTGCTTTACTCCGCCAATCGCCCTGCCCGCTGCGCGCTCCCTGCCCCGCAGTCCCCATTCGGTAGCGGACATTTCTAACTGGCAGAACCACCGGACACCAACGTCTGGTTTTGACATCGGACCTCCGCCTGCTCGCAGAAACTGAAGAGCAGGTCCGGGGTCTGATGCGCAGAGACCACCTTCGCCTCGTACCGGACTCGCGAGGGCCGCCGCAACACCTACGAAGTGAACGGCGCCCTACCGCTGCGGCATGCGGTCGAGGGGCATCAGACTCTGAAGGCACTGATCAGACTGATCCTAGAGGAGGTCGGGTGCTAGTCTGCGCCGAAGAGCTGCGTACGGGCCGCTTCACAAATCGCACTGACGGCCTGGTGCTTCAGCCGCCGCTCTGACGAGATCGCGTAGAACCGCGCTCGAATCTCATCGGTGCGACCGATGACGTGTACGCCGTACTGCTGCTTGACTTCCGCCTCGACGACCGAGGGGACGGGAAAGAGGCCCACGCCATCCTGGCCGAACGTTTTCATCAGCGCGCTATCGTCGAATTCCGCGACCACGTCAGGTCGCAGCTCGTAGCTTTCACACCACTGCCTAATCGCACGGCCCACCGACGTGCCCTCGGCAGGCATCAACATCGGAGCGCCTGTGAGGGATTGTGGGAACGTGCGACGGAGCTTGGGTGCGAGCTTCCGGTGAGCGAAAAAGGTCATGCCGCACTCACCGAGGAGGTGGTTGAACGCCTTGACGCCGCTGCTCGGCGGGCAGGGCGTGTCGGAGAGCACGACGTCGAGGGAATGTGTGGCAAGCCCTCCAAGAAGCCGGTCGAACCGGTCCTCTGAGCATGCGAGGCGCACGGGCACCTGTAGCCGGAGCGCGGGGTCGAGCAGATTACGCACGACGAGCTTTGGCATGACGTCGCTGATTCCGACCGATAGTCGCAGCGGTCGGCCCGTCGGTTGTCCTTCGAGGGCGTCGACGAGCTCGTTACCGAGCGAGAAGATCTCGTCTGCATAGCGATAGGCAAGCTGCCCCGCCTCGGTGAGCTCCAGCTTGCGATGACTGCGGTCGAAGAGCTGGTACCCGAGCGATTCCTCGAGCTGTTTGATTTGGACGCTGACTGTGGGGTGCGCAAGCCGCAGGCGCCGACTCGCGGCTTGGATGCCGCCCTCGCGTACGGCCGTCCAGAAGTAGAGGAGGTGGTGGTAGTTGAGCCATTGCATGACGCCGATTCCGTTCTGTAGAGTTTGTCTACATAATGGAACCATATTATCTAGATAGTCAACATGTTGGGAGGGCCTGTGCCTCCTCAAAACCTCGTTGACGGCACAATCGTTGACGTTTCCACGCTCGGGGTCAAGCTCGCCTACCCCGATGATTGACCTGCTGTATGCCCTGTTCGCGACCGCCCGATCGAGCCTGAAGTCGCAGCGCGAGCTCGCTCTCGAAAACCTCGCCTTGCGACAACAGCTGGCCATTCTGCATCGCAAGAGCAAACGCCCCAAGCTCCACAAACCCGACATCCAGATCTTGCAGGAGCAACGCGTGACCGCCTGTGCCTCCTCAGAACCCCGTCGACGCCACAATCGTTGATGTTTTCGCGCTTGGGGTCGAGCTAGGCAACCCCGATGCTTCACTTGCTGTACGCCCTGCTCGCAACCGCCCGATCGAGCCTGAAGCCGCAGCGCGAGCTCGCGCTCGAGAACCTCGCCTTGCGACAACAGCTGGCCATTGTGCAGCGCAAGACTAAACGCCCCAGGCTGACCCAAGCGGACCGCGCATTCTGGGTCGTGTGCCTCCTCAGAACCTCGTCGCGCGCATAATCGTTGACGTTTCGGCGCTTCGGGTCAAGGTCGCCTACCCCGATGATTGACTTGCTCTATGCCCTGCTCGCGACCGCCCGATCGAGCCTGAGGTCGCAGCGGGACCTTGCTCTCGAAAACCTCGCCTTGCGACAACAGCTGGCCATTGTGCAGCGCAAGACCAAACGCCCCAGGCTCACCCAAGCGGACCGCGCATTCTGGGTCGCCCTCTGCAGCCTGTGGCCAGACTGGCACGACGCTCTGATCATCGTGAAGCCCCAGACCGTGATCGGCTGGCATCGCAAGGGCTTCAAGCTCTACTGGACCTGGAAGAGCCGACGCAGAGGCGGACGTCCACCGATCGATGCGGAGATCCGAACGCTCATCCGTCGAATGGCCCGCGAGAACCCGACTTGGGGAGCGCCTCGCGTTCACGGTGAGTTGCTTATGCTCGGCTTCGAGGTCGGAGAAGCCACAGTGTCGCGCTACATGCCGCGTCGGCGAAAGCCGCCGTCGCACTCCTGGCGTTCGTTTCTCCGGAATCACACCAATGATCTCGTTTCCATCGACTTCTTTGTCGTTCCCACAGCCACGTTTCGCATCCTGTACGTGTTCCTCGTGCTCGAGCACGAGCGCCGCCACATCGCGCACTTCAACGTCACCGATGGTCCGTCAGCGCAGTGGACAGGCCAGCAATTGGTCAACGCCTACCCCAACGACTCGGCGCCCAGATACGTCATTCGGGACCGAGACAAGATCTATGGCGCGAACTTCGTTCGTCGAGTGCGTGCGATGGGGATCGAGCAGGTCCTCACCGCGCCGCAGTCCCCGTGGCAGAATCCGTACTGTGAGCGCGTGATCGGTACCCTTCGGCGGGACTGCCTCGACCACGTCATCGTTCTCTCAGAGCAGCACCTGCGGCGCATCCTGCGCAAGTACCTCGAATACTATCATGGATCCCGAACCCACCTGGCGCTCGGCAAGGACACGCCCTTACCCCGCGAGCGCGAGTCCATAGATGGAGGGAAGGTCGTCGCTCTCCCGATGGTCGGCGGGCTGCATCATCGCTACACACGACGCGCAGCGTGAGCCAAAGCCTCGATCCCACACGACGTCAGGCATGAGCATGAGCTGCGCGCACTGCGCGAGGCTAAGGCGCATGCCGCGCTCGATTCGCGCGCATGTCGAGCCGTCGGCAACGCATGTGAGGGTCCGAACTCTGTCCGCTGGGTCACTTTCGCCATCATCGCGGCTCACATCTCGCGACGGACAACGTTCTGAGGAACGACAGGCTACGTAGGGAATACCACTCAGCTCTCTGCAGCGATGGCTCGGTCACCCGGATCCCTGACTCCCGCGAACGGACGTCTCCATCGTTGCTCGGGCCAGACCGGCCGAATTTCTGGTCAATCGAGGTATGGTCGTGTGAAAACTAGAAACCGCGCCTGCGGGGTCACGCAGCAGCGCCAACTCACCCGGAGGATTCCGATGGACCTCGACGACACCCAGAGCCAACTGCTCTCCGTACTTACGCAAGCCAAGCAAGGCTTCGTCGCTGCGCTTCCCGATCTCGCGACCGCCGCGATCGTCCTCGTTCTCGGGTGGTGGATGGCTTGGTCCCTACGAAAGGTGGTCCGGCGGGTCTTCGGAGGGCTGGCGGCGAAGATGCCGCCCGGCGCAACCCGGGCTGCTTGGACCGAAGCGGTGGACGAACGGAACGCCGGCAACGCAGCTGCGAACGGTGTCTATTGGTTGGTGTTGCTGACAGCGCTGATGGTGGCGGTCGACGCCCTGGGCCTTCCCGTGTTTAGCAAGTGGTCGGGAACCCTGGCCAGCTACTTGCCGAAAGTCGTCATCGCGGTGGGCCTCGTGTTTGGCGGGGTCGTCGCAGGCCGCGTGGCACGGAGCGCCGTCATGAGGACCGCACGCCGATTGCCTCCGTCACAAGCGCGCAGCCTTGCCCGGCTCACCCAAGTGTCGATCGTGGTCGCCCTGATTCTCATCGCCGCCGGGCAGCTGGGCGTTGATACTTCGTTCCTGACGGCTGCGTTTCTGATCGTGCTTTCGGCAACGCTCGGTGGTGCGGCGCTCGCGTTCGGTTTGGGGGCTCGGGACGTGATGGCCGACATTCTCGCCATGCACTACGTCCACAAGTCATACCGCCCCGGCCAAGTTGTTCGCGTGGGATCGGATCAAGGACGCATCCTCCGAATCACCCACACCGGCGTCGTTCTCGAGAGTCAAGACGGAGAGACGGCGATTCCGGGTCGACACTTCGTTGGCGAGCGATGTGTGCTTCTGAGTCAGGAGGAAGAACGTGAATCTTGAAGCGAGACTGCTGGGCACCTTCGCGACCGCGCATCCAGTTCAAGTCGCGAGGACGCTCGAGTCGATGCCCACTTCCGATGCAGCCGAGGTCATGGCCGAGCTTCCGGTGGAGGTGTTGGCGGAGCTGCTTCGATGGGTTGCGCCGCTCACCGCGGCGCGCTGCCTCGAAGCCGTCCCAGCCGAGGTAGCGACACTTACGTTGTCAGCCGCACGCAGCGACGTGGCTGCGGCGATTCTTCGCACGACGAATCAGGCACGTCGTTCGAAGGTCATCGAGTCGCTGAGCCCCGTGCATCGCAAGGCGATGCGAAGCCTGCTGCGCTATCCCGAAGGCACGGCAGGCGCGTTGATGGATCCTGGAGTGATCGCGCTAACCGAGAGCGTTTCGGCTGGCGAGGCGCTCGAGCAGCTCCGCATCAGCGCGCAACACGCCCTCTACTATGTGTACGTCGTTTCCGACGATCTGAAACTAACGGGCGTCGTCAACATCCGGGAGCTGATGGGCGCACGGCCCGACCAACTCCTCGGACTGATCTCGACCCGCACTGTCGACTCTCTTTCCGCGCGAGCGAGTTGGGAGTCTATCGTCGCGCACCCGGCGTGGAAGCGCGTTCACGCGCTACCGGTCGTCGAATCCGACGGACGGTTCCTAGGCGCGGTCCGATACGAATCCCTGCGGGAGCTGGAGGACAGACTGGCCGGAGCCGAACTCGAAGACCACGGGGCTCAAACCGGCGCAGCGCTCAGTGAGTTGTATGGGCTCGGTCTGCGCGGCCTGTTGGATTGGGCCGCTTCCGCACTCTCTGGATCCGCCACCTCCGACCGGGGGCGGTCGTGACCACGGCGGCCCACATGGTGGTCCAACGTTTCTTGCGCCTCTACCCCGCAGAGGCAGCGCGAGAGATGGAGGCCGCTGCGCCTGAAGAAGTTGCCCAGGTACTTGGCCAGGAGTCGCCGCCAGATGCGGCATCCGTTCTTCGTTACATCCAACCCGATCACGCGGCACGAGTGCTCGCCGCCGCTGGAGAAGAGGGAGTCGAGCACCTCGCATCCACCCTCGACCCCGCATACGCCGCGAACTTGTTGGCGCGCCTTCCCACCGAGTCTCGAGACCGTCTCCTTGGCGCGCTTTCCAAGGGTCTGGCGGAAGAAATCACGGGGATCCTTGCCTTCCCGCCGGGCACCGCCGGCAACTTGATGGATGCGAACGTCGCGCTCTTCACGAGCGACACCTCGGTGTCGACCGCCCTCGACCGAATTCGTCAACTCAGCGATCGAAGGATTTCGGATCTGGTCGTTACCGATCAGGAAGGAGCGTTTGAGGGGGTCGTGCGGTTGCAGGAACTCGTGGGCGCGGATCCTGACCAGCAGCTGGCAGAGCTCAAGCGCCCCCGTGTCGTGTCCGTCCAACCGATGACGCCCCGCGAAGACGTAGTCGCGCTACTCAACGAGTACCACTTGTCGAGTCTGCCCGTCGTCGACCTGCAGAACAGGGTGGTCGGGGTCATTCGGCAAACCGGCCTCGTCGAAGCGGCGCAAGAAGACGCCATCGGGGACCTCCAACAAATGGTAGGCGCTTCCGCCGAAGAGCGCGCGCTCTCGCGGCCGTGGGTCGGTGTGCGAAGCAGGCTGCCGTGGCTCAACATCAACCTCGTGACGGCGTTCCTCGCCGCTTCGGTCGTGGGGCTGTTCGAGGGAACCATTGCACGCTTCACCGCCGTGGCGGTGCTCTTGCCAGTCGTCGCGGGTCAGTCGGGCAATACCGGCGCCCAGGCTCTGGCCGTCACGATGCGTGGCCTCGCGTTGCGGGAGATCCGTGTCTCCCACGGCTTTCGTGTTCTCGTCAAAGAGCTCATCATCGGCACGGTGAACGGCATTGCGATCGCCACCGTGACGTCGATCGGAGTCTATGTATGGAGCCGCAACCTCGGGCTCTGCCTGGTCATGTTCATCGCCATGATCATCTCCATGATCGCGGCGTCGGCGGCAGGAGCGATGATCCCCGTCGTGCTCGTCAAGCTCAACCGTGACCCTGCCACGGCTTCCTCGATCATTCTCACGACGGTGACCGACATCGTAGGGTTCTTCACCTTCCTCGGACTTGCCACGTTGCTTTCGGGGATGCTCGCCGGTTCCTAACCGATCAACCGGCCTGCCTCCGAAAGGGTTGGCTGTGCATCGAGCTCGATAGTACTACGCTGCGATTCGCATGCGACCAAAACCTGCGACGCCCGACCGCTGCGACGTCGAACAGACTGCAACGCTCCCCAAGGACCGCTGGCGAGAAAGTGACCGGGTGTAGGTTGAACGACGCCCATGCCCAATTGGACGCCTTAGGGATCGCCTGGCGACTCGGTGCGACCCTGTTCTTCGTGGTGCTCAACGGTTTCTTCGTCGCGACGGAGTTTTCGCTAGTGAAGGTGCGGGGCGCGCGCATCGACGCCCTGGTCAAGGACGGGGACCGACGAGCGAGAGTCGTCCAGCACATTCTCGGTCACCTCGATCTCTACCTCTCCGCGTGTCAGCTGGGTATCACCCTGGCGAGCCTCATCCTGGGCGCGCTTGGCGAGCCCGCGGTTTCCGTTCTGATTACGGCGGCGCTCCGCGCACTGGGAGTCGAGGTCAGTGAGGGAGCGACCTGGGTATCGGTCCTTTCGATCACGCTAGCTTTCGCCGTGATCACGGTGCTGCACATGACGCTCGGCGAGCAGGCACCGAAGATGTGGGCGCTCCGTCGGGCAGAGGGGACTGCCTTGCGGACGGCATTTGTGCTCCGGGCGTTCGCGTTTCTGTTCCGGCCTTTCATCGCCGTCATCAATAGCCTCTCGAACTGGATGCTACGGGTCGCCGGCCTGCCCGTCGACCACGGCCACGAGGGGACTCACACCTCCGAAGAGATCCGATCGATGCTCGCGTTGTCATGGGCGGCTGGACACATCTCGAAACTCGAGCACGAAGTCACCGAGAACGTCTTCCGTGTCATCGAACTCGAGGTGCGACACATCGTGCTGCCCCGCATCGACACCGAGTTTCTGTCGCTTGCGCATAGCGACGAACAAAACATGAACGTAATCCGAGACAGCGGGCACAGCCGCCTGCCTCTCTGCGACGAAGGCTTGGACACGATCATCGGGTTCGTACATACCAAGGACGTCTTGCGGCGCGTCCTCGAAAAGCAGCCGCTAGATCTCAAGGCGCTCGCCAGGGATGCGGTCTTCGTGCCCGACACGATGTCACTCCCCAACTTTCTCCTCGAGCTGCAATCAAAGCGGCAACACTGCGCTGCGGTCGTCGACGAGCGCGGCACCGCAATTGGCCTCGCATTTCGCGAAGACGCGCTTGAGGAAATCGTAGGACCTCTCGGCGACGAGTTCGACGAGTTCGAGAGAGAGTTCCAGGAAAATTCCGAGGGCGTGTACGAAATCGCGGGTCGGATGTCGGTCCCAGAGGCATGCGACAGGTTGGATTTCGAGCTCGACGAGGCGGACTCGGAGGAGGAAGACACGATCGGCGGCCACGTGACCGCACTCCTCGGCCGCCTCGCGAAACCCGGAGACGAGGTCGCCGTCGGCCCTTATCGCGCTACCGTGCTCCAGGTGGATCGCCATCGGATCCGACGCCTCCGGTTCGAGCGAACACCGGACGACGACATCGGGCCAGGTGCGTCGTGAAGGGCCGCGTCAGGGAGAAGCCTCTGCCGGTCATTGGCTGGCGCGAGTGGGTCGGGCTTCCGGGACTTCACATCAAGAGAATCAAAGCCAAAGTCGACACAGGTGCACGGACATCGAGCCTCCACGCCTACGACATCGAGATCATCCGACGAGGCGCCAAGGAGTTCGTCCGATTCAAGGTGCACCCCGTGCAACGACAATCACACACTTCGGTGCGCTGCGAGGTCCCCCTGCACGACGAACGTTGGGTCAAGAGTTCCAACGGAAAACGAGAGCTGCGACCGGTCATCCGAACCAATCTTCATTTCAATCGGCGGCTCTGGCTCATTGACATCACTCTTACTTCACGAGATTTGATGGGTTTTCGAATGCTGCTGGGGCGTGAGGCCATTCGTGGTAGGTTCACAGTCGACCCCGGACGGTCCTTCGTGATCCGAGAGCTCGTTCGAAAACAGTAGCCAGGGGGCGCATGCACATCGGTATCCTGTCTCGCAAGAGTTCTCTCTACTCGACCAAGCGCCTGAAAGAGGCGGCTGAAGCTCGAAATCACGAGGTTGGCATCGCTGACTACTCGCGCTGCTACATGAATATCACGGCGCACAGGCCGCATGTGCTCGTGTCTGGAAAGCAACTGACATTCGACGCGGTGATCCCTCGGATTGGCGCCTCCATGACCTTCTACGGCACGGCCGTCGTGCGTCAGTTTGAGATGATGGGTGTCTACTCGGTGAACACGTCTCAAGCGATCACGCGGTCACGCGACAAGCTCCGCTCGCTGCAGCTACTCGCGCGCAAGGGAATCGGTCTTCCAGTGACGGGTTTCGCACGGTCGCCCAAGGACATTCAGGGGCTCATCGAGATCGCAGGAGGCGCTCCGCTCATCATCAAACTTCTCGAAGGCACGCAGGGTGTCGGTGTGGTGCTAGCGGAGACAAACAAAGCAGCCGAGTCGGTCATCGCCGCGTTCCGCCAGCTCGATGCCAATATCCTCGTGCAAGAGTTCATCAAGGAGGCAGGAGGCGCAGATGTTCGAGCCTTCGTGATCGGCGACAAAGTCGCGGCCTCGATGATGCGACAGGGTCCCGAGGGAGAGTTTCGGTCGAATCTGCACCGAGGCGGTACCGCCTCGAGCATCAAGCTGACCCCCGAAGAGCGAAGCATCGCGGTGCGCTCCGCAAAAACGTTGGGACTCAACGTCGCCGGGGTAGATCTTCTCCGCTCAAACCACGGTCCGGTCGTGATGGAAGTCAATTCCTCGCCGGGGCTCGAAGGCATCGAAGCCGCGAGCGGAAAAGATATCGCAACTGCCATCATCGAATTCATCGAGAAAGATGCCGGGCCCGGCAAAACAAAAGACCGCATTGAAGGATAAACCGCCCCCGTTCGAAATCTGCGATACGCAGATCAAGGCGGGCACGGTGGGCCGGCTCGAAATTCCCGTCGCTCGACTGCCCACGGGTTCGTGGCTTTCGGTCCCCGTGGTCGTGATTCATGGACGGCGACCTGGGCCCTCCATGTGGCTCAACGCTGCAATTCATGGTGACGAGCTCAACGGGATCCCAGTGATTCACAGAGTCGTGCGCATGGTCGACCCAAAGGAGCTCAGCGGGACCCTCCTTTGCGTGCCCGTAGTCAACGTGTTCGGGCTGATCAACGGATCGCGTTACCTTCCTGACCGTAGAGACCTCAATCGAAGTTTCCCCGGCTCCAAACGAGGCTCCCTCGCCGGCCAACTGGCGCGTCTATTCATCGAGGAAGTGGTCCAACGATGCGAGTTCGGGATTGACCTGCACACGGGGTCTGATGGCCGCACCAACCTGCCACAGATTCGCTGCGATCTCGACGAACCAACAACCCGGGAAGCTGCGATTCGGTTTGGCGCCCCCCTGGTGCTCCACTCCGGGCTGCGGGATGGCTCGCTCCGCGCCGCGGCTTCCGATCTTGGGATTCGGCTACTCGTGTATGAGACCGGGGAGGCCCTTCGGTTCGACCCTGCCGGCGTGAGGTTGGGGGTTGACGGAGTCTTGCGCGTGATTTCGTGGCTCGGAATGCGGGACGGTTCTGAACTCCCTGACGCGTCTCCACCATTCATCTCGCGGAAGAGCGGCTGGGTGCGCGCGCGGCGGAGCGGGTTTTGCGAGTTGACAGTCGAACTCGGGCAACGGGTCAGCGCCGGCGAAGAGCTTGCGGTGATCATCGACGCGACGGGCGCTGGCCGAACTCCGATCCACGCGAACCGGGCTGGTATCGTCATCGGTCATCAAAGTAGCGCCCTGGTCCACCGCGGCGACGCGGTCGCTCACATCGCCGAAGAGGCCGCGGACTAACACCCCACGAAGGCTCACTCGCCAGATACGCCCCAGAGCACTAGTTTGCCCTCGCAGTCGTGGGCTACCCGGATCGAGGTTGACACCGGGCGGACAAGACGATCAGGAAGATTCAACCTCCCGTTTCACCGCGGCGAACAGCGCATGCATCGACCACGCTTCAGCAAGCTCCCGATTCACATCCGGGATTTGTGACATTGTCATAAGAACGTCCGCTAATGCGTCTTGTTCGTGTTGTTTGACGGTGTCCTCGGGGATATCTGTCCGCGAAACCGTTCGAGAATCGTCTGAATCAGGTGAACTCCCGGCTGTTCGATTCCCACCGCCTCCACTGTTTGAAACTCGGCACAGCAACCCGTCCCGGGTTGAGCTTCGTGGACTGGTCAACCGACTACGGACGGTGTCGCGCGTCATTCGCGCACCGATCCAAGCTTGATTTCCGAAGTTCCGGAAACCGTCCCCAATCCCACGATTGACAACGGCCGCTCTATCGAGGGTCGGCTCGTGTCTGAACTAGAGATAGCAGAATGAACGGGAGCGAAAGCCGGGTACTACCTACCTGACCTCCTCCCACCAGCTATGAGAAGCAAAAGGCTCGCCCGCGACTACAACCTCACCCACGCGAGGGGTCACCAAATCCACATTCTTTTCGTTAGCCGCATCAACCGCTCGTCTAATGGGTTCATCCCAATCATGAAACGCTAGGTTGAACGTTCCCCAGTGCACAGGAAGCATGCGGCGTGCCTGAACAGCAACGTGTGCCCTAACCGCATCCTCAGGATCCATGTTGCTGTAGATCCACGAGGCACCAGGACCGTATTGCCCGATTCTGATTATGCCTAGGTCGAAAGGCCCCAATTGATTGCCTATTAGCTGGAAATGATTGGAGAACCCTGTATCTCCGCTGTAGAAAACTCGGTGCTTGGGCCCTATGACCGACCAGGAAGACCAGAACGTTTCTTTGTAATCGAAAATTCCTCGACCCGAATAGTGTTGGGCAGGAGTGCAGATTATCGTTAGCCCCCCTATCTCTGCTGATTCCCACCAGTCCAATTCAGTGATTCGGCTTTCTGGTATTCCCCATTCGTCAAGATGCGATCCGACCCCAAGGGGAACAAGAAAATGCGTTCCCTTGGAAGATAGATACTGGATCGTGCGCATGTCCAGGTGGTCATAGTGATCGTGCGAAATCATCACTGCATCGATCTTTGGAAGATCCATCATGGCAATAGGCGGAGCATGAAAACGTTTCGGGCCAATGCCACTAAGAGGCGAGGCATGGTTTGAGAACACCGGATCAACCAGCAAACGAAGACCGTCCAGTTCTATATAGACACTCGAATGGCCGAGCCAAATCGCTCGCAAGCCAGGAGGAGATCGAGTTTGCATAGACGCAAGCGGCAGGGCTGAAATCGGAATAGCTGATGGAGGAACTCGCACCTGCTCCCCGAAAAACTGCTCTTTCAGGTAGTCCCAGACGTCACCGGATTCCAATGGCGGGTGAGGTAGTGTGTTTGCGAATTTGCCATCCTGATAGTGAGAGGATACTTGTGCGCTTTTCAATCGTTCTCCGGAAATAGTTCCGCCAAACGATGGCCAATTCCTCAGGAACAAAACGCTACCGACTACGACGAATGAAAGAACGACAATCGCCCATTTGAATCTGCGACTTTTGGAGCTGCTCCTAGTTCTGTGCATACGCAAATGCTGATTGGCCATGGTTTCAGCGCGTCATCAAGTGTAATCGGCACTCGATTTTGCAGACACTGTTTGATTTCATCGAAACCGAATGGGGGACTTCCCCTAGAATGAGCCGCTCAGGCCGCAACATGATGACAGTTCGCCATCGCCGCCCGGGCATGGCCCGTCGACGGTCGCGGGAATGCAACGTTAACATTGTTTCGCCTGCACTCCCAGAGTGCAGACATGGCGTAGGCGCGACGAGCGCTTCCTAAGGTCTCGAGTCTCAACAAACCTCCCGGATGGAGTCACGAGCAACGGCGTGGTTGTCAGATCCCGGGGTGTTTGAACGGAGCGTGAGCGTTACGCGGTCCCAACCCTCTCAGGCCGCGCGCGTCCGTCCTCTCCGGTTTCTGGCGCCGATCACGATTGCGGTTCTGAAAGTGCCAGGAGCCGCAACACGGCGCGCGCCAAGCGGCGTGAGTCCCCCTGCCGTGAGCTCGACAAAACCTTGCGCGCGAGCGTGCCCAAGGTCTGGGCGGTGGGCACCTCTCCCACGTCCGCCCTTCCCTGCGTAGTCTCGCGTTCGATTTTGCCAGTTGGCAAAGCGGTTTCCCGAAAGTGCTTTTCGCCGTCTTCTGTTTCCGCTATCTCAGGATCTGGTTTCCTGTGATTACCCGTAGTTGCCTGAATCGGCGCGAAATCCGATGTTTTCGATTCCCACCGCCTCCACCAATAACCATCCGAGATCATGTCGTCTCGATAATCTCGGGTGGCAAAATCACCGCAGAAAACCTGGTTGGAACTCTGCCCGTCACCCTACATCAGCGAGGTCGCGTTCGGCGTGCCAGAGGTCCCAGTCCATTTGCAGACCAAGCCAGAACTGAGGTGAGTTCTTGAACACCCGCGAAAGACGAACCGCGGTTTCTGCCGTGATTCCCCTCTTGCCTTTGATGATCAAGTTGACGCTTTGGACGCTCAGGCCGAGCTCTTCGGCTAGCGCGCGCTGCGTCATTTCCATCGGCACGAGAAACTCTTCGAGCAGCATCTCGCCGGGAGAGGTTGGGGGTCGGTGCTTTGGAATCATCGCTTCTTCCTAGTGATAGTCGAGGACCTGGACGTCATGCGCGTCCCCATCTCGGAATGCGAATACGACCCGATACTGGTCGTTGACGCGGATCGAATGAAGTCCCTCGAGGTCTCCGCGCAGCTTTTCCAGTCGGTTGTTCGGTGGAACCCGAAGGTCTCGGAGAGAGGCGGCGCGATTGAGCAGATCGAGCTTGCGTTGAACGAGCTTCCAAATCGATTTCGGAATCCGACGAGCATCTTTCGAGTTCTTCCCGTGATAGAGGTCCTCAGTGACCTTGTCAGCGAACCCTCGAATCACGTAGAACACCCTATACTGATTACTGCATTAATGCAATGCGTTAACTCGCTAGTCTTGCATCAAGGTTGCTTCTTGGAACCTCATCGCGCCTGGGCTGCGCGCACTGCGCGCGGCCGGGTTGAATGCCATAGGCCGGCTTGCGCGCGTTGAGCAGTCGGCGACGCATGTAAGGGTCCGACTTCTATCCGCTGGGTCATCTAAGCGATCTTCGCGGCTCACACTTGGCGCCGGACAACGTTCCGAGGAACGACAGCCCGTTCACCTCAGCCTGTACAGCATCCAGAAACACAAAGGGCTTGAGCTCGCGCCCGAGCTCGCTGGGCGAGATGAGCCGGGTGATGGGGCCGTGGCGTTGACCGGGTGTTCGATGGCGAAACACGGTTGAGCTCTCCTCAGTCCATGCCGCGATGCTGAGGTTGGACTTCAGCCAGGCTTCGAGCCCCGTGAAAGGCGCGGTTGCAATCGTGTTGGCCTTGGCAACTCGATCCTGAGACTCTGGGCCCATGTATGTATGCTCCTCGAAGTAGCCAAGCATCTCCTTGAGTGGGCGGATTTCGGAGGAATCACGCGGACTGGTGCGGAGGAGAGATAGGGGCGAAACGCTCACGCGGTCGAGACTCTCCTTCCCGCCCTACACTACCCGTAACGAAGTGAGTGACGACCGCGAACAATTTTCGATGCCTAAGAATACGGCACGACTCGCCAGTTTCCCCGCCCTAGTTGCCCGCGCCCGCCTCCGGTGCGTCAGAGGCTGCTTGCTTCACGACGCTGGCGAGCGTGCCGTAAGATTTCGCGAATGCCGCCTCCTCGGCGGGTACGACGCCGCCCCGGGTATGGAGGTGAGCAACGGTGGTTCCGACGATCTGCATCCGCTTCTTGCCCTGCTCGCCCATGTCGGACTGAACATAGGTCGAAGCGCAGGGCCCAGGCCGCGGAGTCGCCCGTAACTCAACTCAGCTGCCTTGTCCGCAATCGGAGCCACCGTTGCTCGGCTACGATACACGCGCTCAATTTGTGCATTCGTAAGCACCTACCGTTCCTAGGGGCCTCATCTTTCCAATGGGTTTCCGGGAGGCAAAAAACAGATGTCTTGGTCGCGTGCTTGCGAATTCGTCGCGACGGCTGTGTGGTCGCGCGCGGCTCTGTGTACTGCCCGTAGCCATAGAGTTTCCATCTCGAAAAATCGGCGACGTCTCGCCTCCGATCGCCGCCGGTGCGCCACGGACCTCCTACACTCGACCGAGATGTTGAGCGCGCTCGATCCAGCCCATCGGCGGATCGCACAGGGATTTCTAGTCCTTGGTGTGGTCTGTGCGAGCGCCGTGGCCGGTTACGTGCTGACGGGTTGGAGTCTCTCGGACGCGATCTACATGGTCACGATCACGATCTTCGGGGTGGGCTACGGCGAAGTGCGTCCTGTCGTCGGCGAGGTTCGCTGGCTCACGATCGGCGTCATCGTCCTCGGCTGCTCCTCTCTCATCTACATCCTGGGTGGGTTCTTTCAGCTGATCGCCGAAGGGGAGCTCAACCGACTGCTTGGGAGCCGAAGAATGAAGAAAACGATCGAAGAGCTTACCGACCACGTCATTGTCTGCGGCCTCGGCCGAATCGGGCGCGTCCTCAGAGTCGATCTCGAATCCGGCGGGGCCACCGTCGTATTCGTCGACATCGACGCGGAACGGGTGAGCGCGGCTGTGGAGCACGGCGCGTACGCGCTGACCGGCAACGCGACCTCGGACGAAGTCCTGCTCGAGGCGGGCGTCACACGCGCGCGTGCACTCGCCACCGTCTTGCCCGACGACGCGCTCAACGTCTTCATCACGCTCACGGCACGAAACCTCAACCCGGATCTGCGCATCATTGCAAGAGCCGAGGACCCCGCGTCCGATGCGAAGATGATCCAGGCAGGCGCCGACAAAGTGGTCTTGCCGTCCGCGCTCTCCGGCGAGCGAGCCGCGCAGATGATCCTGCGGCCTGCCATGGTCGACTTCTTCGCCGATCAAGACCTCTCCGGGCTCGAGCACGAGCTACGGGGACTCGGCCTCCAGATCGAGCAATTCGAGGTCGACGGCAAGTCCTCTCTCATCGGCCGCTCGGTCGGGGCACTGGAGTCGAGCGGCGACGGGGGCTTCTTGGTCATCGCGATCCGACGCGCCGGGGGCCAGTTGATCCGAAATCCGGAGAAACATTTCACTTTCGCCGAAGAAGACAGTGTCCTTTTCATGGGCCACGCGGAGGACATTCCGCACCTTCGCGAAGCGTTTGCGCTTGCGAACATCCGCCCAGCGGTCCGAAGCGCCGTGGTCTATCGGGGCGCCAAGCGACACGGATAGCCACGCCGTCGATCGTTTCACACGCCGGAAACGCGGCGTCCACTCTCCCGAAATATCACGATCCTATCGTGCGGCAGCAGATGGCAATCAGGCGATCTCAACAGTGAAGGAACGGTCATGAGCGCAAACGAGATTCGTCTACAGGCCATCAACGAAGTCACCAATCGGACCGAAGTGCCGACCGGGGGACCGCCCCGGCCGCTGAGTGAGATCTGGGCCACCGACGTCTTCGATTTGGCAACGATGGAGGACGCTCTTTCGAAGAACGCCTTCAAAGCCATGAAGAAGACGGTGCAGACGGGAGCTCCGCTCGATCCTTCAACCGCCGATATCGTCGCGGCGTCCATGAAGGACTGGGCGCTCGGCAAGGGCGTGAAGTTCTATTCCCACATCTTCTATCCGATGACCAACATCACCGCGGAGAAGCACGATGGGTTCATCGTGACGAATTCCGACGGCAACGCGATCACTGAATTCACCGGGAGCCTCTTGATCAAAGGAGAGCCGGACGGTTCGTCCTTTCCCAACGGCAGCCTTCGCATGACCGCGGCGGCTCGCGGTTACACCGCCTGGGATCCGACGAGTCCCGTGTACGTGATGCAGACGGCGAATGGCGCGACCTTGATGATCCCGAGCGTCTTCATGTCCTGGACGGGCGAAGCCCTCGACAAGAAGATCCCGCTTCTGCGATCGAACGCGGCGATGGATAGGGCTGCGCAGAAGGTCTTGGCGCTCATGGGCGAGACCGACATCGCGCCGCTCAACTCGAGCTGTGGCGCCGAGCAGGAGTACTTCCTCGTCGACACACACTTTGCCAATAGCCGACCCGACCTTCTGCTCTCCGGCCGGACGCTCTTCGGCGCGCCGTCGCCCAAGGGTCAGGAGTTCGACGACCACTACTTCGGCGCGATTCCGGGGCGCGTGCAGGTCTTCATGCAGGACTTCGAGGACAAGCTCTTCAAGCTCGGCATTCCCGCGAAGACTCACCACAACGAGGTCGCGCCCGGGCAGTTCGAGTTGGCGCCATACTTCGAAGCCGCCAATGTCGCAGCCGACCATCAGCAGCTCATGATGACCATCATGAAGAGCACGGCCCTCGAACATGGTTTCGTTTGCCTGCTCCACGAGAAGCCCTTCGCGGGCCTCAACGGCTCGGGCAAGCACGTGAACTGGTCGGTCGGAAACTCGACGCAGGGAAACCTGCTCGACCCCGGAACGACGCCCCACGAGAACCTCAACTTCTTGCTCTTCTGCGGGGCGGTCATCCGAGGTGTGCACCTGTACGGTCCGCTTCTTCGAGCCGTCGTCGCGTCCGCCGCCAACGACCATCGTCTCGGGGCGAACGAGGCACCCCCGGCGATCCTCTCGGTGTACCTCGGCGATCTGCTCGAGGGCGTCTTCAACGACATCAAGAACGGCGACGTGTCGGTGACGAACGATGGCGGCATGATGGATCTCGGTCTCTCGCAAATCCTCCCGTTCCAACGCGACCCAGGTGACCGCAACCGCACCTCCCCGTTCGCCTTCACCGGCAACCGCTTCGAGTTCCGCGCGGTCGGCTCGTCACAGTCGGTGTCTGGGCCGCTCATCGCGATGAACACGATGCTCGCGGACTCCCTCGAGTGGATCGCGGACAAGCTCGAGGCCCAACTCTCGAGCGGCAAAGAGCGCCCGGCCGCCGTCGCCGCGGTGTTGCAGGAGTTGATGAAAGAACACGGCGCTGTCGTCTTCGGCGGAAACGGCTACTCGGAGGAGTGGCACAAGGCCGCCGTCGAAGAGCGCGGCCTGCGGAACCTTCCGACGACTGCCGATGCACTCCCGGTCTTGCTCGAGCAACCGGTCATCGACCTCTTCGAGCGCACGGGCGTGCTCACGCCTGTCGAGCTCGCAAGCCGCTATGAGGTCTACGCGGAGCAGTACATCCTTTCGATCGGCGTCGAAGCCAAGCTCGTGGTCGAGCTCGCCAAGACCGTCCTCTACCCCGCGACCATGTCGTACGTCGCGAACTTGGCTGCAACGGTCAACAGCGCGTCCTATCTCGGTGTCGAGCTCAAGCCCGCGGGCATCAAGAAGATCGCCGAGGCGACCAACGCCATGATGGCCACCGTCGCTCAGCTCGAAGAGGCCCTGGCCAACGACCATTTCGAATCGACCGAGGCCCACATGAAGTACTGCGCGGGGCCACTGCGCACCCTCATGGACAAGGTCCGACTCCACGCCGACGCCCTCGAGACGGAGGTCGCAGACGAGTACTGGCCCCTTCCAAAGTACCGCGAGATGCTCTTCATCAAGTGAGCCGCGCCCCGCTCTTCCTCGAGATTCTGCTCTGCGACGTACGTCTCGTGCATCGCGCTCTCTTAGCCCATCCGGCTCACGTTGAGGGCCCAATTGCGCGGTACTAAATGTTGTGTCGCGTTGGGCGTCGCGCGGAGAGGGCGTTTTTTTCGCTACGCTCCGCAAACCGGTTCTCAGACCGGGCACGATGGGGTAGGAGAGTGATCAAGTGACAGGAAGGGGACCGCGATGCCTGGGTCTGAGACACCGCATGATCAAGGCAAGGTTGGGTCACCAGCGCTCGTCGCTACAGCGGTAGCCACCACCATCCTGTACGTGGTTGCTATGGTAGCGATGGGGACACCACCCAGCGCCGCCGACACAGGGACGCAGGTGGTGGCGTGGTTCGGCGAGCATCGCGACGGCGTGCGGTGGTTCGTGTGGGCGTGGACCGTCGGCGCGCCCCTGGCCGCGCTCGAGTTCACGCTGCTGCGGCGATTGCTTCCCGCGCCGCACCGCGACATGTTTCTTATTGGGGCGGTCGCAATCCTGGTGGCGTCCGCCGTGCAGGCATGGACGTGGGGCGGACTGGCGCTGCACGCTGACCGGCTGGACCCAGCTACCGCGCGCACGGTGCTCGATGTGGCCCTGTTCTGGGGACCGGTTCTGACCGGGGCGACAGTCACTATGATGGCGCCGGTTACCCTGCTAGCACTACGCGGTCACGCGGGGCTACCTTGGTGGCTGGGTGCACTGGGTGCGGTTGCAGTGGCGGAGCAGGCGGTCGAGACGGTCACGATCTTTGGGACCACGGGCTTTACCGAGCCAGGCGGTGCGATGAACCTACAACTCGGTGCGGGGCTCGTCGGGGTCTGGCTGCTCGCTTTCGCGATATGGGGAGGCGTCCGCGGACGCGTGCAGTGAGGCTCTTTTAGACACCTGGGACCGTTCGGACTCGCGCGGAAGAACGTCTGACGGCCATCTCGCCGGTTCGGTCGTGACCCTCTTGGATCGGTGCGATCATGATGGTGACGCGGAGCACAGTCGCCTTGGCGACGTCCCCTGCTATACTGCGCGCGTGAGTCCATCAACCCCTGTTTCAGAGCCCGCCTCCTCAGCAACGACAGCTGAAGAACGAGCATTGGCGCGCAAGCTGGTGCGACAGTGGGAAGAGGCTCAGGCGATTGCTACCAAATACGCCCTCGATGTGAATGGAGT
>Ga0316187_10001745_pt1 | contig 19019 bp, 13 predicted proteins | sample CroRivburrow1_MG_FD_204927 | JGI IMG/M metagenome (GOLD analysis project Ga0316187, IMG submission 204927) | Coastal sediment microbial communities from Maine, United States - Cross River worm burrow 1 | ecosystem: Environmental > Aquatic > Marine > Coastal > Sediment | place: USA: Maine...
TGATATTACAAGAGTGTTTAAGGGTCCGCAAAACGAGTTCGAAGTAGAGATCGTCTTTGCCCGTGAAGGCAACCAGTCTCCTAAAGAGGGACACACCTATGATGAAATTATTGTGGTTACAGACGGGGTCATCGAACTGGAAAGGAGCGACCGGGAAGAGCTAAGTACCCATTCGAAGTATGAAACCATATTTCTGCCGAAATCGACCGTTCATCAGATCACGGTCAAAAAAGCCCCGGTGAAACTGGTGATTATCCACCCAGAACGGAATGAATAGCTAAAACAAGATAACGACTGGCGGAATCGGCGTTTAGAAAAACTGCGATACCTAATAAGTGTTTTATCTACCGTCCCGCAGCAGCATATGTAAAGATTATAGGAGGATAATATGCCAAAATTAAAAGCAAAAGGTCTTAATTTTTTGATCAAATGTATTAATGAAGCCGCTCAAGCATTATTAATCTATCAGTAAATGTCGGCGGCTTTGAAAATCTCAGCGGTACTATTCGAATTCGTGCATCATTGACCGAGACATACGACCATAATGTCGCGGTCGGGATAGGCTGACGTTAACCACAGAATGTTTGGCAAAAGTTTTTAGCGATGTTGAGAGGATACCACCAGTATCTTTGAGAACCTCTCGAATCAAGGATAATGCAAGTATTCGTAACTTTTCGATTCGTCTAAAAAAGGCTACTGGCAGATGAAGTCATGGGTACAGTTAAAAGTTTTTCGACCTAACAATCATACCATCATTGATCAGATTAAAATTGATACAAATTAACCAATTAAGTTATCATTTGTGAACGATTGAAATGGGAGTTGACTGTAAAGAAAATTAATGTTAGTGGAAAATAATTATTATTAAGGATAAGGAGCCTTCAGTTGGCAGACCATAAAAAAAGATTTGAAATCATCATCCAAAAATTAAGGGATAATGGCCACAGGATAACGCCTCAGCGGCTGGCTATCGTTAAAATTCTTGCCAAAAGTGAAGGACATCCCAGCGTTGAAAATATCCATGTCCAGATAAAAAAAGATTTTCCGACAATGAGTCTTGCCACTGTATATAAAAATATTATATTAATTAAATCAATTGGTGAAGTTCTTGAGTTAGGTTTCCCGGATGGGAGCAACCGATATGATGGAAACAAGCCTACCCCCCATCCACACGTCATCTGTATCAAGTGTAAAAAAATTGTCGACCCAGACCTGGATAGGCTGGATGAAATGCAAAAAGAGGTCGCATTAGAGACTAATTTTAAAATTCTGAATCATAGGTTGGATTTTTTCGGTATATGCAGCAATTGTATGGTAGAGAAATTTTGATATATTTTTTGATATTAATTGATAGTCATTATTATATAATATCTTATGTCTAAAGTTAATTATACAGATGGGCACCGAAGCACGATATTCATAGCAGCACGGTGCATAAATTCAGACAACGAAAGGAGAAAAAATTATGAATGAAGATAGCAAGTGCCCGGTAACGGGATCCACTGTCCGCGGTGGTACGTCGAACCGGGACTGGTGGCCGAATCAGTTGAAGCTTAACATCCTGCACCAACATTCCCCTTTGTCCAATCCGATGGGCGAGGCGTTCAACTACGCTGAGGAATTCAAGAAACTCGACCTGGAGGCCCTGAAAAAAGACCTCTATGCGCTGATGACCGACTCGCAGGACTGGTGGCCGGCCGACTACGGTCACTACGGGGGGCTCTTCATCCGGATGGCGTGGCACAGCGCAGGCACCTACCGCATGGGTGACGGCCGCGGGGGCGCGGGGTCCGGCTCCCAACGCTTGGCGCCCCTCAACAGCTGGCCCGACAACGTGAACCTCGACAAGGCGCGTCGTTTGCTTTGGCCGATAAAGCAGAAATACGGCAGAAAAATCTCCTGGGCCGACCTCATGATCCTCGCCGGCAACTGCGCGCTTGAGTCAATGGGATTCAAGACCTTCGGCTTCGGCGGCGGGCGTGAGGACGTTTGGGAGCCGGAAGAGGACATTTACTGGGGTGCAGAAGAAGAATGGCTGGCTACGAGCGACAAGCCCAAGAGCCGTTACACCGGCGACCGCGATCTCGAAAACCCCCTGGCGGCCGTGCAGATGGGCCTGATCTACGTGAACCCGGAAGGCCCGGACGGCAACCCGGATCCGGTGGCGTCGGGCCGTGACGTTCGCGAGACCTTCGCCCGCATGGCCATGAACGACGAAGAGACCGTCGCGCTCACCGCCGGCGGGCACACCTTCGGCAAATGCCATGGTGCCGGCGATGCGGCGCTTGTCGGCCCGGAACCCGAAGCCGCCGGCATCGAGGAGCAGGGGCTCGGCTGGAAGAGCAGTTACGGCAGTGGCAAAGGCGGCGATACGATCAGCAGCGGCATCGAGGGCGCCTGGAAGCCGAACCCGACCAAATGGGACATGGGCTATCTGAAGGTGCTGTTCAAATACGAATGGGAGCTGGTCAAGAGCCCGGCCGGCGCGAATCAGTGGCTGGCCAAGGACGTGGAAGAAGAGGACATGGTGGTTGACGCCCACGACCCGTCAAAGAAGCACCGGCCGATGATGACCACGGCGGACCTTTCCCTTCGCTTCGACCCGATCTACGAGCCGATCGCGCGGCGTTACGAGCAGAACCCCGAGGAGTTCGCGGACGCCTTCGCCAGGGCGTGGTTCAAGCTGACCCATCGTGACATGGGCCCCCGTTCGCGCTACCTGGGCCCGGAGGTTCCGGCGGAGGAACTGATCTGGCAGGACCCGATGCCCGCCGTCGATCATGAATTGATCGACGAAAAGGACATCGCCGACCTCAAGGGCAAGATCCTTGCCTCCGGGCTGTCGGTCTCCCAACTGGCCTCGACCGCCTGGGCGTCGGCGGCCACGTTCCGCGGCTCCGACATGCGCGGCGGGGCCAACGGGGCACGCATCCGTCTCGCGCCGCAGAAGGATTGGGAGGTCAACCAGCCCGAGCAGCTTAAGACGGTGCTGCAGACCCTTGAGGGAATCCAAAAGGCGTTCAACGACGCGCAGTCCGGCGGGAAGCGGGTATCGCTCGCCGACTTGATTGTCCTGGGCGGATGCGCAGGTGTCGAGCAAGCTGCCAAGAAGGCCGGTCACGAGGTGACCGTTCCCTTCGCGCCGGGACGCACGGATGCCTCGCCGGAGCAGACCGACGTGGCGTCATTCGCCGTACTCAAACCGGCTGCAGACGGGTTCCGTAACTATCTCAAAACCAAATTCAGCGTATCGGCAGAGGAGCTGCTGGTCGATCGGGCGCAACTGCTGACGCTGACCGCGCCTGAGATGACGGTTCTCGTTGGCGGTATGCGCGTCTTGAATGCCAACTTCGGACAGTCCCAGCAAGGCGTCTTCACCAAGCGGCCGGAAACGCTCACCAATGACTTCTTCGTGAATCTGCTCGACATGAGCACGACGTGGAAGGCAACCTCGGAAGACGAAGACGTGTTCGAGGGACGTGATCGCGCAACGGGCGAACCCAACTCAGGGCCCTGGCGGAAGTCTATGGCAGCGAGGATGCCCAGGAGAAGTTCGTGACCGACTTTGTGGCGGCGTGGAACAAGGTCATGAACCTTGACCGCTTCGACCTCGCCTGATCGTGGCATAAACGTCTTCGAGGGCTTCTGAAGCGTTTTCAATGAAGCTGCAGGTGTAGAAAACCGGGGCCGATTCATCATCGATCCCGATGGTGTTTGCCAGGGATATGAGGTGTTGACCCCGCCGGTGGGACGCAATGTCCAGGAAACCCTGCGGCAGGTGCAGGCCTTCCAGCTCGTTCGGGAGACCAAGGGCGCAGAAGCCACGCCCTCCGGCTGGCGACCGGGGAGAAAGACCCTCAAACCCGGACCGGAACTGGTCGGCAACGTCTGGAAGGAATGGAAAACGGAGATGGCTTTCGATTAGTCTTTGAAAACAACCAGTTTTTGGGGGTCATTCCGATGGACGGTCATCCCCACAGCCATCGGACGGGCCCCCTGAACTTTGGGCAAAGGAGCAGTGTATGTATTTTAATCAAATTGCCGTACCCGGTTTGGGTTGTCTTTCCTATGTCATCGGCTGCCCGCGCGCCAAGACTATGGCCGTCGTGGACCCCAAGCGGGACGTACAGGATTACCTCACCATTGCCAGGGAGGAGGGCATGCAGATCACCCACGTGTTTAACACCCATCTGCATGCCGATCACGTCAGCGGAGACCAGGAGCTGCAGCTGGCCACGGGAGCGGATATCTATATTCATGAAAGTGCTCCGGTGAAATACAGGCACAAGGCACTTAAGGAGGGCGCTACCTTCGAACTGGGCGCTGCCAAAATCGAGGTGCTGCACACCCCGGGGCATACGCCCAATTCGATCTCTCTGCTGGTCACGGACAAGGCCCGTTCCGAGGAGCCTCAGATGCTGCTGACCGGCGACCTGCTCTTCGTGGGGGATATCGGCCGGCCGGATCTACCTGGGTCTGAAATCCTCGATGAACAGGTGGAAAATCTCTATCAGAGCCTGTACGTCAAGCTGGCCGATTACCCGGATCACCTGGAAATATTTCCGGCCCATGGTGAAGGTTCCCTTTGCGGGCGGGGAATGAGCGCCAAGAAGAGTTCTACCCTCGGCTATGAACGGCGGGCCAACCCCATGCTGGGATTTCCATCCTTCGAGGCTTTTAAGACCGAGGTCATGTCGGCCTTTCCAGTGCGCCCCAAAAGCTTTTCACACATCATCCAGACCAACCTGCAGGGCGCAACCACACTGGACGCCTGTCCCATCGACAAGAGCCTGACCCCCAAACAGTTTGAGGAGATGATGGCCGACGGGGCCGTGATCATCGACGCCCGTGATTCGGCGGCTTTCGGCGGATTCCACATTCCGAACAGCATCAACATCGGGTTCGAAAAGCAGCTGGCCAACTGGGTTGGCATGGTGGTGAATCCCAACGCGGAAATCATTCTGGTGGTAGATGACCGAGAGGACTATGACCGCATGGTCACCGAACTGCACCGCATCGGTTACGATCTGATCTTCGGCTACCTCTCCGGGGGCATCATGGCCTGGCTGATGAGTGGACGGGCCGTGGAACAACTGGAACAAACCTCCCCTCAGCAGTTGAAATCGCAGCTGGAAAAGAGCAAAATTCGCATCATCGATGTGCGAACACCGGCCGAATGGAGTGGCGGTCGGATCAAGTGGGCCGAGCATTTCCCCTTGTCCGACATCCTCGACGATAATTTCCCCAAGGCAGAAAAGGGTGAAGAACTTGTGCTGCAGTGCGGCAGCGGCTATCGGTCGAACATCGCGGCAAGCATTATGAAGCAGGCGGGGTATGCCAAAGCGAAATCTCTGGCAGGCGGCATCTTTGCTTGGTCCAATGCAGGCTTTCCGGTTGTATCGAACTGAAGGGCTCATTCACGGCGGTGTGTTGCAGGCACGATGCACAACAGCACCAAAACCCGGGCTAAAATAAAAAACTGTCAAACTCCGGTAAAAAGAATTTGATCTGAATCATTGATTCATACATGAGAAATTGCCAGTTCCGCTTACGTGCATTCATTGGGGCTGGCTTTTCTAATATAGGGGCTGTAAATAGATCGTTGGTTAGAGCGTAACCTGTATTTTTCTGTAAGCTACAATTGCTGTGTTACCTGCTATTACAATTGTCATCACGAAAGGTGCCTTAATGAATTCCAGCATATATCATTATGCTGACGAGGATAGCGAACTACGACCATTAGTCCTCATATTATGAATAACAGAAAGCACAAGGAATCTCAAAAATATTCATCGGTCGCCCTTTATAAGCTTCAAAATCTTCAATAGAGGTAACGAGCTGGTTAAGATTAGCCAACGCTATACACTAATTTTGAAAATTGCATCTTCCGGCTATTTATAATTCTGATTTAATTCAGCTTGTTATTGATTATGCTGACGAATATACAATAGATGACTCACGTGAATGAAAATCAGTGCAAAGTCTAGATTAGCCATCCCGACCCATAATTTTGAGCTCTCCCCAGAAGTGCATATAACAGCTAATTGCGATAAAAAATAAATGGCGAAACATCGTAGACACTGCCTAACGTGGTCCAAATCTTCTTGCAAACGATCTTATTGAATCTTTCTTGCCAGCGTTTAATTCTGAGATAGACAACCATATGGAATTACACCAGGCGTTGTCGCTCAGTCGAAGAGCTGCCTCCTATTTTTTTTGATGCAGTTTCCTACATAGAGGGCCAGCGCCTGTATCGTTGATGTCGGATTCACGGCCGCGGATGTGGCAAATATGCTCCCGTCCACAATGAAGAGGTTCTTCACATGATGGCATCGCCCCCATGAATCCACTACCGATCGGTCGGGATCGCTCCCCATCCGGGCTGTTCCCATCTGGTGCCACCCTGCACGACGCCAAACATCGCCGCCGGATGATACAATCGATCGGGCACCGGCAGCCAGGAGCGCTTCTTTCGCCCGTTCTTCGCCGTGGGAGATCATCCGCTTGGTATTCTCGTCCAGCCGGTAAGTGATCTTGGGTACCGGAATCCCGTCACTGTCGGTAAGGTCGGGATCCAGGGTCACCCGATTGGTTTGCCTTGGAAGATCCTCGGTAACGATGGTCAGTCCCGCCGAATAGGGGTATATCTCGTCCATCTTGACACGGTGCGCTTCGCCCCAGGGGATGGGCCGATCGATACCGTAGCCTCCCAGTGCGTAAGTCATGGGCGTCGTGTATCGCCCGCTGTGGAGACCGTAACCCCTGACGAAGTCCCGGGAAGGATCGGTTTCGTAGAACTCCTGGCTCAGGATGCTGCAGGCCATGGGTCCTTTGAAACCCTCCATCGGCTGATCGAAGAGACCTACGACGCCCGAAAGGGGATGGAACATGAGGTTCTTCCCCACCTGGCCGCTTCGGTTGGCAATCCCGTCGGGAAATTGCTTTGACTTCGAGTTCAGCATGATCCGCGGGGTGCCGATGCCGTTGCAGGCCAGCACGACGATGACAGCTTTCTGTCTGTGTATTTGCCCGTCTTCGTCGTGGTACAGGACGCCGTCGGCCCTGCCTTTGCCGTCCACAGTGACTTCCCGGACCCGGCATCTCGTTTTGAGCTTCACACCGCGTCGTTCCGCCAGCGGCCAATAGGTTATGTCGACGCTGGCTTTCGCGCCCACCGCACAACCGAGGTCGCAGACGCCGGCGTTGCGGCACTTTTTGCGGCCCTCATAATCCAGGCTGAGGATGGCGGCGTCCGAAGGCCACCAGTGCCAGCCGAGTTTGTTGAACCCTCCGGCCAGAGTACGGCCGAGTTTGCCCATCTTAATGGGGGGCAAAGGAGGCGTGTAAGGAGGGTACGAGGGATTCCCAGCCAGGCCGGAAACGCCCATGTTGCGATCATTCAAAGCATAAAACGGTTCTAGGGTTCGGTAGTCTATAGGCCAATCGTCGGCCACGCCGTCGAGGGTTTTGGTGCGGAAGTTGGATGGATGAAATCGCACCCAATGTGCCAGATAGTTGATCGTCCCGCCGCCAACCGCGTTGAAGTTGACGGGGGTGATCGGGGATTCCTCGGCATTGATCGGATAATCCTCCGGAAGCCCGCGCACGTTGGGGTCGCAACTGAACTTATCGTATCGATGGAGTTCGTAATCCGATCGTTTGCTCGGAAATTTCCTCCGATCCACCCTGGAGCCCTGTTCCAAGCAGAGGATTTTCAGATTGGTTTCACTGAGGGACCAGGCAACCGCCGCTCCGGATGCGCCTGCGCCTATGATTAATACATCGACTGCTTCGTTGCTCATGTTATTAATTTCCGGTCAGCACTTCTGGTAGCATCGGCCGCGTTTCTTCACCGGTTCCACCAGTGCAGTGAGTTCTTCAGGGCTTTCATCGGGGACCTCGTAGCCATAGGGATGCGGAGGTTTTGCCGATAAACCGAAATGGGGAGGAATCGTCGGGTCAGTGTAGTAGCCCATGTAGGTGTATCTGGTCAGTGCGGTAAAGAAATCCGGCTCCCGACGCTCGAGACTTTCCGCCAGCGCGAGCCTGTCCGCCGGAGACAGGGCTTCGAAGGTGTCGCCTTTGGGTTCGAGAAGGGCTTGGGCAGTACGCAAGCCACGTTCCAATAGAGCCCCTAAACCAGGTACTTCACGAGCTTTATTCGCGATGAAATCCTCTACGCCAAGGGACCCCGCTGAGGGGATGCGGCCATCGTCGCTGGCCGGTATAATTTCGTCAAGTAGCCCGTTAAGGAGGGCTTTTCCGTCTGCGCTCCACGCAATGCTTTCGATAAGGTTCGACATTGTGGAATCTCTCACGATTTGGCGACTCGGACCTTCATCTTAAGGCCTGGCTCTTCTCCATTCCCTTAATCGTCGTCTTAAGATCGTGGGCCTCTGCAATATTGGCTAATTTTAAGAGCTTGTCCGGTTGAGGGGGGGCGGGTTGCAACAGACTGTATTTTAGTCCCAAGCTTTCATATTTTTGCTCGCCGTACTTATGGTAAGGCAATAAATGAAGGACAAGGCCCGGCTGAAGGGCTCTGAGCCATTTTGCCAGCGACACCATTTCATCTTCCTGATCATTGAGGCTATCGACCAGCGGCATACGAAGGATAACATCCGCGCCGCAGCGCAGCAGGTTCTCCAGGTTAGCCTTGATGAGCCGGTTGTTGACACCGGTCAATTGCTTGTGCAGGTCTGGATCATGACACTTGATATCATACAGGAAAAGGTCCGTGTCACCGATGATGCTTTCCAGGACGGACCAATCCCCCAGACCGCTGGTATCGACGACGGTGTGTAGACCTTCCTTTTTCGCCTGCGCCAGCAGGACACGGGTAAAATCCGGCTGCGCCAAGGGTTCGCCGCCTGAGATTGTCACACCGCCACCGGTCTTTTCATAGAATATGCGATCTTCGGCGACTTCCCCGATGACTTCTTGAGCGGAAGCCGCTCGCCCCTTGAGTTCTAATGCTTCAGCCCAGCAGCGTTCCAGGCATAAAAGCGTCAACTGGCAACAATTTCGATTGAAGGCCTTATGGCCGTTGTCAAGGGTATGGCAGTCATGGGGGCAGGCATCGACACAGGCGCCGCATCTGATGCAGAATTCATCGTGGTAGAGAACTTCCGGTTTAAAACTGATGCATTCCGGGTTGTGACACCACTGGCATTTCAAAGGACATCCTTTCAGAAAGACCGTGGTCCGAATGCCGGGACCGTCATGAATCGAGAAATGCTGAATATCGGTGACAAGACCGCTGACTGTTTCCGTCATTGTAGTTGCGCCTGCTGCCGTTTATAGGAATTGCCCAATGGGGTTTTGAGACCACTTCTAATAGCTGGTGCGTGCGATGAGTTCTTCCTGATACTCTTTTTTGAGCGTCACAAAATAGGCGTTGAACCCCCAAACCCTGACCACCAGGTCTCGATATTGATCCGGGTTCTCCTGGGCTGCCTTCAAAACCTCGGCACTCACCGTATTGGTTTGTAATTCCATGCCACCCAGATCAAAATAGGTGGTCGCCAGTGCCATGACCTTTTCCCGCTCCTCGGGGTCGTATACGGACCCGGAATGAAACATCAGGTCCAGGGAAGTGCCCAACGGGCACAACGTCTGGTCGATTTTGGCCGCAGACAAGACAGCGGCGGTGGGCCCCTTCTTGTCGGTGCCGTGACTCGGGCTAAAACTAACCGCCAGCGGCTCACCCCGTTTGCGCCCGTCGGGAGTGGATCGAACCACTTTTCCCAAACGGGCCTGGTGGTGGGTGAAAAATCCCGGTACAAAGCTCCCCCCGCGGGGATTTTCCTGTTCCAAGACCACCTTGCAGAAGTGCTTGGCGGTGTCACGGCACAATAAATCAACATAGTCATCATTGTTTCCGAATTTAGGTGCCTTGTTTCTCAAGAGTTTTTGCAGGGACGTGTCTTCGGCAAAATCTCTCTTAAGGGCTTCAACCAGGTGAACCGGGTCGACCACTTTTTCTTCATAAACCAGCTTTTTAATGGCCGCCAGGGAATTGGCCACATTGGTGATGCCCCCTCCCACGAAGCCGGTGTAGTTGTAGATGGTGCCGCCTTCGGTTTTATCTTTTCCTGATTCAATGCAGCCGTCGAGCGTCGCAGATAAAAACGGTGTCGGAGAAATGCTCGGTATGAATTCGTCGATGGCGTTGGCTTTATTTGTGAATTCACGAATATCCGTATCGATTTCGTCCTTGAAAGCCTGGTAGAATGCCTCGAAACTGTCAAAATCAGGCAAGCGGTCGACCACACGCTCCATGATCGTCAACAGATGGATGCCATAATGACCGGCAAAGATGGCATAAAAATCAGATTTCCCTTCAATCATCAAATCCTGACATGCATCTATACAATAGTTACGGGCATCTTCGGTGCTGACGCCGACGCGTTCCATGGCCTTGATGATCGTTTCATCGTTGTAAAGCATGGGCCGCGGGCCTAATTTTTCGATGCGATTGGTGCGTTCAATGACACTCCGGGGTGTATTCTTATGAAACCTGACATTAATTTGCGGATCCGTCAGCTTGACCTTTTCAAATGCGTCGAAACAAAGCCAGGTGAAGTCGTTGGTCCCGTCGGTACCGTCCGGTTTCAGACCGGAAAGGATGATGTTCAGGCCATTGTCGGTATGCAGGTCCGAGGTGTCGTTGAGTTTTATAAAAAAGCACGCCAGCAGTTCAAGTGCTTGTTCCCGGGTTAGGTTGCCTGAATCGATATCTTTCCGGTAGTACGGCCACAGGTGCTGGTCCAGTCGACCAAGGGCCATTAAATTGTAGCTTTCGATCAGTATCATGGTGTGGGCCATCCAAAGCAGCTGAAGGGCCTCATGGAAAGTGGTGGCTGGTTCGGTCTTAATCCTTCCCAGGATTTGAGCAATTTTTTTCAGTTCAAGTTTACGGTCTGGATTCGATGCCGACGCTGCTTTTTTATTTGCCTCTTTCTCGTAACGCTCTACCAGATGCGTCGCAGCATCCATGCTGATCACGACAGATTCCAGAAATGCTGCCTGATTGGAATCCAGGTCGACTTCTTTCAATCGACTCTCAGCTTGGGCCTTGATGCCCCCAAAACCCATGGAAAGGACCTTGGCATACCCGGCCGTGCAATGGGATGTCACATATCCCTCACCGATACCGAATTTCCGTGCGGCTTCTATTTCATCTTCGGTGGCATAGTGGGGAAAGAACTCGAGGCCGGGAGCTTCAACGGCCAGCGTTTCGGCATCGGGCGCAAAGTCCAGGTTGCGCTTGACATTGGGGTCCCAGAACTGGGCGTCTTTCTCTCTGGGCAAGAACAGCGTACGACCGCCCACGATGAGCTCTTCGTCTTCAATAAATACCGGCATGCGACGAAGAAGGAGGTCGAATGCCATGGCTTTTCGAACCACAAGAGGCTTGTCAATCGGTTGGCCGTTGAAAATGCTTAGATACTCCCGCTGTCTGAACCGATCGTGGCTGACATTGAGCATCTTTTCCCTCAAAGACTCGATTCGTTTGTAATTGCGCCCCATGAGAACCTCCCGTATTACCGGTCATTGCCTGGCCGATCGTCGTCGAAGGTGTCAGTTCTCCACCTCAAATCAGCCGTTGGAATTAAATGTTGCATCTGTCTAAACACACTAAAATAAGCATTTCAATGACAATTTCAAGGATCAAATCTAACACATTGTGCTATGACGATAGGGATGGCCGTACTTTCAAAATGAGCCACCGTTATTTTGCTCTTATTCAGTCAGTGTATACACCACATCCAACTCAGCACAACACCCGGAATCGATATTGGCATTCCCTTGAATCACGTCCTGTGCTTCTTTCGGATCGATCGTGTTAAAGTCAAACATTCCGAAATGGTGGCCGATCATGTTCGGTATCACTGCCTGTTCACACAAATTCAACGCTTCCTGAACGGTAAAATTTCCCGGTATGTTTCTTTCCCGCCGATAGGCATCGCGCCCGTTGATAGGCAGCAGGGCCAAATCGATGTTCCGGGCGGCAAGGATGTTGTCCAAACCCCTATATGGCACACAGTCCCCGGAATGATAAACGGATAATCCACCGAATCGCATGACATAACCCAGATATAAATGCTTTCCATCCGCATCGGTGGCCAAGGTTTCGTGGGCCGAAGGAAGCGCATCGATGCGAATGCCACTGTCGATCGTTACTGTTTGACCCGCATCGATAAGGATTATTTTATCTGCCGGCACACCCATATCCTTTGCATGTCCTGCCGTAGCTTCCGGCACGATGACTTTCAGATTCAGATTCGCCGCCACCATGCCCGAAACCGTCCAAGGATCTAAATGATCGGAGTGCTTGTGGGTGGCAAGCAGCCAGTCGGCAACGGCCGCCTCTTCAGGCAAGATCGGCGGCGGTATCATTCGACGGTGTTTGAATTCGGCATTTTGGTACTTATCAGCCAAATAATCCGAAAGATAAGGATCGACGACCATCAGTTTATCACGGTATCTGATGGCAAAACCAGCCTGACCTAACCAGAAAAGGCGGACATGGCCCATGTTACCCAGCGGGGCTTTGATTGCCACCATCAATGAAGATGTAATTTTTTCTGAAAACAAGATGCCCAATTTTAGCTGTCACTTTCAAAAATTCAGAACTAATGACGTGTCGTAAAATCTGATGCAACACAAATGTCTGCGGTTGCACCAACAATAGTGTATTTTGGGCGAATCGTTCTGAATTTTTATTTCTTATTTTTTCGCGGTTTGCAAGGCAATATCCACCGGCGTCGATATTAGCTTTTTGGGGTTATAATTCCGTTTTCTCCCCCAAGAGCGTCAGCTTCGTTTACGAGGGTTGTCGGCAATAACCGGTTTCCCGTTGCGCTCGACGACGATTTTATGAAACCCTTCTTTTTCAATTGATCCGTAATCATGCCCGGCATGGCCGGGAAAAGCGAAAAATGTTACCAGGGGCTCATCCGGGGAGGTGTTGATGCTGCGGTGGGCGTACCGGGCCGGAACATATACGGCTGAACCCGGATTCAGTTCTCTTGCCTCCCAGTCTCCTTCCGGATTTTCCATCATCATATAACCGCAGCCCCTGAGACAGTAGTAGACTTCGGCGGTATCCAGAACATGGTGAAAATGTCCTTTGGTCATAAAGTATTCGTCACCGATTTTTCCGGGGTAAGTCATACTGGTCCCATAGGCGATTTCATTTTCTCTCTCCGGAACTCCCATATCGAAAAACTCGTAGACCAGCACGTCTTCCTTTTGCAGTTGGGCCTCAAAAGCGTCATTGTCATAGTAGATGTTCTTCATTTGCGATAGAAACCGCTGCAGCGGTTTGCGGGTTTTAGATAAACCCGTGACAAGATCAAAGTCCGTTCGCGTGGAAACCAAATTTTTCATACTCACAATTCACTCCTTAACTCGCATCGCCGGCAATCCGACTCAATCGATCGAATTCCGGGCCGCTGGTCGGGATATCGATCTGAAACACTTCGGCCATGACCCTTGTCCATCCATGTATGAAATATATCCAGCCATTTTCGATGCTCAGGTTCTGCCCCGCCTTTTGATCATTTGCCTGGTCCAAGAAAACCAAGTCGCCTCGATAGTTGAAATCCCAGGCAATCCCGTTTTCAGGAAAAACGACCCCATCCGTCAGCGGCGATCCCGGCCGGTCCTTGCCCAACCCCGTGGCGTTGACGACCATAGAACCGGTTGTTAGTGTCCCGACGATGTTATCATTGTCCCGTGGTCCAGGAGCCAAGTGATATGCCACTGGAATTTGCAGGTCAATTTTCCGGTGGAGGGCCTGCATCTCCTCGAGGCGTTTGGCACTTCTGTTGTTGACAATTATTTTTGACGGTACATCACCACCCTTCAAAGCCTTTTCGTGTAAATACAGGGTCAAGGCCAGGGAGGATCCGCCGGCGCCAAGCAGCAAGAGCTGACCTCCCGATCGTTGCCAGTATTGATCATCAACGATGGACTCCAAAGATTGCCCGCTGGTAATTGGGTCTTTGGCATGTCCGATCAACGTGCAGCCACTTTTGGAAATACTGCTGACCTCATCGAGAATTTCAGTATACGGATCGATTTGATCGAACAGATCCCGACAGGATTTGAAGAGGTTTATTTTGTGGGTGGTCACCAAGGCGCCCAATGAGTTGGGGTCGTTTTTGATGAAACCCACAACCTCCCGGTAATTTTCCGGCCTGTCGTTGGGAGGAAAATCAAAACCTTTGATACCGGCTTTAATTCCTAATGCGTCAGCCCACTTCGGAAAGACCTTCATGATGGAAGAACTGCCCGTCGTTACGCCGATAAAATAAAACATCGGATTTTGAGCAGGTTGATAAGTATTCATTGTCAGGTTGTTGTCTCCTTCCTTGTCTTTAAAATTCAAAACTACTGATCTTTTCGAGCATATCGCCCAATTCAGCCTGGTGGCTTGCGGCCTTTTGAAATACAGGCAGCAGCCGCTCATAGATGGCGTTGTTTTTCGAATCCGGAAGAATTTCACTCTCAACTTCGTGGATTGCGTCAATGATGGAAAAATCCTTCCACCAGTCAAGACCGACCGCAATGGTTGCTGCGGCGCCAAGTGCTGCTGCCTGCTGGTCGATATTGGTCTTGACCACCTTCATGTCGTAGACGTCGGAAAAAATCTGCCGCCAGAAGGCGCTGCGGCTGCCGCCGCCAACCATCACCATTTCATCACCAATACTCGTTAGCCGGCGTAATTCGTCCAATGCCACGCGAAGCCCCATGGCGATGCCCTCCATTGAAGAACGGATCAGGTCGGATCGTGTGTGCGCCAGGTCCAACCCCATGAAGGCCCCACGGATGTTGGGGCTGTCATCTTGGGACGTGCCGCCGCTCAAACTCGGATTGAACAGCAGCTTGTTGGCCCCTGCCGGAGATTGAGCAGCAGATTTGATCATTGTCTCGAACACATCGGTATCGGCTTTTTGAGCATCGGCGACCAGGTCCTGGCAGATGTGATCGCGGACCCAATTGAAACTGGCACCGGCGGCAAAGATGGAAGTGGCGGAGGTAAAAAAACCCGGCATGACGTGGGCAAACACAAAGGGGCGAACCTTGGCGTCCAGCAGAGGTTTCGCTGAGCAGGCGGCAATCCAGCTCGACGACCCCAAAGAATTGTAAACTCGGCCTTCTTCGATATTGCGGGCACCCAATGCCATGCACGAATTGTCGACACCGCCGGCGGCCACCTGCACGGATGGCGGCAGTCCCAGAGCCTCGGCAGCCTCCGGGGTCAGCGTCCCGATGATCTGGGTAGATGGAACGATTTCCGGAAAAAACCGGCTGGGAATACCGCTGGCATCAACAAGGTCGGGACAGTAGTTCCAGGCATTGAGGTCATACAAGCCGCAGCCCGAAGCATATGAATAGTCGGTGACCAACTCTCCGGTTAGTTTGAAATTGATGTAGTCTTTGGTCCCCAAAAATTTGTCGATGGCCGTAAATAAATTCGGCTCGTGATCCCGGTACCACATCAGTTTGAAAACTGAATATAGGTGGGCCGGAAAACCGTTGCCGGTTGTCAGATACCATTTTTCCTCATCAGTGGAGTCAAAAAACCGTCGCGCTTGGTCCACTGCGCGGGAATCCGACCAGATCGGGGTCCGGTCTCTGAGCAACTGTCCTTTGGCATCTACAGGGACGACACCCAGCGAGTGTCCGGAGATACCGATGCCTGCAATGTCAGAGCCGTGCGCGCCGCTCTCGCTGATCAGGATCCGTGTGCTGCAAACGACCGCGTTCCACCAGTCTTGCGGGTTCTGTTCATGCCAGCCGGGTTTGGGATAGTGCGTGGTGTAGGGAATGAAGCTTTCCGCACAGCATTTACCGTCCATATCGTACAAGGAGGATTTGTTTCCGCCTGTGCCAAGGTCATAAGCAATGATATATGGTCCCATAAGACCCCACTGGGGTGATGAAATTCACCTGTAAATTGATTGACATAGACTTAACTTTAACTATTTACACTATTTTGTTCCGGGAATCTGGTTTCCCCGCTTACGCTTCGCTTCAGACGGAATCGTTGACAAGTGTCTGGTTTCAGGTTTCAGGTGTCAGGAAAGGTAGATGCAATTGCATATCCTCATATGAAATTCATTCAATTAGACAGGATCTACGGGATTAACAGGATATTTTCGGTTTAGTATCGTTATTTATATCCTGACCATCCTGTTGATCCTGTCAGAAAATAAAACGTATATGCTGTTAAGTTTTTTATTCGATCTAACTGGCCGCTTTCCAGACCAGCGGCAGCGCTGAACACTGACACCCGAAACCTGATACCCAAAAATGGGAATAAAAATAGGATAAAAGTAACAGCCCCCCAATTATGAGTATTTTGAAAACATTAGTCTTCCTTTAGGATAGCGCCCGGCATTCCTCGATGATATCGATGGCCGAATTCTGATTGATGCCAAAGCGGGCCACTCCCATAGCGAGCATCTTCAAAAGGGTGCCCAAATCACGGATTCCTCCCGCGGCCTTGATTTTGATGGCATCCCCGACAAAGTCAGTGATTAATCCGATCACTTCCAATGTTGCCCCGCTCGGACTCCAGCCAGTGCCGGTCTTAACAAAAGCGGCACCGGCATTGATGCACAGTTCGCACGCCTTTTTAATCTGATCGGCGTTCAGGAAATGCACTTCCATGATCACCTTAAGGGGGACATTGCCCGCCGTATCAACCAGCCGAGCGATTTCTGATTCGACATAGGCATAATCACCGGATAGGAATTTTCCCAGGTTCATCATCAGATCCATTTCCTGTGCGCCGTCTGAAAGAAGCTCCCTTGCCTCTGCGACTTTGGTGTTCGTCTTGTGTCCGCCGGACGGAAACCCGATGGGACCGCCGACGAGGATGCCGCTGGTTTCCGGAATCAGACGTCGAACGTCGCCGACCCAGCATGGCAGGGTGTGAATGGAAATAAAGCCGTAGCGTTTGGCGTTTTCGACCATCTCCATGATTTCGGCGATGCCATGAAAGGCCTGAACAGCGCTGATGTCAATCATTCCGGCAATGCGTAGGGGGGTCGGTTCCATGGTCACCTTTATCTTTTTGTCTTTAAACGATGAAGTTGCTCAATTCCGATTTGTCTATCACTATCCCCAGGCCGGGCTTTTGGGGCAGGATGGCATATCCATCGCCAATTTCTATCTTCTCCGTGAACGCTCTGTCTTTAACCGGGTTTTCAGAGTTGTCGCATTCCAGAAAATAGAGATGATTTTCATGCCGCCCCGGATTCGGCGGCGCGGTTGCGTGAAAATGGAGGGCGGCCGCGAAGCCGATCCAGGTTCCCCAGGCATGGGGCGTGACGGAAATGCCGAATGAATCCGCCAAAGCCCTTATCTTCAATCCTTCGCTGATTCCGCCGCAAAATGCCAAATCCGGTTGAAGGATGTCGACGCCTCCGGATTCCACCAGGGGTCTAAAACCATAGCGCGTTTGTTCACACTCGCCGGTTGCAATGGCAAGATCTAGTTTGGCGTGCAGTTTTGCAAAATCACTGTAATGATGGGGTGCGATCGGCTCCTCAAAAAAGGCGTAATTATTTTCATCAAGAACACGGCCGATGCCAATGGCTTCATTCAGGTTGTAGGCATGGTTGGCATCAGCCATCAGAATCACGTCCGGAAATTGATTGCGAACATCGATGATTGCCTTGTGATCAAAAGCCGGGTTCTTGCCGATTTTAAGCTTTAAGGCCTTGAAACCGCGGGCAACATGATGGGAAGCTTCCGCGATAATCGTCTTTAAAACGACATCTTCGGATGCTTTGCGGAAATAGTGTCCGGTGGCATAACAGGGGACTTGATCGACCGTTGTCCCACCTAGAAGACGGTAAAGAGGCTGCTCCGTCAATTGTCCTTTCAAGTCCCACAGCGCAATGTCAATGCCCGAAATCGCCGCCATAAACGTCCCATGTCGGGCGTGGTCCAAATAGCGCTGCCAGAGTGAATGCCAGATGGATTCGCTATCGAAAGGATTGCGGCCGATTACCATGGGCGCGATATGGTTATGTATCGCTTCCTGGATCGGGCGGGCGGGACCGTAGCATTCCCCCCAGCCGGACATCCCGGAGTCACTGACGACTTCAAGCAACAGGTTTTCCCGCTGGGTATAATAAAATTGAGAAAAGCCGAAGGGCTCTGCAAGATCCGACCGGACGTGGTAGGTATTCACCTTCTTTATCTGCATCCCATTACCTCCAATTTAGGGGAGATTTTCCGGACAAACGTTTTCCGTAAAGGCAACTCCGCTAAAAGCGACTGTTCCGGGCCTAAACCGGCCATTTACAGGCTGGTGGCTAATTTAAACAACTTAGAAATCCTGGTCCTATGGGCCAAGTCAGAGATATTCGGTTCTGCCTGTAACAGTTTCAAGGCGTAATGGAGTATTGGAATACTGGAGTGATGGTCTGTCGATCGTGAACTCTATGCATCAGAGAATATCGATGGTCTCCGTATAAAGTTATAGAATATCGGTGTTGGATTTTCGTTTTTCCAATACTCCATTACTCCAACACTCCATAAGTATGTTGAGCAGAGCAGCGTCCCGCAGAGCCCCTTCCAGGGGACAAACCAATGCCAGGTTCTTCCCCGCAAACTAACGCGGGATCTACGATGGGCATGGATTCTTTACTATTGAAGCAACCTGCCACAATTTAAAGTTTCGGACTTAGTAGGCATCTCCGGTCTCGGCATCAAAGAGGTGGATGTTTTCGGTATCCAACAGCAATTCCATCGATGTGCCGCTGCGGGCTTTGGTTTTTGAATCAACGCGGGCCGTGAGACGATCGGCACCGCAAAATACGACCAAAACGATTTCCGATCCGATGGGCTCCACAATTTCAGCCGTCACGGCAATGATTTCACTTCCCTTGAAATCGCTGGCTATCTGGCGGTCGAAGAGGTGCTCCGGGCGAATACCAAGAATCGCTTTTTTCCCATGGGCAGTCTCATAGCGTGACTGCAGGCTTTCAGGC
>Ga0316187_10001746_pt1 | contig 19015 bp, 17 predicted proteins | sample CroRivburrow1_MG_FD_204927 | JGI IMG/M metagenome (GOLD analysis project Ga0316187, IMG submission 204927) | Coastal sediment microbial communities from Maine, United States - Cross River worm burrow 1 | ecosystem: Environmental > Aquatic > Marine > Coastal > Sediment | place: USA: Maine...
AGAAGTGGGTGATTCACGGGTACGCGTGCGTTCGGGTCGACTCGCGTGGCACCGGGCGTTCGCCCGGATTCGTCGACCATTTCTCCCCACGTGAGACCAAGGATATGTACGACTGCATCGAGTGGGCAGGTGTGCAGCCCTGGTCGGATGGCCAGGTTGGTCTCAACGGCATCAGCTACTACGGAATCAACCAATGGCACGTGGCGTCGCTCAACCCGCCCCATCTTGCCGCAATGTGCGTTTGGGAGGGGGCCGCCGACTGGTATCGCGACATGACTCATCACGGCGGGATGCTCTGCACCTTCTGGGCGAATTGGTATGACATGCAGGTCAAGACGGTCCAGTACGGTCTCGGTGAGAACGGTCCCCGCCATCCGGTAACCGGCCAGCTCGTCTGCGGAGACGAAACGCTCACTGATGAGCAACTGGCCGCCAACCGGGCGGACTTTGGAGCCGCCATCCTCGCCCACCCGCTCGATGACCAGTACCACCGCGACCGCTCGCCGCGGTTCGAAAATATCACCGTCCCGTTGTTCACTGCCGGGAATTGGGGCGGTCAGGGTCTGCATCTGCGAGGCAACGTCGAGGGGTTTCTCCAATCCGCTTCCGACCAGAAGTGGTTGGAGGTCCACGGCATCGAGCACTGGACCCACTTCTATACCGACTACGGGCGCAACCTGCAGCTCCGGTTCTTCGACAACGTCCTCAAGGGCGAGGACAACGGCTGGGGAGAGGAGCCGCCCGTGCGCCTCCAGGTTCGCCATCCCGGCGAGAAATTCGTCGAGCGTCTTGAGGAATCGTGGCCGATTCCGCGCACACGCTGGACCGAGTTCCACCTGCATCCCGACATGACGCTGGCAACCGAGCCTCCTGGTGCCGCGGCGACGCTCGAATTCGCCGCGCTTGGCGACGGGCTCGTGTTCCGTTCGGCGCCACTTGATGGGCCGACCGAGGTGACCGGTCCGCTGGCGGTCAAGCTAACGGTCTCCTCCAGCACGGAGGATGCCGACATCTTCCTCGTGCTGAGGGTATTTGACCCTGATGGCGAAGAGGTGACTTTCCAGGGCGCCCTCGACCCGCACACACCCGTCGCCCAGGGATGGTTGCGCGCCTCCCATCGGGCTCTAGATGAGGAGGCTTCAGAGACGTGGCGCCCGGTCCACACCCATCGGACGCGTCAGCCACTCGTTCCCGGAGAGCCGGTAGACCTCGACATCGAGATCTGGCCGACGTCCATCGTCGTCCCGGCCGGCTATGTGCTGGCACTGGCTGTGCGTGGCCAGGACTACGAGTACGAGGGCGAGCTGGCCGAGTCCTCCGAGATCGCCAGCTTCAAGAACCGGTTCACCGGTTGCGGCCCATTCCTCCATAACGACCCGCAGGACCGTCCGGCCGACGTGTTTGGGGGAACCACGACTGTGCATCTCGGGCCGGAGCGGGACGGCCACGTGCTTGTGCCCATCATCCCGACGGAGGGCTGAGGTGTCGGCCCTACAATCGATTGCATCGATCGGACCTAGAGGATCCCAGTACCCCGCCCGCAAGTGAGGAGACCACCGATGGCAACCACCATAGACCCGGAACACGTCGAGATCACCGAGCCGGTTCCCGGTTCCGACCTGCCCGTACATCTCATGTACGTCGAAGTCTGGGACGGCCTCTATGCCCCGATCGGGGTGCGTCGCCCGGAAGGGGACGGCCCGTTTCCCATCGTCTTGCTGGCCTCGGGCAACGGTGGCGAGGGCATGGCCTGGATCCGCGACGCGGTGAACAACAAGGGCTACATCATGGAGCGTCTTGTCGAGGCCGGCTATGCGTGCGCCTGGCTGCGGTACCGCACCGAGGTCGAACTCGGTTATCACGAGGGCGGACCGCTGGTACGTGACATTCGCCAGGGACGCGACATGTTCAACAGGTCACCACTCGAGTATGAGGACGAGATCGCAATCATCGACTATCTCAAGGGGCAGCCCTGGGTCGATGCGGACCGGGTCGGCCTGATCGGCATGAGTCACGGCGGGGAGATGGTGCTGAAGATCACGTCCGAGTACCACGGAGTGGCCGCGGCGGTTGCCAGCGAACCGGCGTCACACGAGTACCTGGCGCTCAATCCCGACAACACCGCATTCGTCAACGAGGACACCCAGATGCGCAACATCGAGGGCATGGTGATGAGTGAGGTCGACAAGGTCCGCGCCCGCATCGACGAACCGGTGGCCCGGGCCAGGGCCGAAGGGATCACAACGCCGATCCTCGTGATGGGTCGTGACGACGACCATCTTCAGGGCATCTTCATGACCTCATATCAGCTCCTTGCCGAGATGGGCAAGCCGGTGAGCTGGATTTCGTATGACCACCCGCTCCACGGCTATGTCTTCCCAATCCGGGGCGCCGACGGAGAGTACGAAGTCAACGAGGTCCAACACGAGGCGATCGCCGCGGTGATCGGGTTCCTCGACGAGCATCTGAAGTAACGACGTAGATTGCGCCGGGGAGGGATTGCAGATGGTCCAGATCGATGTCCTACTCGAGGGTCAGAGGTTCAAAAGCCGGCAAGGCGTCGTCGGCTACTGCAGCGTGCTGCTGTTTGAGGGTCGGGAGCGCACCCTGTTCGACGTCGGCCATGTCGGGCGCCGGGTCGTGCTCCTCGAAGCTCTCGAGAAGCGCGGGCTCAGCCCGGCCGACATCGACACGGTGGTCTTGAGCCATGCCCACTGGGATCATGCCCAGAACCTCGACCTGTTCGACCAGTCGAGGATATTGATGCACGGCGACGAACGCCGATACGCCGCCGCCCCACACCGCAACGATTGGGCGACGCCGGCCTGGACCGGCGCGATGCTCTCGAATGAGGATCCCCGAATCGTTGAGGTTGATGAGGGATATGAGGTCGAGCCCGGCATCCGCGTTCTGCACACGCCGGGACATTCCGTCGGCAGCATCGCGCTGGCCATCGACACCGAGGTCGGCGTTTCGGTAGTCGCCGGCGACGTGCTGCACTACGCAACCGCGGCGCTCACCGGCAGGAACCCGATCGTGTTCTGGAACGACGAGCAGGCCAGCGCCAGCATCAAGCGGCTGGTCGAGCTCGGGGACGTCGTCTACCCGGGACACGATCGTCCCTTCCGGGTTACATCCGCTGGAGAAATCGAGTACCTGCGACCCTATGAGCTGACGATTCTGAACGTGGAACAGGACGATCCCGGTTTCGCCATTGAACGGACGGGTCCGGCCGACTGGATCATGCCGGGCATCGAGGACCAGGGACTGCCCCCGCTACGGACCGATTGACCGTCCACTGCCCGCTACGCGGCTCCACACTGAGCCACGATCATGCGGGCGCGTACTGCCCTGCCAAAGGACGATCCCGCACCGAGGTCGCGAATCCGATCGCACCATTCGGCGTTCAGCGCGACCGCTCCACAGATTCGATCACCCAGGCGGGTGGAGATGGAATGCGCATGCAGCAGATCGGCCCAGCGATCTAACGCGCTTTCGTCGGCCAGAAGCGCAGCCTGATCCTCCGGCGGCCACAACTCGATGTTCGAGAGGTCCTGTTGCGCCCATGAGAACATGACGTCTGCCAGCTCGGCACAGGACGCGGGGGCGCCGTCAGGCGCTGCCGCGCCGCCGCGTGCCAGAAGTGCCCAAGCTGCAACCGCGATGACGGCGACGGTACGCCAGCGCCTGACCCGGTTCCGGCTCACGTGCGTCCTGCGGGGCCGAAGCGCTTGACGGCGAGCAGATCCTCCACCACGGTGCCCGCGTCGTCTGCTGCGGCAGCCTCGAGGATCGCCACCGAAAGCGCCAGATCCTGGAGCCCGGTACCGGTCGACTTGAACAGCGTCGTGTCGTCGCGAGCTCGCGTTGGGCCCGGCTCGAGCACCGCAGCCAAGTCGAACGCATCGCCTCGGTCGTACAGCCCCTGCGCTTCGGCTGCGATGGCGTCGCCCGACTCGTTGAAGACGAGGTTCACTGAGTCACACACCATCCGATCGAAGCCGGCGAAGGTGGCTGGATCGACTTCGGATAGGTTGGGGCGGGCTGAGCCGACCGAGTTGACGTGTATCGAAGCCGCGAGATGGCGAGCGAAAAAGACCGGATCAGGCGACTTGGTAGCGAGGGTGGCAATCCCAACTCCGTCAAGAGCCGCGTCGAGATTGGCACAGTCGACGAGCGGGACGTCGAGAGTTGGCTGCATCTCGCCGATGAACCCGGCGCGGTGCTCCGGACGCCGCGAAAAGACACGGAGCTCCTCGACCGGTCGCACCGCCTGCAAAGCAGCGAGCTGCGACCTTGCGACCGATCCGGTCCCGATGATCGCGCCCGCCTCGATGACTGGAGGAGCGAGCAGGTCGGCGGCAAGCGCCGACGTGGCGCCGGTGCGGGCACCGGTGATGGCTTCACCGTCGATGACCGCCCGCAGGTCGCCGGATTCGATGTCGTAGAGCGTGATGATGTAGCGCACTCCCGCTTCGCGGTTGAAGCTGATGACCTTGTGGCCGAACACGCCGAGTCCCGCCGACACCGCAGGCAGCACCCGCATCCAGCCCTCGCCGTGGGGGAGATCCATGCGCCCCACCGGACCGCTGGCGCCCGCCGCCTCGAGGGCGAAGCAGGTTCGCATCGCGTCGAGCGCCAAATCGACGGTGAGGTAGCGCTCAACGGTGGTGGTGTCGATCAGTCGCGCCACGCGCTCACCCCGGATTTCGCCCGACAAAGAACGCGGCGGAGTCGGGTTCTTCGTCGATGATGCCGGCGGCCAGCAGACCGGCCGCGGCCCGCTTCATCTGGCCGTCGCTGAGCTTGGGTGACGGTTGCCGCAGCGGTCCTCCGTTGTACCCCGCCAGCCAGGCTTGGTACTTCCACAGGTAGCGATGGACCCAATTGGCTGCAGACAGCGCCGCCATCTCCCGTGAGCGGGCCTCGCGGGCGGGCTGAATCTCCCAGAACAGCTGCATCGCCTCGTCGTTCTTGCCGGCCCGCAGCGCGGCGAACATCCGCGGCGTCCGGTCGCCGTAGTACTCATAGTTGCTGGTGCCCATCCACTGCACGTCGAAGATGTCGACCCACATGGGGGCGTTGTACTCCATCGGGTCGGCCAGCAGGATGGGGGAGCCCTCCAAGCGGCGGAAACAGTCGTATGTGCGCATCGTCTGATTGCGCCCCAGCTCGTACTTCACCGCGACGATCGTGTCGACATCGGCGAGCCGCTCCAGCACCTCCTGCGGGTAGCCGCGGGGGTCGAGGCGGGCCATGTTGGAGTGGGCGACGACAAAGAGGACAACGGGAAGGTTGGTCGACTCGCAGACATGGCGGGTGTAGTCCTCAACCGCGGTGGCGGTCGTCGGGTAGAAGCTGTTGGGATGGCCGAGGAGTGTGCCGTCGACGCCGATCGCGGCGGCATCGCGGCATAGGCTGATGATGTCATCTGCGGTGTCGAACACCCCCTGGAGGAGGAAGCGATGCCGTCCGGCCGCCTCGTCGACGGCGATCTCCATGAACCGCCGCATCTCGTCGTGGGTCGTGCCGGCTTCCGACACGAGCAGGGCGCCCCAGAACCCGAGTTCGATGTTGCGCCGAACGTCGTGACGAATGGCAGCCTCGTTGAGGGAGCGCAGATCGGCGGCGTAGCTCGGGATGATGACGTTGCACACGCCTTGATAGACCTCTCGAGCCCAAGCCTTGGCCTCGGTTCGTGCCGGGGGTGCCATCAGACGGGGGTGCCGGGAACAGCTACCAGGCCCAGCTCCTCGACGTCGGCCGTGAGGTCTGCCAGCCGCCGCTCGTCGAGCGGCACCAGGGGAAGGCGCACCGGACCCTGGGGCAAGCCCATCAGCCCGAGCCAGGTCTTGAGCTCGGCGATGGGAATTGCTCCCGCCTTGTTGGTGAGCCACGGATCGAACATCCAACGCTGGAACGCCTGCCGGTGTGGCTCCAGCGTGGCATGCAGCTCCCAGGCTTCATCGAGCCGGCCTTCGTCGGCGAGGGCGGTGTAGCGGACGATGGGCAGGTCGGCGGCCGTCTGGAAAAGGGCCAGGGCCGGGGTCGACATGAGAGCCTGGAATCCATGGTTGAGGTGCAGTCCGAGCCAGTCCTTTTCGGCGGCATCGCAGACAACGATCCGGTCGGAACACAGATCGTGCACCTTCATCAGATGGTCGTGCGGCTTCGGGTTCTTGATGCCGCAGATGATGTCGATGTCTGCCAGTTCGGAAATCAACTCCGGCGACAGTGAGTAGCCGGAGTAGGCCGTATTGAACAAGAACGTCGGCTGGCTGGTGCGAGCGGCCAGCCCGTGGTACCACGCCCGGACGAGATCGTCGGACGGATGGGGTGGGAAGTACGGGTTCATCACGATGACGAGCTCGATGCCAAGTTCGCTGGCATGATCGGTCAGTTCGATGCACTCTTCGAAGACATGGTGGCTCGTCTGCGCGATCAGGGGCACGCGGCCGGCAGCAGTGTCGGCGACCAGCTCGTGGACGCGGCGCCGTTCGGGTACGGACATCGACCAGAACTCGCCCATCACACCTCCGCAGTAGATGCCGTCGACCTGCAGCGCTTCGATGTAGTGCTCCACCGACGCGCGAAGTGCGGCCTCGTCCAGCTCACCCTCGGCGGTGAATGGCGTGGGTATCGCCACCCATAGTCCGCGGACAATCTCGAAAGAGAGCTGCTTTGCCTTGCTGAGTGCCATTTTGCCTCCTTGTGCCGATGGTACTGCCGGGCAGCCGATCTCGCTGGTGCCGGCCGGATCGAAGCGTCACGTGGAGGCCGTTCGGCCGTGGTGCTGCTCGGTGCCGCGCGGTAGGGTTTCGAGCGATGCCAGAAACGCGTCTTCCCCATTCATACGACGAGATGATGGCCGCCCGGCGATTGATCTTCCCTCCGAGCACGTTTGCTCGCGGCAAGGACTTTCAGCCGCGTCCCGGTGACGTGATCATCACCCCGTGGAGCAAATCCGGCACTACCTGGATTCAACAGATCGTGCACGGCCTTCGATCCGGCGGCGACATGGATTTTGATGACATATCCCGGATCAGTCCGTGGATTGAAGTCGCCGATGCGCTCGGCATCGATCTCGATGCCGACCAGGGTTGGTGGCCGCGGGCCTTCAAGAGCCACTACTCGTACATCGATGTGCCCAAAGGCGCTCGCTATATCGTCTCATTCCGCGAGCCGCGAAGCGTCATGGTCTCGTACTACCGCTTCCACGAGGGCTCGCTTTTCGAACCCGGCACGGTGACCATGGCCGAATACCTCGCCGGCTACCTGAAACGCGAACGCGGCAAGGACTATTGGACTCACATGGAGTCCTGGTGGAGCCAGCGTGACTCCGACGATGTCTTGCTGCTGTCATTCGAGCTCATGCAGGAAGACCTGCGACCTGCCGTCGGCAAGGTCGCAGACTTCATTGGAATCGACGCCGACGCGGATCTGGTCGATCTGGTCACCAAGCAGTCGTCGCGCGAGTTCATGCTCGAGCACGGTGATCGCTTCGACGACTTGCTTCATCGAGAGCGCGCCGCTGCCGTCGGGGCGCCGGCGGCCTACGCCAGCGGGTCGAAGATCACGGACGGGAATTTCGACCCCGCCCGGTACGAGTTGACGCCCGACATCCTCTTAGCCATGGAAGCGAACTGGCGCGACACGATGGAGGTCGGCTTCGGGCTGTCTTCGTACGAGGAGTTGGTGGAGCGGCAGCGCGAGACGTAGGTGGCGCCGCTCGGGCTCTGGTTGCCGGGCGGGGAGTTGCTGGCGATGGGGTGGTGGATTGGGGTGGGGTTGGGCAATTCGGTCGGCCGACCGCCGGGGCGGTCTCTTGTTGCTCGGGCGAGCGGAGGAGCCGTTTCATGTGTCTCCCGGGAGGGGAGACGAGGGGGGTTTGGGTGAGGCCGTTATGTCCGGCATCTCGCCGCTTCCGCCGAAAGCCAAACGTCCCGAGCCGGGCCCCGCCGGTGACGCAGTCGCCGAAGCGGGTAGAGGGGCGCAACGTCAGGCACCGGCGTCACTATGGGAACCATGTTGACCAGCCAACCAGGCCATCCAAGCCCCTAGGCGGTTCCCCGCGGAAGCGGCCACTCTGGCGGGCCCGGGCTCGGTACGGGATGCTATCCGGCGCCGGCTCAGCCTCCGATTGGTGGGGCCACATCGAGCTGGCGGAGCAGGCCGAGCTCGTCGCCGAAGTACCAGGCTTCCTTGATTACGTCGCCTTCGACTCGCCACAGGGCCGCCTCGATCGCGTCGATCGGTTTTCCGGTAGGCGGGATGCCGTAGACGGTGCCGGTGTGGGATCCAACGATGCGAAAGATGCCCCACACCTTGTCGCCCTTGGCTGTTAGCTCGATCAGGATGTTCTGGCGGCCGGCGATCGACTCGTCGTTCAGGCCGGCCGCGCCCTCCATGCCGAACAACTCGCCAATGTGGGGAAAGCCGGCTCGATGCCGGACGAAGTCATCGGCGAGGAACGGACCACGGTCCGACACCTTGGCCGCCCGGTAGCGGGTGACGAGGTCGAGGTTGGCGGCCTCCTGGTCGGTGCAGGCGCACGTCACCGGCCCGAACATCGAGATGTGTTTGTGGTCTCGCATCTATTGCCTTTCTTCACTCTGTCGCTGGGATCACGGGCACCAGCAGGTATGACTCTTGGCCGGGTCCGGTGTGGAGTGTGACCTGGCCCCCGAAGACTGCGGGTGGGCGGTCGTCCGGGTCGTTGTGGGTCATGCCACCGGTGCCGCGGCTTGCGTAGTGGAACCGCTGGGCGAATTCGCCCAATTCTCCGGCGTACTCGTAGTCCTTTCCGCGAACAGTGAGCGCCAGTCTCCAACGGGCGGGAATCACGATGCAGGAGGGCACGATCTCCACATCACACTCGTAGACCTCGCCGGGCGTGAGTGGCTCGGTCCGGTCGTGAGGGTGGTACGGACGATGGGGCATGGTCTTATCCGGGTCGAGGGCTCGATGCGAGACCCGCAGCCAGCCGTTGGCAATCGGCGTGTTGGGATCGGTCGAGCCCATGAAGGTCACCTCGTCGCCGTTCGGGTCGAAGACGCGAACGACGAGAAACAGGTCGGCGTCCTCGGTGTCGGACGAGATGAATAGCTTGGCTGACATCGGCCCGGTGATCTCGGTCGCCTCATCGAACGGCGGCAGCCAAAACGTGACGCCGTCGCCGAGTGCCTCATACTCCACAGTCGAGATGGCCCCCGTGGGCGCGGGGGAGAGCGCCCCGGCGGCCGGATCGAGGTACAGCTTGGTCCAATCGGTGCGTGCCAGCGGCCACTCGTTCTCGTGGCGCAGCTCGAATCGCTCGCCGGGATGGCGGATGTTGAGCATCACGGGAGGGGTCTCATCCCAACCGTTGTCCATGCCTTTGAGGAAGTGGTCGAAGAAGCGCTTCTGCAGAGCGAGCCCGTAGCCGCTGGAGAACAGTGACCAGTGCGAATCGCCATGCACTTCGAGCCACTTCTGTTGCGAGGCCGCCTCGAGGAATCCGTTGAAGTTGCCGCGGGGATGGATTCCTTGCCCGCCCCAGTTGGCGCACGACAGCAGTGGCACGTTCACAAGCGAAAGGTCGGCCGACCGGGAGCGGTGCCATTCGTCGTCGAGAGGGTGGCTCTTGAGATCCTCGTATGCACTGATCCGGTTGGCGGCCAGTTCGGCGTCGGACAGCGTGATCGGGCCGGCCACGGACTCGCCGGTGTTGGGATTGATGCGAGCCGCGTCACCCCGGCCGTACTGGACGTTGACGACCTGAACTTTCGACCACAGCTCCTGGAATTGGCTGAGAATGCCGCCGTGGAAGCCCGAGTCGCGGTAGGTGTCGTTGGCTCCCTCCCACGGAATGATGGCGGCGAGGTGCGGGGGGTGCAGCCCGGCCACCCGCCACTGGTTGCGGGCGTAGTAGGAGATGCCGAGCATGCCTACCTTGCCGTTGCTCCACTCCGCTTCGCCAGCCCACTCGATACATTGGTAGAGGTCTTCGATCTCGCGGGGGGAGTTGGGGTCCATCTGCCCGGGCGACCAGCCGGCGCCGCGGGAATCGACCCGGACGCAGACGTAGCCGTGTGGCACCCATCGTTCCGGGTCGGTCACCTCCCAGTTCTGATACTTGTTGGTTGAGCCTTCGAGGATCTCGGGGTGGTCGGCGACCATCTTTCCCCACTGGTGGGGGTATCCCTCCTGGTAGGCGACGCCCTTGGCGTAGATCCCGTAGGTCAGTATCACCGGATAACGGCCGTCTTCAATTGGACGGAATACGTCGGCGCGCAGCTCGGTCCCGTCGTCGACGGGGATCGGTTGCTGCCACGTGACTTGCATCCCGTCGCGGAGCTCGGTGCGTGACTCGAATCCGTTGTGCTCCATCGACTGATCTCCTCCTCGCGGATCCCCATGTTTGCAGGTGAGCAGAGCGCCGGCCCGCCATCCGGCAGCACCGCCATCGCTACCGGGTTGTGCGGGTCGGCCCTGAGGTCGCTTGGCGCATCGAGATGGTCGGCTGGGTACGATTCGGCGAGCCCGAAGATCTGGAACGATCGCCGCGGGCCGCAGTGATGAAGCGAGGAGCGCCATGAAACAACGAAATGTCGGCGCCACCGGTGAGGTGGTAGGGGCAGTCGGTCTGGGAGGCCTGGCACTCAGCTCCACCTACCACCCGACCAACGACGAGGACGCACTTGCGCTGATGCGTCGCGCCTTTGACATCGGAGTCACTCATCTGGACACCGCCGACGCCTACGGCAAGGGCCACAACGAGCGACTCTTCGGCAAGGCCATCGGGTCGCGGCGGGACTCCGTATACCTGGCAACCAAGTTCGGCCAGCTGTTCACTGCCGAAGGGAAACGGATCGTGAACGGCCGCCCGGAATACGTCATGGCGGCCTGCGATGCCAGCCTGCAACGCCTCGGCTGCGACAGTATCGACCTGTACTACCTGCACCGTGTCGATCCTGACGTGCCGGTTGAAGAGACGGTGGGCGCGATGGCCGGGCTCGTGTCTGCCGGGAAGGTCCGCCACATCGGGCTCACCGAGGCGGCACCCGCGACCGTGCGGCGCGCTCACGCCACCCACCCGCTCGCCGCCATTCAGGTCGAGTACTCCCTGTGGACCCGATTTCCGGAGGACGAGCTGCTTGGGCTGTGCGGCGACCTCGGTATCGGCTTTGTCGCCTATTCGCCGTTGGGCCGCGGGTTCCTCTCGGGCACCATCAAGGCTGTCGGAGACCTCAGCGAAGGGGATCGCCGTCATGATCATCCCCGCTTCTCCGGTGAGAGCATCGAGAAGAACGTCGAACTCCTCGAGGCACTGCAAGATGTCGCCGTCGTCCACGGTGTGGCGCCGGCCCAAATCGCCCTGGCCTGGGTGCTGGCTAGCGGCGAGCGTATCCTGCCGATTCCCTCGACGAGTACGATCGCCCACCTCGAAGAAAACGTAGCGGCCGCCGAAGTCGAACTCACCGCAGAGGAGGTCGAAATGCTCGGCGCGGTGTTCGACCCGGACGCCGTGACCGGAGATCGCTACCCACCGGCAGCGCTGAACAAGGTGCAGCTCTAGGCGGCGACTGCCGGATCATGATGGCTCCGCGTTCACTGGCGCAGCCGCGAGCTCCGTCGTGTCGAAGCCGCCAGCTCGAGTGCCAGCGCCTGATGGTCACCGGCGCTAGCCGAGGAGTACACCGGATCAAGCTTCCATCCGGCCCCCGCCAGGATTGGCGCCCGGAGCTGGACCTCGGGCCGATTGATGGCGGCCCAGCTCGCCAGGCGATGCCATATCTGAACATCTCGTCGGTCCGAGTCGTTGCGGATCACGCCGGCCACACGTTCATCGATCATGATCCCGAAGAGCCGACCACCCTCGGGATCATGACCGAGCGCGGCCAGGACCCCTCCAGTTGACGTGTAGTCACACGAGACCACGACAACGCGAGGGCCGTCGGCGAAACCCTCACAGCCGGTGACGGACACCGATCCTGGCACCGTGTGCACGTAGCCGGCAAAGTCGGTGACGTTGTCGGGATTGAGCCGACCATCCGTCCACCACTTGGCATCTGAAGGGCTCTGCGGATACTCGGAGGTGCCCACGCCTAGTACATCGGGAAGTTCATCGACCATAAGGCTGATCGCTTCGTCCCCGGCGCCCTGGTCGATCAGAGTGACGAAGCGCCCGAAGACGCCGACTGCCGGCGTCGCGTAGGAGGGGCTCGCAAGAGCGGTCGGTGCGGGCGGTTGAATCGGTTCGAAAGGGGGCGGCACCGGAGGTGAGCTCGGCCGTATGAGGAAGGCGACAGCCGCAAATACCGCGAGCCCGCCGACGATGGCACCCAACCATCGCGGGCCGCCCGCGGCGTGTCCGGGCGGCGGGAGATTCCCGTCGGTGGGTGTTGGGCCAGTTGGGTCGAGAGGCCTGACGGCATTCGACATCTTTCCTCCGAAGTCCTCCGGTTCTCGCGGCCGCAAGCCTAGGGCCTGCCCGGATTTAGCTTCACCGGGGAGAGCCTGGTGGGAACGTCGCCGCGGTCATCCTGGAGGACTGGCAACAGTGATCGAAACCGTCGTCGCTTGATGGTGGCAAAGCAGAGGGCCCGCCGATTGGCGGGCCCTCTGGTTATCGAAGCTGGTCGCTTTGTTAGGCCGAGATGTCGACGATTCCCTTCGTTTCTCCGGTGCTGAGATCGAGCGACGGGTTGGTCGGAAGGCCATGGGCCTCCTGGGCAACGTGCAATGAACTCACGTCGACGTAGTCCCGCCAGGGCAGGCCCTCGTACAGAGCGTCGTCGAGCGGCGTCATGAACTCCATCCACCCGTCCATCGCGTCGGGAGAGAAGCCGAGGTCCGAAGTCATGATGCCGGCGTCGATGTTGAGAACCGCGAACGTGTTGTCCGGGTAGTCGAGGCCGTGCTCGTTGACGATGATGTCTCGCGCCTCGTCCCAGTTGGCGGGGTCTTTGACCCACTGCTGCGACTTGATATAGGCATAGCACCATGCCGCTGCGAAGTCGGGGTGCTCCTCCATCGTGGAGGTCTTGATCCCGAATCCGGCCTGCGGGTCGGGACGTGACCCGACAAACAGGGCACCTCCGCCGGCCTCTTCGGCCAGCGCGATGTGGCGGGGGAACGCAACCGTGGCGTCGACCTGGCCACTCAGCATTGCGGTGACCCAGTCGTTGGAGCCGCCGGTCAGGTTGCGGAACTCGACGTCGGTTTCCCAATCGAGCCCGATCTCGCCGAGGAGGTACTTGCACAGCGCCTCGTTGGTGGTGCCCTCACGAGCTCCGCCGACGACCTTGCCGGGGAGGTTCTCCACCGTAACGCCCTCATTCGCGATGAAGATCAGCGGCTGCGCTCCGAGGTTGATGCACGTCATGCGCATTCCGATCGGCTCGCCCAGCTTCACAGACGCATCTTCTCCACCGAAGAGCACAGTGGCGTCGGCCAGTGCAACGTCGAGAGAACCGGCCGCCATCGGTGGTACCCAATCGTCGTTGGACGTGATATTGAGATTCTCGATCCCGACTTCCTCAAAGAAACCCTTGGTCTGCCCAATCCAGTACGGGGCCTGGAGGCTGACGTTGGGGGTGTTGAAGTCGAAATTCACCGATGCCAGGCTCGACTGGGGCACCGTCATCGTCGGAGCGTCCGTTGTTCCCGGAGCGGCCGTCGTCGCGGCGGCGGCGGTAGTTGTCGGATCGGCGTCGTCGCCGCATGCGACCATGAACAGGCCACCGGCTATGCCGGCACCCGCAACCGTTATAAAGCGTCGTCGGGAAATCTCCGGAGGGTTCTTCCCGTCCTTCTGATTGATCACCATTTGTGTGCCCTTCCTATCTGCCCGTAATTAGGCTTTCGTCACCTGTCTCCAGGGTGCGATTTTTGCTTCCATCGCCCTTGTGCCCTGGACGAGCACGAGAGCGAAGATGGCCAGGCTCATCAGCGACGCATACGTGAGCGGCGCATTGAACGCGTTAGCGGATCTGAAGATGAGCCAACCGACGCCGCCGAGTTTGACGGCACCAGTCAGAAACTCTGCGAGCACCACGCCGATCAAGCCTCGGCTCAGGCTCAATTGGACGCCCGTCACGACAAACGGCAGCGTGAAAGGCAATACCACTTTGCGGTATAACTGTTTTCGGTTCGCGCCGAACACCTTGGCGGCATTGATCAGCGACTGATCCGTGGTCTTGACGCCGGCCCAGGTGTTGATGATCACCGGGAAGATGGCGGTCAGGATGACGATCCAGTACTGGATGGGGTCCTCGAAGGTGAGCCCGAGCATCTTGAAGCTACCGCCGATGCCGATGATCATGACCAGGATCGGGTAGATGGCGATGCGGGGCAGCGAGGACAACGTCCACACGTACGGGCTGAGGATGGCGTCTGCCCATTTGCTTCCACCCATCAGGAGCCCGATGGGGATACCGAGCCCGATCGACACGAGCATGCTGACGCTGTAGACCTTGAGAGTTTCCCAGAAGTTTCGGGCGATAACGAAGTCGGCGAGCATCTTGTTGTTGAATCCCTCGAGGTTGCCGCCGCCGAACCAGCCGATCTTGAACGTTTCCATCGTTTCGCTGAACGTCGGGAAGACGAGGACGTGGAGATCCGGCAAGAAGGGAATCAAGTCGCGCGCCCACAGTTCCCAGATGGTGAAAAAGACCATCAGGTTGATGATCGTGATCACCGCATAGCGGCCCTTCCGCCAGAGTCTGGCGGGCGTCCAGCGCGCCTCCCGGATACGCTCCTGATCAGCGGCGGGGGCCTCGGGTTGGGTATCCATCTTCGTCATTCGGGTTCGCTCCTTGCACCCAGCGCCTCGTCCTTCACCAGATCCCACAAGTGTTCGCGCAGCTCCCCGTAGCGGGGATGGCTTGTGATTTCGCCTTCGGCGAGCCGGGGCCGCGGCATGTCTACATCGACGATCTCACGAATGCGGCCGGGGAGGTGCGAGATGACCGCGATTCGGTCACCGAGCGAAATCGCTTCATCGATGCTGTGGGTGATGAAGATGACCGTCTGTTTCGAATCCATTACCAGTGTTTCGAGTTGACGCTGCAGCACCTCGCGGGTCATGGCGTCGAGCGCTCCGAACGGCTCATCGGCCAACAGCACCCGCGGCTGGGTGACCATGGCCCTGGCGATCCCGACTCGCTGTTTCATGCCGCCGGACAGCTCGTGGGGAAAGGACTGCTCGAATCCGTCGAGTCCGACGTTCTGGATGACGGTCCGGGCCCGCTGGCGCGCTTCCTCCTTCGATACGTTGAGGTCGCGCAACTCGAAGGGCAGGGCCACGTTCTGCTCGACGGTCCGCCACGGCAGGATGGCGTAATCCTGAAAAACCATGGAGCGGTCGGCGCCGGTGCCCTCGATAGGCTTGCCGTCGAACGTGGCAGTCCCTTTCCAGGGTTTCAGCAGACCGGCGATCACGTTGATGAACGTCGTCTTGCCGCAGCCGGAAGGCCCCACGAGGACCATGAACTCACCCTCGTGGACTGTCAGCGAGATATCGACGAGTGCGGTGAGGAGCTTGCGCTCCCGCTCGAGTTCATAGCCACATGTCATTCCCTCGGTGACTATCAGCGGATTCGAGTTCTGTGTGGTCACATTCTTCCCTGCCGTCGATTGTTCGCTGATGTTACCGGCCCGTTCAACCATCAGACTCCCTGCAATCGATTGCAGGGAGAGCCTACCCAAGAATCGAACTTGTTTTCAAACAATCCTCAATTTCCGGCGGTGAACACGCCGGTAGCGTTGACGAACACGCTCTTGCGGCACACCCCCGGCTTGCAGCCGAACTTGGCAGTCACGATATATCTGCCGGAACCGTGTCACGAATCAGGGTTCCGTTCAGCGAGATACGTTCGTATATCGGAATGGCCTTGGCGATCAGGGCGTAGAGCGGACAGCGGGAGTTGGCTTCATCAACCATCGCGAGCACAGTCGCTATGTCGGCTGTGCTGGACACCTCGGCTTCGATGATGATCCATTGCGGATTGGCGGGGACGTCTCCCACGTGATGCTCTCCTCGCATATCCATGTATGTGAGAACGTGGATCACCAAATCCTCGAGCTCGCAGCCGACCAGGGCGGCCCCCTTGGCGTACCAGACCTGTTGGCAGAACGCGAGCCCGGATAGGAAGTAACGCAGAGGGCTGGGATGATCCCCGGCCCCGGCACGGCCCGCCGACTCGTCGCACTCGAATGAGAATTCCTTTTCGTATTGCATGAAGTCCGAGCGGGCGTGAACGTTCTCGATGAGCCGGGTCGTAACCCGGGGTCGGACGTGTCCCGCCGACTCATCGCGGCTGAGAAGTGTTGCGGTGGTCGCGACGTTCTCGCGCAGTCTGTCCATGTCCACTCTCACGATGTTGCCTCCCAACTCCTCGGATCACCGAGCCTAGAACGTCGACAGCTTCGAATCCCAGGTGCGGCTCGCCCCGGCCTCGTTTGGGGAAGAGCCGTGACGCCGTTTCTCGGCAGCCTTTTGACACGGTGTGGCCGAAAACGCGAGGCTGCAGGATTGGTCTGTCGAGAGAGGCTCCGATGGTAGATACCAGGGTTGAAGCGGCGATTGCGCACTGGGCGCCGCGTTACGTGGAGAATGGAATTCCGGTCGGCGATTTTCAGGAGGTGAGCCGGTCTGTCGAGCGCTGGGAGGACTGGTGCTCCGCCTGGGCGGCGCGGGGGAATATCCACGAGGCGGAGGGAGATGCGGCTCTCGCGGCCGGTCATCGCAAGAGCGCGGCATTTCACTTCACCTCAGCGGCTGCCTGCTACCACTTCGGCAAGTTCCTCAACGTCCACGACATGGACGAATTGCGCGCCACCCACAACCTCGCGTTGCGGGCGCACCACAAAGCTCACGATCTGCTCGATCCGCCGATCGAGCGGTGCGAGTTCCCCTTCGGAGATCACACCCTGGCGGGCAATCTCCGTAAACCCCCTGGTATCGATCGGCCGCCGGTAGTGCTGATGATGCCGGGCCTCGACTCGGCGAAGGAGGAGCTAGACCACTACGGGACATGGTTCCTCGAACGGGGTATGGCGACTTTTGCCTTCGATGGCCCGGGGCAGGGCGAGGCGGAGTACGACCTACCTATCGAGCCGCACTACGAGAAACCGGCGGCGGCAGCCATCGACTATCTCGAATCACGAGACGACCTCGACGTGGCGCGCCTTGGAGGGTGGGGGGTGAGTCTCGGCGGTTACTACGTGGTCCGTGCCGCGGCATTTGAACCCCGTATCAAGGCGCTGGTGTCGTTGTCCGGGCCCTACGATGCGGCAGGTCAATGGGATATGTTGCCAGAGATTTCTCGGTTGACGTGGCAGGTCCGCTGTCACGCCGCGAACGAGGAGGAGACGCTCGAGGTTGCCCGCTTGTTTGATCTGTCCGCGGTGGTCGGCAACATCAGTTGCCCGGCATACATCGTCGGCGGAGAGCTTGACCGCATCGTCTCGTCGGCAGCCTCGCAGCAGATCGCCGACGGTGTCGCCGGTCCCTGCGTGTTGAACCTGGTGAAGGGAGGCAACCATGTCGGTAACAACAAGGCCTACATGTATCGCCCGCAGAGCGCTGACTGGATGGCAGAGCAGCTCGGCGCCGCCGGTGGGTGAGAAAGCCACCAGCGTCTGAATCGCCGTCGACGGGGTGCTAGTTCATCGCAGAGGCGTTCAGCCATTTCTGCGCCGGCCGTGCTCTGTCGCGCACCCTTCTCGCCCATTTGGTCTCCTCTGTCCTTGGCGTCACCACACGACGTGATCGGGAGCTAGTGGTGTCACTATCTCCCGAGAGGCTTCGTGACGTCGGCTACGTCGGCGTGCAGCGCGTCGATCATCGCCTGGGCCGACATTGTCACCGATACGCCGTGATCGCCTCCACCGAGAGAGATGGTGCTGCCGGGATCGATCGAACCATCCGCAATCACGGGCCACGCGTTCGTGGCTCCGAAGGGAGTGATCGTGCCCCGCTCATAGCCGGTGACGGCCCGCGCTTCCACGGCGTCGGGCAGCGTCATCCGTCGGATCCCGAGGCGACCGCGGAGCTTTGCCCAGTCGATACCTCGATCACCGGGGACCAGGACAAACAGGTAGTCGTCTTCACCTCGCCGCACGACGATGGTCTTGAGCAAGGCCGCGACCGGCACTCCTCGGGAGGCCGCGGCTTCTTCGATATTGCGCGCCCGCTCGGTTCGTACAACTTCGTGCGTTACTCCCAACGCGGCGAGGGCGCGTAGCGCAGGGGTGTGGCCCGCATCGTGTTCTCTTACGCCCATACGTCCTCGGTATCGCGAGCGCGTCGCCGGTCGAACACGTTCAGGTCGGGCGCAGGCCGTTTTCGTTCAATGGAGGCGGCCGCCGCCGATTTCGGGGTTCAGTTGCATCAGGATGCCGAGGGTGTTTCTGGTTTCCCAGATCTCGGCGATCTTGGCGCCTTCGATTCGGTACATGGAAATCCCGCTGAAGGCGATCGGCTCTCCGGTGGGCGGTTGCCCCATAAATTCACCGGTGGATATCCCGCGAGCACTCCAGCGTACCGCGACCATTTCCCCGTGGGCCACGACTAGCTCGTCCTTGACGACGAGTTCGTCGAACGCGGCCCATTTCTGGTCGAGCCACCTGCCAACGCCATCGATGCCGTAGTAGCTGGCTTCACACGGCATTGCCGTCGGATGAACGAGGATGTGGGGAGAGGCCAGCCCTCTGATGGCGATGTGGCTGTGTCCATGGTGGACCTGACTGAACCATCTCTTCACCACGTCTCGGCTTATCTTGCTGGCCACGGCAGGGTTGCCGCCGTATGGTGGCTTGGTCCTGATGCGGTGGGTGTAGATGACGCGCGGCTCGGCCTGGTCGAAGCGGTAGACGTCGATCTTCATTGCTTTGGTTCGAGGGTCGTCTTGCGGTGGGCCCATCGCCACAACGACGTCGTCAAAGGCACAGACCTTGTCGAAATCGGCACCACCCGGCGGCCGCGCCAGCTGGAAGGCTACAAAATTGGCCATGGCGACCTGGCTCAGAT
>Ga0316187_10001747_pt1 | contig 19012 bp, 14 predicted proteins | sample CroRivburrow1_MG_FD_204927 | JGI IMG/M metagenome (GOLD analysis project Ga0316187, IMG submission 204927) | Coastal sediment microbial communities from Maine, United States - Cross River worm burrow 1 | ecosystem: Environmental > Aquatic > Marine > Coastal > Sediment | place: USA: Maine...
TGCGGGTCTTCGTGATGTCATGGCTGATCGCGGCAGATTCGCCAAACACTGAGGACTGCGGTGGAACAGACACGCAAACCCAACGGCAGCCTGCCCGGACTACACGGCGTCGAACACATTGGACTAACGGTTCCCGACGTTGAAGAGGCCACCGATTTTTTTGTCGACATTCTGGGCTGCGAGGCGTTCTACTACCTCGGGCCCTACCGAGCGGATGACGACTGGATGGCGGTACACGTGAACGTGCATCCGAGAACGGTCGTGAGAAAGATTCGGTTCTTACGGTGCGGTCATGGACCCAACTTCGAGCTAGTCGAGATGGAAGCACCGGATCAGCGAGTGGTGCGGCCCAAAAACAGTGACATCGGCGGGCACCACTTTGCTTTCTACGTCGATGACATCGATGCCGCAGTCGACTACCTGAAGAGTCAGGGTGTTGAGGTGCTCGGCAGCCCGACCGTGCGCACCGAAGGGCCCCATGGTGGGCAGACCTGGGTGTATTTCCTTGCGCCATGGGGCTTGCAGCTGGAGCTTGTGAGCTATCCCGACGGCAAAGCCTACGAACGCGACTATCTAGAACGCCTTTGGCACCCGAAGTATCCGGCCGACCGCGCACAAAGGAGTCAATGATGGCTGGTGAAATCCTGTTGCCCCGGCTCTTCCCGGATATGGATGTCGGCGTAATCGTCGAGTGGCACAAGAGCGAAGGCGATGCCATCAAAGTCGGCGAGCACATCGCGGATATCGAAACGGACAAAGCGGTCGCCGAACTCGAGGCGCCTGAAGACGGGGTTATCGAGAAGATCCTCGTGCAGGCCGGCTCCGAGGTAGCGGTCGAGACACCGCTCGCAACTCTGGTCGGCGGCGCAAGCGGGGCCAATGCCGACACTGCGCGAACGGTTGCATCTGTGTCGCAGCCGGCAGTAGAAGCACCGCGAGTGGCGGCCGGCCGGCCCACCTCCGATAGCTCCACCGGGCGGGTTTTCGTCAGCCCAATCGCGCGGCACCTGGCCAACAAAGAAGATATCGACCTGGCCGACCTAGTTGGCACCGGCCCGGGCGGCCGCATCACCAAAGGTGATGTTCTGGCAGCAATTGAGAGGGAGCCGGCCGATTCAGCGCCGGCTCCCGCGCCGGCCCATTCTGGAGCTCCAACGGAACAGATTCGGCTCAGTTCGATGCGCAAGACAATCGCGGCGCGCATGACTCAGTCAAAGCAAGAGACGCCCCATGCGTACTTGAGTACCGACTGCCGAATCGACGACCTGCTTGCACTCCGCAAACGCGCCAACGACCGCAATGCGAGCGCCGGCATCGAGACGAAACTCTCGATCACTGATTTTGTCATTCGAGCCGCAAGCCTGGCTTTGCAGAAGACCCCCGAAGCCAACGTGTCGTGGACCGATGAAGGAATAACCCAATACTCAGATGTGAGCATCGCGATCGCGGTCAATACTCCGGCCGGGCTCATCACACCGGTCATTCGCAACGCACACGAGAAGACCGTTTCGGCCCTGTCGAAAGAACTTAGGGATCTCGCCAACCGTGCCCGCGAAGGCAAGCTGACCCCGGACGAATACCGCGGCGGCACGTTCACCGTGACCAACCTTGGCATGTTCGGCGTGAAGCAGTTCTTCGCCATCATCAATCCGCCCCAGGCGGCCATCCTCGCCGTCGGCTCCGCCGAAGAAAGGCCCATTGCAGTCGACGGTATGTTGACCGTCGGACGGGTGATGACCTGCACGCTTGCCGTCGACCACCGGGCGCTCGACGGCGTGGTTGGCGCCAAATTGCTCGGTGCCTTCAAGGAATACATCGAATCTCCAGAGACCCTGCTGTTGTAGCCGGACATCTTCGAACAGAAAGAAGGATCATGTCGCTCAACGAGTTCATCCCGACGCCAAAGCTCGAGGACTACAAGGAGCTGTTCAAAGACCATTACGCAATAGAGCGCCGCGAGGATGGTGTCGTACTGGCACTCGCGCACACGCGTGGCGACTCGATCAAGCTCAACGTGCAAAACCACCGTTCAGTGGGGCAGCTCTTCAAAACGCTGGGAGCGGACCCGGAGAATGAAGTGATGATCTTCGGTGGCTCGGGCGAAGACTTCATGATGGACTTCGATCCCGAAGGGTTCGCGCTCGAGGAAGAAGATATGCCGTATTGGGCATACGAATACGCCTACAAGGATGGCCGTATCAATGTTTCTTCACTGGTGAATGATCTCGAGATTCCGACAATTGGCATCCTCAATGGCCCGGGACTTCACACCGAAATGGTTTTGATGTGCGACATCACGATTTGTGCCGAAGATGCAATCATCTTCGACCCGCACTACGACATTGGCTCGGTGCCCGGTGACGGCATTCATAGCTGTTTTCAGGAATTGCTCGGCACCAAGCGTGCTGCCTATGCACTACTGACCGGCGAAACGTTCGATGCGCAAAAAGCACTCGAACTCGGCATGGTGAATGAGGTTGTGCCACGCGACCGGCTGGTGGCGCGAGCCTACGAAATTGCGGACCACATAATGACTCAGCCCCGGGTGACGCGACGTCTGACAACACAAGTCATCAGGCGCCCATGGAAACATCGCATTGTCGACAATCTCGACGGAGGTTTTGGCATCCAGATGTTTGCCCACGTTGCCAAAGAGAAGGCGATTCACAGTGATACCCGCGTGGCACCGCTGCTCGCCTACGTCAAGGAAGGCAAGAAGAGCAATCTGAAATTGCCGTGATCGTAACGCTCGAGACGATCGTCCGGTACCGGATTATCGGTGAAGCGGAGACCGCTCATGAACCCTACCGAAGGTACGCGACCTGATCGGTCATAAAGAACATCGCAGTTGCTGCGGCCCGCAAGATCCTACGGGCATGAGACGCGCACCCCTTGCCCCGGGCGCCGGCGAGCGGCAGAGCCAGATAGCCGGGAAGCACCTAGGGGTGCGCCTCTGACTCGCGCAGCAACTTCGTCGTTGGCGAGGCCCTTTTCCCCCGTACCTGCGGGGGGAACACAGAGGGAGACCTAGGCGTCGAAGCCGCCGAACATATCGCCTAGCTCCTCAACGTCCGTCACGTCGCCCGCCGGTGGCGGCTCGATTGTCACCCGTTCCCCGAAGCTCGAGAAGTCGAACTGCACCCGCATGTACTCGAACTCTTCGCCCTCGGCCAAGTCACCGAGGCCGGAACCATCGACCTCGAAAAGGTACCGATGCATACGGCCCTGGTCATCGATCCAAAAGTCCATGGGAAGCTCGTCAAATCCCATCGGCCCGGCCTCCTGCATCTCTGCAAAGGCATCCGGGTCGAGTTCAGCCATCGCCTCCAGATCGAAGACCGCCTGGTAGTGAGCGACCTCAACCCCGCGGATCGTCTCAGTGCCGATCGCGGTCAATTCGCCACCAGAGCCGGGCAACGAATCGAGCAATTCGGTCGCGTTGTAGGGATTGATGCCGGAAGTGAAACCCTCGGCGAATCCCTGGCCGTCCTCGACCGGCATCGCCAGCCATTCACTATCGGCTCCGAACATCATGTTGAGCATTCCGAAACTCACGTAGGCCGTCTCACCGATCTGGCGAATCTCGAACTTACCGAACATGTCGGCGAACTCTGGCGCCTGCTCGGCCATCATCTCGGCCATGGAGCTGAAGTCCATGAGCATGTGGCCGTCGCCGGTGGCGTAGTCGATCGAGGTCGAGAACGGAATGCTCAGATCCATCGGGCCGAAGTCGGAGTCGAGACCGGCCATCTCAATGATTCCCTCGATGTGGGCCGGAGGGTCGGCGGCGACCTTGTCGATCGCGGCGTGTACCAGCGCCATCTGCACCGGGCTACCCGCGGCGGGTAGGGCCGACGGCGCTTGCGCAGGCGCGGCGGTCTGTCCCGGCGCCAGGGTCGTCATCGGCGACGCGTCGGGCTGCGGCTGAGCATCGTCGCCTTCTGACGTCCCACCGCACGCGGCGACAGTCAGCGCCAGCGCGACAACAGCGATACGGGTCTTGTGCATACGGTTTTCCTCTAGTCGGCTCTGGGGGTTCATCGGCACCCGACCGTCATTAGTTGACTACGGAATAGGCGCTATCGCCTCCAATATGAGGCTCCCTCGGCAGCTACGGGGCCGGCTCAGCTCACATGTGGACGCGTTCGTTCTTCGGGTCGTACATGGGACGCAGCGACGCCTTGGCCGGGATCATCGCTCCGGCGACCTGGATCTCGTAACTGCCCTCGCGGACGAAGTCGGCAGTGACGCCGTCCTCGGACTTGATGTAGCCAAAGCCCATCGCCCCACCGAGGGTGTGGCCGTAGTTGCCCGAGCGGAGATACTCCATCCGCTCCCCGTTGCGGAAGATCGGCTCCTCGCCGTAGAGCAGCGGCTCCGGATCCTCGAGGAGGAACTGCACCAGGCGCCGCTTCGGTGGGCCGGCTTCCTTGTCGGCCAGGAGCGCATCACGCCCGACGAAGCCACCGGGCTTGTCGAAGTCGACGGCGAAGCCGAGGCCGGCCTCAATAGGCGAGTCCGTATTCTCCATGTCGAGCCCGTAGTCCTTGCGACCAGATTCAGTGCGGGCGCTCTCCAGCGTCACCATGCCGGCCTGCGCGAGGCCGAACTCCTCGCCCTCGCGCACCAGGGCATCGAACACTCCGAGGGCAAACTCGCTGGGAACGTACAGCTCCCAGCCCAGCTCTCCGACGAAGCTCATGCGGAACGCCCATCCGAGGGCGTACTCGAGGTCGATGTGCTGCGCTGTGAAGTACGGGAAGGCCTCGTTGGACAGGTCGGCGTCGCTGATCTTCGCCAAGAGATCGCGCGACTTGGGGCCCTGGAGACTCATCATCGTGTAGCCCGACGTGACATCGCTGACCCAAACACGGTCGTCGGGACCGACGGCCCGCTGCAGCATGGTCATGACGCGGCGGTGGTACAGCTCGGCGACAACCGCCATGAAGCGATCCTCGGTCAGGCGGGTCACCGTGAGATCGGCCAGGACCTTGCCGGCCGGGCTCAGCCACTGGGTGTAGATACAAGTTCCCGGCTCGACGGTGACATCGTTGCCGCCGAGCCGGTTGAGGATGCGCTCGGCGTCCGGTCCCTCCACCGTGATGTTCGACATCGACGACATGTCGTAGAGGGCCACGTCATTGCGGGTCGCGTGATGCTCGGCCTCGTGATACGGCCACCACGAGTGGCGCCGATACGACTTCTCGAACGGGACTTCGGTCCCGGGTGGGGCGAAGAACTCGGTGTTCTCCCACCCGGCAGACACACCGAAGTGCGCCCCGGCCGCTTCCAGCCGATCGTGCAGCACCGAGCGGCGGACGTTGCGGGCTTTAGTCGGCTGCGAGTACGGCCACGACCCGGTCGAATGGAGGCGGCCCAGCAATTCGACGGTGCGGTCGCGGCGAAACCGCGGCGCCGTCTCGTACGGGTGGATCCGGGCGATGTCGACCTCGGTGACGTCCACCCCCGGATCCCCCTCGACGATCCAATTCGCCATGATCTTGCCGGCCCCACCCCCCAGGAGTATCCCAAGCGAGTTATACCCGGCAGCCACCCAGAAATTCTCCACCTCGGGCGCAGGGCCCATGAGCGATGCGTTGTCCGCGGTGAAGCTCTCCGGGCCGGTGAACAGTTTGCGAATCCCCAGCTCTTGGAGAATCGGGAGCGGCTCCATGGCGTTCTCCAGAAATGGCGCCAGCCGGTCCCAGTCGTTGGTGATCTCGCCAAAACTGAAGTCCATGGGCACCTGATCGACGCTCCAGGCGGCTCCCACCGGCTCAAACAGCCCCACCATCAGTCCGCCGGTCTCCTCGCGGTAGTAGGCGTAGCGGTCGGGATCCTCGAGGATCGGCATGGTCTTGATGCCTTCTACCTGGTCGGTGATCAGGTAGGCGTGCTCTGCCGCCTGCAGAGGCACCGATACGCCGGCCATCGCGCCCAGCTGGCGAGCCCACGCTCCGGCACAGTTGACGACGTGCTCACATTCGATGTCACCGCGGGCCGTCTGCACCGTCGTGACCCGCCCGTTCTTCACGACGAACCCGGTTGCCGGGGTATCTTCGATTATCTGCACCCCACCCATACGGGCACCCTTGGCGAGCGACATGGCACAGTTCGCCGGATCGGCCTGGCCCTCGTTTGCTGTGTAGAACCCGGCGATCACATCACTGGTGTCGAGGATCGGCCACAGCTCCTGCACCTCTGCAGGTGAGATCTCTTCCCGCTCGATTCCCATACCGCGCAGGAAATCCGCCTCGCGGCGCAGCTTGTCGATGCGATCGGGCGAGGCACCGGTCTGGACGTAGCCAATGGGCCGGAAGCCGGTTGACAGCTCGGTTTCCTCCTCGAGGACCTCGAAGAGTTCACGGGTGTACTTGGCCATCCACGCGTAAGTCTCAGTCGTCATCCCGCCGGAAACGATCAGCCCGGCGGCGTGCCAGGTGGTGCCGGACGTGAGCTTGTCACGCTCGATGAGAACCACATCGGTCCAACCGAGTTTGGTGAGGTGGTAAGCCACGCTGGCACCGATCACTCCGCCACCAACGATCACCACTTGGGCCCTCTCGGGCACCGGCTTACTCATTCCTGGTCCTTCCTGTCTGCATTTCTGTCGTTGAGCGCGCTAGACCCTGGCTTCGCTGCGGCGTTGGACCGCCACAGTCAGAAGCATTATCGAAACCGTGATTACAAAGATGGCCGTGCCGAAGACGTTCACCTGCGGCGGCACCCCGACCCGGGCGGCACCCCAGATGTACAGCGGGAACGTGACGGTTCCCCCCGAGTTGAAGTTAGTGATGATGAAGTCGTCGAAAGACAACGCAAATCCCAGCATGAACGCGGCGAACACACCGGGCAGGATCATCGGCAGCGTCACCTTGATGAACGTAGTCCACTCGTTGGCGTACAGATCCATTGCCGCTTCCTCGAGGTGTCGGTCGAACCCGGACAGCCGTGCCTTGACGGTCACCACCACGTAGCTGATGTTGAAGAGAATATGGGCGACCACGATCGTGGCGAACCCGGTCGGAATGCTCAGTGTGAGGAAGAGGGCGAGCAACGATGAGCCGAGCACGACCTCCGGCGTCGCCATCGGTAGGAATAGCAAGAAGTTGGTTGTCGAGCGGCCCTTGAAGCGGTAGCGAACCAGCGACAGTGCGATGAGGGTGCCCAAGATGGTGGCGACAAGCGCCGAAAGGAAGGCGATCTGGAAGCTCTTGACCAGCGAGTCAAACAGGTTCGGCACGTCGAAAGCATTCGCCCAGTGCTTGAGGGTGAAGCCCTGCCAAGTGAAGTTGAATCGGCCCCGATTGTCGTTGAACGAGAACAGCATCACCACGACCACCGGCACAAAAAGGTAGGCCAGCGCCAACACCATATAGACAGTGATCGCGTGGCGCCGCACCATATCGAGGAATCGATTCATGCGACCAGATCCTCGGTGCCGACGGCGCGCACGTAGGGAATCACAATCAGCAGAATCGCCACCATCAGCGTGAAGGACAGTGCGGCCGCGGTCGGGTAGTCGACGATCCGCAGGAACCTGCTGTCAATGACGTTGCCGATCATGAGCTGCTGCGGGTTGCCGAGCAACTGGGCGTTGACGAAGTCCCCGGACGCGGGGATCAGCGTCAGCAATGTCCCTGCGACGATCCCGGCTCGCGACAGCGGCAGCGTGACCTTGCGAAAGGCAGTGCGCGGGTTCGAATAGAGATCCTGGGCGGCTTCGATCAGCGAGGGATCGATCTTTTCGAGCGACACGTAGATCGGAAGTGTCATGAAAGCCAGGAAGTTGTAGGTGATCCCGGCAACGACTGCCCAGCCGGTAGCGAGCAATCGGCCGTTCTCGGCGATGATGCCAATCGACTGGAGGACGCCGACAACCCAGCCGCTGTCGGCGAGGATCACCTTCCAAGCCAGTGTGCGCAGCAGAAACGGGGTCAAGAACGGCATCAACACCAGGATCAGCAACAGGTTGCGGTAGCGGCCGCCGCGGAACGCAATGGCGTAGGCCAGAGGATATCCGATGAGCAGGGCAAGCAGCGTCGCAGTACCTGCGTACAGGATGGAGCGGACGAAGTGCTCACCGAAGGCTGTAAACGCAGACGTGTAGTTCTGCCACGCCCACGTGAACTCGTAGCCGGTCTGGAAACTCCCCTCTTGGAGCGACACCCCGGCGAGCTGGATCATCGGGATCACGTAGAACAGGATCAGCCAGATGCCGCCGGGCAGAAGCAGCAGGTAGGGCACCCGCTTGCGTTTCGACTTGGAGGAAGCGGCGCCTGCGGCCTGACCGGCCCCCGGAGGAGTGGCCGTGGGCGGCCCTGCGGCGTCCTTCGTCATGACACCACGAAGGTGTGTTGCGGGAGCCAGGTAGCGGCAACTGAGGACCCGGCCGCGTGGCGCTCGTCGTCGAGATTCTGGACCACCACAACCACCTCGGTGCCCCACGAGGTGCGCAGCAGGTAGTGAGTCGACACCCCGATAAAGGAGACGTCGACGACCGAGGCGAGAATCGAGTTGGCTCCGACCGGCGCCGCCTCAGTAGCCACCAGGCTCATCTTCTCGGGACGGACGCCCAATTGGATAGGGCCGTCGGGCCCGAACGCGAGGCCCTCAGGCAGGGCGATCGTGGAACTGTCCCGCAGTGTGACTGCTGTGCCCTTCCGGTCGCCCTTCATGAGGTTCGACGCGCCGAGGAAGCCGGCGACAAAGGCCGATCGCGGATCTTCGTAGATTTCGGTGGGACCGCCGAGACGTTCGATACGACCCTCGTTCATCACGGCAATGGTGTCGGCCATTGTCATGGCCTCTTCCTGGTCGTGCGTGACGTGCACAAACGTGATGCCCACCTCGTTCTGGATCCGCTTCAGCTCGATCTGCATCTCCTTGCGCAGCTTGAGGTCGAGCGCGCCGAGCGGTTCGTCGAGCAGGAGAACCCTGGGGTGATTGATCAGGGCGCGAGCCAGAGCAACCCGCTGCCGCTGCCCGCCCGACAATTGGCCGGGCTTGCGTTTGTCCATGCCGACGAGTTGCACCAGGTCGAGCATCTCGCCGACGCGTTGGGTCACCTCGGCCCCGGGCACCTTCTTGCGCCGCAGCCCAAAGGCGACGTTCTCGAAGATATCGAGGTGGGGAAACAACGCGTAGCTCTGGAACACCGTGTTCACCGGGCGCTGATAGGGCTTGAGGCCGGTGACATCTTCGCCGTGCAGCCGAATTGAGCCGGAGTCGGGATCCTCGAAGCCCCCGATCATCCGCAGCGTTGTCGTCTTGCCGCAGCCCGATGGCCCGAGCAGCGCATAAAACCGGTTCTCCCCGATTTCCAACGTGATGTTGTCTACGGCGACGACGTCGCCGAAGCGTTTAGTGACCCCCGAGAGTGCGACGGCGAGAGGCTCCTCGGAGCCCCCCGCCGCGTCACGGTCCCTTACCTCAGGCACCGAGCACTGCCTGGAACATCTCGTTCCACTCAGTCTCTTCGTCCTCGGTGAGGTCCTTGATGATGTGAGTGTTGGCCAGGTCGTCGTCGGTCGGGAAGATCAGCGGATCGTCAGCCAGAGCAACCAGGTCTTCATCCTCGATCTCGGCGCCGAGGTCGCGCATTGCCTGCTGGGCACCCTTGACCGGACAGATGAAGTTCACCCAACTCTCGATCTTGGCTGCAACCCGCGGGTCGTACACGTCGTTCATGTAGATCTCGGCGTTGTGCTTGTTCTCCGCGCCCTTTGGGATCAGCATGTTGTCCGACCACAACATCGCCCCCTCCTCCGGTACGACGAACTTGAGGTCGGGGTTGTCAGCCTGGAGCTGGATCACGTCGCCGGACCAGGCGAAGGACACCCACGCGTCTCCGGAGGCCAGGTCGGAGGTGTACTCGTTGCCGGTGAATGCCCGAATCTGGCCGTCGTCGACAGCCTTCTGCATCTTGTCCGTGGCCGCCTTGGCATCGTCGATGGTGGCTGTAGCAGGGTCGATGTCCATGCCGAGCATGACGAGGCCCATCGTGTCGCGCATCTCGGTGAGCATCGTCACCTTGCCGGCGAACGCCGGATCGAAAATGTCGTTGATCGAGGTCAACTCGCGTCCGGTGGCATTCGGGTCGTAACCGAGCGCCGTTAGGCCAGATTGCCACGGCAACGTGTACTTGCGGCTCGAGTCGAAACCCGGGCTCTTCAGCGCCTCGACGAGGTTTACTGCATTCGGGATGTTGTCGTAGTTGAGCTCCTCGGTCCAGCCGAGCCGGATGAAGCGGGCCGCCATCCAGTCGGTGAGCACTGCGATGTCCCGTCCGATGACCTGACCCTGCGAGAGCGGAGCCTGGTACTTGCCGAAGAACTCGTCGTTGTCGTTGACTTCCTCGAAGTAGTTGACGTTGATCCCGGTCGCCTCCATGAAGTCCTCGAGCGAGGTCGTGTCGAACCAGCCATCCTCGAGCACGTCGATGTAGAACGGCCAGTTGGCGATGCTGAGCTCAGTCGACATTGCCGCCGCAGTCGTGGAGCTACCACCGGCAGCAGCCGCCGTTGTCGTCGTCTCGGCGGTGTCCACGCCACAGGCAGCCAGGAAAGCTGGCCCTCCGAGCAGTGCGCCGGTGAGGCCCAACCTCTTGAGGAACTCGCGCCGGTCCATGCCGGAGCGGGCCGCCAGAGCCGCGGCCGCGTCCATTGAGCCCTTGTGTCTAGTCGTATTTGGTGCCATGTGCTGGTCTCCTATTGTTCAGACGGCCGCGTCCCGTCGGCCATCAATTTGACGCCGTGACATGGTCACGCCGACTCCTCGTAGTCGGGGTTTTCCCAGACGATCAGCGCATGCCACCCATCGGTGTGCTCGTCTGCGACATACCCTTCCAATACTCCACGTACCTCAAACCCGTTCTTGAGCTGAAAACTCAATGTTGCGTCGTAGATCTCCCCGGCGACTACTCGGTCTATGTAGGCGGCCGCCGACATTCTGTCCTTGTGGTCGGCGAATCCGGGCATGTAGCCGCCAGCGACGATCCCCCTCTTGTTGAACCGGTGCACCGCGCCCTTGCGCAGTTCGTAGAGCGCATTGCCGATCCCCCGCCTGCGGTAGTCCGGGTCGACCACGATGTCGGTCCCGTAGTACCAGTCGCCCGCTGCGCTGTGGTTGGCGCATTGGTGCTCGCCGGCGATCTCGTCGATGGTGTGCTGGGTGTCATCGAATTCGAAGTCGAGGAAGATGCCGGCCGCCTGGCCAACAACCCGGTCGCCATCAAGGCAGACGAAAAAACCCTCGGGGAAAGTATCGGCATAGGCATGGACGCCTTCAACGGTGAACAGCCCCTCGGGCTCGGTGTTGGGAAAGGCCTTGTGCTCCAGAGCGGTGCATTGCTCAGCCAACTCATGGGTGAGGTTGACATACCGCAACTCGCTCATACCAGCGAGAACCTCTCGTACTCGTTTTGGTCGGGGCGCCCGGCGACGGCCCAGAACTCGCCCGTCTTGGGCCGCATGATGGCGGCACCGCACGACTCGACGTGATAGGGCGGCTCCGATACCTGGCAGATCGCTTCAGGGTCGCGGGTCAGAGACATGAGATCGTCAATTGAGAACGTGGGCCCGTCCAGCAGATCGAGCGCTCGCGCCAGACGCGCCTCCGAACTCGCTTGCAGGGTGGGGGGCCGTGCCGCTTCGTCGGCTTGAGTGATCGGGTGGCGACAGTGATTCGTGTGAACAACCGGGGTTTCCCCGAGCATCTCGACGCCGAGGGCGTCGGGCATCGCTTCGATGCTCACGCCGTTGCCCTTCTCGTCGAACAGCAGATAGTTGTGGGCACCGGAGAGGTCGGCATCAACAACACACGCCGTTGCGTCTTCGATGGTGCGCTGCTGGAGGGCCTTGCGCACGACGAACGGCCAGGTGACCCCGACCTTCCCCGTCGCGGTGAGGTTGTTGATCCCAATCGCAATGCCGGCGTCGTTCATACCGATCTGGCCGACACAGCCCACCGTCGTGAACACCAGGGCACGGGGATCGTCGCCACCGGCGACGTCGAGCATGACGATGTGCTCGGTGGCCGAGTCATGCATGTCCCAGGTCTGTCCGCAGAAGCCGGCGCCATCGGCACGGTCATCGGGCACGATGAAGGCAGTGCACGTGTCTTCGACGGGCGCCGAGCCGAATGACCCGCGGACCACGTCGTTGAAGTCGGTGAAGCCGCCAACCACGATCATCTCTGCCGGAGTGAGTCCGGCGGCATCAGCGGTCGCGACCATCTCTGCGTACAGGTCGGGCGAGTAGCTTTGATGGGCAGGAAGCATCTGTGTGGCGAGGTCGAGAATCGCCTCCCTGGAAACGGCGACACCGTCGGTCCAGGTGCCGGCGGCCACGATCGCCATACGCTCGTCGGTGTAGCGACGGATGTCGTTCCCGTAGGCGAGTCCGTGGGCTCGGCCCCTGTCGGTGGGTTTGCCGGCCAGCTTCAAGGTCCGAATCGCGGTCACTGCGCAACCTTCATCGAGCCCTCGCCATGTCACTCGCTTCCAACCGATAGCGAACCAGGAACGTCCACTGGCGGCGCATTATGACTTGCACAACGCGTCGATGCAAGCGATAGTTTTGTCCATGGCTGCCCCACGATCGGAACGAAATCAGAAGAGCGCCGACGGCCCAATCCGATTGGATGAAACCGACAAGGCGATCGTCCAGCACCTGCAGGCCGACGGCAGAATGCCGTACACGAAGCTCGGCCCACTAGTCGGCCTATCCGCCCCGGCCACTCGGCAACGAGTGCTCCACCTCATCGACAGCGGCGTGATGGAAGTTGTTGCAGTTACGAATCCAAGGACGCTTGGCTTCGAGATCCAAGCCTTCCTGGGCATTCGCACGAGCGGGGGGACGCACGCTGCGGCCGAGTACCTGGCGGAACTCGAGGAGGCTGTCTACATCCTGGTCACCACTGGGCGGTTCGACGTGATCTGCGAGGTCGTTTGTGAGGACAACGACCACCTGCTCGACCTGATGGATCGTCTGGGCGCCCACGACTCAATCGCATCGATCGAGGTGTTCAGTTTCGTCAGCCTCATCAAGCAGACTTACGACTGGGGCACCCGCTAGGCCGGGCATCAAACACCGCAACAGACAGTCGAAATGTCGGCCGCCGACTCCGCTGTCGGCCCGCGCGGTCCCTTGATGCGTATGGACCAGTGGGGTTGAGGTGCCCGAGCTGCAATCGGGAGGCAAGTGCGACAGACCGGTTCTGCGGCGAGTGCGGCACGGAACTGCCCGTCGCCGCACAGGCATCACCGCCGTCGCCGCCCTCCGAACCGCCGCCCACCCGATCTCATGTCGAACCACCAGGTATGGAAGTGCGCGCCCCCTGCGGCCCACCGCCATCACCCACCCGTTCGACGGCAACACCGACCGGCCCGCCACCACGGCGCCGTAAGCGCAGGTGGATCCCACTGGCGGTCGCGGTGGCCGTGTTGGTCGCCGCCGTCGCGGGCTGGACGGTGATTCAAGACTCGAATGGCGAAGCCACGGCAGGCGCCAACGACGTGTACCTGGAGCCCGTCGACGTTGTGGCGAACGCGTTCACACCCAGTATTCTCGCCTCGGGCGAGGTACCAATGGCGCCCAGTCCGCCACCACGCTCACCGTGCCGGCCGCCGACGACGTTGTGTGCAAGGAACGGGTCGAACTGCCGGGGATGCGGGACCCCAACATCGTTGTCAATCCCAACGTTGTCGGACGTTCCGCGGTTCTCCTTCTCGAAGGACGCGAGAATTCGAGTGGCTCGGGCTTCGCTGAACTGATCGTGATGGTGGCCCGCTAGGCCGCGCGGATCCGCTGTGGGCTAGCCGTCGGAGCCCGCCAAGGCCTCGGCGGCGAGTTGCTCGGCACGGGCCAACAGATCGGCCGCCTCGTTCACCTTGGCCTGATACGTGGCCAAATCCCCCGCTCGAAGCGCAGCATCGGCGTCGGCGAGCGCTTGCACGGCTCCGGAAATGAGGTCGGCGACAACGTCGGGGATCTCGCCGCCACCGGGGTCGGGGCTGATGGCTTCACCGAAGATCGCGGCCAACGCGCCGTCGAGCGAATCGTCCATCTTGATCATGCCGTTGTGCGACACAACCGCGAACTTGAACTCAGGTATCCCGGTGAGCCCGGTCGACGGGGTCACGGCCCCTTGCAGAGTCTGGCTGAGTGTTTCGTCGCGCTTGGCCGTGATGTAGATCGGCTGGACGTACAGCAGCGAGTCGCCAATCGGGACGATGAGCATGTTGCCCTGGATCACTCGCGATCCACCCTGGTCGAGCAGCGAGAATTCTTGCGAGATGGTCGGATCCTGGTTGATCAACTCGCCAACCTGGCGGGGGCCTTGTTGCAGGGTGCCGGAAGGCAGGCGGAAATCGATGATCTGGCCATAGTCCTCCGGGCCCGATTTGGCGACCATGAAGGAGACCATGTTGGGTCTGCCCCGCGGAGTGAACGGCTGCATGATGATGAAACTTGGATCAGGGTCATTCTGATCCTCCGGGAGTTTCATCAACAAGTAGTACGGCAGCATCGGCTTGTCGTTGGCTGCCGCCCGATTGAGTTCCGGCGACCGGAAGGGCACCAGCCGCTCGGACGTCGAAGGATCAAGCGCTATCACCCAGGGATCGACGCTCGAGAAGAACTGCCTCGGGTCGGTCATGTGATAGGTCGTGTATATGTCGGACTGCAGCCGGAACATGTCTTCTGGATAGCGCAGATGCTCGACCAGTTCCGGCGGCATCTCCGCGCCGGGCGTGAACAGGGTCGGGAAGATGCGCTGGTAGGCCGCGATCAGAGGGTCGGTGTCGTCCACCACATAGAAGGTCACTTCGCCGTCGTACGCGCTTACGGTGGCTTTCACCGAGTTGCGAATGTAGTTGAAGACGTTCGGAAGTCCCGGGTGGGGAATCGAGTCCAGGCGACCGACGTCGGCATTCTCCGAGTAGGGATAGTGGTCGGTGATCGTGTAGAGATCGAGGACCCACACCAGCTGTCCGTCGAGCACGACCAGGTACGGATCGGCGTCCGGGTAGAGGAAGCCCGGCGTCAGTTTGGCGATCCGATCGCGGACGTTTCTAACCATCAGCACCTGGCTGTCGGCATCGAGCCGACTCGAAATCATCGTGTCCCAATTGGCGAACCGGGCCGCGAAGGCGAGCCGTTTGAAGAAGCCGCCTAGCGGCACTCCCCCGTCACCCTCGTAGCTGTTGTACTGGATATTCTCGACGTTGCCGGCCTCGGGAAAGTCAACCTCGTCCTGCATGGTCCCGGCAATGACGTATTCGGACGAGGCATCGTCGGAGAAGTACACCCGCGGCTCGGCGATCGGGATGGCACTGCCGACCGGGGGAATGTCCTTGACGAGGAAATCCGGCTGGCCTTCAGTGGTGACGCTGTTGGCCGGGCTGAGCACCGCCCCAAAGCCGTGCGTGTAGACCAAACGCTCGTTCACCCACCCACCGGCCGGGATGTTGAGTTCATCGAGGTTGCGCGATGACACCATGACCTGAGTGAGTTTGTCGTCGACCCGATAACGATCCACGTCAACGTCGGATACGTCGTAGAAGGTCATGATCGCCTGGAGCTGCTGGTACGTCGTGAATAGCACCGACGGGTCCCACAGCCGAATGTTGTCGACCGTGTCGCTGTTCGCGTCGAGGTCGGCAGCGGTCAGCTCGGAGGATGCCCCGAACTCCTTCACCTCGATGCCGGATATCCCAAATGCCTCCCGGGTGAATTCAATGTTGTGTGCGACGAACTCGATTTCCTTGTTGAGCTCGTCGGGCTGCACCTGGAAGCGTTGCACGATGAGCGGGTAGATTCCGCCGACACCGATCGAGGTGACCAGCCAGAGCCCAACTGCGACGGCCGGCAGCGTCCAACCCTGGAAGCGGATGTTCACGAGCAGGATGATCGCCGCCACGATCGAGATGATGATCAGCAGCTGGAATGCCGGACGCTGCGCATTGATGTCGGTGAAAGACGCCCCCAGCACCGTCCCGCGTGAGGAGTACAGCAGCTCCCACCGATCCAGGAAGTATCCGAACGCTTTGAGCAGAGCCAGCACTGCGAAAAGCACAGAGAGATGCACCTTCACGCCCGGCGAGACCCTGCGCTGCACCTGAATCCCCCCGTTGAGATAATGGAGGGCAGCCGTCACGAGCGCGATCACGAGGAACAGCTGGAAAGTCCAACCGAATACATCTCGGTAGAACGGCAGTTTGAAGATATAGGTACCGATATCGTTGCCGTAAACCGGATCGGTTATCCCGAAATCGCCCCCGTGGCGGTATAGCAGCCAATCGCGCCACCACACCGAAGCGCCGAGGCCCACCATCAATCCAAAAAACCCGGCAACCAGCAGGCGCACCCAACGCACCCGAGGCGCGACCCAATCCTGGAATCTCTCCAGCAGTTCCTCATCCGGGCTGCCACTCAGGCTCAGCGTTCGCGGCGACAAGCGATCGGCGAGCGCCAGATTCACCCAGAAGAGGATGGAAGCAACGACGGTGGCGACAAGCACGAGCCATACCCGGGTGAGTATCAGCGTGCGCCAGGTGCCGGACTGCTCCAGGTCGGAGAACCACAGGAAATCAGTCCAGAAGGTGGCGACAGATCGGATCGTGAAGATCACGATGAAGGCGCCAATCATGAGGAATGCGGGCCATCGGCGGCGAGCTTCGGGGCGAGTGGGGACGGAATCGCGACTAATCATTGCAACGCAGTCTATTGCTGTCCGGGGCGAAAGAGTCAGCGACCGGGAATCACCACTGCATCCGGGTCGGCCAGATCCCTGCCCAGCGGCTCGACCGAGTAGTCGATCCCGAGGGCAGCAAGACCGGCAGCCACTCCGGCGTTGTACTCCGAGTGAGCGACGCGGCGGACCCTGCGCTCGGCCTCTTCGGTACGCCACGCCCGGAAGACCCGCCCAACACTGGCTCCGCGCTCCCGGTTACCGCCCCCGGCGGATGCCTCAACCGCATCAACGGTTGTCTCCCATAGATCGGTGACCACGCTCGACAAATCCTTGGTGCTCCCGTTCGGCAGGTCGGGTACAGCCACGCCGGCGAGCTCGCCCGCCGCGGCGACTCCCGCCTGATATGACCTGGCAGCGACCGCCGAGGCCTCCGGGCCAACGACGCCTTCGAACATTGCCCGCTTGGGGTGCCAGTTGTCAGGGCCGGTGCGGAGCTCTTCGAGGACCTTGTTCTGGGCGTCAACAATTGCCCGCTTGATGCCACGCAACACCTCGTTGGTGACCGGCAGGACAAGACGATCCCGCAACTCCCAAGGATCGATCGCGCCGTTCTGAGCTGATTCGGTCGGAGTGGGCGACAAGGGTTTCGGCGCGGGCTCCATCGCGGTCGACGGTTCGGGCTCCGCTTCCGGGACGGATAGAGATTCGGGTACAGGGGCAGCTTCGGGTTCCGGTTCCGATACGGGTTCAGGTTCGGGTGCCGACTCAGCCTCGGACTGCGGCTCGCGGAGACTGGCGAAGAGGCCATCGATGTCATCGATCTGCGGGTGGCCTGGATCGGGTGTGCGGGCAGCCTCCAGCTCCGGCTCGGCAGCCGGCTCGGGTTCTGGCTCGGGTACCGACTCCGCAGCCTCCAGCTCCGACTCCGCAGCCTCCAGCTCCGGCTCGGCAGCCAGCTCGGGCTCAAACTCAGGCCCGCTCTCCTGTTCGGGCCCGCTCTCCTGTTCGGGGCTCGGCTCCGGTTCGGATTCCTTCGTGGGCTCGGGTTCCGCCTCCGGCTCCAATTCCGGCGCGATCGAAGTGTCGAACTCAGCATCCGCGCTGCGCCCACCGACCATCGTGAGCTCAGCCGTTGCCGAGGCATCCGCCGCTGCGGGCGTGTCCCCACTGGTGATCTCAAAATCGAGGGAGGCCGACTCCGCAGAGCTCTCCGACCCACCGGTGACCAGTTCAAGGCCATGACGCGGCGACTCGAGAGGAATGATTGGGGGCGACAGGCTGCGCAACGACTCGACCTCGGCGGCGAGCTCGTCAGCATCGACCGGCTCCAGCGGCGCAGACGGCAAGAGGCGAACCGTTGAGTCCTCGTCCAGCCAATCCTCAGTGTCGACGTCGGTCGGGCCGGCATCCGAGAGCACCCGTACCGAGGTCTCTGCGGGATCCGTCGTGGCATGGGTAAGGGCAGATCGGCGGCCCTCGATGTGATCCTCGAGGTCGGCAAGTGACTGCTTGGTGACCTCCAACTCATTGAGGAGCTCTTGGCGGCGCTGCTCGAGCGTCTGGACTCGCTCCTCAGCGACGAGCACAGACTGCTCAGCTGCTTTCGTCCTGCTCTCAGCTTCGTTACGTGCGTCGAGAGCCACCTTCTCCGAATCCGCCCGAGCGGACCGCACCATTTCCTCGGCGTCACGCCGGGCGTCTCCGGTGAGGCGCAGCGCCTCCCGCTCGGCTTCAGCCCGGACAAACAGAACATCCTCGTGCGCCTTCGCGGTCATTACCTCGATCTGGGCAACCACCTGAGTGAGCATGCTCTCGGAGGTCTCCCAAGCGGTTCGCCGCAACATCTCCGATTGCCTCCGGGTTTCATCGCGGTGGTCGTTGGCGGCGGCCGTAGCCTCCTCTCGCCACTTCTCGGCGTCGGCGCGGGCACGATCACGCATGTCTGCGGCGGCATCGCGGGCGGACTGCAGAATCTCTCGCACGTCCTCTCCAACGGTGTCGAACTCTTGCTTCAGATCCGGCAGATCCGTGATCCCGACCTGACTGAGTCGCTCGTCCATCTCGTGGATCCGGCCTTGGAGGGCGACGAGACTATCGATGACCTGCTGCTGGAAGGCCTCGACTTCATCCCGATCAAACCCCCGCCGTGCAGTCGAGAAAGTGCGCGCTCGGAGCGCGTCCGTGTCTAGGTCTTCGGACATGTCGGCACGATACCGCTACCGCCGCCGAGAATCAGGGGTTTAGAGGGTTTCCAGGAAGCTCAGCGCGTCTGTGATAGTCGCGACTTCGATCACAGTGATGTCATCGGCGGCAGCAT
>Ga0316187_10001748_pt1 | contig 19009 bp, 18 predicted proteins | sample CroRivburrow1_MG_FD_204927 | JGI IMG/M metagenome (GOLD analysis project Ga0316187, IMG submission 204927) | Coastal sediment microbial communities from Maine, United States - Cross River worm burrow 1 | ecosystem: Environmental > Aquatic > Marine > Coastal > Sediment | place: USA: Maine...
AAACAGCCGTCATGCGTCTGCTCAACCAAACCGCCGGTATCCCGAACCTGGACGCCATCGGTATGGATCAGGCGACCCTACAGCGCTTTCGCAAGACCATTCATAGCCCGCACGGCATTGTCCTGGTTACCGGCCCCACAGGCAGCGGTAAAACCACCACGCTTTATGCCGCCCTCAAGGATCTCAATCATCCGGGCAAAAAAATCATTACCGTTGAAGACCCGGTGGAATATCAAATTCCGGGCATCACCCAGGTACAGGTCAATCCGAAAATCGACCTGGATTTCCCCCGTGTCCTGCGCAGCCTGCTACGCCAGGATCCCGATATCGCCCTGATCGGTGAGATGCGTGACCACGAAACGATGGAGACAGCCCTGCGTACGGCGATGACCGGACACCTGGTGTTATCGACATTACATACCAATGACGCCATTTCCACTGTCAGCCGGCTGCTTGACATGGGTGCCGCACCATTCATGATCGCCTCATCCCTGAAAGGTATACTGGCACAACGCCTGATCCGAAAACTGTGTGACAACTGTTCAGCCCCAGCGCCGCTCACGGATGCCCAACAGGCCCTGATTGTCACCACCTTCGGGCAAACACCCGCCAAGCTGGTCTTTAAACGCAGCAACGGTTGCCCGCATTGCAACAACACCGGCTACATGGGCCGCACCAGTGTCAGTGAATTTATTGAGATCAATGATAATTTACTGGAATCACTGCAACAGGGCGACCTGCAATCATTCGCCCACCTTGCCAACCTGCAACCGGGTTATCAGAGCCTGGGTAAAGCAGCCCTGAAACTGGCGCTACAGGGCATCACCTCTTTCGAGGAAGTAATACGCGTCTGTTTCGGTGCCAGTTAAACATGCCATCGTTCAGTTATAGTGGGCGCAATCCGGCCGGGGAACTGATCACCGGACAACTGGATGCCGAAAACAGCGATGCCGCCGCCACCTATCTGGTACAACGACAGATCATCCCGCTGGAAATCTTCCCCAGCAAACTCAGCAGCAACATTTTCCTGTCGTTCGCCCCACAACTCAGTATAAAAAAGGTCAGCCTGCTTGATCTGATGTTCTTCAGCCGCCAGATGTATACCCTGCTGAAATCCGGCATTCCTATTCTGGGGGCATTAAAAGATCTGGGCAACTCGACTTCGAGCAAACACATGCAGCAGGCCATTGAAGATATACATACCGCTCTGGCCAGCGGCCTGGAACTCAGCGCGGCCCTGCGTCAGCATGGCGATATCTTTCCCCCGCTGTTTGCCAGCATCGTTGAAGTCGGCGAATCCAGCGGCAACCTCGATCAAAGTTTTCAGCTACTGGCCAGTTATCTCGACAAGGAACGCGAGCTCAGCCACAACATTCGCAGCGCCCTGCGTTACCCGATGATAGTTATTGGCGTGATAATGATCGCAATCATTATTATCAACACCCTGGTCATCCCGGCCTTTGCCGAAGTATTTAACTCCTTCAACAGCGAACTCCCGCTGATGACACGCATCCTGATCGGTACTTCTAACTTTATGCTCGGCTACTGGCATATCCTGCTGGGGTTTCTCGTCCCCGCGGTTTATATCTCCAGGGCCTATCTGGCTACTGACCGGGGCCGCTGGCACTGGCATAACTACAAACTGAAATTACCGCTGGTGGGCGACATTATTTTCAAGTCCATCATGGGGCGCTTCTCCAACACCCTGGCCATGTGTATCAAGGCCGGTATCCCGTGGCAAAAAACCTTCACCATTGTCAGCAAAACTACCGACAATGATGTTGTCGCCAAACAGGTGTTGCACATGCGTGACAATATCGAACAGGGGGTCAGCATCAGCCAGGCGGCGGCCGATTGCGGCCTGTTTCCCGCACTGGTATTACAGATGATCCACGTCGGCGAACAGACCGGTTCACTGGATACGCTGCTGGCCGAGATTGGCGAGTATTATGAGCGCGAGGTCAATTATCAGGTCAAAACGCTCAATGATGCCCTGGAACCACTCTTATTATGGATCGTTGGCATTATTGTCCTGATTCTGGCTCTGGGGGTATTCCTGCCCATGTGGGATCTGGGGCAGGTCGCCCTGTCCAGTTAACTGCCCCGGGGTCAAAACCACACAAATCCTAAAGTTCTCTGCTGCTAATGACGATCTAGTAGTCATAAACATACTAATGTGTCTTGCGGTAACGGCGCATGGACAATAACGCATCGACTTTCGCGGAGAATTCACATGAAAAGGCAGCACGGTTTCACTCTGATAGAACTGGTTATGGTCATCGTCATACTCGGCATTCTCGCAGCCACCGCCATCCCGCGTTTCGTTAATCTGACGGGTGAAGCCCGCTCAGCCAGGGTGCAGGGATTCGCCGGCGCCCTCGGTTCGGGTGCCGCCATCAACTATGCCTCACGTTCGGCCAATGCCGCACTCGGAGCCGCCGTCGCCAATTGCACCGACGTTGAGGGAACGCTACAGACCCCGCTGCCGGCCGACATGTCGATTACCGCTGCGGCCATCGCCGTCGATGCCGCTGTTAACTGCACTGTCAGCGACAGTGAGGCCCCGCCTAATACAGCAACCTTTACCGGGCTGGGCATCCTCTAAGCAGCTATAAAATATAGTTGACCACCCGCACCATGACACCATCAACACATGTTGCCCCAGGCCGACAAACGGGTTAGATGCAAAACCCAGATCGTTATTCATCAGACCGTTAATACATCACCAGGAAAAATTCGCCAGCATGGTTTTTCGTTAATCGAACTGGTCGCGACCCTGGTCATTATCGCTATCCTCAGCACCACGGCCATCAGCCGCTGGTCGGCAGGCTCATTTAACCTGCCGGCCCAGGGCGAACAACTGGCCGCCGACATCCGTTATACCCAAACCTTATCCATGACCCGCGGACAACGTTACCGCATCAATTTTTCTGTCGACCGCTACTGGCTCAGCAACCGTGACGGCAGTATTACGGTAATACATCCGGCCAGCAATCTCGCTGAAACATTATTGCCCAGCAATATAACCCTCAGCACCAGCAACAATATCCTGATTTTTGATGGCAATGGCACACCCTACAGCGACTCTGCATTGCCCGGCACCCCGCTCGCCACCAATGCCACCATCACCCTGACCACAGGCAGTGAGTCCCGCACCATCCAGATCAGCCCCGAAACCGGCCGGGTCAAATTATTATGAGCGCACCAGAGCAGATACTCAGCAACCATCGCCAGGGTCACCGGCAATATTCCATGGCCGGTTTATCACTGATCGAACTGATCATATTTATCATCATAATAGGTATCGTGACCGCTGGCGTATTAACCGGGTACAATCGTATTTTAACGGCCACAACGGCAGCGGGCGACATCAACCAGGCCGCCCTGCTGGCCCGACAACGCTTAGAGCTGATCCTGCCACAGCGACACCAGCTAGGATTTAACGGTTTAAGCACCACCACATTCGACCCCTGCACCTCGCTACCGGCCTCAACCCAGCCTGTTTGTACCAACATACCGGCGGGATATAACATCACGACCAGCCTGTCGGGTAACTGGTCAGGAAATACCGCCTACAGGGTTATCCGTGTCGATGTCAGCGGCCCGAGCAATGCCCGGCTGCAGGCCCTGGTCGCGGATTATTGATATGAGTCGCCGGCAGCAACAAGGTTTCACCCTGGTGGAAATGTTACTCGTTATCGTCCTGACTGCGATTATCGCCACCCTGGGCAGCCGGATACTCGCCAGCGGCTTCGGGGCCTACATAACCGGCAAGGACCTGATACAAACCGAATGGCAGGGCAATATCGCCCTGGAACGACTCGCGCGCGACCTGCGCCTGGTGCGATCCGCCAGCGCCGCCGATCTGACCATAACGCCCGGCGACCAGATCAGCTTCACCGACAGCAATAGCAATGCCATAAGTTACACGCTCAGCGGCACCTCACTGATGCGCAACAGCCAGCCGTTGGCCGACGACATCAGCAGTCTGAGTTTCAGTTATATCGCCAGCGATGGTAAAACCAGCGCCGCCAGCGCCGACCTGGTGCATTATATTGTCGTTACTCTCAGCACCAGCCGCCGCGGCCTCAACCACGATTTCAGCACCATCATACATCCCAGGCATTTTCAATGAGCAGCCCACAACAACAACGTGGCGCCCTGATGATTACCGCGATCGTGATCCTCATCACGCTGTCATTGCTCAGCGCCGTCGCCACACGTTTATTCATCAGCCAGTCACACAGCAGTGGCGATTTCCTGCGCGGCCAGGAGGCCCTGTTGCTGGCCGAATCCGGTATGGAAAAGGCCAAATATGAGCTGGTCCAGTCTTCAGCCTATAGTGGAGAAATCAATACCGCGTTCGCCAACGGCACATTTACCATAACCATTCTCTACACGGATTTTACTGGTCTGGCCCTGCCTGCCGGTCAGGCCCGCATCAGCAGCACCGGCACCATAACCACCATTAATGGCCAGTTGATCAACCGCACCGTTGAAGAAATCATTACGGTGCCTATCCTTGTCGGCTGGGCAGTGGGCAAAAATGGTTCGATATTACGCTGGAACGGCAACCAATGGCTGCTCATAAGCAACCCCTTCAGCTTCAATCTCAATGATGTGTATTGCATCAGCAACGCCAGCAACTGCTGGTTTGTCGGTGATGGCGGTGAAATAGCTCACTGGGACGGCCTGGCCTTCACCAGCTCAACGGTCACCGGCCAGAACCTCAATGCCGTCAGCTGTGAGCCCGACAATCCCACCCTGTGTTTTGCTGTTGGTGATAGTGGCACGCTGGCCGCCTGGAATGGTAGCAGCTGGACTGTCAGCACCTGGCCATCCGGGCAAAATCTCCATGGACTGCACTGTCCGGACAACAATTGTTACGCCGTTGGTGATAACGGCACCATTTTGCATTATTCTGGCGGCTGGAACGATGAATCCAGCGGAACGGTTAATCTCAATGACGTCCACTGCAGCTCTGGCTCCGATTGCTGGGCCGTCGGCGACCGTGACGGTAATCGCTTCTACACCCTCAATCGCAGCGCCCCGGCCAACTGGAGCATCAACACACTCAACAGCAATCAGCGCCGTCATTTGTTGGCCGTGTCCTGCACTGCAGCGCCCGGTAGCTGCTGGGCCCTGGGGCAAAACGGCAGAACCCTGCTCAATACCGGAGGGGCATGGTCATTAGACAGCAGCGGTAGCAACGCCAACTTTAATGACCTGTGGTGCTCACAAACGAATACAGAATGCTGGGCAACCGGCGGGGCCGCCGGGGGCCAGAATACCCTGCTACACTGGCAGGGAGCGGCCTGGACCAATACCACCTCACCGACCACCCCTACAGAATTCATGGCCATCCATTTCGCCCCCGATGCCGACTCACCGGCGGAAATAACAACACTGGCCTGGCGCGAAGCCATGCCCTGATCCCGGCCCACTCGATAGCGGCTCACAAGCACAGCTGCACATCCGACCAGAACGGCAAAAATTCAAGGTTTATTATTAACTTGCCGCTAAATTTCCTGAATACACCCGTTTAAAATTGCTGCATTCAGTCATCCGGGTAATAACATGAGTCACTGATGGAGACGTGCCTTGCACGACATTCTGACATTATTCAAGCCTAACCCCGGCGTCACCGGCATCACCATCAGTGATGACTGTGTTACCGTGGCACACATCCTGCGCGACCAGAATGCCACTCCGAAATTAACCACCTGTATACAACGCCGGTATTTCAGCCCCTATGAGCTCAATAATGTACTCAAGCTGCTGAGCAAGGAACTACGACTGCAACGTTCACGCTGCACCACACTGTTACCCAACAATAACTACACATTGCTGCTGACTGACACTCCGAATGTGCCAAACAACGAACTAATTGCGGCCTTGCGCTGGCAGGTCAAAGACCTGATAGACCGGCCTGTCGAAGCAACAACATTCGAGGCCTTTCCCGCACCCAAAGCTGCCGACATCAATGCAGCAGATGCCACTTATGTTCTGGCCGCCGATAATGATGCCATACAACAGCGCGCTGACCTGCTGACCACTGCCAGCATCAATTTGCATAGTATTGATACCCATGAGATGGCTCTGCGTAATATCGGCATGCTGTTACCTGAACTGACTGAAGGTGTAGCCATCCTTTGGCTCAATAACAATGATGGCACCCTGATTATTGTCCGTGACAACGACATTTATCTTACCCGTACTATCAGCCTGGGCCTGGACAGACTCAGTGAACAACTGGAACGGGATGACAATGGCAACACACTAATACTTGAGATACAACGATCGCTGGATTATTACGAGACCCGCTTTCAGAGCACCCCTATCCGCCATCTCATACTGGCGCCCGGAATCCTTACGGCCGCGCCATGGTTACCGGCACTCATAAAACAGGAAATCAATCTGGATGCCGAGGAGTTTGATCTGGAAAAATACATCGACAGCCAAACCGCTATAGCCTCAACATTGCCATCAGATTGTTTTATCACCATTGGCGCCGCCTTGAGACACGAGGCTGCAGCATGACCGCGCAAATCAACTTCTACCACACCCGGTTTCGCAAAAAACACTTATTGCTGCCATTGTCACGGATGTTAGCGATTGTTTTCCTGGCGACACTGAGCATCCCGGCGCTGCTCATCTTTAACAATCTACAAGTACAAAAAATCGCCGGCCATAGCGCACAACTGCAGCAGGATTACAGCCATATGGAGGCTGAATGGGCAAAGATACAGAACACCCTGGCTCAAAAAGACACCAACACCAGGCTTGCGGCCGAGGCCACTAAACTCGAAACCATCCTGGCATACCGCTCCGAACTCATGCAACTGATAAGAGCTAATGGCTTCGAGCCCCACAAGGGTTACTCTGATTATCTGATCGCCCTGGCCCGCCAGCATATCGACAAGATATGGCTGACCAGGATAGGCATCACCCAGAACGGCTCGAGTCTGAACATTGAAGGCAAAACAACTGACGCTGTCACCTTGCCTGTGTATCTGAATCGCCTGTCAGACGAACCGACCCTAAGCGGCATACAACTGGAAATTTTACGACTCAAACATGATAGCAACACACCCGCAGCAAACACGCCGCTGCATTTTGTGGTCGCCACCAGTGAGAAGAACCAATGAAACACCTGGACTGGAATAAGATTTCGGACATGGTTAATGCCCGCTCGGGACGTGAACGACTGATTGTTGTGCTTGCCTTGCTGGGCATATTACATACAGCTATCTATTACGGCTTCCAGCCCATACTCAAGCAACAACAATATGCTGCGGCAAAAAACATCAGTACATTTACTGCGCAAATAAACAAACGCAGCCACGACATCTATAAAATAACGCACGATTATAAACAGGATACTGACAGCGCCATCCAGAGAAAAATTGACAGGCTAAATCGACAGATTGCTCAATTCAGCAGCAATCTCAGCGATATATCTGACAGCTTTGTTAACCCCAACGAGATGATCACACTGATTAAAATGCTGTTGAATGAGAATGATCTCAACATTTATAAACTAGAGAACATTCCGCCGGAAAAAATAACCGATAGCAACAACAACAATTTGATCGATATCTATAAACACGGACTGTACCTGGAAACAAGCGGCAGCTATCACAATCATATCCGCTTTCTGGATAAGATCGAAAATCTGCCGTGGAATATATTCTGGAATGAATTCCAGTTGCGCGTCGACGAGGCCGGAAAATCCGTGGTTGGCCTGAGCATATACACCCTGACCTACAACCCGACCTGGCTCGAGATATGAAATATTCAACTCACAGTCCAGACAGACATATACGGATCCTGATAATGATGACAACACTGCTGACAACACAGTTAAGCAGCGCCAGCACGGTAGAATCCATACTTAAATTGCCTGATCCTACGCTACCTGCAGCCACACGTCCGTCCAGCGCAGCCAGATCTGCCACAAACCTGCGGCTACAATCAATAATACATTCGGGCCAGCGTAAAAGTGCTGTCATCAATGGTTATATCAAAACCATTGGCTCCCGGGTTGATGGCGGACATGTGATAGATATCAAACACGATACCGTGATCATCAGCCGCGACGGTCGTCACTACACCTTACGCCTGCCGCACACGACCAGCGTAAAACACCGAGGCGCCAAACAATGAAAACCATAAAAATTTTTCGCCCGTGCCTGCTCTGTATTTTTATTGCCATCAATGGCTGCGCCAGCAACCCCAAGCAGTGGCGGGATGGCGTTAGCAACCGCATCGACACAACACTTGGCAAGACCACGGCAACAACACATAACAACATACCTGCTGATGTCAGTAATGCCCTGCTACCATCACTCGATGAACTTGACGCCCTGACTCAGGCAGATGTACCCGAGCCGCGTTTTGATATCTCGGCACACAAAACCTCAGCCCGCGCCATCTTCATGAACCTTGTCGAAGGCACACCCTACAGCATGATCGTCCACCCGGATGTCAAGGGTCTGATATCGCTCAACCTCAAGGATGTCACGATCGAGGAAGCCCTGAGCACCATTCGCCAGATTTATGGTTATGAATATCGCCGCGAAGGCATGCGCTACATGATTATGGGGCAGGGCCTGCAAACACGGCTGTTCCCGGTCAGTTATCTGAATTTCAAACGCAAAGGACTTTCCGACACCCATGTTTCATCCGGCGAACTGAGTCAGAACCAGGAAAACGGCAATACCAGTGGATCATCAGCACGCCGTGGTATTAATGTTGAAACCAGTTCGGAATCTGACTTCTGGCTCGGCCTGAGCACGGCCCTGGAGGCGCTGGTCGGCAAGCAGGACGGTCGCCGGGTGGTCGTCAACCCTCAGGCCGGGCTGGTGGTTATCCGTGCCCTGCCCACAGAGCTCGACACCGTCGCCAGCTTTATCAGCCTGACACAGGAGACCGTTAACCGCCAGGTCATGCTGGAGGCAAAAATCATCGAGGTCGAACTCAACGACAGCTTTCAATCCGGCATCAACTGGTCCAGCCTCGGCACGGCCAATGGTCACAATCTTATGGCCTCACAAATCGGTGGTGGCACCCTGCTCAGCGGTAACAATACCAGCAATCTTGTCGGTGCAGCGGGTAACCTTGATCCCGGCGCGGCCTATTCCGCCATCAACTCCGCCGCCACCACGGCCTTTGGCGGCATATTCAGCCTGGCCATCAAGGGCCAGGATTTTGCAGCCTTTGTAGAAATGCTGGAGACACAGGGTGATGTCCAGGTCCTGTCCAGCCCGCGCGTCTCAACCGTCAATAATCAAAAGGCCGTTATCAAGGTTGGTGGCGACGAATTTTTTGTCACGGGTATATCCAATGCCCAGACCATCAGCGGTGGCGCAACCACCAACATGCCCGACGTCGAGCTGACCCCGTTTTTTTCCGGCATCGCCCTTGATGTCACACCGCATATCGATGACCGGAAAAATATCATCCTGCATATCCACCCGACCGTCAGCAACGTCGACCAACGGGACAAGAATTTTATTGTCAGCGGTGAGACATATTCCCTGCCCCTGGCCTTCAGCAACATTCAGGAATCAGACAATGTGGTTCGCGCCCAGACCGGGCAGGTCATCATTATCGGCGGCCTGATGAAAGAAGCCGCCACTGAGACCGATGCCTCGGTTCCAATCCTTGGCGATATACCTTTGCTTGGCGGTCTGTTTCGTCACAAACAACTGACGCGCATCAAAAAAGAACTGGTCATATTACTCAAACCCACCGTTATTGAGCATGGCAGCGACTGGAATCAATCATTAAGTGCCAGCCATCTCAGGGCCCGGGACATATTGTACGGCACAGCAAAGCAGCGGGATAAAAAATGACTGTAGCCCTGCAGACATTAAGCCATTCACCGGCCGACAGAGACTGGTTATATAACCAGCATTTCGGCCTGACCTGCGCGCCATTTTCGCTGACCCCCGACACCCGTTTTTTCTTTGCCCATGATAGCTGCAGGATCGCGCTCAATACCCTGACCGTCGCCATTCACAGTGGCGAGGGTTTCACCAAAATAACCGGCGAGGTGGGTACCGGCAAAACCGTTTTATGCCGCAAATTGCTCAGCATCCTGCGCCAGAACTATACCCTTGCCTATATCCCCAACCCGTACATGGAGCCGCTGACCCTGTTGTCAGCCATCGCCGACGAGCTCGGTATGGCCTACCCTGAAAACGCCACTCAGCATCAAATGCTCAGAGGGCTGGGTTTATTTATCATTAACAGTTATGCCGAGCAGCGCCGCCCGATCATCATCTGCCTGGATGATGCCCATTCCATGCCACTCGAAACACTGGAGGCATTACGTGTCCTGAGCAACATAGAAACCCAGCAACGCAAGCTGATCCAGCTGGTATTATTCGGCCAGGCCGAACTGGATCAGAAACTGGATTTACCACAATGCCGACAGCTTAAACAGCGTATCAGCTTCAGCTGTATCCTGATGCCCTTACAGGGCCGGGATATTCAGCGCTACATCAATTTCCGCCTCCAGGTCGCGGGTTATGCAGGTAAACCACTGTTTACCGCAACGGCGCTGCGCCGCCTGGCCAGCGCCAGCGGCGGTATATTGCGCTTGATCAATATCCTGACACACAAGGCCATGATGAGCGCCTATGGCGCCGGTAACAAACGCATCTCGGACCGCCATGTAAAACGCGCCATTGCCGACACCGATGCAGTGGTAGTAACAGCACGGCAAAAACAGCGTTATTTCAGCTGGTTTATCCCCCGGACATAACACCACGATGAGTCTGATTAATCGCATGTTACTGGAACTGGATGCCCGCCAGGGACATCACGCCGCACCTGATGATGACATCATTAGTGACCTGCAACCCGTAGCCCCCACGGACAGCAGTAACGGACGAGTAAAGATCTATAGCCTGGTTACCCTGTGTCTGGCACTCATCACTATCGCTGTATTATACCTGCCCGCCTTACAGCAGGAATTACCACCCGCGCCAAAGCTTGCCGTTAATACGCAGGCGCCGGCGGCAACCCCAACAATCTCTGCTCCCGACAAGGTTGATACGGCCCCAACAAACACCACCGGTACCATAACTACCACAAATGAACCGGGCAACACTGCTACGAATAACAACGCCGCTGAAAAAATAGTGGCAACTACCACTGCTGCTCCAGCAACTGCGGTGACGCAAAGTCTGCCAAGCAAATCCGCGCCACAATACTCAGCCGCCACAAACAACAAAAAAACACCGGCCAAAATACACCACACAACAACCCGACCGGCAGTGCCAGCCGTGGCCAGGACCAGGCCCGTAACACCAGCCGGGGTCAGCAAAACGCCCAGCCAACCGGCAGTAAAGGCCGACGGCCTCTATTCCACGGCCTTGCGCTATTACAAACAGGGCCGGCTGGCGGAAGGTATTCAGTTATTACATGAGACCCTGCAACTGGAACCCGGACATACAAAGGCTCGCGAATTCCTGGCCAGCCTGTTAATGCAACAACAGCGTTGGCAAGAGGCTGAACAGGTACTTGTTGCCGGCATTGAACAGGCGCCAGACCACGCTGGTTTTAATCATCTGTTGGCGCGTCTGAAAATTGAGCAGGGACAGGATGAGCTGGCTATCACTATTCTGGAAAAACCGCTCCAGACAGGTGTACTCGACGCCAAATCATCTGCCTTACTGGCCTTACTACACCAGCGCCAGGGCCAACATCAGGCGGCCGCCAAACACTACAAACTGGCTTTGACGGCACAACCCAGCCGGGGTAAATGGTGGTTGGGACTGGCCATTTCACTCGAGGCACAACAGGATTGGCACAATGCCTCCAAGGCCTATCGCCTTGCTGCAGCCAGTGACGAGCTGGAACCACGCTTACAGGAATATGCCCATCAGCGCCGACAATCCATTAACCAGCGCCTAAGCAGGCCGGGGCACTAATCGCAACCAACCGCTGATTATTTGATAACAGCTTACAAATTGGCAAAAACTCGGGAGACCACCTCTGTGGCAATGGGGTCCGGAACATCCTGCCCCAACTGTTGTCGCAACAGCTGTAATGAACGGGCATAATCTTCGGGATCCATGGTATCCGGCACATCGGCCGACTGCTGCAACAGGCGTTTGGCGGTATAGTTCTCCGCCAGCAAGGCCTCGAACAAAGGCCCAAAACGCCACATAAATCCGCCCCCCGCTTCACGCTCGGCAATATACCGCCGGATATCCTCACGCACCGTATATTCGAGGCGCTGACTCGTGATGAGCCAGACAAAGGCACCCACCACGGTCGCCGGCACCATCAGTATCCATACCAGCTTGGCGAACAACTCATAACCGACCGATTGCTGCTGCCAGCCATAATAGCCAAGAGAAAAGCCAGCCAGATAGACCGCAGCCGCAGTTAAAACACCACGAATAATCGCCTTGCCGCGTAACGGTTTGACCCGGCGATCATAATCCAGTCGCGCGAAATCAAAGCCCTGTTCAAAACGATTAATAACCTCACGCCGCAAACGTCGCGGTGTTTTATCCTTAGTCGCCACGAACTAATCCCTGTCGCCAGTAGCGCGGATCATCAGCACTGATGTAATTATTCATCAGTCACACAACCCTCACTGGCATTTTTGACATTCTTGATATATTTATACAAGGTACCACGGGTCGCCTTATACGGTGGCATTTGCCAGGCTGCGCGACGCTGCGCCATTTCGTCATCAGACACCGCAACCGCCAGACTATTGGCCACCGCATCAATCGTAATCACATCACCATCGCGAACCAGCCCGATCGGCCCGCCTTCCTGCGCCTCCGGCACGACGTGACCCACAATAAAACCATGTGAACCACCGGAAAAACGACCATCAGTAATCAGGGCCACATCGGAACCCAGGCCGGCGCCCATAATCGCCGATGTCGGTGTTAACATCTCCGGCATACCCGGACCACCCTTGGGTCCCTCATAACGAATAACAACAACATCGCCTTTCTGGATTTCACTACGCTCCAGTGCTGCCAGCATGTCTTCTTCGGCATCGTAAACCCTGGCCGGCCCGGAAAAACGCTCGCCTTCCTTACCCGTAATCTTGGCCACCGAACCACCCGGGGCGAAATTACCTTTCAGGATACGCAGATGGCCGGATTCCTTGATCGGTTTTTCCAGGGGCAGGATGACAGCCTGGCCCTGTTTGAGCCCGGGCACATCAGCCAGGTTTGCGGCTACCGTTTTACCGGTGACCGTCATACAGTCGCCATCCAGCAAACCCTTCTCGAACAGGTATTTCATCACCGCCGGGGTACCACCCACATTGTGCAGGTCCTCCATAACGTAACGACCGCTGGGTTTCAGGTCGGCGATAAACGGGATACGATCACTGACTGCCTGAAAATCATCCAGCGTCAGTGCAACATCAACGGCACGAGCCATGGCCAGCAGGTGTAACACGGCATTGGTTGAACCACCCAGGGCAATCACAATAACAATTGCGTTTTCGAAGGCGGCGCGGGTCATGATGTCTCGGGGACAAATGTTACGCTCCAGCAATAACCGTATTGCCGCACCGGCCTGGCGACATTCCTCTATCTTGCGTGGATCAACCGCCGGTGTCGATGAGCTGTACGGCAGCGACATACCCATGGCCTCAATAGCCGAAGCCATGGTGTTGGCCGTATACATACCACCACAGGCACCCGGCCCCGGACACGATTTTTCAACCACCTGCTCACGCGTTTCATCATCAATTTTTCCGGCCAGGTATTCACCATAACTCTGAAAGGCCGACACAATATCCAGCGGCTGTTCAGCCCCATCCTGTTTCAGATAACCCGGTTTGATCGTGCCCCCATAAACCATCAGTGCCGGCCGATTCAGACGCCCCATCGCTATCAGTGTGCCGGGCATATTCTTGTCACAACCCGGTATCGAAATATTGGCGTCATACCACTGGGCACTCATCACCGTTTCGATCGAATCGGCAATGATGTCGCGCGACTGCAATGAATAACTCATGCCAGCGGTCCCCATAGAGATGCCATCACTGACACCAATCGTATTAAAACGCATACCAACCAGGTCCGCCGCCTGCACCCCCTCTTTAACATAGGCCGCCAGGTCATTCAGATGCATATTGCAGGTATTACCTTCATACCAGACACTGGCAATACCAACTTCGGCCTTATCCATGTCCTCCCGCGTCAGACCGGTACCATACAACATGGCTTGCGAAGCCCCCTGAGCACGCGGCTGGGTTATGCGCGAACTCACACGGTTTATCTTTGCAGTATTTGATTTATCTGTATTTTTCTCTGACATTGACCCTTTCTCCACACACCCAGATCCACGGCGCTGCATTCCTCTCGGGCCGGCAGCACTTAAACCCCGTTAGTAAAACAGCATAATAACAAAGACCGCGGGCCGGGGCAGTTGGAAATCGCCCCGACAGTAGCAAATTGCTGCAGACAATCAGGGTTATGACCACCCATGTCGATGCCGGAAACGGTATAATGACGCTTTTGCCCCTGGTATCCACATGTCACGAATTGAAAAGAAACTGCTGCATTACACCAGCAAGGCCATTGCCGACTACAATATGATCCAGACCGGCGACCGCGTCATGGTCTGCCTGTCCGGCGGCAAGGATTCTTATAGCCTGTTATTCCTGCTCAATAAGCTACGTATTCGCTCAGGCAACAAATTCAGTCTCGCCGCCTACACCCTGGATCAACAACAACCGGGCTGGGATGACAGCGCCATGCGTGACTATCTTGACCAGCACCAGGTCGATTACACCATTGAATCCCGCGACACCTATTCGATCGTCAAGGATAAAGTCCCTGAAGGCAAAACCTATTGCTCCCTGTGTTCGCGCTTGCGGCGCGGCAATATCTATCGTTATGCCGCTGCCCACGGCTTTAACAAGATCGCCCTGGGTCATCATCGCGATGACCTGATCGAAAGCCTGCTAATGTCTATCCTCTACAGTGGCGAGGTACGTTCGATGCCACCCAAGTTGTTAACCGATAATAAGCGCCATATTGTCATCCGCCCACTGGCCTACTGCAAGGAACAGGACATTATCCGTTACGCCGAACAACAGGGCTTCCCTATTATTCCCTGTCGTTTATGTGGCTCCCAGGAAAACCTGACGCGGGCCCGAGTTAAACAGATGATCAGCAGCCTGGCCGACCATAACCCCAAGGTACCCGCCAATATGCTCAATGCCATTGGCAATCTGCGCATCAGCCAGCTGATGGACAAACGTTACTGGGATTTCAAGGATCTCGAACAAGGTATGCTGCCCCTGAACCCGGAGCAGGATGACGAAAACGACCCGGCAACGCTGCCATGGGATGACACTGGAGCGGAACCATGCGGCCTGGAACAGACTGACATCAGGGTGGCATTGCCCTCAACCGCAACGACAAATTAGCAGGCAAAAAAAAGACCGGTATACCGGTCTTTTTTTTGCTAGCCCTGTCGCCAATCAAAGATGAGAAACAAACAGACCTAGTGATAATACAATACTGATAACACTGGCAATACCCGTAATCTTTTGCTCAAACATACCCTTCTCCCTAATTAATTGAGAAACCAAATATAAAACCCAGTAAGCAGGCCTGCATCTGTAGCCAGCCGCCTCCATGTTCTGGCTCAAATTCTCGCCAGCCAAAAACATAGCAAAATACTTGGGTTTTGGGAAGCAAAAAAAACCGCCTGCCGTTTCCGGAGGCGGTTTTTTTATCTCTGATCAGGGTTACCCTGGGACATAAAACCGATTACTAATCGGGTTAATCCTGCTCAGATCATTGCGGGTATCAAGGGGAGATACCCTTTCTTACAGGGCACTTAGGGAATGCCCTTTGTTGCATTCTGTTTACACCAGATGACTGAAAAACAGGGCCAGCGCGGTACCAATAAATACTAAATTCAACAGGATTGATAATGTGTTTTCCATCATACACCTCCACAGGTTTTAAGGTTTATACAGCCACGTACGATTACTTAGACACATGTCTGCCGCAAAAATTCCTGAGCATCACACTCAACAATCACCTACTTTGTGTAGCACTATATTAAAAAAGGATGTTACCGTACACCAGCGAATTGAACAAGTGTTTTTTTTACGACTAACTCATTATGAGCTATCGGCAAGTGGACGGGTAAATCCATAATCTTCAGAATGATGTAGAATCGGTTTCTGGCATCAATATTGAGTGGAGCAGGCAGTGACGGACACAAATCAGGCACAACAATTCGTCAATTGGTTCCGCGACTCATCACCATACATCCACGCATTCCGGGGCCGCACCTTCGTCATCGTTTTTGGTGGCGAGGTCATCGCCGAACAACAATTCACCACCCTGGCTCACGACATCGCATTACTCAATAGCCTGGGTATTCGCCTGGTTCTGGTGCATGGCACACGCCCCCAGATTGAACAGCAGCTGAACCTGAATAATGCCGCATTAAAATTCGTCAATGGTTTGCGCGTCACGGATGAAATAGCCCTGCAATGTGTTAAACAGGCCGCTGGCACCGTGCGCCTGGAGATTGAGGCGATTTTATCAATGGGACTGGCCAGTTCACCAATGGCGGGTGCCCGCATCCGGGTGACCTCAGGAAATTTTGTTACCGCTAAACCCATGGGCATCCTGGGCGGTGTTGATTACCAGCATACCGGTGAAGTACGTCGCATCGATCATGAGGCCATCAGCGACCACCTTGATCGCAATGCCATGGTTCTGCTGTCACCGGTCGGCTACTCACCCACCGGCGAAGCCTTTAATCTAACCGCTATCGAGATCGCCACCGAAACGGCCATCGCCCTCAAGGCCGATAAACTGATTTGTCTGACGGAACGCCCCGGGCCCGCCGATCAGAAAGGCACATTGCTGCGCCAGTTAACTCTGAATGAGGCCAGCGAACTGTTATCGACCCAGCACCTGTCAACGGATTTCACAGGCGTTATGCATCAACTGACCCGCGCCTGCAAACAGGGCGTCCGGCGTGCCCACCTGATCGATCGCCATATCAATGGCGCCCTGTTACTGGAACTGTTCAGCCGTGATGGTATCGGCACCATGATCACCACAGATATCTATGAAGGCACCCGTCAGGCAACCATTGATGATATCGGCGGCATCCTGGAATTAATCACACCGCTCGAACAACATGGCATTCTGGTGCGGCGCTCACGCGAATATCTGGAGATGGAAATTGACCAATACACCGTGGTCGAACGTGATGGCAAGATCATTGCCTGTGCCGCATTACATCCCTATCCCAACGACCATGTCGGCGAACTGGCCTGCCTGGTAGTACATCAGGATTACTGGCGCTCCGGTTATGGAGAAAGTCTGCTCAAATACATAGAAAACCGCGCCCGGGAACAGCAGATCAAACAATTATTCGTACTCACCACCCATGCCGCACACTGGTTTCAGGAACGCGGCTTCAAGGTTGCCGAACCGGGACAACTGCCGATCGAAAAACAGACCTTATACAACTACCAGCGTAATTCCAAAGTATTTGTGCAGGCGCTCTAAAGCCAGCCTGGTTTAGCAGCGGATCAGCGCGGCACAAAGGCCCGGCCTTTATCGCTCTCGATACAAACAATCGGGTAGCCGTATAATTGTTCCAGGACATCGGTATCAAGCAGTTCAGCGCCCGTTCCAGACAAGGTTTTCCCGCCCGGCAACAGTAACAATAAGTGACTACAAAATCGCGCTGCCAGATTGATGTCATGTAAAGACATCAGCACCGCCCCCTGGCGCGGCCCTGCCAACTGCTCCAGCAATACCATCTGCTGATAGGGATCCAGATGATTGCTTGGTTCATCGAGTAACAGCACCGGGGTTTGCTGCGTGAACAAGGTAGCGATCGCCAGGCGCCGCCGTTCACCACCCGACAGGGTGTTAACCAGACGGCCGCTCAACTCGGCCAGGCCCACACTGGCCAGGGCCTTCCGGGCGATCTGATAATCCTGCTCATCCTCCCATTGCCAGCGCGACATATGTGGATGCCGTCCCAACAAGGCGGTTTCCATCACGGTAGCCGGAAATGGATCACTGGAATCCTGCAACAACAGACCCAGCGAGCGAGCCACCTGCTGCCGCGGCAAGGCAGATATTTCGACGCCCTGCAGGTAAACCTGGCCGGCAGCGGGTGGGCGCAACCCAGCCAGCGTGTGCAACAAGGTTGTTTTACCTGAGCCATTACCACCCAGCAGACCCCAGCACTGCCCGGATTCCAGTTGCAAATCCAGCCCCTGACAGACCGTTTGGCCGGCGATAACAACATCCAGCCCCGTACTTTCCAGCCAGATCATGTCACTTCCCGCGCCGACAGAGTGGCACTGCGATATAACAACCACAGGAATACCGGCACACCGATCAACGCCATCACCACACCCACCGGTAATTGCTGCGGCGCCAGCAGGGTCCGCGCCAGCGTATCGGCCAGCAACAACAGGCTACCGCCCAGCAACACCGAGGCCGGCAACAATACCCGATGATCACCCCCGACCAGCAAGCGCAACATGTGTGGCACCACCAGACCGACAAAACCGATACTGCCTGCCAGTGTCACGGCCAGCGCCGTCAGCAGGGAGGCCAGAAAATACAGCCCCAAGCGCAGCGGGCGAACATCTACCCCCAGGGCCGCCGCCTGCTGCTCGCCCCGCACCAACAGATTCAGCGGCCGCGCCAGGGCAAAGGCAATCAGCAAACCGAGGCCCAACAACAACCAGGACCCCAATGACGCCGATTCATGCCCAAGATCACCCATGAGCCAGAACAGCATGCCGCGCAGATTGGATTCCGGACTGATAGCCAGCATAAAGCTGATCAGCGCCCCCCAACCGGCAGCAAGCACAACACCCGTCAATAACAGGCGCGTAGACGTCCACTGCCCACGACCATGAGCCAAACCAAAAACGAGTAACATCGACACCAGGGCCCCCAGCAAGGCCCCGCCCTTAACCCAGGCCACGCCGAGACCGAGCAACATGGTC
>Ga0316187_10001749_pt1 | contig 19001 bp, 20 predicted proteins | sample CroRivburrow1_MG_FD_204927 | JGI IMG/M metagenome (GOLD analysis project Ga0316187, IMG submission 204927) | Coastal sediment microbial communities from Maine, United States - Cross River worm burrow 1 | ecosystem: Environmental > Aquatic > Marine > Coastal > Sediment | place: USA: Maine...
CTCGTGCGAACATTCAGGCTGGAAGTGCGCGCTCGGGTATTCGAGATGTTGATGTCGCCGGTCAGGGAGCAATATGGGTCCGCTGTGCAGTTACGCATCAGCAATCAATTTGAGGCGCCGCTTTGGAGCATGTTGGTTGAACGACCGTCCCATTTGCTGACCGGCGATTACGAAAGCTGGGATGATTTGTTGCTTTCAGCAATTGACCAGAATATCGAGTACTTTGCCGAAAAGTATGACGATCAATTGTCCGATCGCAGTTGGGGAGAGCGAAATACTGCGACTATTCAGCATCCCCTTAGCCGCGCTGTGCCGATATTGTCCGGGTGGCTGGATATGCCGGCCGACCAGATGAGCGGCGACTCCAATATGCCGAAGGCACTGGGCCCGGATTTTGGCGCTTCGGAACGATTCGCCGTGTCGCCAGGCGATGAGCAAAACGCCTATTTACATATGCCCGCAGGACAGAGCGGCCATCCAATGTCCGAATTCTATCGGGTGGGCCATGATGCCTGGGTACAGGCGCGCATGACCCCGTTCCTGCCGGGTACGGCCACGTATTCGTTGATGTTAACCGCCGAATAACGAGCCGGTTTCGAAATTTCGCCGCTTGTGCCGCTCTGGCTGAGCGGTGATACTTTAATGATCTGTTCAACAGCTAATTCAACCCGGAAACATCAATGACTGACACGAAGTTCACTGGCACCCGTTCCTATATCGCGACTGACGATTTAATGATGGCCGTAAACGCGGCCGTAACGCTTGAGCGCCCGATCTTGATCAAAGGTGAGCCGGGAACCGGCAAGACTCAGCTCGCCATCGAGGTTGCCGCCGCACTGGAGCGCCCGCTTTTTGAGTGGCACATAAAATCCACGACCAAAGCGCAACAGGGGTTGTATGACTACGACGCCGTCGCGCGACTTCGGGATTCGCAGCTTGGTGACGACAAGGTGCACGATATTGCCAACTACATCGTGCACGGAAAGGTCTGGGAAGCGTTTGAGTCAGAGAAGCAGCCGGTGTTGCTGATCGACGAAATCGACAAGGCGGACATCGAGTTTCCGAATGACCTGCTGCTCGAACTGGATCGAATGGAATTTTTCGTTTACGAAACCAAAAAACTCGTAAGAGCGAAGCACCGACCTATCATGATCATTACGAGCAACAACGAAAAAGAGTTGCCAGACGCGTTCTTGCGTCGTTGCTTCTTTCATTACATCAAATTTCCGGATAAGGACACGATGGAAAAAATCGTCGATGTTCATTTTCCGAAACTCAAAAAGAATCTGCTCAAGGAAGCGCTCGAAGCGTTTTACAAAGTCCGCGATGTGCCGGGCCTTAAAAAGAAGCCGTCAACGTCGGAGCTGCTTGACTGGATCAAGTTACTGCTCGCGGAAGATATCCCGCCGGAAGCTTTGCGTGCCGAGGATTCACGAGCCGCGATACCGCCTTTGTACGGTGCACTGCTGAAGAACGAGCAGGACGTTCACCTCTTCGAGAAGCTGGTGTTTCTCGACAGGCGCACGCGCACGCAGTAATGCTGATACCGTTCTTCTTCATGATGCGTGAAGGCGGGTTGAAACCCTCCATTACCGAGCTGTTAACGCTGCTCGAAGCGATGAAGAGTGGTGTCGCAAACCAGAGTGTTGAAGATTTCTACTACCTGGCACGGGCGTGCCTGGTAAAAGATGAATCCAAGTTCGATCGCTTCGATCAAATTTTTGCTGCACATTTTCAAGGCATTGAGGATACATTCAAAACAATGGTTTCCGAGGTACCGGAAGACTGGCTGAGGCAGCAGGCAGAATTGATGCTGTCCGAGGAAGAGCGAGAAAAAATTGAAGCTATCGGCGGTTTCGAAGCGCTGATGGAGGCGTTGCGCCAACGCCTGGAAGAGCAGGAAGAGCGCCACGAGGGCGGCAACAAATGGATTGGCACGGCCGGAACTTCGCCGTTTGGCGCCTACGGATACAACCCGGAAGGTGTGCGCATCGGCCAGCAGGGTTCGAGACACCGTAGCGCGACGAAAGTCTGGGACCGTCGGGAGTACAAGAACCTCGATGATCAGGTTGAGATCGGCACACGCAACATAAAAGTGGCGCTTCGAAAATTACGAAAGTTTGCTAGAGAAGGCGCGGAAGAGCAACTCGATCTGGATGACACGATTGACAAGACAGCGCGTAACGCGGGCCTTCTGGACATTCGCATGGTCCCGGAACGGCACAATGCAATAAAAGTGCTGCTGTGCCTCGATGTCGGCGGCTCCATGGATGACCACGTCCGCATTTGCGAGGAAATGTTTTCCGCCGCCAAAACCGAGTTCAAGCACCTGGAGTATTTCTACTTCCATAATTTTGTCTACGAGTCCATGTGGAAAGACAATCGCCGCCGGCATGCCGAGCGCATCCCCATCGGCGAAATAACCCACAAGTTCGGCAGCGACTACAAACTCGTATTTGTCGGCGACGCAACGATGAGCCCTTACGAGATAGTCTATGCCGGTGGCAGCGTCGAACACTGGAACGAAGAACCCGGCGCCGTCTGGATAAAGCGCCTGCTAAACACTTTCCCGAAAGCGATATGGCTGAACCCGGAGCCCGAAAAACGCTGGGACTACACCCCATCCATAAAAATGACCCGTGAGCTGATGGAGGATCGGATGTTTCCGTTAACCGTTAGTGGGCTGGATGACGGTATCAAGAAACTTCGATAGGCTTTTTTGCTTGGTTGGTTTTACGCTCTTTTTGAGAGCGCGCCTTGATCCTGGTATATCTCTCCAGGACCCGCCGTGAATACATCCATGTAGGCTCGGGTTCGGCATCCATGCCGCGCCCGCCGGCGACCAACCCAAACCGACGCAGCCTATTCCTGCAAAACCTTCAAGTCGGCAAGCACATGTTCAGAGTGAGTATCAGGATCGACGTCTTCATAGTGTTTGGCTACAAAGCCTTTCGGGTCGATGAGGAAGGATTGTCGCTTCGCTACTGTTATGCCAAACATTTTGGATTTAACGCCGTAGGCGTTTGCGGTAGTGCCTTTGGTGTCGGCAAGTAGTGGAAATGGAAGGCCGTATTTTTCAGCGAATTCCTTATGGGAGGCCTGATCGTCGAGGCTTATTCCCAGCACCTGGCACCCAAGCTTTCTATATTCGAAAATGCTATCGCGAAATTCACAGGCTTCGGTTGTGCATCCGGGGGTGTCGTCTTTGGGGTAAAAATAGAGGATGACCCATTTGTCCCGGTAATCCTCGAGGGAGTGCATGTCGCCATTCTGGTCTTGCAGCTCGAATCCGGGTGCCGGGTCGCCTTCACTGACCGAATCCGCTTTCGCGAGTAGTGAGGCGCCGGGTAACAGGCAGATAACCGATAGTAATAATGCGGCGAAGCGAGGCATGTCAATAATCCTGGGTAAGAGCAATGATCAGCGTCAAATGCGACTAATTCCTGCAATTCATGGGCGGCGGGAGGTGTGCACACTATAATACGCCATCGTCATGAAAACACATCCGGACAAAATTAAGACCGCCCTCGTGATGCCGGGTGGTGGCGCGCGTGGTGCCTTTCAGGTGGGCGTGTTGAAGGCGATCGCTGAAATATTGCCGCGCGGTTGCCAGAATCCGTTTCCGATCATCAGTGGAACGTCGGCTGGCGCGATTAATTCAGTGGTCCTGGCCAGCAAGTCGAAGCGATTTCATATCGCTGTGGCCGAACTGGCGCATGTCTGGCGCAATTTCGAGAGCAACCAGGTCTTTCGCGATGATAGCTGGACGATGCTAAAGAGCTCTTTGCACTGGATGGCGTCCATCATCCTCGGCGGCGCATTGGTCGGCACGCCGCGCTCACTTCTGAATAATGTGCCATTGCGTCGGCTGCTTGATTCGAATATTCGCTTCCCACTTATCGAGCAAGCGATTCGAGATGGTGATCTGCATGCGCTGGCGGTTACCGCCGCTGGCTATGGTTCGGCTCGCTCGACGACATTTTTCCAGGCTGCAAGCGACACGAAGGAATGGACGCGCAAGCGGCGCATCGGATTGCGCAGCCGTATGGATCTCGACCATCTGATGGCGAGCGTTGCGGTTCCGATGATATTTTCTCCGGTGCTGATTGACGGCGAGTATTTTGGCGATGGCGCCATGCGGCAGGCAACGCCATTGAGCCCGGCAATTCATTTAGGCGCGGATCGCATACTCGTAGTCGGAATACGAGATGAGACTGCGGACCCGTCGCCGACACCGTCTCAACCGCAAACATTTCCCAGTCTTGCTCATATTGCCGGGTACATGCTCGATACGCTGTTCATGGACGGTTTGTATTCGGACCTGGAGAGAATCACGCGTATAAATCAATTAGTTGATTCCGTTCCTGAATCCGATCGAAGCGATGCGCTTAAACAAGTGCGACCGATTGATACCATGGTGGTATTGCCTAGTCAGGACTTGCGGGATATTGCTTACAAGCATCGGAAAGCGATGCCTGTAACCTTGCGCGCATTGCTGCGCGGCATCAGTGGCAAAAGCCACAGTGCGAACCGCCTCCTTAGCTTCCTCCTGTTCGAGCGGCAATACACGCGTGAGCTAATCGAGTTGGGCTATAAGGATGCCATGGCAGTAAGGGAAGAGCTTGAGCAGTTTGTTCGCGGTGGCGCGGTGCCACGACTGATCGCACCGTCGCGAGTCGAATACGATCTCAGCGGATTCGACTCCTGATACCTACAATAAGTACCAGGCACCCAGACCAAGAAAAGCCGAGTAACCAACCACATCGGTTACTGTCGTTAGTACGACGCCGCCAGCCAGGGCGGGGTCGATGTTCATTTTCTTCAATACCAGCGGGATCGTAAATCCGGCGCCCGCAGCCAGCACGAGGTTTATAATCATAGCGCCGGCAATGACCACACCGATGCGCCAGTCGTTGAACCACAAATACGTACATACGGCGACAACGGCCGACCATCCAATGCCGTTCAACAAGCCGACTTGCACTTCTTTATGGAATATCCGGCGTGCATTGGATTTATCGATCTGGCCCAGCGCGAGTGCGCGCGTAATCACAGTTAGCGACTGGGTACCGGCGACGCCACCCATACTTGGCACGACGGGCATTAGAACGGCGAGCAACACGATTTTGTCCAGGGTGGTCTGGAACAAATCCACGACAGACGCCGCCAGAAATGCGGTTGCCAGGTTGACGCCAAGCCACAGAGCCCGACGTTTAGCGCTTTGCACAACCGGCGCGAACATGTCGTCTTCTTCATCAAGGCCGGCGGCACTCATCAAAGAGTGCTCGGCTTCATCACGAATGACGTCAACAACGTCGTCAACGGTGATGCGGCCAACCACACGATTCAAGTCGTCAACAACGGGCGCGGACAGAAGGTCCCGGTTTTCGAACTCCCAGACAACCTCTTCTGATGGCGTGTGAGCGGGTATCGGCTGTATGTTGGTTGACATGGCTTCGGCAACCGATTGATCAGGGTCCAGCGTCAGGAGGCGCGACAAGTACAACGAGCCGAAGTATTCGTTATTCCGGTTGACGACATAAATTGAGTCGGTGCCGTCCGGGATGTCGCCTCGGGCATGCAGGTATCGCATCACAACGCTTAAGGTGACGTCCGGTCGAACGGTGACGATATCAACGTTCATCAGGCCGCCAGCGCTGTCCTCGTCGTATGCGAGTACGTGGTCTAGCCGTTCCCGGTCCTGGTGACCGAGTGATCGCAAGACCTCTCGTGTCAACGCCTCCGGCAGGTCGGCGACCAGGTCAGCGAGATCGTCGAGCTCCATGCCCTCTGTGGCGGCGACCAGTCGATCAGTTTCCATGCCGCTGATCAAATCGTCGCGAACGGTCTCGTTCACTTCGACCAGTACGTCGCCTTCATCGTCGGGGCTAACCATTTCCCAGACGACAGCGCGTTCCTGCAACGGCAATGATTCGAGCAGTCGCGCAATTTCGGACGGGTGAAGACTGCCAATCAGCATGGTTGCTGAACTCAATCCTTCTGCACCGAGTTTCTCACGCAACAATTGCAGATTGGTCAGCGAAAGCTCTCTCGGTTCAGCCATCACGGTAACTCGCTGTGCCGGGTCAATACTGGGTCATGAATCAGCTTGAGTGACTGCGTCAGCTTCTCTGCCATATACACCGATCGATGCTGTCCGCCGGTACAGCCGAGTGCGACTGTCAGATAGCTTCGATCGAAGCCGACGTATTTCGGTATCCAGCGTGACAGAAACGCCAGAATGTCGTCGTGCATTTGAATGAATTGCGGTTGTCGATCGAGGAATTCCGCTACCTTCGTATCAAGCCCGGTCTTGTCGCGCAGAGATGACTCCCAATACGGGTTGGGCAGACAACGAAGATCAAATACAAAGTCTGCATCAGCCGGAACACCGTGCTTGAAGCCAAATGACTCGATGAGCACCGACAGCGTTTCGGCCGCGCGACGATCGACACGATCGCGGATGGCTTCAGCAAGTTCATAGACGCTCGTTCGAGTTGTGTCGATGATCAGGTCTGCTGCATTGATTACGGGACCGAGCAGTTCTCGTTCACGTTCTATCGCCTGTCGAAGTTCCTTGCCATGTTCCGAAAGAGGGTGGCGTCTTCGTGTTTCGCTATAACGCTTTAGCAATATTTCGTCGTCCGCGCGCAGGAACAAAAGCTCGGTCCTGACTCCATCTTCCTTGAGTTCGGCGATCAGACGGGGCAGAGCCTGAAGGTCAACCTGGCGATTTCGAGCGTCGACACCGACAGCGAGCTGAATCTCGGGGTATTCGTCCTGCCGCATTACTTCGTTCACTACTGATTTAAGCAACGCAGCCGGCATGTTATCGATGCAGTAGTAACCCAGATCCTCAAGTACGTGCAGCGCAATACTCTTACCGGACCCGGATAGGCCGCTGATAATCAGAAGTCTTGCCTGCGAGGACATTTGCTGGCCCGTTAACCGCTTTGCGTGTGTTGGATCTTGGGTGCCGGGGTGCTGGACGCGGCCATCAGGGCATCGTGCAATTCACCACTGCTGGTTGCCGCCCGAAGCCTTGCACGCAGCGACTGGTCGGCAAGCATGGTCGACAAAATTTTAATATTCTCATGATGACTCGCATCGACCTGCTTGGGTACGATCAAGCCCATTACCAGATCCACGGGGATTCCGTCGGGTGCGTCGAAATCAACCGGTTCCGAGAGTTTCATCAGTGCGCCGCTACAATTACTGACGCCTGCGATACGACATCTGGGAAAAGCGACCCCCTGTTGCAGGCTCGTGCAGCCGAGTCGTTCGCGCTCAATTAGTTTGGAGAATATCTCTTCACTAGCGATATCGGGATTGTTCTGCGAGAGCAGTTCGCTGAGTATTTCCAGACAGTGCTTCTTGCTGCGAGCATTCGCGTTGCACAGCACGTTGTCCGGCTTGATGATCTGTTCAAGCACCATGGCGGTATGCCCGGTTATTGGTGTTTTTGGAACTTAGTTGAAAAGACCCGCGAGAACAACCTAATTATGGTTTATCGCGGGTCTTTCCGTAGATTGATTGTGGTACTTACGCGAAATCTCGTTTATTGGTATCGCGTGCATGGTGGTCGACCAGCTTTTCTTTGTACTTTCGTACTTGTCGATCCAGCTTGTCCACAAGACTGTCTATAGCCGCGTACATGTCTTCTTCGGTCGAGTCGGCATGTATTTTCCCACCGTTTACTTTGACAGTGGCTTCCGCGGTGTGTCTGAGTTTTTCGACCTTCAAAATACAGTGCACATCTGACACCAGATCGAAGTGGCGCTCGATCTTCTCGATCTTGCTGCTCACGTAATCGCGAAGTGATTCGGTTACGTCTATTTGCTGGCCTGTCACACTTAATTGCATATTATTCTCCTATGTTATTGTCCGCGCAGATCGCCTGATTTGCTTTCCTCTTCGAAGCGGAATCGGCTGGCGCAAAACGTTTAGGTTTGTAATGCATCTGTGTTTTACCTCCTTCTACTACTACTATCGTCATTATTTACGATATCGCGATTAGGGCTTGTACCTACCTTCTCCTATCGCGGTTTTCTCACTTTACGTTCGCTGGACGACGAAATTTTCATACTCTCGCGGTATTTCGCGACGGTCCGGCGCGCAACGTTAATGCCTTCTTCCGCCAGCATCGTTGCGATCTTGCTATCACTGAGTGGTTTAGCCGGGTTCTCTGCGCCGATAAGTTTGCGAATTTTCGCGCGCACGGCTGTCGATGATTGATCGTCGCCATCGACGGTCGAGAGGTGGCTGGAAAAGAAATATTTGAATTCGAATACACCACGCGGCGTGTGCATGTATTTATTTGTTGTGACACGGGAAATCGTCGATTCGTGCATTCCAATGGATTCAGCAACATCTCTCAATACTAGCGGCTTCATCGCTTCATCGCCATGCTCGAGGAATTCCTGCTGACGAGAAACGATGCATGTCGCCACTTTCATCAGCGTTTCATTCCGGATTTCTAGGCTGCGCACCAGCCAGCGCGCTTCCTGGAGCTGCGAGCGTAATGCCGCGTGATCACCGCTTCCTCGCAGAATCTGGGCGTATTGCTGATTGACTGACAATCGCGGAATGCCGGACGCAGATACTTCGACCTGCCACCGCTGGTCTATTTTTCGGACGAATACGTCGGGAATGACGTATTGCGCCGAGACCGGACTGACAGCGAGCCCGGGTTTCGGATTGCAGCTTCGAACCAGCACGAGGGCGTAATCCAGCTCCTCTTCCGAGGTGCGTAACGTTCGTCGTAATTCGCCGAATTCCTGGCTTGCCACGAGATCCAGGTGATCGTTGGCAAGTCGAATGGCGAGGCGCAATCCGGCCGTCTCCGGATCGAGCTGGTTGAGTTGCAGCACAATGCATTCCGCCAGCGATCGGGCGCCAACGCCGACAGGGTCGAGGCGCTGAACTTTTTCCAGCGTCCGGATGATTTCCTCATCGGCGATGTCAGCATCGTGCTCAAAGCTTTCTCTTGTATCCTGCAGATCGCCTATCAGGTAACCGTCATCGTTAATCGCGTCGATCAATGCTTCGCCAATGACCGCTTCACGTGGCGTAAAATTTTCCAGCTCGAGCTGCCATAACAGATGCTCTCGAAGTGTCTGGCCGCTTTGATCCGCAAACTCGGTGATCGGACGACCTTCGCCATTCCAGCCACCGTCCTGGATGCGACCGATCGAATTTGTTTGCCAGCTATCCTCTGCCTTGATCGTTTCGATTTCAGCGGTGGTCTCCGCGCTGGTTTTCGGCACGTCAGGCAGGTCTTCCATTTCGAGCATGACGTTTTCTTCAAGGGCTTCCTGAATTTGTGCGCTCAGGTCAAGCACGGGCAATTGCAACAGACGAATCGCCTGCTGCAATTGCGGCGTCATTGTTAACGACTGACCAAGTTTGAGTTGAAGGGTAGGTTTCAACATAGCGTGGGGAGCTTCTCAATTCCGGCCGGTAGGGCACTTGCGCACTGAAGGAGATTCGTTTTGATGTCTCTATTTTGCCTCAGAGTTTGAACTCCTGTCCGAGATAGACTTCACGGACATGCTGATTGTTGAGAATGTCGTCCGGCGAGCCCGACGCGATGAGGCTGCCATCATTCAGTATATAGGCTCTGCCACAAATTCCGAGCGTTTCCCGGACATTATGGTCGGTAATCAAAACGCCGATGCCGCGGTCGGATAAGTGTTTGATTATTCTTTGAATGTCGAGGACCGATATAGGGTCGACGCCGGCAAACGGTTCGTCGAGCAATACAAACTGGGGGTCCGCAGCCAATGCTCGTGCGATTTCTACTCGCCGCCGCTCGCCGCCCGACAAACTGATACCGAGACTTGTTCGAACATGGCCGACATGCAATTCATCCAGCAATTCGTCCAGCACCTGTTCGCGACCGGCTCGATCCAGATCATTGCGATTTTCCAGGATGGCAAGAATATTTTGCTCAACCGTCAGCTTGCGAAATATAGATGCTTCTTGTGGCAGGTAACCGAGTCCTATCGAGGATCGTCGGTGCATTGGTAATGGCGTCAGGTCTTTGCCGTCCAGCAGTATCTGGCCGCGATCGGATGCGATGAGGCCCACGATCATATAAAACGCGGTCGTCTTGCCGGCGCCGTTCGGGCCAAGCAGGCCTACGACTTCGCCACTCTTGATTTCGAGCGAGATACCTTTGACGACTTCGCGGAATTTGTATTTCTTTGCAATATCCCGGACGCTGAGGATACTCATGGAGCGCCTTCTTCGGAATCCGGCAGAGCGGAATTTGCAGGGGCCGGGTTCTCCGGCGGTAGGTCAGGTGTTGAGCCCTCGGCGTCCTGAGGGTCAAGGTCCTCGTTGTTCGTCGGAACTGTTGAGTCTGTCGTTTCCACTTGTCTGGGAGTGTAAGTAATTTTTACCCGCTCACCGTCTGTGCCTGCCGATTGCGCGTTGATTCTTTGTTCGGCGATATTGTAGACAAGGTAATTACTGGAAATCTGGTTGCCACCTTCCGTGATTGTCGCATTGTCGGAAAATTCGACCATGCCAATCTCAAAGTTGTATTTGACCTTGCCTGCTTGCGCGTACGTCGTTTCTTCGGATTCCGGTCGTTGCATTTCAAATGTTGCCGGAGCGCCCGTAATGGTGGCAACCTGCAATTGGTGATTCGCGAAATGCAGATCCGCGGTATCACATTCGATATGACCATTCTCGGTATCAATGATTACGTTGCCCGAAAAATGCCAATCGCTATCCTCGAAATCCAGTTTGGTCGCCCGGCCTTCATCTGCCTCAACGCCAATATTGCCTTGCGTAAGCCGCAGGCCCTTGAACATGAGCATGGAGCTTTTGCCGTCGTAATCGGTCGAGTCGGCATCCAGTGAAATCGGCAGGCGTAGGTCTTCTTCAGAAACCTGCGCATTAGCAGTAGTTGATATCCCCGACAATACCAATCCACACAGAATGATGTTGAGCATGCTGCGTTGCCAATCGGTGAAGAACAATCTAAATATCTTAATCAATTCCTGCTTCCAGATAACGCTTATCACGGAACAAATTTGCCGCTGACGTTGGACTTAAGGTGTAACTGATTTGTTTGCAACAATGCGAGCATACCGATTGCAGTAATGCTGCGCGCGCCGATTCGAATTTGCACGCGCCGGTCTGTTCTCGCCCGAAAGTCGTCCGGTTCCAGCTCGAGATAGGGTGTCCGGATTTCTGTGACGTCACCTGAGAATCCTTCGCTGCTGCTCGCTACGACATGTCCGATCAGCTTAATCACTTCGCGATCATTCTTGATCTGCGCCTTGTCGGCTTTCAAGGTCCACGGCACGTCGGTCTCGGTCGTATAGTTGATTTCGACATTCTGAAACTCAACTTCTTCATCACCTTGCTGTTCTGCATACTCGGCTTCTATTTCATACAACAATTGTCCATCGACGGCAGTGCCAAAAATACGCGCCGACTTCAGATAAAATCCGCTTTGTAACAATTGGTTTTCGTGCTGTTCAACGTCGTCGGACTGCAAGGTCCGCGCCAGGTACCAGGAGCCGGCAGCGCCAATCAACAGCACCACGAAGCTGATTGTATTGCGTGCATTCACTGTTTCGATTCCGCACAAAGCAGGTCGCAGATTTCACGAACGGCGCCCGATCCGCCATGGGCGATTGTGACGTAGTCGCAAGCGTCGCGGACTTCGGCTACCGCATTGGCCACGGCAAAAGATACGCCTGCGTGCATCAGCAGCGGCAAGTCCGGTACATCGTCGCCCGTATACGCAGTCTGCGACAGGTCGAGGCCCAGTCTTTCCAGGATTAGGTCAAATGCGGCGACTTTGTCGCTGCAGCCCAATTCGACATGCTGCACGCCTAGCTCCTGCATCCGTCGAACAACAGCGTTTGATTTACGGCCGCTTATTACGGCAACGTCGATGCCGGATTCAATAAGTCGCCGAATGCCAAAACCATCCTGTGTGTGAAAGGCCTTGCTTTCGACACCATCGTCGGACAAATAGAATCGTCCATCCGTGAATACGCCGTCCACATCGAACGCAATCAGCCGAATGGCCTTTAGCATATTGCTGTCGATCTGTTTGCTCACACCATGCCTGCGCGAAACAAATCATGAATATTCAGCGCGCCGACGAGAGCGTCGTCTTTATCAACAACGAGCAGTGATGTGATCTTGTTGTCCTCCATAATTCTGACTGCTTCGGCGGCCAACGTCTCCTCACTGGTGGTTCGGCACCCCTGGTGAACGACGGACTTCATAGTGGTTTTGTGGACATCAATTTCCGCGTCCAGTGCGCGCCGCAAATCACCATCGGTAAAGATACCGGTGAGCTTTCCGTCATCGCCGACAACAGCGGTCATGCCGAGGCCTTTCTCGGTCATTTCCAGCAGCCCGTCCCGAAGACTGACGTCAGCCCTCACTAGTGGAATCTGTTCTCCGGTATGCATGATATCGGCAACGCGTAAAAGCAATTTCTTACCCAGGCTGCCACTGGGATGCGACATCGCGAAATCTTCGGCAGTAAAGCCGCGGGATTCGAGCAGTGCTACAGCCAGCGCATCACCCATTGCCAGTGTTGCTGTCGTGCTGGCGGTAGGCGCAAGATTCAAGGGGCACGCCTCCTCGGCAACACTGACATCCAGATGCACATCAGCGGTGCGCGCCAGGGTTGAGTCGGGTTTGCCGGTGAGGGACAGCAAGCGTGCGCCCATGCGCTTGACCAGTGGCAGAATGGTGACTATTTCCTGCGTTTCGCCGGAATACGACACTGCCAGTAACAAATCGTGCCGGGTGATCATGCCTAGATCGCCGTGGCTGGCTTCGGCCGGGTGCATGAAAAAAGAGGGTGTGCCGGTGCTGGCCAGTGTGGCTGCGATCTTGCCGCCAATATGGCCGGATTTGCCCATACCGGTAACGACCACTCGTCCTTCGGTTGCCAGACACAGCTGGCATGCGGCGACAAAATCGTCGTCGAGGCGTGCGCGCAACTGGTCGACCGCCCGCGATTCGATGTCGAGGACCTGCTCGGCCCGTTTGAGCAGCTTTTTAGATTCTAGCGATGACGCCAATTCGGCTTCCTTTGCGTATTGTCAGGCGGAACAGAGAAATTTCAAAACACCTGCAGCCAGGGTCGCCAGTTTATATGTTTTGGACCACCACGTAAGCGATATACGCCACATAGGCGGCGACGAGGGATATGCCCTCGAATCGAGAGATTTTTCCCTTACCGTCGTAATCGTAGGTCATGGCAAACAGCACCAGTGTGAATGCGACCATGACAAAAATATGCAGTGTGAGGACAGACGGCGGCAGTTGCGCCGGCTCGATTACTGAGGCAATCCCGACAACCGCCAGCAGGTTGAAGATATTTGAGCCTACGATATTGCCGATGGCAAGCCCGAATTCGCCACGGAACGCGCTGACAATGGTAACGGCGAGTTCGGGCAGGCTGGTGGCAATGGCGACCAGCGTGACGCCGATCACCACTTCCCCGACGCCGATCGTTCTTGCAATATTGACGGCACCCTCGACCAGCAGATCCGCGCCGAACAGCAGCATGCCCAGACCGGCCAGAAGCCAAAATACAGCCGCCCAGGTTTTCACCCCGCGTGGTATCTCAGCCTCAAATTCCGCCTTGATGGGATCGTTTTCCGCGGACCGCAGGCCGAGGCGTGTCAACCAGACCATGACGATAAAAAGGCCGGTTAACAAAACCATGCCGTCAACTTCGCTCAGGTAGGAATCAAGGAACAAAGAAACAGTCAACAGCGACACCGCCAGCAGCGCCGGCATTTCTCGCCGCAGCGTGGCCGAAGTCAGCTGAATCGGTTTGAGAATCGCCGTTACGCCGAGAACCAGGCCGATGTTAGTGATGTTTGAGCCAATTGCGTTGCCGATGGCAAGATCCGGCTCACCGCGACCAGCCGCAATAATCGACACCAGGATTTCCGGCGCGGAAGTGGCGAAGGCGACGATTGTCAAACCAATCAACAAGGGCGCGATGCCGAGATTGCGCGCCAGCGCGGCGGCGCCATGCACAAATCGATCGGCACCGAAAACCAGCAAGGCCAAGCCTGCAGCAATATAAGCAAAGTCCCAATACATGTATTTATTCTGTGCCTGGAGGAGGTGGCATCGTTCCCATTCTTATTTGCGTCGCCGGGTGCGCAATAATACACAATCGGACGCGTTTCATTGCGAATCGTGAGTTTTTGCTACACTGCGCGCCCTCCTTAAGATGCGCGGACAGCTGCAAATGGACCCTACAGAAATTGCCGGTCTGATCGAAGCCGGATTGCCACAGGCTGAGGTCAGAGTTCTCAGTGACGATAATACCCATTTTGAAACACTGGTCGTCAGTGATTTGTTCGAGGACAAGCGACCAATCGCCCGGCACCAGATGATCTACAAATGCCTGGGCACGCTGATGGGCAACGAAATTCACGCCATGTCGATTCGTGCGTATACGCCTGACGAATGGCGTGATCAGGCCGAATCATGAGCATTACTGTGGTCGTCGCTCTGCGACAATAACCGTCGCGCTGAAACGCTCGCCGTCGCGCCACGCTGTAAAGTCGACAGAATCTCCCGGCGACATGGCGGCAACCAGCAACAGCGCCTGTTGTCGTGATCGAATTGGTTCATCGTCAATGGACAAAACGACGTCGCCACGTTTCAGTCCGGCAGATTCCGCCGGTCCGCCTTCAATTACTCTGGACAGGATGATACCGACATTCGGATCAAGCCCGAGTGCCGTTGTTTCCGCGCGAGTCAGTTCATCTGGCTCAAGTCCGACCCAGCCACGGATCACCCGTCCGTTCTTCTTTATGTCATCAACAACGCCGCGAACCAGGTCGATCGGTATCGCGAAACTGATGCCCTCAGTGCCTGCGTCCTGAGCAAGTACGGCGGTATTGATGCCAACGAGTCGCCCCTCACTATTAATTAGCGCGCCACCCGAATTGCCTTCATTGATCGCCGCGTCCGTCTGGATGAAATTTTCGAAGGTCATCAGGCCCAGTAATCCCCGTCCGGTTGCGCTAACGATGCCTTGGGTGACGGTTTTGGTCAGGCCATACGGGTTGCCGATCGCCAGCACCACGTCGCCGATTCGCAGATCGCTTGAGCGGCCCATCGGGATTGCAGCCAGCACGCCGAGGTCGACCTTCAAGACGGCCAGATCGGTTTCCGCGTCGAAACCGACAACCTGAGGATTGGTGATCGTGCCGTCAGCCATTTGAACACGAATTTCGGTGGCGCCCGCTACGACATGAAAATTCGTGACCAGGTAGCCCTCTTCGTCAATGACTACAGCAGACCCAATGCTGGTGCTCAGTTGCGCACGATCAGCGCTATCACTGGATGTTAAGTTATTGATTCTTTGAAGTTTTCGGGTATATACGCTGGCTACCGAGGGTGCGCTCAAATCGATTGCGTCAGCGTAGCTGGCAGGCGCGGTCGAGTGTTTTGCGTTGCCTAGGGCAGGCAGAAGTTCCGGGCGCACCAGGACGACGACAAATGCCGCTGCCAGACCGACCACCACGGACTGTGCGAGGAAAATCAGCGTCGGTTTAACTTTGCCCACTTCAGGTGTCCCAGGGTGCCATTCGTTGGACCCGAATAGATTTCCCATCTAGCCAATATTGAGTGCCACCGTGTATAATGCCGGACTGGATCCGCACTCGTGCCCAAACCTGCCGCCATCCTGACGGTAATAAAGGCTTGCTGCAAATCTACCAAATAATCGAACAAAGCAAAAAAACGCGCAGATTTAAGAGGCCGTGCTAAACAAAGTGAGCGTTGGAAAGTCGCATCGGGAGCTGCAGGCAAGCCCCTAAACCACGTATTCACAGGCGTATAGCTTGGTCCTTGGACAATATTGCATGGGAGTTTTACATGACCGACGACGTTGATCGCAACAGGCGTCATTTTCTATCTGTTGCAACTGCCGTAACCGGGCTTGCCGGTATCGGCGCCGCTGCCATTCCATTCCTGTCTTCGCTGAAGCCAAGCGCTCGCGCTCAGGCCCTGGGCGCACCGGTGGAGGTTCCGATCGGGTCGCTCGAGCCGGGAGAGATGATTCGCGTCATGTGGCGCGGGCGAGTCGTGTTTGTCGTACGCAGGGATGAGGGCATGCTGAGTCGCCTGCAGGAAACGCGTGACTTGCTTCGAGATCCAGACTCGGAGGTCGTGGAGCAGCAACCTGCATACGCTGTCAATGAAACCCGGTCTGTCAGACCTGACTTCCTGGTGATTGTGGGCGCTTGTACTCACCTGGGTTGTGCCCCACTGCCGGAATTCGAAGTGGGGCCGGACAAATTGATCCAGAACGGTGGCTTCTTCTGTCCGTGCCATGGATCGAAATTTGATCTGGCAGGGCGTGTTTACAAAGGTGTACCTGCACCGACAAACCTCGTAGTTCCGCCGCATCGATTTGTTCGCGACGATTTGATCATGATCGGCGTTGATTCGGGAGCAGCATAATGGCCGAAGTAGAAGCAGAAGTCGGAGTTGAGAAAAGCGGCTTTTTGAAGTGGATCGACGATCGTTTTCCATTCACGGAAACGATGAAAGCGCATGCTACCGAATATTACGCGTCGAAAAACTTCAATATCTGGTACGTGTTCGGTGTGCTGGCGACCGTCGTCCTGGTGATTCAGCTCGTGTCCGGCATTTTCCTGACTATGAATTACAAACCGGCTGCGGCCGAGGCGTTCGCATCGGTCGAATACATCATGCGCGACGTCGAATGGGGCTGGTTAATTCGATACATGCACTCGACCGGTGCGTCATTCTTTTTCATCATTGTTTATCTGCATATGTTTCGCGGACTTCTTTACGGTTCCTACAAGAAACCGCGTGAGCTCATCTGGATTATCGGCATGATGATATTTTTCGTGTTGTTCGCGGAAGCATTTGCCGGCTATCTGTTGCCCTGGGGGCAGATGTCCTATTGGGGCGCGCAGGTGATTATTTCGCTATTCGGCGCGATTCCCGGCATAGGTGAGGCCCTGGTCGAGATCATACGCGGCGACTATTCGATCTCCGATATCACGCTCAATCGATTCTTTGCATTGCACGTTATTGTCTTGCCGCTGTCGCTGATAGCGCTGGTTTTTGTTCATATTGTCGCGTTACATCATGTCGGATCAAATAATCCGGACGGTATCGAAATCAAAGATCACAAGGGAGCGGATGGCGTGCCGCTGGACGGTGTCCCGTTCCATCCGCACCATACCAGTAAGGACCTGGTGTACATCGTTGGCTTCCTGATCATATTCACTTTTGTCATGTTCTTTGCGCCTGACATGGGCGGTTATTTCCTGGAGCATGCGAATTTTGAGCCAGCCAATATGCAGGCGACGCCGGAGCATATTGCACCGGTCTGGTACTTCACGCCGTTTTACGCAATCTTGCGCGCGGTGCCCGATAAACTTTGGGGCGCAATCCTCATGGCTTTGTCAGTTCTGATGCCGTTGTTTCTTCCGTGGCTGGATCGATCAAGAGTCAGGTCGATTCGATACCGCGGCTGGATCTACAAATTGGCGTTGGCGTTATTTGTCGTCAGCTTCCTGACGCTTGGTTACCTCGGCATGAAACCGGCCGAAAGTATCTATGTGTTACTTGCCAGGATTTTCTCGGTGATATATTTCGGATTTTTCATCTTGATGCCGTATTACACGACGATCGACAAGACTAAGCCTGTACCTGACAGGGTGGTTTACCATGGATAAAAGGTATTCGAATGTAGCGAACCGAATCGCGGTGTTGCTCGCCGCATTTCTTGCCACGACAGGCGCGTATGCGTCGGGCGACGTTGAGATGGAGTCGGCCGGTAATGATGTCGACAATATTCAGTCATTGCAGCGTGGCGCGCGAAACTTCATGAATTACTGCGCCGGCTGTCATTCAGCCCGGTACGTTCGCTATAACACTATCGCGCGCGATCTCGAGCTTTCCGACGACCAGGTTGCCAACAACCTCATGTTCAATGCCGAAAAGACATTCGAGACCATTCAGGCGTCAATGCCTGCTGATGACGCCAAACGCTGGTTCGGGCAGCCACCACCGGACATGTCATTGATGGCCAGGGCGAGAGGCACAGACTACATCTACAACTTCCTCAAGAGCTTTTATCTTGATGCCGACAGTCCTACCGGTGTAGATAATCACGTGCTGGCGGGCACCAGTATGCCTCACGTTTTGTGGCGTATGCAGGGCTACCAAAAAGCAGTGTACCGGGAAGAGCTTGTACCCGGGCGGGACGATGGAATAACCCGGCAGGTCTTTGACAAACTCGAGCCTGTGACCGCTGGCACAATGTCGGAAGATGACTACGACGCTTTCGTTCGTGACACCGTTAATTTTCTTGAATACATCGCAGAGCCGGAGCGCAGTACCCGGCGGAAGGTCGGCGTATGGGTCATCATCTTCCTGTCTTTCTTCCTGGTGCTTGCAATTATGCTCAAGAAGCAAATCTGGAAAGATGTAAGTTGATCTAACCAGAACCAGATACATCGCGTTCAAAACGCACAACAATTCTTGTAACTTTTGCCTGGAAAACTTTAAGGGGCCGCACTATGGCAGTCATTGCCAACAGACGATCTGTCATGACTTTGTACTCCAAACCGACGTGTATTCACAGTCATCGCACTCGGCTGGTACTCGCAGAGAAAAATATTAATATCGACATCACCAGCGTCGACGGACCGGAATTGCCGGAAGACTTGATGGATCTGAATCCCTATCACACGATGCCAACGCTCGTGGATCGTGATTTGGTTCTTTACGATTCCCGCGTCATCATCGAATATCTCGACGAACGATTTCCTCACCCGCCGCTGATGCCGGTCGACCCGGTTACTCGTGCGCAATTCAGACTTGCGCTGTTTCGCATCGAGACGGACTGGTATCAATTGGCTGAGCAATACGATGCAGATGGCGATCGCAAGTTGTCGAGCAAGTCGAAAAAGATGCTCAAAGAGAGTATTTTGGCCAGTGTCGAT
>Ga0316187_10001750_pt1 | contig 18994 bp, 17 predicted proteins | sample CroRivburrow1_MG_FD_204927 | JGI IMG/M metagenome (GOLD analysis project Ga0316187, IMG submission 204927) | Coastal sediment microbial communities from Maine, United States - Cross River worm burrow 1 | ecosystem: Environmental > Aquatic > Marine > Coastal > Sediment | place: USA: Maine...
GCCTCCGATGGTGTTCACGTGCGCGCGGCGGCGGGCGAGAGCTGGCATGGGCTGGTTCGTTGGTCGCTCGGTCGAGGCCTCTCCGGTCTGGAGAACCTGGCGCTCATCCCCGGCAGTGTGGGGGCGGCGCCAGTGCAGAACATCGGTGCTTACGGTGCAGAGCTCGCCGAGCGATTCGTGGCCGCAGATGTGCTCGATCTGGCGACGGGAAGGGTGCAGCAGATGGACCGGGAAGACATGGCGTTCGGCTATCGCACCAGCCGCATGAAAGGTGCCCCGGACAAATACGCGGTGCTGTCGCTGACGCTGCGGCTGGATGGTTCGCCATCCAAGGTAAATGACAGCTATCCCGATATCGCCGAAGAACTGGCTCGGATGGGCAGGGCGGTGGCACCGGATCCTGTCCAGGTCGCAGAAGCGGTGATTCGGGTGCGTCGTCGTAAGCTTCCTGATCCGCGAGTGGTACCGAACGCCGGTAGCTTTTTTAAGAATCCCGTCGTCTCCGCGGAGACCATTGCCGAGCTGGTCGGCAGCCACGGAGCGCTTAAGCAGTATCCTGATCCGGGGGGCGTCAAGCTTGCGGCCGCCCAGCTTATCGAACGCTGTATGCAGGCGGACGCGAACGAACCATCCTGGGCGCAGGCCGACGCACCAATCCGTGTCTGGTCGCGGCAGCCGCTGGTACTCACCAATCCGGGCCGTCGTCCAGCTGCTGAGGTCCTTGCGGTGGCTGAGCAGATTCGGGAGGCCGTGCGAGCACGCTTCGGCGTCCGGCTCCAGCTGGAGCCGGATCTGATCGAAGACTGAGACCGACTACTTCGGAATCACCCCATCCTTCTGGAGCTGGGCCTGTCTCTCACGGCGCTTTACCTCGCGCGGATCGTTGGAGGCGCGGACAGCAGGATCCTCAGACTTTGTCTCTGGTTCCGGCTTGTCAGGCGCGGACTGCGCTTTCTCGGGTTCGCTCGGCGCCTTAGCCTTCCGTGCTTTTTGAGTATCAGCTGCTGGTGAGCCAGATTCGGCCGCAGCCGGTTCCGGCTGAACGCTCGGGGCGGGGGCGGATTCCTCGCCGGCAGCGGGTTCCGCTGCAACGGCGGAATCTCTCGCCGCCGAGGATGCTTCCGCTTTCGGCTCGGATTTCTCTACAGGCTCGGGCTGCTGCTCGTCGGTGGAGGAAGACTCGGCGCTGACGTCGACGCGACCGCGATTCCTCGGGTCGTTGGCCGCTCTGCCGGTTGAGGATTCGGCGCCTGTCTCGGCGGGTTTCGCCGCAGCGGTGGTGGGTTCCTGAGTCGCCGCTGCAGTCGATTCGGCGGTGGCCGATCCTGCTGCAGACGGGGCAGTGCTCACGGCCGATGGTTCTGCCGCTGGCTTCGACTCGGCTGCTGCTGGCTTGCGAGCGGGCTTACGCTCCGATTGAGATTCCTGATCCAGCGCGCTTCTGTCCCGACGGGGGCGGCGCTTGCTGGTTGCCAGAGTTTCTTCGCTCGGCTTGCGGGCTTCTGCCTCTTCGAGCGAGACGGCCGCGGCGGGCTTGCCTTTGGCAGGTCCTTCAGCATCCTGCTTGCGAGCGCCGCGAGGGGGGCGTGCATCGCGACGGCTCTCGCTGTCGCTACTGCCTTCTTCACGCCGGTCTTCCCGCTTACGCCGGCTGCCTCTGGCTTCGCTGCCGGGTTCGCGTTTCTGCGCTTCGGATCGCCCTTCCCGTTCCTTGCGTGCTCCTCCGTCGGCGCGCTCGGATTCGGATCGGTCCCGATTGCCGCCGGATCGGCCGCCGCGCGTCGACTTCTCGTCCCGATCATCCCGGTCGCCACGCTCGTTGCGCTCTGACCGGTTGCCTCGACCGGATCGGTCGCTGCGGTTCCGGTCGTCCTGCTTGCGTGCTTCACCGCGTCCGTTTCGACGACCGTCCTTTTTCTGGCGGTCATCCTTCTGGCGATCGCCTTTCTGCTGATCGTCCTTCTGCCGGTTCTGATTGCGACGATTGCCGTCGCCTTTCTGTCGATCCCGGTTGCTGGCCGGCTTCGGCGCGTCTTCTACCGCAGGTTCCTCGCTGAACAGGGATTTGACGATGCGGCTGAACAGACCGGTTTTTGCCGTTTCTGTCTGGCTTTGAGCCTGGTTCTCCTGCCGCTTGGGTGGCGGCTGTTTCTGACCAGCCTCGGCTTGGGGCTCCGGCGCAGGTGCAGGCGGGCGCGCGGTGGGTCGGATGGGCTGCACGGCGGCGGCCTGAGCGGGCGCTGCCGGTTTCGCTGGCGGCGCAATCTCCTCGGGTGTCGCCAGCGCTTCGGTCAGCTCATAGCTCGGCACGTCGCCTTCTTCGTTCAGGTGATCATCGCGAAGGCGCTGGATCTCGAAATGGGGTGTTTCCAGGTTTACGTTGGGCACGATCACCACGTGGGTGCGGGTACGACGTTCGATCTCCGCCACATCCTGACGCTTCTCGTTCAGCAGGAAGGAAGCTATGTCGAGCGGCACCATGGCCCGCACCACGGAGCTTCTCTCCTTCAGGCACTCCTCTTCCATGACCCGGAGGATGGTGAGTGCGAGTGAACGGGTATCGCGGATCCGGCCCTGGCCGGTGCAGCGGGGGCAGATTTCCGTGGTCAGCTCCTCCAGAGAGGGTCTGAGCCGCTGCCGGGACATCTCCATGAGGCCGAAGCGCGAGATCCGGCCAACCTGGACCCGGGCGCGATCCGCTTCCAGGGCTTCGCGCATTTTGTTTTCGACCGCTCGCTGGTTCTTGACGGACGTCATGTCGATGAAATCGATGACGATCAAACCGCCCACATCCCGGAGCCTGAGCTGGCGGGCAATCTCCTCCGCGGCTTCCAGATTGGTATTGAGCGCGGTTTCTTCGATGTCGGCACCCTTGGTCGCGCGGGCCGAGTTGATGTCGATGGAGACCAACGCTTCCGTTGGGTCGATGACGATGCTGCCACCAGATGGCAGCCTCACCGTGTGCTGAAAGGCGGTCTCGATCTGGGACTCGATCTGATAGCGGCTGAAAAGAGGGATCTGGTCGTTGTAGAACTTCACCTTGTCCTGATAGTTGGGCATCACCTGATCGATGAAGGTCTTGGCTTCTTCGAAGGCCTCCGCGCCATCGATCAGCACCTCGCCGATGTCCTTACGCAGGTTGTCGCGTATGGCGCGGAGAATGACGCTGTTCTCCTGGTAGAGGAGCTTCGGTGCTTTCTCCTGCTTATCGGCCTCGCTGATCGCCTCCCAGAGCTGGAGCAGGTAGTCCAGGTCCCACTGCAGTTCCTCGCTGCTGCGACCGATGCCGGCGGTGCGGATGATCACGCCCATGCCCTCGGGGATCTCGAGCTTGCTCATGGCTTCCCTGAGCTGGTCCCGATCCTCACCCTCGATGCGGCGGGAGATGCCGCCGGCCCGGGGATTGTTCGGCATCAGCACCATATAGCGGCCCGCCAGGCTGATGAAGGTGGTGAGCGCCGCACCTTTATTGCCCCGTTCCTCTTTTTCCACCTGCACGACCAGTTCCTGGCCGTCGCTGACCAGCTCGGCGATGTTCAGCCGTCCACCTTCGGAAGGCTTCTTCTGGAAGTACTGGCGGGATATCTCCTTCAACGGCAGGAAGCCGTGTCGGTCGGCACCGAATTCGACGAACGCCGCCTCCAGGCTCGGTTCCACGCGGGTGATGCGGGCTTTGAAGATGCTGGCCTTCTTCTGCTCGTGGCCGGCGTTCTCCAGATCGAGGTCGTAGAGCTTCTGGCCATCGACCAGAGCGACCCGGACCTCTTCGGCCTGAGACGCGTTGATGAGCATTCTTTTCATTGTCTGATCCTTGCTGTCCGCCACAGGGGCGGGTAGGCGAGACGCGCAGACTCAGCAGGCGGTTCGAACGGCGGAGGAGTAGATCGTCGACGTGGCGTCGATACGAGAAACGGAGGACAAAGCCCTGAGGAGAACGTTGCAGCTTCGGCGCTCAGCTTCAGCAGCTTGCCGTCAGCGTTGCGCTGCAGGTCACTGTCGCACGTGACAGCGCAGGTCCGGCGGCTGGCTGATCAGCACCGATTCGGATCCGGGTGCTGTCTGTCGGCGCAACCTGTTGATACCGCGAATGGTCAGCGTTGCCTTCAGGATTGCCTGGGCGAGACTGGGTTTTCGCGCTCCAACCTGTTGTCGGGTGTCCTCTGACGGTCACCCGAACCAAGTGTTCTCACTCGACGTGTGCTCGTACTCACGAACACGCGCGCTTTTTTTATCCTTAGATACGTACGGTCGATACGCTCTCTCGATGCGTCCTTGCGATACGTGTCTGTTACTCGAGTTTCCAACGGCAGTGCTGCCGAAGATTTCCTCATCCGTTCGAGTCTGCCGCTCGGCTCGAGTTCGGGATCCTGCTTACGCGAGCGGTCCGGTAAAAGGCACGGCGGGCTCTGGTCTGGCATCAAGGGATGAGTCGACCGGCGCCCGGTTCCGCTAACGGGTCCGATCAAGATGAGCGTGATCGGTAGCCGTACCGCCGGACGTCGCGAAGGAAGATCCCGGCGTCGGGCCGGGTCTGGCGCCAGTTCAACTGGCGACTCGCAACTAATTAAAACTGTTCAGAGCTTTTCAGGGCTCTCCAAAAATCCAGCCATCCGGTCAGACGGTTTCGGGCAGCAAACTCGCGCTCATCGCGAGCTTCAGGCCGGAACTCGGATGCTTCCGAATTCTGAAACGCTTTGCTGTCGCCCTGATCTGGCGAACGGGTCTGACGCGCTGTGTGGCTAGCCGGGGTGAACCTTCCCATGGGACAATCCCGCGGAACAATCCGATGCCCGGCTGCCGAGAGCTTAACAGTCGGAATTAAGTCCTTCAAACGTTTAGATAAATAGAAGTTTTCCACAGGCGAGAACACCCGGTGAAAGAAGAACAGGCCACAGGGCTGGTGAGAACGGGTCCTCGCATCGTGGAGGTAGGCGAGGACGGGGCCGGCCAGCGTGTTGACAACTATCTGACCAGAATCCTCAAGGACATCCCGAAGAGCCGGATCTACAAGATGATCCGGAAAGGGGAAGTCCGGGTAAATGGTGGCCGGGTGAAGCCTACGACTCGGCTCAAACCTGGCGACAGCCTCAGAGTCCCGCCGGTTCGAACCCGCCCACAGGCTGCGCAGACCTTCATGGGTTCACGGCAGCTCGAGCTGCTCGAGGCCGCCATACTGCATGAGGACGAGCGGCTGATCGTGCTGAACAAGCCTGCGGGAATTGCCGTGCACGGCGGCAGCGGCGTGAGTTTTGGCGTGATTGAAGGCCTGCGTCGGCTGCGCCCGAAGTGCTCGCTGGAGCTCGTTCACCGGCTCGACCGGGAGACCTCCGGCTGCCTGCTGGTTTCCAAGCGGCGTTCGACCCTGCGTGCACTGCACGAGCAGATCCGGGCCGGGACGATGGATAAAGGCTATCGGCTCATCGCCCGCGGAATCTGGCCGCTATCCATTGAGCGCGTCGATGCGCCACTGCACAAGTACGTGACAGCCAGCGGCGAACGACGGGTGAAGGTCAGCGATGAGGGAAAACCGAGCCTGACCAGTTTCGAAGTGCTAGCAGGCGCTGCAACGGCGACGCTCATGGCGGCGACGCTGCACACCGGTCGGACCCATCAGCTCCGCGTTCACTGCCAGCATGTCGGTCACGGCATCCTGGGAGATGAGAAATACGCCAGCGACGCACAGCTGGCCGACGACAGAGCCGCCGGCGTCCAGCGCCTCTGCCTGCATGCCGAGCGGATCGCGCTGGCTGATGATGTGGTGTTCGAAGCGCCCGTGCCTGATGACTTCAGCCGGATCTGGGCAAGGTTGGCAGGAATGGCGCCGGATGATTCAGCCGGATCGGCCGCCGAGCACAGGTAAGCCGGCGCGCTCCAGCATGCTGCACAGAGCGATGAGGGGCAGCCCGATCAACGCGTTGGGGTCATCTCCGCCCAGACGCTCGAACAGAGCTATGCCGAGACCCTCGGACTTGAATGCCCCGGCGCAATCCAGCGGCTGTTCCCTGGCGACGTAGTCGGCGATCTGTGCAGCCGAGAGCTCGCGGAACCGGACCGGGGTCTCGATCAGCTCGAACTCCATCTGCGCGCCAGAAGCGCCTGCGACCGAATCAGCCCGGGCCAGACAGAGGCCTGTCAGAAACGTCACCTCCCGGCCTGAAAGCCGAGCCAGTTGATCCCGCGCCTTTTCCTCCGTACCCGGTTTGCCGAGTATTTCCCCATCCACGATGGCAAGCTGATCTGAGCCGATCACGAGTGCGTCTTCAAGCTGTCGGGCCACTGCCTGCGCCTTCGCTTTCGCAAGTCGCGAAACCAGGGCGTCTGCGGCCTCGCCCGGCTCTGGCGTTTCGTCCACCTCCGGGGCGATGGCCTCGAAAGGCAGGCCCAGTCGTTCCAGAAGTGATTTGCGGTAGCGGGAGGTGGAAGCGAGAACGAGTTTCATGGGCGGGTTTCGAATCCTGATAATTGGAGAAAAGACCTTTGAAAATAGCGGCTTAAGTACCTGCGGCGACGGTGCGAGCAGGCTCATATTGCCCTTTACAGGGGCAGGAAGGGTACCTATGATTGCGCCCGCTATGAATACCCGCCCTCAGGAAGCCCTGTCGTATCGGGACCTGGCGAGGCAACAGGCGCAGATAAGCCGGCGGCTTGGCCTGGCGGCGCTTCCCCGACTCAAGGATCTGGTCGACGCCGTGGTTGCTGCTGAGGTGGATGCCGGCGCCGGCATTGAGCTGGAAGCGTCGTTTGAAGTGGCGCTTCGATTCGGCCTCGACGCCAGGGGCTTCAGCCGGGTTGAGGGTGAGCTCAGCGGTCAGGTACCGCTTAATTGCACCGGCTGTGCCGAGACGCTGGTACAGCCACTGTCGCTGACATTCGCCTGTGTGATTGCAGAGACCGAGGCCATTGCGGACGGACTCGTCGAGAACGGCCGCAGTGGCGGCGAAGCGTTGCTGATCGACGACGTGCTGGTTGCGAACGGCACCGAGGTTACGGTGGCACAGATCGTCGAGGACGAGATCCTCCTCAATCTGCCGGAGCGACTCTGCAGCAGCGAGCCCTGCGCACGGGCGCCCGAGCTGGCCTATCCGGCACCGGGCGGCTCGACTGCAGCGGCGGCGTCAGGCGTTGAGGCCGAAGCCGCGTCCGATGACGAAGAAAATCCATTCAGCGTGCTGGCTGATCTCAAGCTGGGCAGCGCGCAGAAAGACGAAAAGTAGACATACTACGGAGGCCACATGGCAGTCCAGAAGAGCAAAGTCACTCGAGCCAGGCGCGGCAAGCGACGTTCGCACGACGCCCTCGAGAACCCGACGCTGTCCATCGAACCGATGACGGGCGAGACGCATCGTCGTCATCACGTCAGCTCGGATGGCTACTATAAAGGTAAGAAGGTCGTCGACTGATCCGGGTGCCCGTTGAGGATGCCGGATTGCCGGAACGCCTCACGCCCGCCAGCCCAGAGACCGCTGCGCTCGCAGGCGGTCAGATTTCTCATCCGCAAGCTTTCCAGAAAGGCGAGTTGCGCCTCCGCCGGCGTAGCTATTTGTAGGTGTGTTCGTGGCGCTCTGCTGCGAGAATTAGGGGTGGATTCCTCAAGCGCGGTTGCAGGTGCGGTTGCAGGAAGGCAGCGGGGCGGAAAAGTAGCGGTTGGCTGCCGGTTTTCATTAGGGAGGTTTGCGCATGAGTCTCGGGTTCGTATTCCCCGGTCAGGGTTCTCAAACGGTTGGCATGCTCGGTGAGATGGCGGAAAAGCATCAGGTGGTGCGGGAAACGTTTGACGAGGCGGGCGAGGTCCTGGGCCTGGATATGTGGCATCTGGTCTCAGAGGGCCCGCAGGAGCGGCTGAATCAGACCGAGATCACTCAGCCCGTGCTGCTGACCGCCAGCACCGCGCTCTGGCGTGCCTGGCAGTTACGGAATGGCGGCCAGCCGGCCATCCTGGCTGGTCACAGCCTGGGAGAGTACTCGGCCCTCGTCTGCGCCGGTGCGCTGACCTTCGCGGAAGGTGTTGCTCTGGTCCACAAGCGCGGCAAGCTGATGCAGGAAGCAGTTCCGGAAGGGGAAGGGGCCATGGCGGCGATCCTCGGTCTCGACGATGATGTGGTCGGCGACTGTTGCGAGCAGGTGGATGGCGTGGTCAGCCCGGCGAACTACAATGCGCCCAGTCAGGTGGTGATCGCGGGCTCTGCCGACGCGGTCGCAGCGGCCGTGGAGGCCTGTAATGAAGCCGGCGCCCGCAAGACGGTAGCCCTGCAGGTCAGCGGCCCGTTCCATTGCGAGCTCATGGCGCCAGCCAAAGTAGGCTTCGCAGAGGCCCTGGACGGTGTTGAGCTGAAAATGCCTGAGATTCCAGTGGTGCATAACGTCGACGCGTCGATCGCGGTGGACCTGACCGACCTGCGGGAGAAGCTCCTGGAGCAGATTGCCCGGCCGGTGCAGTGGACGCGGTGCATGCAGGCGATGATCGATGCGGGCGCGGATCAGTTTGTCGAATGTGGCGCTGGGAAGGTGCTGGCCGGTCTCATCAAACGGATTGATCGCAAGATGCCCGTGCACAACATCGAATCACCGGAGGCCTTCGAGGCCGCCCTCTGAGCGCAAGCGCACAGCGTCTATTCAGGTAAAGAGCAGGCAGAAATGACAGCAGAACGGAAAGTCGCGCTGGTGACCGGAGCGAGTCGTGGCATCGGCGCGGCCATTGCCCAGGGATTAGCCGTGGATCATTTTGTGGTCGGCACCGCGACGAGTGAGGCGGGTGCTGCGGCCATTGCCGAGGCGCTTGGTGAGCGTGGCACCGGTATGGCGGTTCGGGTCGACGATGACGAGTCGGTCGCAGCTTTTTTTGCCGCCCTCGCTGAGCAGGATCGCATGCCGCTGGTGGTGGTCAACAATGCGGGTATCACCAGCGACAACCTGCTCATGCGGATGAAGCCGGATGAGTGGCTGTCGGTGGTTAACACGAATCTCAACGGTCTCTACAGAATGGTCAAGCCGGTGCTTCGGGGCATGATGAAGGCCCGCTTCGGACGGATCGTCAATGTGAGCTCCGTTGTTGCCCGGATGGGGAATCCCGGGCAGAGCAACTATGTGGCCAGTAAGTCGGGGATCGAAGGCTTTACCCGGTCGCTGGCTCAGGAAGTGGGCTCTCGCGGCATCACGGTCAACGCGGTGGCGCCGGGCTTCATCGAGACGGATATGACAGCAGCGCTGGAAGAGAATCAGGTAGAGATGATGTCGAGCCGGATTCCGCTCGGCACGCTCGGTCAGGCGGAGGACGTTGCGAATGCGGTGGCCTTCCTCGCCAGCGATAAGGCGGCTTACATAACGGGCGAGACCCTGCATGTGAACGGTGGCCTGTACATGGGATAAGCCGTTCCGGCCCGGAGGCCTGTGCCCTGGCGGGAACGACAAACGGCTTATGAATCAGCCGGAAATCATGCGAATGGAAGCGGGACCTCAGTGGGTTTTGTCAACATTAGCGTCAACTTGAATTGGGTATGGGCCGACTATAGAATGCGCGTCGCCCTGCACCCCAGGAACCAGATTGGGAGATCCCTGCGTAATGAGCAGCGTAGAAGAACGTGTTAAGAAACTGATTTGCGAGCAACTCGGCGTCAAGGAAGAAGAGGTCAAAGACGAAGCGTCCTTTGTCGAGGATCTCGGCGCGGACTCTCTGGATACGGTTGAACTCGTGATGGCCCTCGAAGAAGAGTTCGAGACGGAAATTCCGGACGAGGAAGCCGAAAAGATCACCACCGTGAAAGAGGCCATCGGCTACATACTGGCGCATCAGTAAACCCGATTCGCACCACAGCCTTAGAGACAGGAAGCCGCATCTGCTTAACAGTGGAGCGGCTTCTTGCGTTTGGGTCCCCCAACAGGGACCCTGCACGACATAATTCCTGAGCGGGGGATATCAACCATGAGCAGAAGAAGAGTGGTGGTGACCGGCATGGGTCTCATTTCGCCCATCGGCAACACGGTGGAAAGCGCGTGGGAAAATTCTCTGGCCGGTAAGAGTGGCGCCAACCAGATCGAGTTCTTCGATGTCGAGGACTACAGCGTCAGGATCTGCGCATCCGTAAAGGATTTCGACGTCACGGAGTACATGGACAGGAAAGAGGCCCGCCGCCTGGATACCTTCATCCAGTACGGCATGGCGGCCGGCATCGATGCGATCAATGATTCCGGCATAGAAGCTGATCCGGCGGATGCAGACCGAATCGGCGTGGCCATCGGCTCGGGCATCGGCGGGATCAACACCATCGAGAACACCCATTCCGTTCTGCTCAAGAGCGGCCCACGCAGGGTCTCTCCGTTTTTCGTGCCAAGCAGCGTGATCAACATGATATCCGGTAATCTGTCCATCCGCTTCGGGTTCAAAGGGCCGAATATCGCCATCGTCACCGCCTGCACCACGGGTACTCATAACATCGGCATGGGTGCGCGCATGATTCAGTACGGGGATGCGGACGTGATGGTCGTCGGCGGTGCCGAGCAGGCCGCCTCGCCGATTACCATGGCGGCTTTTGCGTCCATGAAAGCGCTGTCCACCCGCAACGAAGACCCGGAGCGGGCAAGCCGGCCGTGGGATGCGGACCGGGACGGGTTTCTCCTCGGCGATGGCGCTGGCGTGCTGGTGCTCGAAGAATACGAACGGGCGAAAGCCCGCGGCGCGCAAATCTACTGTGAGATTGCTGGCTTCGGAATGAGTGGGGATGCTTTCCACATCACCAGCCCGGCGGAGGACGGCGCGGGTGCCGTCGCCTCGATGAATAACGCGCTGAAAGACGCGGGCATGAATCCGGAGGACGTTGACTATGTGAATGCGCATGGCACTTCCACCCCGCTTGGTGATGTCGCCGAGACCGTGGCCATCAAGCAGGTGTTCGGCGCGGACACCAAGGTGGCCGTCAGCTCTTCGAAGTCCATGATCGGCCACCTGCTCGGTGCTGCTGGCGCGGTCGAAGGCATCTTTTCGATTCTGAGTGTCGCCAATGATGTCATTGCGCCCACCATCAACCTGGACAATCCCGGTGAAGGTTGCGATCTGGACTATGTGCCGAACACGGCCCGGAACACGCCCGTACGCGCGGCGCTCTCCAACAGCTTCGGCTTCGGTGGCACCAACGGTACGGTGATTTTCAGCAAGGTCTGAGAGGCCGAGTCAGGACCGTTCCATCCATCGATTGCACTACAATGGCCGCGTGACTACGCCGCACAAAGTTCTCCTCGCTCTACTGGTCATTGCCCTGGCCGGCGCCGCTGGTGCCGGCTTATATGTGAAGGCCTGGCTGGATCGGCCGCTGCTGGTTGCGGCAGACACCAAAGTGGTTCTGGCGGCCGGTCAATCGTTCTCCAGCTTCGCCCGGCAACTGGAAGCCGATGGTGTGCTGAGCAATGCCACGCTCTGGTCGGTACTTGCCCGGCTCGATGGCTCCGCCCGCAGGGTTCAGGCCGGCGAGTACTGGCTGAGAACTGGTGACCGAGCCGGTGATCTGCTCGACCGGCTGCTGGCCGGGGAAGTGGTTCGCTACGAGGTAAAGCTCATCGAAGGCTGGACGCTGGCTCAGGCACTGGCGGCCCTCTCTGCCCATCCGGATCTCGATCACGAGCTGGCGGGTGCGGACGAAAGCACGGTGCTCGGGGTGCTGGGACTGCCGGAGGGGCACGGTGAGGGACTGTTCTTTCCCGACACCTATCATTTCGAGCGCGGGACCAGCGATGCGGACATTCTGCGTCGGGCTTACCGCAAGCTCGAGGCGGAGCTGGCGGCTGCCTGGCAGTCGCGGGATTCCGGACTGCCCTACGACTCTGCTTACGACGCCCTGATCGTCGCCTCGCTGATCGAAAAGGAAACCGGCCGGGATTCGGACCGGGCCAGCATTGCCCAGGTGTTCGTCAGCCGGCTGCATCGTGGCATGCGTCTGCAGACGGATCCGAGCGTGATCTACGGTGTGGGCCCGATGTTCGACGGCAACCTGACCCGGCGCCACCTGAGGACGGACACGCCCTACAACACCTACACCCGTAAGGGCCTGCCGCCCACACCCATAGCCCTGGTCGGTCGCAAATCGCTGGCGGCTGCCATGCATCCGGCGCCGGGCGAGTTCCTCTATTTCGTCAGCCGTGGTGACGGATCGAGCCATTTTTCCGTGAGTCTGGAAGAGCACCAGGCGGCCGTGCGCAGGTATCAGCTCCAGTGAGCGGGCGTTTCATTACCCTGGAAGGTGGCGAGGGGGTGGGTAAGTCCACCAACCTGGCGCTGGTGGTGGCGTTGATCGAGGCCCGCGGCCACACGGTGGTGACCACTCGGGAACCCGGCGGCACGCCGCTGGCGGAAGAGATCCGCGAACTCTTTCTGGGCGTGCGGGAGGAGACCGTACACGGGCTGACCGAGTTGCTGCTCATCTTTGCGGCCCGGGCCCAGCACCTGGAATCCGTCATCAGACCGGCCCTGGATGCCGGCAGCTGGGTGGTCTGCGATCGATTCACGGATGCCACCTATGCCTATCAGGGGGGTGGCCGCGGCCTGCCGATGGCGCAGATCGAAGCGCTGGAATCCCTGGTGCAGGGAGAGCTGCGCCCGGATCTCACGCTGTATCTCGATGTCGCCCCGGTAGTCGGCCACGCCCGAATCGGTGATCGGGAGCACGACCGGCTGGAGCGGGAGGCTGCGGATTTTCATGAGCTGGTGCGGAGTGTCTATCTCGATCGGGCGCGGCGGTTTCCGCGCATGCGGGTGGTGGATGCGTCGGCGTCGCTCGAGGCGGTGCAGGCCAGCATCCGTTCCCTCATGGACGAATTCCTGGGCGCGTCATGAGTGCCATGCCCTGGCTCGATGCGCCGCTCAGAAGTGTGCTCGAGCGCCACGCTCAGGAGCGTCTGCCCCATGCCTTGCTCATTCGGGCGGCTGAGGGCTGGGGCGAGATCGAACTGGCGGATCAGATTGCCCTCAATCTCCTCGGCCGGGAGGATGCAGACACGGCCCGCACGCTGGCCCACCCGGATCTGAGATGGGTGGCGCCCGAAGGGTCGGTGATCAAGGTGGACGATATCCGTGACGTGGCCAGCTTTGCGGTCGGCACCCGGCAGACGGCGCCTGCTAAAGTGGTGCTGATCGAGTCGGCGGAACTGATGAATCCTAGCGCGGCCAACGCGCTGCTGAAGACGCTGGAAGAACCACCCGCCGACACTTATCTGCTGCTGGCCTCTGCGCGGCCCGGCCGACTGCTGCCGACCATCGTCAGTCGCTGCCAGTCCGTGCTGATCGGGCGCGACCTGCCGCTCGCCCGGGAATGGCTCGCCGCTCGCTGGCCTGAGGTGGACCTGGCTGAGAAGCTGTTCGAATGTGGCGATGCACCGCTGTCCGTGGACCTGGCCCTGGAACAGGAGGAGCCGCCACTGGGGCCTCTTCTGGCGGTATTGAGCGGTGCCTCGTCCGCCTCTCAGGCGGTGGCCGACCTGCTGAGCTGGGACGTGGACCGGCTGACCTCCGCCTGGTACCGGCACTGCGCCGCGCTGCTGGGAGGGAACGGCCGGATCAAGGCCCTGAGCGTGACCGAACCCGGTCGCCTGTCGGATTTTGCGGATGAGCTGATGGATATCCGACGCCAGCTGCTGACCACCAACAGCGCCAACCAGCGGCTGCTTTACGAGCGTCTGGTGGTCCGCTGGCAGGGGGCTGTTCGGCTTTCTTAGCGGCGGGCTGGCAGGTGCTGTAGGTCCCGGCTGACGGCGCCGGAGCAGCCAGTCTGCGGGGAAATGTGACCGAGGTCACACCGCTGCCATTGACAGTCCCCGGGTGCCAGTCGAATATGCCAACTGCCGTTCGTGTACTGGGAAAACTCCCGGTCGGTCGGCCAGGTCAGCCCGATGGCAGGCCTGAGAAGCTCAGGCCCTTTGCGGTAAAAAGGACATTCCATGGCAGCAAAACGCGGAGCGAGAAACGGCATTCTCTCCCTTGCGATCAAGGATAAGGCGGTGCTTTATGCTGCCTATATGCCTTTTATTCAGAACGGCGGCCTGTTCATCCCCACCAAGAAAGAATACGAGATCGGCGACGAGGTCTTCATGCTGCTGTCTCTGATGGACGAGCCGGAAAAGCTGCCCGTGGCCGGCAAGGTCGTCTGGGTGACCCCCAAAGGCGCCGGCGGCACCAAAGCTGCTGGCATCGGCGTTCAGTTCAACGACCAGGACGACGTTGCCCGTAGCAAAATCGAGACCTACCTGGCCGGCGCGCTGCAGTCGGACCGCCATACCCACACCATGTAGCCGGCACCTTGCTGGTCGATTCCCATTGCCATCTGAACTACCTGGAAGACCCCGGGGCGCGAATTCGTGAAGCACGCGAGGCGGGCGTCAGTGCGCAGCTCTGCATCGGCGTCGACGCAGCGCACATCTCGGAGGTGCTGGCCCTGGCCGAGCAGGAACCTGACGTCTGGGCAACTGTTGGTCAGCACCCGGATGCGGCAGAGAATCCATTCGACTGGATCGAGCCGGCCCTTGACCATCCGCGGGTGGTTGCCGTCGGCGAGACGGGTCTCGATTACTTTCACTGCGAGGAAGACGATGCCCGAGCCAGGCAGCGGGAGAACTTCGCGCACCAGCTCGAGCTCGCCGATCGGCACGAGCTGCCGGTGGTGGTGCACACCCGGGCGGCGGAGGCGGATACCCTGGCTCTCATCCGGCGGTTTCCAAACGTCCGTGGCGTGCTGCACTGCTTTACCGAGTCCTGGGAGATGGCCTCAGCCGCGCTCGAGCTCGGCTATTTCATCTCGATTTCCGGCATCGTCACCTTCAGAAACGGGGAGAACGTTCGAGTGGTGGCGCGACAGGTGCCTGAGGACAGGCTGCTGATCGAGACGGATGCGCCCTGGCTCGCCCCGGTGCCGCATCGGGGCAAACCCAACGCGCCGGCCTACGTCCGGGACACGGCTCACTTCGTTGCCGAGTTGCGCGGCGTGGCCTTCGAAACCCTGGCCGAGCAGACCAGCGGTAATTTCTACGCGCTGTTCCGGCGCGCGATCCAAGACTGACTGCTCAGAATTCTTCTTCGTAGAGACGGTAGTGGGTTTCCGCCATGCCCAGCTGTCGATAGGTGGTCTGGGCGTTCTCATTCTCCACTTCCACATAAAGTCGAATGCCGCAGCCCTGCGGATCCTCTTCGGCCTGACGCCTGATCGCCGCGTGCAGCGCCGAATAAACGCCCTGGCGGCGGTGATCCGCATCGACATAGACACTCTGGATCCACCAGAAACGGCCGTTGCGCCAGTCGCTCCATTCGAAGGTGACCATGAGCGAACCGGCACTGTCGCCATGCCGTTCCGCCATCAGGTAGAAGCCTTCATCCGGATGATCGATCAGATACTCGATACCTGCGCGCAGACGATCTGGGTCAAGGCCTTTGTCTTCGGTTTCCGCAGCCATGGCCTTCTGAAACTCGACAAGGCGGTCCACGTCCGCTGTTGTTGCCGGGCGGATGCTGACGGTCTGACTCGGATCGCTCATTAAAGGCTCCGCTCGAAGAAATCGAGAATCATGTTGAATCGGTGGATGGAGACCGACTGCTCCTGCAGCGCGTGCTTGGAGCCCGGGTAGGCCATCATCTCGAAGGGAAAACAGCGGGACTGCAGCGCCTTGATGAGCCGGGTCGTGTGGGTAAAGAGCACGTTGTCGTCCGCCATGCCATGCATGATCAGGAGTTTGCCTTTGAGATCATCGAGGTAGGGGAAGACGGCGCTTCGGGCGTAGGCCTCCGGGTTATCCTGAGGCGTGCCCAGATAACGCTCGGTGTAGTGCGTGTCGTACAGCTCCCAGGCGGAAACCGGCGCGACCGACACGCCCGCCTTGAAAACCTGCGGCGCTTTGGCCAGGCACATGAGCGTCATGAAGCCGCCGTAGCTGTGACCGAAGACGCCAATGCGTTCCGGGTTCACCCAGTCCAGAGATCGGGCGAATTGAACGCCTCTGATCTGGTCGCGCACTTCGGCCTCACCCATGTGCAGATGAATGGGTGCTTCGAAGGCGGGTCCGCGCCCCGCTGAACCCCGGTTGTCGAGTTCCAGCACGCCGAAGCCGCGAGTCGCGAACAGCTGCAGGAGCAGGGGTGCCCACTCGTTTCGAACCCGATTGACCCCGGGGCCACCGTAGACGTAAACCACCAGCGGATGCTCGCCCCGCACTTCAGCGGGTCGGGTCAGCCGGTAGTGGAGCGTCTGACCGTCTTCCGCGTCGAGGGTGCCAAGCTCCGGCGTTGAGTGGTTGGACAGGTAATCCTGGTAGGGGTGGGGATCGGATTGGCTGAGCAGCGCCACGCTACCACCCTCCTTCGGATCGATCAGGTTCACGGCACCGGGCTCATCGAGGCTGGTGAAGCGGTCGATGAGGCGCTTTCCTTCCCGATCGGTACTGAGCTCATGCCAGCCGCGCTGAGGGGTCAGGCGGCTGGCCGCGCCGCCACTGAGCGCCAGGCTGAAGGCGTGCTGCTCGGTGGCGTCTTCCGACCAGCCGGCGTACACGACGCGCTCTTCATCTGCGTGCAGGATCCGCTCGACCCGACCGGTGCCGTCCGTGAGCCGGGTCGGTTCGCCGTTGCTGTAAAGATACAGCTGCGCGTTGCCTTCCTGCTCGGATGTCCAGAGAAAGCGGTCTGCGTCCACGGTTGTGAAGTTGTCGTGCAGATTGATCCAGGTGTCCGAGTGTTCTTCGATCACCGTGGTCCGGCCGGGTGAGCCGGGACGGTAGAAGTCCAGATAGAGCGTCTGCTGATTTCTGCTCTGACACTGCACCGCCAGTCGCTCACCGGACCAGTCCACCCGGGCCAGGTAGTCGTCGGCCTGATGGCGGTAGTCCACTGCTGTCGTGCTGGCGTCTTCCAGCGCGTGGACGAGCAGGGATACGTCGGCGTTGGTGGCACCCGCATATGGGTAGCGCTGCTCGATCACGTTGATGGCGTCGGCGTCGATTTCATAGCGCTGGCTGACAGCGATGGGAGATTCGTCGGTGCGGGTGAAAGCGATGCTGGACTCATCCGGCGACCACCAGTGCCCGGCGAAGCGATGCATCTCTTCCTGCGCGATGAAGTCGGCGATCCCGTTGGCGATCGGGCCGCCGCCATCTTCCGTGACGGCGACCTCCCGCGCCGCAGGCCGGTCGTAGTAATAGAGGTCGCCGTCCCGCACGTAAGAGACGTAGCGGCCTTTCGGGGAGAAAGTGAAATCCGTCTGCCGGGTGCCGGCCGGCGTGAAGCAATCAAGCCTGTCGGCTTCGATATCGTAGAGATAGCCCCGCCCACCTGCAGGGATCAGCAGTTGGCTGCCGTCCGGACTGAAATCATAGGTGGTGATGCCGGTGGCAAACAGGCGTTTGCGTTCCCGCTCTGCCTTCTCTGCATCGGAAAGGATTTCGTCGGGATCCACTATGGCGCCGGCATCGACCCACAGCCGATGCTCGCCGCTGGCGATGTCCATGCGCCACAGGTCGAGCCGTTCCCGGTCGTCGGCTGCCGGTTTCAGATAGGCGACGTAACTGCCGTCCGGCGCGAACTTGACCTCACTCGGGAGCGTACCGGCAAGCGGCGGATTGGAGAACAGGCGTTCAACCGTCAGTTCGGCCATCAGATCTGGTTCCTCTAAATACGATTCCGGTACGCGGGTGAGCAGTCAGTCGAGTTCTGCGAAGGCATCGCGGGTCAGGTTCACGAGCGCACCGTTCTCGAGGTAGACATTGTCTTCGATCCTGATACCGCCACAGGGCAGCAGGGATTCGATCAGCGTCCGGTTCAGGTGAGCGCCAGATGAACCTTCGAACGCAGCTTCGAGCAATTGCGGAATGAAGTAGAGACCGGGCTCTATGGTGACGGGCATCCGATCTTCCAGGGTTCTGGTCAGCCTCAGCGCCGGGTAGTTTTCGGGTGGCGGCGCCAGCCCCCCTTCAGGGCCGAGCTGCTGGCCACCCACATCATGGGTCTGCAGGCCGATCAGGTGACCCAGGCCATGTGGCAGGAAGGTTTCCGTTAATCCGGAATCGAAGGCTTCGTCGGCCGAGCAGGTGATGAGCTTCGTTTCCGTGAGAATTCCAGCGAGTCGCCGATGCATGTCGATGTGCAGATCGAGATAAGGCGTGCCCGAGGCCATGGTGTCGAGCAGAGCGCGTTGAGCCGCGTCCATGCGGTCAATGAGCTCGGTAAAGAGACCAGATGCTGCCGTTCCGGAGTCAGCGGCGTAGGTGCGGGTGATGTCGCTCGCATAGCCATTGTGGCTGCCGCCGGCATCGATCAGAAAGCTGTGCTGGGCCGCTGGGGGCGCCAGGTCGTAGTGCTGATAGTGCAGCACGCCGGCGTGCTCGTTGAGCGCCACGATGTTCTGATAAGGCAACTCCGCCGGCAGCTGACCGCAGGCGCCGAGGTAGGCCAGGTTGATCTGAAACTCGCTCGAGCCGGCTCTGAATGCTTCTCTGGCCGCGAGGTGGCCGCGCACGGCCTTGGCGGTTGCCGCCCGCATGGCGTTCAATTCGAAGGGGGTTTTCCTCGCCCGGGCGAAGTGCAGGTGATCCAGCAGGGCAGCGGGGTTGACGTCCTCATGCGGCAGCTCGCCCAGGCCGTCCTGACCCGAGTCCCCGATCATGGCGATATGGTTTCCGGCCTGAAAAGCTGCCTGGCGCGCCGCCTCCAGGAGTGGCGCGCGGTCGGAAAACACCTGCACCTCGAAGGCTTCTGCCCAGACCGGCAGCGATGGGGGCTGGTGCCAGTAGTCGTCCGGCCGCAGGAAGAACAGCTGAGCCTTCTGCCCCGGCCGGATGAGGAGCGCGCTGCCGATGGCGGACGGGTCCGGACACCACTGCAGGAAGTGAGGATTGATCTTCAGCGGCGGAGCCTGGTCGTCGAGAAAGTGATTCACCGGCTCACCGGCAGTGACGATGGCCGCATCAAAGCCCGCGTAAGCGAGGGATGCCTGCCAGTGCTCGTCGATCTGCTCGAGATGGTTGGCGAACAGTG